>ERZ791883.79-NODE-79-length-123529-cov-5.290288_pt1 | contig 123529 bp, 130 predicted proteins | sample MGYA00510160_ERZ791883 | MGnify/ENA primary metagenome ERZ791883 (study PRJEB30046, sample SAMN00792072) | human gut metagenome | study: EMG produced TPA metagenomics assembly of the A metagenome-wide association study of gut microbiota in type 2... | reverse complement strand
ATAAGTCCATTTATTTATACCTCCCCGGTGTCCGTGACGGCTGTCGGGGATTTTTTATTCATTATCTTCTTCGAAGTCGAAATCAAAATCGAAGTCATCCATAAATTCGGGAGTAGTAAATTCCTCAATGCTCCGGCGATCTTTTTTAGTTGGACGTCCGGTACCTCGTGCCCGATCAATAAAACCGCTGATTTTACTCATCTCCAGAAGTTCGTATTGATCAGGGGTTGTTACATTTTCCATCATTTCAGATACAAGTTTTGCACCCACCCGTTTTTCAATGGCTTGCAGGACTTTAAAGGAATATGTTATCGGAGGTTTTTTCACTTGGATTACGTCTCCGGGTTTTATCATACGAGCTGCTTTTACAAACGACCCATTGATGCTGATTCGTCCTTTCTTGCAGGCTTCTGCAGCGATTGTGCGAGTTTTGAAGATGCGGACTGCCCACATCCATTTATCTATTCTTGCTTCAGGCATTTGATTATGAATTGAAAAATGAATAATTATTTTTTGTTGAACTGATTCATCGTGATGTCGATACCTGCCAAACAGAAGCTTTTGGCGATTTCTCCGGCTGTTTCCAAACGTTCATCCATTGTTTTCCAGTCTTCGTCCGTGAAATGCCCCAATACAAAGTCTATTTGTCCGCCTCTTGGAAAATCATTACCGATACCAAATCTCAAGCGCGCATAGTTTTGGGTGCCCAAGATAGTTGCGATGTGTTTTAATCCGTTATGACCGGCATCACTGCCTTTGCTTTTCAGGCGTAAGGTACCAAAGGGAAGTGCTAAGTCATCTACAATGATTAATACGTTTTCTAATGGAATGTTTTCTTTTTGCATCCAATAACGTACGGCGTTGCCGCTTAGATTCATGAATGTCGAGGGTTTTAACAAGATCATTTGTCTTCCTTTGACAGATAGGGTAGTGGTAAAGCCATAACGACCATCTGTGAATGATAGGTTGTTTGCTCTGGCTAAAGCATCCAATACCATAAAACCTATATTATGGCGGGTTTCATGATATTCCGGACCAATATTGCCTAACCCGACAATTAAGTATTTCATATCTTTTCAATCTGTTTGTTTTAAATAAGAACGCAGATTAACACAGATTGTAAAATCTGCATTAATCTGCGTTTGAATGATATCTTTGTTAAAGGGATAACCGATATTATTTTCCGGCTGCAGCAGCTGCACCTCTTGCTGCACGAGTCAACTTAACAGCACATACAACAGCTTCTTTTGCATTCAGCAATTCTAAACCTTCATAGCTTAGTTCGCCAACTTTTACTGTCTTACCGAGACCCAAGTGAGATACATTAATAGTCAGTTTCTCCGGAATGATATTATACAAAGCTTTCACTTTCAGTTTACGCATCTGCAATGCCAATTTACCACCGGCTTTCACACCTTCAGCAAGACCTTCAAGCTGTACAGGTACTTCCATTACAATAGGTTTAGCTTCGTCAATCTGATAGAAGTCTACGTGCAGGATAGTATCTTTTACCGGGTGGAATTGGATATCTTTCAGAATGGCATTTACTTTTTTGCCATCAATAACCAAATCAACTACATAAATATGCGGAGTGTAAACCAAATTACGAAGTCCTTCGTTGGTCACTGTGAAGTGAACTACTTCTTCACCACCGTAAAGTACGCAAGGTACACCACCGTTGTTACGAATTTCTTTCAAAGCTCTTGCCTGTTCAGAAGAGCGTTCTGCAATTGTTCTTGCAGTTCCTTTTACTTCAATTGATCTCATTTCTTGAAATTTTTTGTGTTACTCTAAATTAAGTTATTTTGCTTGCTTAATTCACCATCACACGATGTGGTTATCACACGATGTGCAAAAAGCGGTGCAAAATTACACTTTCTTTCTGAAATATCAAAGAATTGATGCCTTTAATTATTCAAAATCAATGTCAATCTTGATTTCGCTATCCAAAACTGTAGTCTCCGGTTCACTTTCAGGTTCGACTTTTTCCTCCGATTCGGAATCTTCTGTATATTCTTGATTCTGATTGATGAAGTTGATAGCTTGTTCGAGTCCGGCCATGAATTTACCAAAATCCTCTTTATACAAGAAAATTTTGTGCTTTTCAAAGCTTACTTGAGAGTCATCTCCTTCGCCCATCACAACTTTCTTACTTTCGGTAATGGCAAGAAACATTTCATCTTTGCGGTTCTTTTTAACGTCCAGGTAATATATACGTTTACCGGCCTTTATTGATTTTGAGAATACGATCTCTTTATCATTCATGTCTGTTCCTATTTTCTTTTTAAAATCTTCCATATTGTTAGGTCTGTTTATAATTGGCTTCAAAATTGGATATTTTTTTTAAACTGTCAAAAGAAAAAGGAAAGAGAATGAAATACTGCATTAAAAAATGTGATTTATTTGTGTAAACTCATTAAAAATGTCTACTTTTGCAATTCGTTAATAACAGTATTAATTAAGATTATGATTAACAGAGTTCTTATTCGTCTAAAGATCATACAGATAGTGTATGCTTACTATCAAAACGGCAGCAAAAATTTAGACTCAGCGGAGAAAGAGTTGTTCTTTAGCCTCTCAAAGGCTTACGATCTGTACAACTATTTGCTGATGCTTATGATTGCTTTGACGGAATATGCACAAAAACGCATCGACACAGCGAAAGCTAAACTAGCGCCGACTAAAGAAGAGTTGTATCCTAACATGAAGTTTGTGGAAAATAAATTTGTTGCACAACTCGAAGTGAATAAACAATTGAGCGAATTTATAGCTAATCAGAAAAGGACCTGGGCTAATGATCAGGACTTCATTAAAGAATTATACGAAAAGATTATTGCATCCGATATATACAAGGAGTATATGGCTTCTTCTGACAAATCTTATGAAGCAGATCGTGAATTATGGAGAAAACTCTATAAAACTTTCGTTTTTAATAATGATTCGTTAGATCAGGTGTTGGAAGATCAGAGTTTATATTGGAATGATGATAAGGAGATTGTCGATACATTTGTATTGAAGACCATTAAGCGTTTTGAAGAAAAACAGGGAGCTAACCAACCATTGTTACCCGAGTTCAAAGATGACGAAGACCAGGAGTTTGCACGCCGTTTGTTCCGTCGGGCCATTTTAAATGCCGACTATTACCGGCACTTGATCAGTGAAAATACAAAGAACTGGGATTTGGATCGTGTAGCTTTCATGGATGTAATTATTATGCAATGTGCATTAGCAGAAATTCTTAGTTTTCCGAACATTCCGGTCAGCGTTTCGTTAAATGAGTATGTAGAGATTGCTAAACTCTATAGTACAGTGAAAAGCGGTAGCTTTATCAATGGTACATTGGACGGAATAGTTAATCAATTAAAAAAAGAAGGTAAGTTGACAAAAAACTAATACCTTTGTCTAAATAGATTAAAAAACTAATAAAACTGATTATTTTATGAACCTATTAACTGTATTTTTTCAAGCTCCTGCTGCTGGCCCTGACGGTAGTTTGATGTGGATCATGCTGATAGCAATGTTTGTTATCATGTATTTCTTCATGATTCGTCCGCAGAACAAGAAGCAGAAAGAGATCGCTAATTTCCGCAAATCTCTCCAGGTTAACCAGAATGTGATTACTGCTGGTGGCATTCATGGTGTGATTAAGGAAATCAATGATGATTACATTGTTCTTGAAATCGCTTCTAATGTAAAAATTAAGATAGATAAGAACTCTATTTTTGCAGATGCTTCTGCTGCCAACAGTCAGTCTGCTACGAAATAAGGAACTAAAAATAAATAAAGCCTATGTTCGAACGTAGGAACATAAAGTATATTTATTTAAAATTATCAAGAAAGATTAAGGACTTTCTGCTTAGTGATAAGAGCAGAGAGTTCTTAATTTTTTTATTTTTCTTTTTTATTGCAGGCGGATTTTGGTTGCTTCAAACGTTAAACAATGATTATGAAGCAGAATTTTCTATTCCTGTCCGTTTGAAAGGAGTGCCCAATCATGTGGTTTTAACTTCTGAACCTCCTTCTGAACTCCGCATTAAAGTAAAAGATAAAGGAACGGTGTTGCTGAACTATATGTTGGGTAAAAGCTTTTTTCCCGTTAATATCGATTTTTCCGAGTCGAAAGTACCTGATAATCATGTGAAGATTTATGCGTCGGAACTTGAGAAAAAAATAGCAGGACAACTTAATGTATCGACCCGTTTGCTGTCTGTAAAGCCTGATACTCTGGAGTATATCTATTCTACCGGAAAGTCTAAACTAGTGCCTGTCAAATTGGAAGGTAAAGTCGTTGCAGGGCGCCAATATTATATTTCCGATACGATCTATTCTCCGGATTCTGTTTTGGTATATGCCCCTGTGGCTATATTGGATACAATAACGGCAGCTTATACGCAAAAAGTTAATTTTGAAAATGTAATGGATACATTGAAGCAGCGAATAGCGCTTGCCGGAGTAAAGGGGGCCAAATTTGTTCCCGGGGCTATTGATTTGACTTTACCCGTGGATATATATACGGAGAAAACAGTTGAAGTCTTATTACGTGGTATCAATTTTCCTGCAGATAAGGTATTGAGGGCATTTCCATCTAAAGTTCAGGTTACGTTTCAAGTTGGATTAAGTCGTTTTCGCGAAGTTAACGCAAGTGACTTTGTTGTGAATGTTTCTTATGAAGAACTTTTGAAATTGGGTACTGATAAATATACTGTAAAATTGAAATCTCTTCCACGTGGAGTAAGTCATGTGCGAATCCATCCGGAACAGGTTGATTTTTTGATAGAACAACTCTCTTCTGATGGCAATTAAAATTGGAATAACCGGCGGAATCGGTAGTGGTAAAAGTGTCGTTTCACATTTACTTGAAGTGATGGGAGTTCCTGTCTATATCTCGGATGAAGAGTCAAAGAAAGTACTGGCCGCTGATCCTGTTATTCGTAAAGAGTTGTGTGATTTAGTAGGAGAGGAGGTTTTTTCTGGCGGCAAATTAAATAAGACTTTACTGGCCACATATCTTTTCGCTTCTTCGACGCATGCTTCTCAGGTTAATGGAATCATACATCCGAGGGTTAAGGAGCATTTCAGGCAATGGAGTTCACACAAAGAGTGTCTGGATATAATAGGTATGGAATCGGCAATTCTGATAGAATCGGGCTTTGCGGATGAAGTTGATTGTATAGTGATGGTCTACGCCCCTTTGGAACTCAGGGTAGAACGTGCGGTGCGGCGTGACAATGCTTCATGCGAGCAGATTATGCAGCGTATCCGGAGCCAAATGAGTGATGAAGAAAAATGTGAGAGGGCTTCTTTCGTCATAATAAACGATGGTGAAAAGCCGTTGATACCACAGATTTTAGAGCTAATTGCTTTTCTATATCAAAAGATTCATTACCTTTGCTCCGCAAAAAATAACTAATATAAAAGTAATATACTATGTTAAAGACTATTTTGTCTATCTCCGGCAAACCGGGGTTGTATAAGCTTATTTCGCAGGGTAAAAATATGTTGATTGTGGAAACAATTGATGCAACTAAGAAACGTTTCCCTGCTTATGGTAACGAAAAAATTATCTCTCTGGCAGATATAGCAATGTACACAAACGATTCAGAAGTGCCTTTACGTGACGTGTTGCGTTCAATAAAAGAAAAAGAAAATGCAGCTATCGCTTCTATAGATGTGAAGAAAGCTACTTCTGAGCAATTACGTGAATATTTGGCTGAGGTTTTGCCTGACTTTGATCGTGACAGAGTATATACCAATGATATCAAGAAATTGATTTTGTGGTATAATATCTTAGTCTCTAACGGAATTACAGACTTTGGTGAAGAGACTGCCGTTGAAGCAGAATAAATCTACCACACTTTTAGTTAAAAGCACAATGTCCTTTATTAAAGGGTATTGTGCTTTTATTTTTTTATTATATCTCTATAAACAAAAGTTTTTTTAAGCTGTTCTTGCAGGACTATATGAAATTTGCATAGAATATTTTAGAGAACTTATTTGTCGTATTCAGGGCTTTTTAATTATCTTTGTTGCAATCCATCGGAACCTGAAGAGTCAGTGTTACGAGGAATATTACACAAAAAGAACAAAAGCGTTTTTAAGATATTATTCTGTACTTGAAATCTGGACAATTTCACTATTCAGGAATAATGTAACGAACGCTCATGCTCTGCTGTATATGCAAATATATAGTATCGAGCGTGGGTTGTTGTACATTATTTGAATAGTGGCAGTCCAGAGCCTCAGGTACGATAATTACAACGTTCCCACGCTTTTTTATATACGAAAGATTCTTTCGAGGGAACCGGGAGGGATAGAAGGAAGGAAAAGAGCATGAAAGCAGCAAGAAATAGCGGAATTTGTATGAAACTGGATGATTTTACCGGAGTTTTATCGTTAGAGCATCTGGATGTTAATACAATGGTATATCTGTATAGTGAGCAGGGTGAGTTAATAGGGAAAATTCACTCAACAAAATCTTCTGCTACTTTTACATTACCTCAAAAAGGTATGTATGTGCTTGTAATTCACTGTTTATCCTATCCGGTGGAAGTTAGGAGAGTCATTTATTGAACTTTAAAAAAAAAGAAAAGCCGGTATACCATAAGGCATACCGGCAAATCGCTGTTGTTTATTACCTTTTAATTCTTTAGTTACGGAAAACTAATCCGTCTCCTTGTGCATCTACAATGATTGCTTTACTACGGTCTACTTCCTGTGCCAATAATTTTTTCGATAGATCGTTGAGTAAATATCTCTGAATAGCCCTTTTTACAGGACGTGCACCGAATTCCGGATCATAGCCGACCTGTGAGAGGAAATCCAAAGCCGCATCTGTCAGTTCTAGTTCTATTCCATTACCGGCAAGCATCTTTTGTACGCTCTTAATCTGTAACAAGACAATCTGTTTTATGTCTTTTTCTGTTAATGGCAGGAACATGATAGTCTCATCGATACGGTTTAGGAATTCCGGACGGATGGTTTTCTTTAACATGTTCATTACCTCTTTCTTGGTTTCTTCCACTACTTCCTCGTTGTTGGCGCCGTTCAGTTTTTCCATCTGGCTCTGTATGTAGCTGCTACCCATATTAGAGGTCATAATGATGATTGTATTTTTAAAGTTTACCACACGGCCTTTGTTATCTGTCAACCGTCCGTCATCGAGTACCTGCAACAAGATATTAAATACATCCGGATGTGCTTTCTCGATTTCATCAAACAATACTACAGAATAGGGTTTGCGACGGATCGCCTCTGTCAATTGTCCGCCTTCGTCATATCCTACATATCCCGGAGGCGCTCCAACTAAACGCGAAACGCTGTGCTTCTCCTGGTATTCGCTCATGTCGATACGGGTCATCATCGTTTCATCGTCAAACAGAAATTCGGCAAGCGCTTTGGCAAGTTCGGTTTTACCAACTCCTGTAGTGCCCAGGAAGATGAAGGAACCAATAGGTCGTTTGGGATCCTGTAAGCCTGCACGGCTGCGGCGTACAGCATCAGACACAGCTGCGATAGCCTCGTCTTGTCCGATAACACGCTGATGTAATTCTTCTTCAAGGTGGAGCAATTTGTCCTTTTCACTCTGCATCATTTTGTTTACAGGAATTCCGGTCCAGCGGGATACTACGTCAGCGATGTCTTCAGCATCCACCTCTTCTTTTATCATGGCTGTATCTCCTTGCATTTCGTGCAATTTTTTCTGGGTATCTTCAATTTCCTTATGCAGTTCCTGCAATTTGCCATAGCGAATCTCTGCAACTTTGCCATAGTTTCCCTCACGTTCTGCCTTGTCAGCTTCGAATTTAAGATTTTCTATTTCAACTTTGTTCTGCTGGATTATATCCATCAGGCTTTTCTCGCTTTGCCATTTTGCTTTATATGATTTTTCCTGTTCTTTCAATTCAGCCAATTCTTTGCCGATTGTCTGTAATTTCAGTTCATCATTTTCCCGTTTTATAGCTTCTCGCTCAATCTCCAGCTGTTTAATCTTTCGTGAGATTTCATCTAATCCTTCAGGGACAGAATCCACCTCCATGCGAAGTTTTGCGGCAGCTTCGTCCATCAGGTCAATTGCTTTATCGGGTAAAAAACGGTCAGTGATGTACCGGCTGCTTAATTCTACGGCAGCAATGATTGCATCATCTTTGATACGTACGTGATGGTGATTTTCATACCGTTCTTTTAATCCACGTAAGATAGATATTGTGCTCAGATTGTCCGGTTCATCTACCTGTACTATTTGGAAACGACGTTCCAAAGCTTTATCTTTTTCAAAATATTTCTGATATTCGTCGAGAGTGGTAGCACCGATAGAGCGTAGTTCTCCACGGGCAAGTGCAGGTTTCAGAATATTAGCTGCGTCCATAGCACCTTCTCCTTTTCCTGCCCCTACCAAAGTATGGATTTCATCAATGAATAATATGATATTACCTTCTGATTTCTTCACCTCATTCACTACCGATTTCAGTCGTTCCTCAAATTCTCCTTTATATTTAGCTCCTGCAACGAGTGCGCCCATATCAAGTGAGTATACCTGTTTATTTTTCAGGTTTTCAGGAACATCACCCCGAAGAATACGGTGTGCCAATCCTTCAACAATAGCTGTTTTACCGGTACCCGGTTCACCTATTAGTATAGGATTATTTTTTGTACGTCGACTTAAAATCTGAAGTACCCGTCGGATTTCTTCATCACGTCCGATCACTGGGTCGAGTTTACCGCTACGGGCTGCTTCATTTAAATTAATGGCATATTTTTCCAGTGACTGGTAATTATCTTCACTGGACTGAGAGGTCACCTTTTCTCCTTTTCTCAATTCACTGATGGCACCACGCAATTCTTTTTCGGTCATTCCTGCATCTTTCAGGATGGTAGACACCGTGCTCTTTACTGTCAGTAAAGCCAGCAAAAGATGTTCCAATGAAACAAACTCATCGCCCATTTCCTTGGAGTACTGTGTTGCTTTTTGAAAGACTTCGTTCGCTTCCCTACTCAAGTAAGGTTCTCCGCCGGAAACTTTTGGGAAAGAGTCGATCTGCTTATCGAGTACGAGGGAGATTTGTTGTCCGTTCAGTCCTAACTTCTGAAAGATAAAGTTAGTCACATTTTCGCCTACCTTCATCACTCCGTACAGGATATGAGCCGTTTCGATGGCTTGTTGTCCCCGACTTTGTGCCAGATTAATAGCCTCTTGTACAGCTTCCTGAGATTTAATGGTAAAATTGTTAAAGTTCATATCGTTTGTTCTCCTTTCTTATTCTTGTTTTCAATAACACTATTAGAGGCGCAAAAGATTTGCCATGGGGTAAAAACTGACTTTTTTTCAGCTTTTTAAGAAAAATAAAAGCCAAAATGTCATATATTTTCTTTTGTAGAGGAAATTGTGTCCGAATGTAAGAGCATTTTAGAAGTATGTTGTATCTTTATGCCCTCAATATAATTATTAAGGAATTACGATATGGACGAAAAAATAAAGTTTCCTTCGAATGTGGTACTGATTGATGCAGCGTTTCTGAATCTAGTTGTGACGGATCTGAAGAAGTACTTTGAGAAAACCTTGATGCGTGAACTGCAAGAGATTGATCTCTCGGAACTGGTAACTTATATAGTACTTGATGCAGGTATGGCAGTAGGCGATAATCAAATTCAAATATTAATGGTATATGATAAAGATTCGGCTCAGTTGTCTAATTGCCGACCTTCCGATTTATCGGCAGAATTGAATGGGGTGGCATTTAAGAGTCAGTTCGGAGAATTTTCTTTTGCCAGTGTACCTTGTGAGGAAATGGTATCTCGTGAAGAATTATATTTGGATCTGCTGAGTATCGTTTTAGATTCTGCCGATGTGGAACGGCTGATTTTGGTTTCTTTCAATGAAGAATATGGTGATAAGGTAATGGAACGGTTAAAAGGTGTCAAGAATAAGGAAACCATTCAATTCCGTATGAATGAACCGGAGGAGAGTATTGAAGGATATCAATGGGAAATGTTGGCATATCCCGTGATGCAAGCATTGGGAATCAGGGGAGAAGAGTTGTAATATTGACAATAAGCCTTTATATTTATGTCTGATTTTCGTCTGAAAGTATTTTTAAGCGTTGCTAAGAACCTCAGTTTCACTAAGGCTTCACAAGAGCTGTTTGTCAGTCAGCCTGCCATAACTAAACATATTCAGGAATTAGAGACTTGTTATCAGGTTCGGTTATTCGATCGGCAGGGAAATAAGATTTCTTTGACAGAAGCGGGTAAGCTTTTGCAGGAGCATAGTGAAAAGATATTGGAGGACTATAAGCGGTTGGAATACGAAATGCATTTGCTGCATAACGAATATATAGGCGATTTGAAATTGGGTGCCAGTACTACCATTTCTCAATATGTGCTTCCTCCTTTGCTTGCTAATTTTATAGCCAAGTTCCCTCAAGTAAATCTTTCATTATTGAATGGGAATTCCAGAGAGATAGAGGCTGCTTTGCAGGAGCATCGCATTGATTTAGGGCTGGTAGAGGGCATTTGTCGCTTGCCCAATCTTAGATATACTACATTTTTACAGGATGAATTAGTGGCAGTTGTTCATACAGGTAGCAAGCTTTCATTGCCTGATGAGATAACTCCGGAGGATCTATCCAGAATTCCGCTTGTACTCAGGGAGAGAGGTTCGGGCACACTGGATGTTTTTGAGAGAGCTTTGTCCGAACATAATATGAAATTATCATCCTTGAATGTACTTTTATATTTAGGCAGTACAGAGAGTATCAAGTTGTTTTTAGAACATACAGATTGTATCGGAATTGTTTCTATCCGTTCTATCAGTCGTGAATTACTTTCAGGTACTTTTCGTGTTATTGAGATTAAAGGTATGCCAATGCTACGTGAGTTCTGTTTTGCACAACCGCAAGGACAGGAGAGTGGGTTATCACAAGTTTTGATGCAGTTTGCTATGCATCATAACAAAAAGTTATAGAGTATAATTAGATGCAATTGGCATATACCGACAAGTAGCCGTATCTTTGCACCCGAAAAATAAATAAAGATAATAAGATATGGTATCAGCTATTACGAAAACGTTGAGGACAAACAACAAAACGGTCTATGTTTCTTTGCTTTCTATTTTGACTTTCTTTTTAATGTTGGATTATATTCCCGGTTTGCAAGCATTTTCTACATGGGTTACTCCGCCATTGGCTCTTTTTCTAGGATTAGCTTTTGCGTTGACTTGTGGACAGGCCCATCCGAAATTTAACAAAAAGACATCTAAATATCTATTACAATATTCTGTTGTAGGATTAGGGTTTGGTATGAATTTACATTCAGCTCTTGCTTCCGGTAAAGAAGGAATGGAGTTTACGATTGTTTCAGTAATTGGCACTCTGATTTTAGGATGGTTCATTGGGCGTAAGTTTTTAAAGGTAGATCGTAACACCTCTTATCTCATCAGTTCAGGAACTGCTATCTGTGGTGGTAGCGCTATTGCTGCTGTAGGGCCTGTAGTAAAGGCTAATGATAGTGAAATGTCTGTGGCATTGGCGACTATATTTATATTGAATGCTCTTGCGCTTTTTATATTTCCGGTGATCGGACACGCTTTAAATATGAGTCAGCATGAATTTGGAACATGGGCCGCAATTGCCATTCATGATACAAGCTCTGTGGTGGGGGCCGGTGCAGCATACGGTGAAGAAGCTTTGAAAGTTGCTACTACCATCAAATTGACACGTGCTCTTTGGATTATTCCGATGGCATTTGCTACTTCGTTCATATTTAAGAGCAAAGGGCAGAAGATTAGTATTCCTTGGTTTATCTTCTTCTTTGTATTGGCTATGATTGTGAATACTTATTTGTTGGGTAGTGTACCTGAATTGGGGGCCGCTATCAATGGGTTGGCTCGCAAAACATTGACTATCACTATGTTCTTTATTGGAGCTTCTCTCTCATTGGATGTTGTGAAGTCCGTAGGCATCAAACCTTTGATACAAGGAGTGCTTCTGTGGGTAGTGATTAGTTTGAGCACTCTGGCCTATATTTATTGGTTCTAATTTCAGGATAAATAGTTATTATACAAAATAAGGTACGATGTATTTGGGCATCGTACCTTATTTTGTATAATAACTATTTTATGATTTTCTACTTTATATTTATGTTTTTGAGCCCTTGTTCAATTCTTTTTAATTTGTCGTTTAAGGTACTTAGTTCTTCTTTATAATTCATATCTATCGAATTTAAATTATAGGTTCCACTTAACTCTGCCATGTCTTTTTGATTGTCCGAATTTTCTTTTTTAAAGTAAGTAACCGGTTTATTATTTGCATAAAACAGATCTCCTGATATTATAAAGTTTTGACTGGTGCTTTGGTATAACATTAACTTCTTGATATCATCCGTAGTCATGTCCCCTTCCATATATACAAATTTTAGAGAAGATGCTCCGTTCATTACCATAATCAGTTCTTTCACTTTACTTCCTTTGCGATTTACATAAACTTCCGAACCGGAAACCGTACTTTTTTGTTTCATCAATAATTCGTATTTGGATGATTGCACCAATGAACGGATATCTTTGGCCATTTCTTCACGTACCTTATTATCATGTGTAGAGAGCACTTGGACAGAGTTCAAATGTTCTGCTACTTTACCTATATAAAGGTCCTTCATAAATAGATTCGGATTTAATTCCATCATTGCTTTAGAGATATAAACAGAGGATACCCCTTTCATGTCATTGTACTTGTTGAATAAGTTTTTTTGTGCCTGGCAAAGCAGAGGAGACAATAGCAGTACGCATGCCAAAATAAATTTCATTGTTTTCATAATTGTTTATTTTTTAATTTCATTTCTTACTTCTTGATGTATTTTTCTCATATCTATCTGGCTTTCTTTCACCTCATTGAGTCCATAGTTGAGGTTGGCAGAAATCTCCAGTAAAGTTGCCTGTAACATCCGGTAGGCTTCTTCCGGATCGGAGAATGTATCTTGTGGGGTGGGTGGGCACACATTTTTGCTTAAATTGTCAATCCCGTATCCAATGCCTATAAGCAATAATATGGTAGCTGCAACCCCTCCAATCCAGCGCCAGCTGTTTTTGGAGTTATTGGGGCGGAAAAAGTGTTGTTCTTTCTCGGCCATTTCGTCAATCAGCAGATTTAGTTTGTCTTCCAGATGTGCAGGAACTTCTATATCTTGGTCGGCATCCGGGCAAAGATTGAGAAAAATTTCTTTGTCCTTCAGCAGATGTCCGGGCACTTCCGTTGTTCTGAAATAATTTCTCAGCACCTCTTCTTGGCTCTCGGTAGTGGTCCCCTCATAAAATTCGGCGAGCAGCCTTTCAATTTCTTCGACTTTCATAATTATTCCATTTATTAAATTCTTCACGTATCTTTTTTCTTGCCCGTGACAGTAACACACGGACGTTTATAGAGTTTAATCCAGTGACTTGTTCTATCTCTTCGTATGAACAACCTTTAATATCGCGCATATTTATGATTCGTTGCTGTTGTTCGGGTAAGTGGGCAATAATATCTTTTATTTGTCGTACCCCTTCACGTGCTTCCAGATTGTCCGGTTGAAAAACATCTTGGGCGGCTGATAGCTCCACGCTTTGTCGGGACAGAACATACTTTCCTGAACGAAGCAAATCAAAACACATATTTTTTACTAAAGTGACACTGAATGCTTCAGGATTGCTGATAACCGACAGTCCTTCCCGTTTATCCCACAACTTCAGATAGGCTTCTTGCACTAAGTCTTCCGCATCAGCAGCATTCTCCAATAGCCGATAGGCCACGCAGTACAGCTTGCGATGATAGGGTAGAAACTCTCTTTTAAAACTTTCGGTATCCATGTGTTCGTTCTTGTCAATGTTTATATCCTTAAGACGTAACGGGAGGAATTTTGTTACAAAGAAAGCGAAAAAAGAATAAGTAAGATGAAGATCTTTGGCGAAAAAGATGTACTTTTAATGACTGAATTAAAAATAGATACTATGAGTCAAAATGAAATAACAAAATTGGACATTATTGTAGAAGTATTAGGTGAGAGAGAGCCGGAGATACGACGTTTGGTTGTCTTGGACGACCGGTTAAGGATGTTTGCCGAATCTAACGATGAAAATGGTCCGGGCATACCTATCGAGTTGGTAGCGGAGTGGGCTATGCTGCTGAATAAATATTATCCGTTGGCATTGGAAAAACGGAATATGATGAATTAAGATATATAATAAACGATCGGCGGTTGTTCGATAGAACACTGCCGATCGTTGTTTATTGATTACACTTACTTGTGCTCTCTCAACTTTTCAAAGATCAGTCCTTCCAGTTCTTCAGCAAGTTCTGGATTGTCGGCGATACATTGTTTTGCTGCATCGCGACCTTGGCCCAATTTGGTGTCGTTGTAGCTATACCATGAACCGCTTTTCTTGATAATTCCCAAATCCGCTCCCAGGTCAATGATTTCTCCCGAATGTGATATGCCTTCACCAAACATAATATCGAATTCTGCCTTGCGGAAAGGAGGAGCTACCTTATTTTTCACAACTTTGACTTTCGTCTGCTTACCAATCACTTCTTCACCGTCTTTGATCTGCTGTGAACCGCGGATATCCAAACGTACGGAAGCATAGAATTTTAATGCATTACCACCGGTTGTTGTTTCCGGATTACCGAACATTACACCGATTTTCTCACGCAACTGGTTGATGAAGATACAGGTTGTACGAGTCTTGCTTACAGCTGATGTTAACTTACGTAATGCCTGTGACATTAGGCGGGCTTGCAAGCCCACTTTGTTGTCACCCATATCCCCTTCAATTTCAGCTTTCGGAGTCAAGGCGGCTACAGAGTCCACTACGATGATGTCAATAGCTGAAGAGCGTATCAATTGTTCTGCAATTTCCAACGCCTGTTCTCCGTTATCGGGTTGCGAGATGAACAGGTTATCCACATCTACTCCCAGTTTAGCCGCATAGAAGCGGTCAAAAGCATGTTCCGCATCAATGAAAGCGGCAATTCCACCGGCTTTTTGTGCTTCTGCAATGGCGTGGATGGCCAGTGTCGTTTTACCGGATGATTCCGGACCATAAATTTCAATGATTCTTCCACGGGGATAACCGCCTACGCCTAATGCAGCATTCAGTGCTATCGAACCTGTTGGAATTACTTCTACTTGTTCTACCACTTCTTCACCCATTTTCATGATAGAACCTTTACCGAAGCTTTTCTCTATCTTGTCCATGGCAGCCTGTAAGGCTTTTAATTTTTCGCTTGATGCCATTTTATTATTATCTGTTTCAAAGTTTAATTCGTCTTCTTTCTTTGCCATAATGATCGATTTATAAAATTTGTGAAGCGTGTTCTTTGGTCTTTACTTCTTTGGGTCCGATGATCCGTTCGATAACTCCCTCTTCATTGATAAGGAAAGTTGTACGTAAAGTACCCATATAAGCACGGCCATATAGCTTTTTTTCTCCCCATACTCCAAATTGCTCTACCAATTTTTTATCAGTATCGGCAATCAGGGTGAATGGCAGATTGTTTTTCTCAATAAATTTTTGGTGTGACTTTTCATTGTCTACACTTACACCGATCACTTCATATCCGGCTTTACGTAGCTCTGCGTAATTATCCCGAAGGCTACAGGCTTGGGCCGTACAGCCGGAAGTGTTATCTTTAGGGTAGAAATAAAGGACGATTTTTCTTCCTTTATAGTTGTTGAGGCGTACCTCTTCACCCTTTTCATTGATACCCAGCAATTCTGGGGCTTTATCTCCTACGTTCATTTTTGATGATTCTTCCAATAATAAATATGCCGATTGACTTACTTAGGGTTAGGCATAGCCAATAGGCATATTGTTATGTTGATTACAGTTCCAAATTTCCATCGAATACTTCGTGCCAAGGCAAGCCTTGTTTATTCAATTGTTCCATAAACGGATCCGGATTAAACTCTTCCACGTTGTTTACACCCGGACGTTTCCATTCGCCTTTAAAGAACATCATGGCACCGACCATAGCCGGTACGCCTGTGGTATAACTTACTCCTTGCATACCTGTTTCTTTATATGCCTCTTCGTGACTACAGTTATTATATACATAGTAGGTGCGTTCTTTGCCATCTTTCAGACCACGAATGCGGCAACCGATAGAAGTTTCACCTTCGTAATTTTCACCCAAATCCTGAGGATTAGGTAACACGGCTTTCAGGAATTGCAGCGGAACGATCTTTTGTCCATTGTAATCTATTTCGTCAATACGCGCCATTCCGATATTCTGAATCACACGCAAATGAGTCAGATATTCCTGACCGAATGTCATCCAGAAACGTGCTCGTTTGATGGTCGGGAAGTTTTTGACTAATGATTCCAATTCTTCGTGATACAACAGATATGAATCACGGGGACCGATGTTTGGATATGTCAGATCTTTATGAATTTCCAGTGGACCTGTGGTCACCCATTGGCCATTTTCATAATAACGTCCGTTCTGGGTGATCTCGCGGATATTGATTTCCGGATTGAAGTTTGTTGCAAAAGCTTTATGATGATTTCCGGCATTGCAGTCTACTATATCCAGATATTGAATCTCATCAAAATAATGTTTGGCGGCATATGCCGTATAAATACCACTTACTCCCGGATCGAATCCACAACCTAAAATGGCGGTGAGGCCGGCTTCTTTGAAACGTTCATGATAGGCCCATTGCCAACTGTACTCAAAGTGAGCTTCATCTTTAGGCTCATAATTAGCGGTATCCAGGTAGTTGACTCCTGCTTTTAGGCAGGCTTCCATGATGGTCAGGTCCTGATAAGGCAATGCAACGTTAATGACCATTTCCGGTTTAAAATCGTTGAAGAGTGCTACCAGTTCGTCCACATTATCAGCATCCACTTGGGCTGTTTTTATGTTGGGATTGCCGATGGCTTTCACGATGTCGTCACATTTTGACTTCGTGCGGCTGGCGATCATGATATCAGTAAATACATCGGCATTTTGTGCCACTTTGTGTGCTACAACGGTACCTACACCGCCTGCACCGATAATAAGAACTCTACCCATTTCTTTAATTAAGAATTTTAAATTAAGAATTTAAGAATTGTTGATGGAACAAATATACGGCATTATTTCAGAATATTCGACGATTTAAGTTTCTTTATTTAGCCCGGAGCAAGATGCCATTTTCAAATTCCAATATCTTTCCTCTATATAACCAGGTTTCAAAGCGGGAGTCTGTCCGAACTCTGATTTCTATCGGTTCTCCTATTGCTAATTTGCATTCTTCGGTTGTCATGCCCGATTTTACTTCTCCTTTGGCAAGCATAAGCCAGTTGGATTCACTAATGTTTGGATATTTCTTTCGTATGTCGGAGAATCCGAAAAGGTCCTCTATGAAATCTTCATTTTTAAGGATCGGATCATATTTCAAATCTACTTTGACTTGATATGTGTTTCCTTGAATATCTGTCAGAAGGAGTGTAGCTGATGTTCCTGCCTTTTCAGGTTGTACATCTTTGATATGTAATGGGGTATAACGTAATAACTCTGTTTGCTTGACCCGAATTGTCTTTTGAGGATAAACAGACTGTCCGATGTATTTGGACTGGATAGACTCTCTGGTTTTGACATCCGGATTGGTGAAAGAAAATGCATTTGGAAAATAGTTTATTCTTTTTTCCGCTTGAAAATCTGCAGGTTCCATACCGGAGTTGGTCCTGGACATGGCTACATTAATATAATAAGAAACTCCCTTGCGGTCAATAAAAGTGATTTTTACCGGGAAGGACTTGTTACCGACATCTATTGTTGTAATTTTGACAGGTTCACCTTTCGCGATATTGACTTCTCTATATCCTGAATAGCTGTTGGCATCGTCTGTTTTTGCTATGGTAGTACGCGTATAGAGCGTTTTCCCAATTAATAATTCCTTGGCCTTGTTTACATCTTGCAGATAGACGAGGGCAGGGATGCTGGCATACGGATTTTGATCACACAAATCGTTCAGTCTGACATCTTTCATCTCATAATAGTATTTATGATCTTCACACTGGAATATGAATCGGGAAGTATAAATCTTGCCGATATACGTTTCATGTACAGTTTCTTCCGAACCGGTATATTCCAGCGTTTTACTTTTGAGCAAATCGTTGTCGACTTCTTTCCCATCTTCATATTTGCATAATATGGGGACGAATTCATCACTACTATCGGGGATGAACATAAACTTCATTCCGGGTGTCCATTTACATAACTGCTTTAAGGGGAAATGTGTTGTTATGAAATCCGTTTCTTCATCGGGTGATAGGGAGCCGGGGGAGGAGGAACTTGCAAAATAGCTGTTTTGTGCAAGTAATGTTCTGGTGGCTATCAAAAGAAGGAGTAATAAGGTTCTGAGGCGTCTTTTCATGATTATATTTTGTTAAATTGAACTATTCGTTTGTTTGTTCTGTTTATCTTAATTCGGCAAATGTATCAACTTTATGTTATTTTTTTATATATTTGCGCCGATATTTAACTTAAACAGTATGACAATGAAAAAAGTATTACTTTCAATTTGTATGGTGAGTGCAGTATTCGCTATGTCATCTTGCGGTTCGACAAAAGAAGCCGCTTCTTTATCATCTTTAAATGGTGAATGGAATATCATTGAAGTGAATGGCTCGGCCATTGTGCCGGCAGAAAATCAGGAATTGCCGTTTATTGGTTTTGATACAGCTACGGGTAAAGTATATGGTAATAGTGGTTGTAACCGTATGATGGGATCTATAGATCTCAATTCAAAACCCGGTACTATTGATATGAGCCGATTGGGGAGTACCCGTATGGCTTGTCCGGATATGACGACAGAACAAAATGTGCTGAATGCATTGGGACAGGTGAAGAGTTATAAAAAACTGGGTAAACATAATATGGCTCTTTGCAACGCTTCCAATCGTCCGGTAGTCGTTCTTCAGAAGAAAGCTTCGGATGTAAAGTTGTCTGCTTTGAATGGTGAATGGAAAATCGAAGAAGTGAATGGAGAAGCTATCCCTTCGGGTATGGAAAAACAACCGTTTATCAATTTTGACGTGAAGAAGAAGTCCATTCATGGCAATGCGGGATGTAATTTGATTAATGGAGGATTTGAAACAGATAAGGAGAATCCCCGTTCCATTTCTTTCCCTAATGTTATTTCTACTATGATGGCTTGTCCTGATATGGAAGTGGAAGGCAAAGTGATGAAAGCTATCAACGAGGTGAAGTCATTCGATGTGTTATCCGGAGGAGGTATCGGATTTTATAGTGCAGACGGAACACTGGTAATGGTACTTGTGAAAAAATAAAAAAACGCTTGATGGAGGGACCTGCTCTCTTATTAGTGATATATTCAAACGCAAAGGGGATGCTTACAAGCATCCCCTTTGCGTTTGAATATAGTAGGCTGATGCAGAAAGTATCTTTGTAAATGGAATACTAGACAGTCACATTAGTTCATTAAGTAGTCTTGTACTCCAGTGAAAATAGTCTATTCGTGTACTTCTATTTATTGATATATGAATTCCGTAGTATGATCCATACGATAATAGGGGATCCAAACAAGGCAGTAACCGCGTTGATAGGTAGGGTACCTTGCATTCCGGGTAGTTGGGAAATTAAATCGCAGACTAACAGTGTGATGGCACCACAGAGCATGGAGGCTGGAAGAATGATGCGGTGGTTGGGGCTGCCGAATAAGCCACGGGCTATGTGAGGCATCGTGATGCCGATAAAGGCTATGGGACCGGTAAAAGCAGTGGAGGTTCCTGCCAGGAGTGCTGTAGCCAGGATAATCCAAAGCCGCAGCCGAGGAACGGAGACCCCTAATCCGTTGGCGTAGTTTTTTCCCAGCAGCAAGATGTTGAGTTGTTTTTGTAATAGTAATGCAGTCAGAATTCCACAGGCAATGACAGGTGCCATCACGCTCATCTGTTCCCAGCCTACTGAAGAAAGACTTCCAAAGGTCCAGGTGATGAATAGTTTCAGGGTATCCGGATTACTCATACTTTGCAGGATACTCACGATGGCACCGGCAAAGTTACCAAACATCATACCTATAATCAGTAACGAGATGGTTTGAGGAATTTTGATAGAGACAATAATAACCAATAATAAAACCCCTATAGCTCCAATAATAGCAGCAGTCACTTGTCCCCAACCTGTAATGAGCCACAACGGAAGAGAAGAGGTGCCGAGAGTCAGTAAGGCTACTCCTAAGCTGGCACCGGAAGTTACTCCCAACACATCGGGACCAGCCAGTGGGTTGTGAAACAGAGTTTGCATTAACACTCCGGCAACGGAGAGTGAGGCTCCTGCCAAAATGGCTGTCAGTGCTTTAGGGAGTCGGTGGTTCAAGATGATTTCCCGGTAGATAAGGTTATCGTTGCTACCGATAAAAGTATTCCATACGTCACGTATAGACAAGCTAACGCTTCCGATGGCGATATCTGCCAGAAAGGCCAAAACTAACAATCCTATTAATAGTAAAAACAGTCGGTAGTGTTTCATTTACTCTTTAATTTATCCATGTAGGTCAATTCGTACTCTGGTAATAGGCTCGGATGAATGATTTTAATCATATCATTCAATAACAGATCCGGGCGGGCTACTCCACTTTCCCAATAATCGTTTCCTCCGGTAATGTTTGTCCGTTTGTTTATATGATATACATTACCATTTTTATAGGATTTAAATAGTTTGTATTTGGGATCCATCTTTCCCAAATCTTCGAGTGTGTTGGCTTGTACACCTACCCAGATATCAGCTTGGTTGAAGTGTATCAAAGCTTCTTCGATACTACTGGATATACTTCCGGAAACTGTGGTGTCATTGGCATAATAGTAGTTGGCACCTGCATCGCGAAAGAGTTGCGCATTGTAGCTTCTTCCACTTGGCATGGACCAAGTTCCCCTATAATCTTGTCCGGAAAGAATGGAAGGGGCGTATGATAATTTTTCAGCCTTCTTTTTGATTTCATTGTATTGTTCTGCTATCTGACTAAAGATACTGTCAGCAAGCTTTTCTTTATCGAAAAAAGCTCCTATGAACTTAATCCACTCTGCACGTCCCAAGATGGACTTCTCCTGCCATTCGATATTATACAAAATGGGTAATCCTGTTTGTTTCATACGCCGGCTGTTTTCATCCTCGGCATTGTAGGCAGAAGTCATTACGGCCTGCGGATGTAGTAGAAGTAGGTTTTCTATGTCCAGATTGAAAGCGTCACCTAAATCCTTTATTGTTCCATCTTTTACACCTTGAAGGATAGTAGGGTTATAAATGTAATTTGAGTTGCAGACTCCCGTGACTTTGTCCAATTCTCCAAGAAGTTCGAGGAATCCCAGATGAGTGGCTGAGTTGGTCATTATACTCTTTAGAGGAATTACTACTTTTAGTCCGTCAGTAGGAACTGCCTGACCTTCGTTTTTCACCAGATAGTAGGTATCATAAATTTCTCCTGGTTTCCAGGGATTGTATACTGTAATTGTGGTGTATCCGGAGGAATGTGTTATACCAAATCCTTGGGCGTATGAAAGTGGCACGGAAGTCCCGTTTTCGGTGTTGGAAACTACTTTCTGCTTATCTTGGCAAGCGGTTAGCAGAAGTGAGATTAATGCGAAAAGGACAAAAGAAAATCGGGTCATCATATCTGAATTTTGAATAGTCGTGGCGCAAAAATACAAGATTATTCCGGATTATAAGTCTGCTAAGTTGGGAAAATGCTATAAAATCGGGGATGAAAGAAAGTAAGTGGAATGTGTTTTTAGACGTACGTTTATTTGTTCACAAAGATAGGGCTAATATTTAAATATACAAAGTGTTTAATAAAAAGACTTGTTTTTTACTTCTATTTTAATTGAAATAACCTCATTTTCAAATAGGTGATAGTTGTTAGGGTTTATATTTTCTCTTTTCATTTTTATGTATCCTTTTTCGTAATAAATCACTCGTTTTTGATGTGTTTTTAAACGTACGTTTAAAAACACATCTTTTGGACTATAATGTGCTGATAATAAGAATGTTTTATTGAGAATTTATAAATAGTTAACTGCTATGGTTTTATTAGGATGTATTCTTGGAAGTGTGATATTGGGACTAGTCGCTTGTCTGATATGGATACTTTATGATTTTCGGAGATTTAAGAAGAAAAATAATTTTATAGAATGAGTTAGAAAGATGGGCAAGAAAGTATTAGTCTTTTTACTGTTGCTATCATTTATCGGATGGACAAAGGCTCAACAGGAAGAGTTACAAAATGGTACGGAGCAGAGTAAACAACTCCAGGTTTTTGGACGCAATATATTTGCCAGCCGGAATTTGTCATTTGAGCCAAATTTAAATATTCCTACTCCGGAAAATTATAGGTTGGGGCCGGGGGATGAAGTGATTATCGATGTATGGGGAACTTCGGAAAATACGGTACGAGAGACTATTTCTCCGGAAGGTAGTATCATGGTGGAGAATATCGGTCCTATCTACCTGAGTGGTATGAATATGGAGGAGGCTGAACGGTATTTGCGGCATGAATTTAGTAAGATTTATGCAGCTATCTCCGGAGAATCGGCACATATCAAGGTGACGTTAGGAAAAATACGTTCCATTATGGTCAATGTGATGGGAGAGGTCGAAGTTCCCGGTACGTATCGGTTATCGGCTTTTGCATCGGTGTTTCATGCTTTGTATCGTGCCGGAGGAGTTAATCGTATAGGCAGTTTACGAACCATTCAAGTCGTACGAAGTGGTATGAAAGTAGCTGATGTGGATGTGTATGAGTATATTATGAAAGGAAAACTTACAGATGATATACGTTTGTCGGAAGGAGATGTGATTTTGGTATCCCCTTATGAAAATTTGGTTGGTATATCGGGAAAGGTGAAGAGACCGATGATCTATGAAATGAAACATGGAGAAAGTTTAGCTACTTTGATTGGTTATACGGGTGGATTTACCGGAGATGCTTATCGGAATACGGTCCGTCTGGTGCGTCGTAGCGGAAGGGAGAAGCAAATATATAATGTGGACCAACAGGATTACGATAACTTTATTCTGACTGATAACTATGAAGTGTCCGTTGAGGCGGTATTGGGACGTTTTTCAAATAAAGTAGAAATTCATGGAGCGGTTTATCGTGCAGGCATGTATCAGTTGGATAGTGTGACGGGGACTATAAAGCGGCTGATACAACAGGCGGAAGGTCTTCGTGGAGATGCTTTTCTTAATAGAGCCTTGTTGAGGCGGGAGCGTGAAGATCTGTCTCATGAAATGATTCCTGTTGATCTGAAAAAACTTATGGAAGGAACTGCACCCGATTTACCTCTGCAAAAGAATGATGTACTCTATATCTCAAGTATAAAGGAATTGGAAAAAGAAGGAGTTCTCTTCATTTATGGTGACGTGGCAAAACCGGGCTATTTTCCCTTTGCGCGGAATATGAGTGTTCAGGACTTGATTTTAAAAGCTGGTGGATTATTGGAATCGGCTTCGACTGTTCGTATCGATGTGTCACGACGAATTAAAGATCCTAAAAGTGTTTCTTCTTCTACTGTGATAGGGAAAAGCTTTACAGTAGAATTGAAAAATGGACTGTTGATAGGAGAGAGCAATACACTGAAATTGGAACCTTATGATATGGTGTTTGTACGTAGAAGTCCAGGGTATCAAAAGCAGGCAAATGTGACGGTCAATGGGGAAGTTACATTTACAGGAAACTATGCGCTGACTAAAAAGAATGAACGGCTGAGTGACTTGATAGCAAAAGCCGGAGGGTTATCGAAGAGCGCCTATGCGAAAGGTGCGCGTCTGATGCGCAGGATGACAGCGGATGAAATCCGGCAAAAGCAAGATGCAGTTCGGTTTGCAACAAAGGGAACCGGAAAAGATTCGGTCTCTTTATCTTCTTTGGAAGTGGATCAGACTTACTCTGTCGGTATTGAACTTGAAAAAGCTCTGGCAAAGCCGAAATCGGATGAAGATCTGGTATTACGGGAGGGCGACGTACTTTTTGTTCCTAAATATGTCAGTACCGTGACTGTTAACGGTGCTGTGATGTACCCCAATACTGTGCTTTATCAGAAAGGAAGTGGAATTGATTATTATATAGGACAAGCCGGTGGTTTTGGAAACCGGGCCTTGAAACGGCGTGCTTATGTTGTATATATGAATGGTACAGTCTCCCGATTGGGAAGAAATACGGCAAATGCCATTGAACCCGGGTGTGAAATAATTGTGCCCAGCAAAGGAGAACGGAAGAAAATGACTACAGCAGGAGCTGTTGGCATGAGTAGCTCCATTGCTTCTATAGCTGCGATGGTTGCTTCGATGGTGAGTTTAACAAAATAAGAAATAGATGAATACAAACGAAAGGCCCGAAATGACAGAAAAACAGTCATGTCATTGGTATCTTGCTTTTACTGCTTCTCGGGCAGAGCAACGCGTGAAGCAAGAACTGGATCAGCGGAAAATCCGAAACTATCTTCCACTACGTAAAATTACTTATCAATGGCAGGGACGTTCCAGGGAGGCATTATGTCCACAAATAGCTCGTTGCGTCCTTATTTGGACGTCATTGTCCGACATTCGGCAGTTATCCGGAATATCAGGATTGATTATTCCTCAAAACATCTGGGATTATCGTGTTCCGGAATGGCAGGTGGAAAGTTATCAACTATTGTTTTCTCAAATGGATACCGCCGTGGAATGGATACCCGATTGCTTGGAATCCGCCACAATGGTTCGTGTTACAGGAGGTCCTTTGACTGGGTTAGTGGGCGAACTGGATACTTCGGACACAGGGTTTCGGATAAGGATCCGTTTTCATTCTATGGGATGTTTTCGTGTTGCTGTACCTGAAGAATGGATTGAAAAATTTTAAGAACCTGTTTGAATCTACAAGTTTGTATGAACAAAGATTGAATGCTTTTCTAAGTCCATCCTTAGGTTTGTTGCTGTCAGAGACATATCGATGGGTGTAGAGAAATAAGAGATGTTCGAAAACAGGATCTAACTATTACTTTTTCTTTTTTTCATCTCAACGATAATTCCTCGTCTGTTACAGGGCGGGGAATTATTATTTTATTTTCCCTGTAACTTTGACTCTTTTTCATCTTTCAAGTGACAATAGAATGTCAAAATCTGACTTTCTGTCAGAGTCCTGTCATTTTCGATCTTACTCAACCTTTTGGCACAAGGTTTGTTTTTTTATAGTCGTCCGCTTAAGACAAACTCCTGAAGGGGGTGCGGGAACAACCGGACAAAAGAAACTGAAATAATAATAAATAAAAGAATAACGATCATGGGAAAAATTATTGGTATTGACTTAGGAACTACAAACTCTTGTGTTTCTGTATTTGAAGGAAACGAACCTGTAGTAATTGCAAATAGTGAAGGTAAACGTACGACTCCTTCTATTGTGGCATTTGTAGATGGCGGAGAACGTAAAGTCGGTGATCCTGCAAAACGTCAGGCTATCACGAATCCTACCCGTACAATTTTCTCTATCAAACGTTTCATGGGTGAGAATTGGGATCAGGTACAAAAAGAAATAGCACGCGTTCCTTATAAAGTAGTGAAAGGTGATAACAACACTCCACGTGTGGATATTGACGGACGCCTGTATACTCCACAGGAAATTTCAGCAATGATTCTGCAGAAGATGAAGAAAACAGCTGAGGATTATCTGGGACAAGAAGTAACAGAAGCTGTGATTACCGTTCCTGCATATTTCTCTGATTCGCAGCGTCAGGCAACTAAAGAAGCCGGACAGATTGCCGGTTTGGAGGTTAAACGTATTGTAAACGAACCGACAGCGGCTGCGTTGGCTTATGGTCTTGATAAGGCTCATAAAGATATGAAGATTGCCGTATTCGACTTAGGTGGAGGTACATTCGATATTTCTATCTTGGAGTTCGGTGGCGGCGTATTCGAGGTGCTTTCTACAAATGGTGACACCCATTTGGGTGGTGATGACTTTGACCAGGTTATTATCGATTGGCTGGTTCAGGAATTTAAGAACGATGAAGGTGCCGACCTGACTCAGGATCCGATGGCTATGCAGCGTTTGAAAGAAGCTGCTGAAAAAGCAAAGATTGAATTGTCTTCTTCTACAAGCACTGAAATCAACTTGCCGTATATTATGCCGGTAGGTGGTGTACCTAAGCACTTGGTTAAGACGCTGACTCGTGCTAAATTTGAATCTTTGGCTCACAACTTGATTCAGGCTTGTCTTGAACCCTGTAAAAAAGCAATGCAGGATGCAGGTTTGAGTAACTCGGATATTGATGAAGTAATCCTCGTAGGTGGTTCTTCACGTATTCCGGCTGTACAGAAGCTGGTTGAAGATTTCTTTGGTAAAACTCCTTCAAAGGGGGTTAATCCGGATGAAGTTGTAGCTGTAGGTGCTGCTGTTCAGGGTGCTGTGCTGACTGATGAAATCAAAGGTGTGGTATTATTGGATGTTACTCCGTTGTCAATGGGTATCGAAACACTGGGTGGTGTGATGACTAAATTGATTGACGCTAATACTACAATCCCTGCACGTAAGAGCGAAACATTCTCTACTGCTGCCGACAATCAGACAGAAGTTACCATTCACGTTCTGCAAGGTGAACGTCCGATGGCTGCACAAAATAAATCAATCGGTCAGTTCAATCTGACTGGAATTGCTCCGGCACGTCGTGGCGTTCCTCAAATTGAGGTAACTTTCGATATTGATGCCAACGGTATTCTGAAAGTATCTGCAAAGGATAAGGCTACTGGTAAAGAACAGGCTATCCGTATCGAGGCTTCCAGCGGTTTGAGCAAAGAGGAAATCGAAAAAATGAAGGCTGAAGCTGAGGCTAATGCAGAGGCTGATAAGAAAGAACGTGAGAAGATTGATAAACTGAATCAGGCTGACAGTTTGATCTTCCAGACTGAGACTCAGTTGAAGGAATTGGGTGATAAGTTACCGGCAGATAAGAAAGCTCCGATCGAGGCTGCTCTCCAGAAACTGAAAGATGCTCACAAGGCTCAGGATATGACAACTATCGATAGCGCTATGGCTGAACTGAATACTGCATTCCAGGCTGCAAGTGCCGAAATGTACGCTCAGAGCGGTGCACAAGGTGGTGCACAGGCCGGTCCGGATATGAACGCAGGTCAGTCAAATGCCGGACAAAATAATGGCAAACAAGACGATAATGTTCAGGATGCTGACTTTGAGGAAGTGAAGTAATTTCGATTATAATCGATTAACAACAATAGCGAATCCGCAGTAAACAATTGATTTACTGCGGATTTTATTTTTTTGAAAATATTGGTCTTAATCCTTGTTTATCGATTTATATCGTATATTTGTACCATATTTGTGCCGGAACTTATTTCATGATGAAGTGGAACTTATGAGTACTTATGACTACTTATGGATACTTAAATAGCGATGAAGATACCGATGAATCAGATTCAGAAACAATGTGCAGTATGCGAGAAACTGTTTACCCCCAAGACGGTAAACTCTATCTATTGCTCCAAAAACTGTGGCGATATTGCGTACCGCAAGAAGAAAGCCCAGCAGAAACAAGAAGAGCAACGAAAAGAGGTGGTAGACAAGATCTCTGCCGACCGCTTATATATCTCCGTTCCGGAAGCGATTGCCATGTTTGGTGTTGCTAAAAGTACGCTCTATCGACTCATTCGTCAAAAGCGAATTCCTGCAATCAATTTAGGAACTCGCCTTGTGCGGATTGATCGTGCGGCGATAGAGGAACTGTTCCCGGTTCGCCAAACCCCACTTGCTACAAAAGATAAACCGAAAGCAAAGCTATATAGCCTTGAGCCGGAAGATTGTTACACCATTGGCGAAATCGCTCAAAAGTTCGGCATATCTGATAGCTCGGTTTATAAGTATATCCGCAAATTCTCTATTCCGACCCGGCAAATTGGGAACTATGTCTATGCCCCTAAAACAGAAATTGATAACCTTTATAAGTAATAGTTATGGCAACTTTTATTCCCCCCATCGAGAAAATCTGTCAGTTTAAGGTTAAGCCTGAAGCTGGTGAATTAGAACTATTGCTATTTTTAGAGAAGACTCTTGATGATAGCTTTGAGGTTTACTTCAATCCTTATATGAACGGAGACCGTCCAGATATTCTTATTATGCGTAAAGGGTATGGGGTAATGATTATAGAGGTAAAAGATTGGGACTTGGGACTATATGAGTTGGATGATAAGAAGCATTGGATTCTAAAACAAAATAGAGCCGTCCTAAAATCACCAATTCAGCAAGTGATCAAATACAAGGAGAACCTTTTTGAGTTACATATTGACACATTGCTAGAAAAGAAAATCAAAGACATACGAAAGTTTAATATCGTTTCTTGCGCAGTGTATTTTCATAATGCAACTAAATTGCAGATAGAGAATATTCTTGTAGATCCATATAAAAGCGATAAAAAATATCTAGATTTTCTAAAATATAACATTGACCTAATCGGCAAAGATAATATTAATGAATTCGATTTCAATCAAATATTGAAACGAAGGTATTTGAAATCAGAGAAAGAATCATTTTTGTTTACTAGCGACTTATACGATAGTTTTAAACGCTTCTTAAACCCTCCAATCCACATGAAAAATGAAGGGGTTGATTTCATGTATTCATCAAAACAAAGAGAAATAATATATGAACAAGAGAAAAAACAGCAAAGAATAAAAGGTGTTGTTGGATCGGGAAAAACGACCGTACTGGCAGCAAGAGCAGTCCATGCATATAAGCGAATTTCACAGAATAAGCCAAATGCTCAAATCTTGATTCTCACATTTAACATCACTCTCAGGAACTTCATCCATGACAAGATTAGTCTGGTGAGAGAAGAATTCCCTTGGAAAGCATTTGTTATTTCAAATTATCATCTGTTTATCAATTCACAATTGAACAATCTTGGAATACCTTTTGAGGAAGAAAAATTGAAAGATCTAGAGGGCAATTACTACTCAAATAAAAAACTATTTTTGGAGCATAAGTCACAAATAAAAACATACGACGCCATTTTTATTGATGAAATTCAAGATTATAAACGCCCTTGGATGGAAATTATAAAGGATTGTTTCCTTGTAGAAGGAGGAGAATATATTTTATTGGGGGATGTAAAGCAAAACATCTATTCCAATCCAACTGAGCAGAAAGATGTTAGCACCAATGTTCGAGGGGTCATAGAGTTAAAGCGTTGCTTTCGGTCAGACTTTAAAATCAAAGATTTGGCAGTGGAATATCAAAAAAATATATTTAAAGACAAGTATGAAATAGATACATTTAACAAAAATGATGCTCAATCTGAGTTGCAATTTGAGCGTAACCAACAAGGAAGCATCAGTTATATGTATCTTTCGGACACAAACATTGTTTCAACTCTATACACAATAATACATGAAAATATTCTAAATAAGAAAAACAACCAAATCTCACCTAATGACATCACAATTCTAGGATATACAGTTCGTCAGTTAAAACGTTTTGAAGCTTATTACAGATATGCTTCGGGAGAAAAAACAAAGACCATGTTTGAAACTTATGAGATAATGTATATGAGCAGCTTGAAGCATTATTCAAGTAGCAATACACCAAAATGGGTTCAAGCTGGGATTCAATTAATAAAAAGAGATAAAGACAAAAAGAGTGAAAGAGGATTAAATCAATTAGCCAAGTTGTTTACAATATATGACTTATACGCAGAATACCCTGACCAATTCAGACATATAATAGAATGGTATTGCACTCAATACAAATGTCCTCTGGATGATTTTTGTAGGTATTTAGTTGAATATGAAAACGAATTTGATTGCTTTAAAAAGGAAGTATATGGCGCAGATTACAAGTTTATAAGAACAAATAAGAAACTTCATTTTTGGATGAATAGTGGAACAATAAAAATTTCTACAATTAACAGCTTCAAAGGTTGGGAGAGTGAGTTGCTTTTTTTGATTTTGGAACCCAAATACGAAAAATCTACAGGTTTCAACTTGGCATTTGACGAGTTACTATACACAGGTATTACCCGTTGTCGTTCTAACTTAATTATTATAAATTTTGGCAATGATGAATATGATCAAAAGATCAGACCTATCATTAATTCTGTAAAATAATACCACATGAAAGAGTTATTTAATACCAAAGTAACCGTAAGGCTTCGTAAAGTCGAAAACCGTAAGGAATGGTATGTTTATATCGAAAGCTATCCCGTATTTGTTCCCGGTAAGAAAGTCCCACAACGCATACGCGAATACCTGAACCGCAGTGTTACCACAGTGGAATGGGATAAGAAACGAGTCGCCCGCACCGAAGCAGACGGAACGAAAACCTATAAACCCAAGCGTGATGATAACGGAATCATTGTTTGCCGAAGTGAAAAAGACCAAGAAAGTATGTTATATGCCGACGGCGTTCGCAAATTACGACAACGCGAATACGATAACGTCGATTTGTATAGCGAAACGGAGACTGCCCAAGCAGAACAAAGAGAACGCTCACAGCAGAATTTCATTGAGTACTTTGATGTCGTATCGAAAAAACGTCATGCTAACAGTTCGGAATCTATTATTGTGAATTGGCGGCGGACACACGAATTACTAAAGATTTTTGCGGGTGAGTATCTGCCATTTTCCAAAATAGATAACCGGTTAGCAGAAGATTTTAGAATGTTTATGCTATCAGCCCCTTGTGGTGGTAAAAAGAGCGGTACAGTTTCTCAAAATACTGCCGCCACTTACTTTTCTATTTTCAAAGCGGCTCTTAAGCAAGCCTTTATCGATGATTATCTGACTGTTGATTTATCCGCAAAAATAAAAGGCATTCAGGAACAGGAATCACGCCGGGAATATCTAACCGTTGAAGAACTCAATATGCTTGCTTCCACACCATGTGAACGAGATGTACTCAAGCGGTCAGCTCTATTTTCTGCCCTTACAGGATTAAGGCATTGCGATATCCAGAAACTTCGGTGGAAAGAAATAAGTATGGACGGCAATCAAGCCCGCCTGCATTTCACTCAGCAGAAAACCAAAGGCGTTGAATATATGTCCATTTCCGAACAAGCCCTACAACTGTGTGGCGAACGACGGAAGCCTGAGCAATTGGTCTTTGAAGACTTACCCGACCCCGCTTGGATTTCCAAACCACTCAAAAAATGGGTGGAATCTGCTGGTATTAAGAAGAAAATTACCTATCATTGCTTTCGACACACATTTGCGACCCTTCAGTTGAGCAGTAGCACAGATATTTACACCGTAAGTAAGATGCTTGGGCATACAAATGTTAAAACAACTCAGATTTATGCGAAAGTAGTGGACGAAAAGAAAAACAAAGCTGCACAAGCCATACAATTGAACTCTATTAATAACATAGAAGAATGAAACAAAACAATCTTTTGCAGTACATTATATTATATGTGATCGTTGCCTGCGTTGCTTTAGCGATTGCAACATTGGCGCGCATTTTTACCGTTGCGATTGGCTTTGATGGTTTCACTGGCTTTATGGTTTTTATCGTGGCGTTGGCTATTCAGGTGGTAGTCTATTTAAGTATCCATGTGTTTCTACAAAACATGATGTTGCCGTGGATTGGGAAATGGTTATCCCAAATTCCATACTTCCGAAAGAAAATAGAAAACCGACAAATCCCAATTATTGAAGCAGAAGAGTCGATTGCAGAAATTGCGGCAGAAGAAACCGTCATTAAGGAACAAATAATTGAGGAGGAAGAGAAAGAAATCTTTCCCGATATGCCGGAACAGCCTTCTTTGGAAGACATCCGAAGGGAGCAACTGCAAAACAGAAACCAAAAGCAAGAGGAAGAACAAAATATTGCTCTGGACTACACTCGGAGATCTTTTGTCCTTTACCTTTCAGATAAACACCTTAACCTGCTTTGCCGGAATGTTCTGATATGTATCAACAATCAGGACACAGATGGGTTACAACCTGTAAAAGTCAAAGAGCTAACTGCAGTTGACCTTCGCCATTTCGGTTGGAATATCTGGAACTTTTACAAGCCAAAGGATCAAGAGAGAATTGCTCTCTTTCTAAAAAAAGTATTTCCTGATGCCTTCAAGAATACTGAGGTTAAGAGTATCAAACGACATTTGAAGGATGACGAGTTGAAGGGAGTGATTAAGATAGAAGAAAAATTATCCATAACTCATATATAGTGGCTAACATTTATGACAGAAAGAGTACTACATAACACGGAAATAGAAGTTTTAGAAGCACTAACAAAACTGTTGTCAAAAATTGGTTTTCATATACAATTTACTGACACAAATTATAGACTTCGAACCCCTGACTTTATTGCTAAAAAAAGGGTTGATGGTGCAGAATACAAAATAGCTATTGAATTAAAAAGTAGTTCGAACGTCAATGAAGCGATTAGGAATGGTGTAAAAACACTAACAGAAATGGCTGAAGCAAAGGAGTATGACAAATTACTTTTGTTGCTTTTAAACAGAGATAAGAGGCAATATAAGAACAGTGCTTTTCTACAACAGTTCCTATCTAGCAATCCCACAAATCTTGAAATATTAAATCTTGAGGACTTAGAAAAATGGTCTCAAAATTTATCAAATGAACTATCTTTTAAAGGGCTAAGTGAAGTATATATTTACATTAAACAGTTAAGTAGGAAATTAATAGAGTTAGTAGCAAAAAGACCTGATAGCCTAAAAGAAATGGAATGGAGAGATTTAGAGCGAGTGGTCTCAGAACTATTTGAGGGTTTAGGGTTTAAAACAACACTTACCCCGAGTAGTAAAGATGGAGGGAAAGATGTAATTCTGGAATGTACGATTGATGATATACAGAAGTCCTTTGTAATTGAAATTAAACATTGGCGAAGCGGGCAAAGGGTTGGACAAAAAACAGTCAAAGAATTTACCAAAGTAATCATCAATGAAAAACGAGACAAAGGGTTGTTCTTATCTACTTATGGGTTTTCAAACAACTTCTACGAAAGTTTATCCGAAACAGAAAAAACAATAGTGAGATTTGGAGAGCAGGAAAAGATCGTGGAATTATGTCGAACATATGAAAAAATATCCAATGGGATTTGGAATCCAACCAGCACTCTTGAAGACATATTATTTGAAAACACAATCAAACTATAGAACCCACTCTCCACAAGCCAGCAATAACAACAGAATATCAGTATTTTAAGTGTTTTCGCTGTGTTTTTCCCGTGTCGAGAAACACAGCGAAAACACTTTTTTTCTTTGCACCATAACAATTAAAAACGAGTGTTATGGATAGAAATGAAATCTCTTTTGAAAACCGGCCTAAGGCAGTTGCACATCTGCGCAGCGAAGTGGCCGAAATCAAAACATTAGTTGAAAAGGGGCAAACGCCTGCCGTTACCCCGAAACGTATTCCGATAGGAATTGAAGAGGCTTGCCAACTCATCGGCAAAGCCAAACCTACCATTTACACGCTTGTCCGCAAGCGTGTACTTCCCTGTTATAAAAACGGCAAGAAACTCTATTTCTTTGAAGATGAATTACTGGAATGGATTGCCAAAGGCAAAAAGAAAACCATGCAGGAAATTGAATCGGAAGTAGAAGCAACCTATGACAAAAGGCGCAAACGGTAATGGAAAAGACAACCATCAATACGCCGAATGCCGCTGTGGACGTTGCCGAACTATGGCAGAAATCGCGCCTGCGGATTACATACGAGTTTACCGCACCGCCTGTAATCCTGCGGGTGTACGATTCTGTCATCGGCACATTGGGGAATTTCAGTGCATCCACTGGAAAAGCCAAAAGTAAGAAAACATTCAATGTCTGCACTATTGTGGCGGCCGCTTTGACCAATAGCACGGTATTAAGTTATACCGCCTCATTGCCGGAAAGCAAGCGGAAAATCTTGTATGCCGATACCGAACAAAGCGAATACCATTGCAAACGGGTATTGAAACGTATCCTACAGCTGGCAGAACTACCGACGGACGTACAGCCGGAAACATTAGAATTTCTATCGTTACGCCGGTTCAATCCAAAAATACGGTTGGCGATTATCGAAGAAGCCATTTACCGTACCGAAGGATTGGGCTTGGTGATTATCGACGGAATCCGCGATTTGGCTTACGACATCAACAGCCCAAGCGAATCGACCGACCTGATTACAAAACTAATGCAATGGACGGACGAGCGTCAAATACACATTCATACTATGTTGCACCTGAACAAAGGCGACGACAATACGCGCGGGCATTTGGGTACGGAGCTGAACAATAAAGCCGAAACGGTTTTGCAGATTACCAAAGACGAGTTTGACAAGGATATCAGTTCCGTTTCTTCCATGTTTATCCGCGATATTGATTTCGACACGTTCGCCTTTCGTGTCAACAGTCTTGGACTGCCCGAACCGGTGGATAATTACCGACCCAAGCAAGCCACTTCACAAAAGGGATTCGATTACGACGAAGTTTCCGAAGCCAAGCACCGTGAAGCATTGGAGATTCTTTTTGCAGAAGCGGCACAGGTATCATACGGCAGTCTGATAGGGAAACTTCGGGATAGTTATGCTTCGGTCGGATATTCGTTCGGTATCAACAAGGCTAAAGACCTGAAACGGTTTCTTGAGTACAAACGCATGATACTCAAGGATGACAAGTATTACCGGTATAATCCCGATTTCTACTATTAGGCACGGAAAAAGCGGTTTAGTTTAGGTATATATATAATAAACCATACTAAACCAAGTATAGCGGTTTAAACTGGTTTACGTACCGACCTAGCACCGGTTCGGTTTAAGTTAAACCAGCTACTAAACTTCTCGCCGCCAACAATTGCGCTGGCGAAAAGAAAAACAATCAATAATCATTTAAACAGAAGTATTATGAATACAACAGATGCAAAAAATATATCCCTTGTCGATTACCTGCAATCCATCGGGATAATGCTCTGCAAAAAGCAAGGCAACAATGTTTGGTACTTTTCGTCTTTCCGAAATGAAAGCGAGCCTTCGTTCAAAGTCAACCTTGCCCGCAACCTCTGGTACGACTTCGGGTTAGGCAAAGGCGGTAACCTCATTGAGTTTATCATGGAACAGCACGGTATCGACAGTGTTTCCCATGCCATGCAAATCCTGTCCGACACAACGCCAACTGTTCTGGCTCACTCTTTTTCTTTTCGCCCGCAAGAGAATCTATCTTGCTTTGAAGATATACGAGTACAAGCGTTGAAGAATCCTTCCCTTATTCAATACCTGAAGGAACGGCAAATTAATATTCCATTTGCCGAACTGGCATGCAAAGAGATACATTTCCGGTTTAAGGACAAACCCTATTTTGCCATAGGCTTTGAAAATGCGTTAGGTGGGTACGAGTTGCGGAACAAGTATTTTCAAGGTACACTGTCGCCCAAAACATTCACGCAAGTAAAAGACGAAAACGATACTTGCTGCATTTTTGAAGGGTTTATAGATTACCTTTCCTATCGCACTTTGCTGCAAAAGCACAACAATCCAAATACAGACAAACAGGATTACATTATCCTTAATTCTGTAGCCAATGTTTCCAAAGCAATCGACATCATTAGCAACTACCAAGAAAAGCAGTGCTATCTGGACAACGACCAAGCCGGAGCATCCGCTTATATCGAAATCCGAAATAAATGCGGGTTGAACGTATTGGATAAATCTTCCATTTACAGAGGGTATAAAGATTTGAACAATTATCTATGCGGGAAGAAACAAGGTTTGGAATTACCCGTGAAAAAGAAAAAACCGGGATTGAAATTATAAGCAGTATCGACCTGGCTGTCAGGGTTTATCCGCCACCGTCCCCGATGGGCTTTTAAAGAAAAGCCGTAGCTTATTAGGGCATTTTTTTAACGCTTCGTTGCACTCTCGCTAAAAATGCCCTAATAAGCCAAAGGTTTTCCCCCTTTGGAATCTCCCTTAACGGTCTTGCGACCGTAGCCGCATGAGCGGCTAATGAGCGCCGATAGGCACATCGTATTCACTCCAAATAAGAGTCAGTTATGGGATTTGTTGTATTACATATAGATAAGGCTTCCGGCAACGATGCCGGGATGACCGCCCACATCGAGCGAACCATAGACCCGGCAAACGCCGATAAGGAACGCACCCATCTGAACCGGGAACTGGTCGAATTTCCGCAAGGAGTTGACTGCCGGACACAGGCTATTCAACATCGTCTCGATAATGCAGGGATAACCCGCAAGATTGGAATAAACCAAGTCAGGGTGTTGCGGATTATGCTATCCGGCACACCCGAAAATATGCAGTATATCGAGGCTGTCGGAAAGCTCGACGAGTGGTGCGAGAACAATCTCGCATGGCTTCGCAAAACCTACGGCTCAGATAACGTAGTGTCGGCAGTCTTGCATATGGACGAGAAAACGCCCCATATCCATGCTACCGTTGTTCCAATTGTTACCGGCGAAAGAAGGAAAGTCAAAGAAACCCAAAAGCGGGAGGGGAAGCCGGAACAGGAGACGCCCGGCAAAAAAAAGTACCGGAAGAAAAGTACAAATGCCGTCCGTTTATGCGCCGATGATGTAATGACGAGAGAGAACCTAAAATTATTTCAAGACACCTATGCCGAAGCAATGGCAAAATATGGGTTACAGCGGGGCATCGACGGTTCGGAAGCCAAGCACACTACCAACCAGGAGTATTACCGTGAACTATTCATCCAAAAGGACGAATTGCAGGAATATGTAGAAGTTTTACAGGAACAGAAATCCGAAATCAATGAGAAAATTCGAGACTTGTACGACCGCAAGGACGAAGCAAGGGAGAAATTCCTCAATATGGACGAGTACAACAAACAGAAAGAAAGCGAAATATCTGAAACAGAATCCCGATTGGAGCAACTCAAACAGGATTATGAACCTTATAAGGCGGAGGAAGATATGAATTTGTTTTTCGGTGTATTCCCCCAACTGAACGAACACTTACGGACAGTGAAACTGTGCAAGGGCATCGGATTGACGATAGAAGCCATTAAGAAGCTGTTCAACGGTGAAACCGTACCCGTTACGGGCAAGCTCCATTCACCTGAACACGACCGAGATTTCAGTGTACAGGATGCTAAATTGCAACTACTCAAGGAGCAGGGCAACCCGGATAAGTTCCGTCTTTCCCTCAACGGTCAGAATATCTTCGGCTGGTTCAAACAGAAATATCAGGAACTAAAGCAAGTCGTAAGACCGCATATCAAGCCTCCGGTAAAGCCGGAAGTAGGTAAAAACAAAGGTTTTAAGAGGTAATTCGATTTGTTTTTCTAAGATTTAGTATCTTTGACAAGCATAAGCCGTTGGGCTATCGGGAGCCTATATATTTAACATCGTGGGGAATGGTAATTGTACAGTATATAGGTTCTATCTTGTTACAGCCATTATCCCCGATTCGAGATGTTGGTTCTAACAAACCCCGTCTGGCATTTAGCGGCAAGCTGGCAAAAGCAAAATTATATAATTTAAATGGATAAATATGGAAGCAATTACCAAAAAGGACTTGGAGTTAATCAACAGTCTAAGTAAACGGGAATACAAAGACAATACTTTACTATCAAATGCATCTGAAGAAGAAAAACAAAATCTGACTAAGATTAGAAATAAATTAAAAATATTAGCAGAATATTTTGCTCATAAATATAATTCAAGTTATGGACCTTTTGAAACAAGTGTGTCTAGTGGAAATCCTTTAGCTATTGGCGGAAAGAGATTAAATCGTGTATGGTCTGGGATGTTCAAAGGTGCATCTAATAAACAATATTCAGCTCAAATTAGCTTTGTAATGAATCCTTCAGAGGTATGCCTTGATGTGGGATTTTATTTTGGAAGAGCATCAGGACACAGCCATGATAAGGAAAAACGATATGAGTTGGAAAATGCGCTAAAATCTTTAGGAATATCGTTATCTGAGGCTATTACAACAAATAGTGATATGAAGGAAAAATATAATTCTTTATTTGATTTTGGGTTTTCTACATACTCAAACGGAATAGCTGTTCTACCAGATGAATGGTCTAATATTATCAAAGTAGATACTAAAAACTCTCAAATCGTTGCAAAAATATATCCGGATGATTTTGATATAATAGAAAACTCAAGCATAGATTTATTTGTGTCTCAAATAATATTTTTAATGAGTGCTATCAAACAGACATCTACAAATGAAATATCTATTATAATTCCCCTTACACCGGAACAACATGCAAAACGAGCAGAACGATTAGCTCAAATAGGATTAAAGGGAGAACTTTTTATCATGGATTCTGAAAAAAACAAATTGAAACAAGCCGGAATAACTGATACATATTATCCTAAACATGTAGCTCTTGAATCTATGAGTTCTGGTTACGACGTTGCATCTATAGATGAAAATGGAAATAAAATATTTATTGAAGTAAAGACCACTACCAGAAGGAAAGAGGACATTAATTCTAAAATATTTTTCATATCAAGTAATGAATTTGAGACTTATCTTAAAAACAAAAAAAACTACAAACTATATCGAGTTTATGATATCGAAAACAATCCATCTTATGAAGAGATCGATTTAGAAATTGTAAATAAACGACCAGACGGATTTATTGTAGAATATTAAAATGCCAACCGCTAACTTGTGTCCTGTTTGTAAGTGAGGTGAAATTAGTAATTTCAGCTTTTATCTCCCGCTTCGGATTATGTCTCTTGGATAGTTTCGCACCCACAAGTTCACTCGCAAGCAGCCACAGGTGTCTCGATTGTAATTAAAGCACTCTTAATAAAATTGTACAGTAAAAAATAAAATTTGAAGAACAAGATGAATACTGATTATAAAGTAGGCAATTTGATTTATGACGCAAATATTTATGATGGATTAAATACTTTCCTGTTTGATTTGCCATTTTACAAAAAGTGGCTGCCTCAAAATAAGGATGCTAAAATACTTGAACTTTGCTGTGGAACAGGCAGGCTTACGCTTCCCATTGCAAAGGACGGATACAATATTTGTGGCGTAGATTACACTTCTTCAATGCTTGAACAGGCAAAAGAAAAAGCATCCAAAGCAGGCTTAGAGATTGCTTTCATTGAAGCAGATATAAGGACATTAAACTTACAGGAAAAATTTGAACTTATTTTTATTCCATTTAATTCAATCCATCATTTATATAAAAATGAAGATTTATTTAAGGCATTGAATGTAGTTAAAAACCATCTCAAAGAAGGAGGTTTATTTCTGTTAGATTGTTTTAATCCGAATATTCAATATATAGTTGAAGCTACAAAAGAACAGAAGGAAATTGCCACATATACTACTGACGATGGAAGAGAAGTCTTGATAAAGCAGACAATGCGATATGAAAATGCAACCCAGATTAACCGCATAGAATGGCATTATTATATCAATGGCGAATTTAATTCTATTCAGAATCTGGATATGAGAATGTTTTTCCCTCAAGAATTAGATTCATACCTGGAATGGGCTGGATTGAATGTTGTTCATAAGTTTGGAGGCTTTGAAGAAGAAGCATTTAACGACAACTCGGAAAAACAGGTATTTGTCTGTCAATGTTAGCTCGAACGACAGATTTGAGATTATGCAAAAAATAAAAAATAATATGAGCAAAAAAGAGAAAATAACCGTACAAGGAACGGAAATAACCGTTATTTCGGAGAAGAACAGCGATTATATTTGCCTTACCGATATGGTAAAGGGTCAAGAGAGTGAAGACCATATCCGCAACTGGATGCGTAACCGCAATACCCTTGAGTTTCTCGGGGGCTTGGGAGATGTTGCACAACCCCGCTTTTAAAGGTGTCGAATTCGACACCTTTAAAAGCGAGGCTGGGGCAAACCGTTTTAATATGACACCTCGCAAATGGATTGAGGCGACCGATGCCATTGGTATTATTTCCCAAGCAGGGAGAAACGGCGGGACTTACGCCCACAAAGATATTGCATTTGAATTCGGTTCGTGGCTCAGTCCGGTGTTTAAACTCTATTTGATAACCGAATATCAGAGGCTGAAAGAGGCTGAAAACAATCCGATGCTCGGCGAATGGAATGTAAAACGGGTGCTTAGTAAAGTGAATTATACGCTTCATACCGATGCCGTTCGTGATTTTATCATTCTGAAAGTTGATGTTGAACGTGAAAAAGCATACGCCTACGCAGATGAAGCCGATATGTTGAACCTCGCTTTGTGGGCTTGTACAGCAAAGCAATGGCGGGAGGCAAATCCCGAGTACGCAAGGAAAGGTCTGAATATACGCGATACGGCAAGTATTAACGAATTGGTTGTATTGGCAAATCTTGAATCGTTTAACGCAGAACTTTTGAAACGTGATATGGACAAATCTACCCGGTACACCTGTCTGCACGAAATGGCAGAACGGTAGCTAACACGCCTCAATGCCATAGATGCAGAAAAAGGATTTCGGAAATTAGAAGGTAAAAAATAGAGGTGCTAAGCCTTTCTTCATCCGAACGCAAAGGTATGTTCCAAGAATGAAACGTCAATTTACACTAAAACACACTATATTTGAGGGGATTTACTGATTTTATAAAGGTCAAGTATTTGTACCATATCTGTGCAATATAATTACAAGTATCTGATTTATAGTATGAATAATCTTTGAGGAAGTGAAGTAAGCCCGATTATCAATAGGTCTACATACAAAAGGCCGTTACAAGACAAGTGCTTGTGACGGCCTTTTTTCGTTTGAACCAATTTTAACTCTTCGTTTGAAACCAAGCTATCTCTTAGTTGTTGTACACTGCAACGGTATAACGGACAGAGATATGTTTGGGAAATCAGATGATTTAAAGGATATGAGGAAATGGCGGGTATGGAAGCTGAAGCTGATAGATGCTCGTCTTTATTTTGTCAGTATATTCGTAGGACTGTTGACAGGACTGGTTGCTGTTCCTTATCATTATCTGCTACAATTGTTTTTCAATACCCGTAGAGATTTTTTTGATTCACATCCACATTGGTATTGGCATATTCCTATTTTCTTGTCCTTATGGGGAATACTTTTGTTTGTTATGTGGCTGGTGAAAAAAATGCCTTTAATCACCGGTGGGGGCATCCCTCAAACCCGTGGGGTTATTAATGGACGTATCTCTTACAAACATCCTTTTATTGAATTGGTGTCTAAATTTGTGGGAGGAGTGCTGGCTTTGAGTGCGGGATTGTCTTTAGGGCGTGAAGGACCTTCCGTCCAGATAGGTTCTTATGTGGGGTGCCTTGTATCGAAGTGGGGAAGAGTATTGGCCGGTGAACGAAAACAACTGCTGGCAGCCGGTGCCGGTGCCGGATTGGCTGCTGCTTTTGCCGCTCCTTTGGCTTCATCTTTACTGGTTATTGAGTCTATCGAACGTTTTGATGCCCCCAAGACTGCTATAACTACTTTGCTTGCGGGAGTGGTGGCAGGCGGTGTGGCAAGTATGATTTTTCCTATCAATCCTTATTTTCAGATTGATGCCATTTCTCCCGGACTGACTTTCTTTTCACAAGTTAAACTGTTCTTATTATTGGCTGCAGTGATTTCCGTATCCGGTAAGATTTATTCGGTTATTACTGTTTGGTTTAAGCGACTTTATCCCGCAATCAAGCATCCGGCCTATGTTAAGATGCTCTATCTCTTGTTTATAGCTTACTTAATATCACTTACTGAGGTGAATTTAACCGGTGGAGGTGAGCAATTCTTGTTGGGACAGGCGATGCATGCCGATACTCATATTATGTGGATTGTGGGGATGATGATTCTGCACTTTGTTTTTAGCGTACTTTCATTTTCATCCGGATTGCCGGGAGGAAGTTTCATTCCCACTTTAGTTACCGGAGGGTTGATCGGGCAGATAGTCGCTTTGATTCTGGTACGTCAGGGGATCATCGGATACGAAAATATCAGTTATGTTATGTTGATATGTATGTCTGCCTTTCTAGTTGCTGTGATCAGGACTCCTCTGACAGCCATTGTCTTGATTACGGAAATCACCGGACATTTGGAAGTTTTCTATCCTTCTATCGTCGTGGGTGGACTGACCTATTATTTTACGGAAATGTTGCAGATACAACCGTTTAATGTGACACTTTATGATGATATGATTAATTCTCCTGAATTTCAGGAAGAGAAACGTTATACACTCTCTGTGGAAGTGATGAGTGGTTCGTATTTTGATGGGAAAACAGTCAATGAAATACAGTTGCCGGAACGTTGTGAAATTATCAATATACACCGGGACAGGAAAGATATACCCCCGGCAAAGCAGAAACTTGTTCCGGGGGATCAGGTGCAGATCGAGATGGATGCACAAGATATTGAAAAATTATACGAGCCTTTGGTAAGTATGGCCAATATTTATTGAGCTTGTTCTCTCAGCCAGGCTATTTCTTCGGGCCACAGTGTTTCGTCGATAGTCTCCAGAATCAACGGCATGTTGTCGAAACGGGGATCTTTCATTAGCTTCTCAAAGAAAGCGAAACCGATTAATCCCTTACCGATGCTGTCGTGACGGTCTACACGACTTCCCAATTCTTTTTTTGAATCGTTGAGATGCATTCCCCGCAGATATTCAAATCCGACCACTTCACCGAATTCTCCGAATACGTCATCATAATCATTCAGAAAGTCATAACCGGCTGTAAAGGTGTGGCAGGTGTCCAGGCACACTCCTACACGGCTTTTATCTTCCACGCGGTCGATGATGTATTTCAACTGCCAGAATTCATTTCCCAGGTTACTTCCCTGTCCTGCCGTGTTTTCAATAACAGCGGTTACTCCTTTGGTCTTTTCCAAAGCCAGATTGATACTTTCTGCAATTCGGTCCAGACATTCCTCTACCGATATCTTGTTGAGATGGCTTCCCGGATGGAAGTTCAGTAATTTTAATCCCAGTTGTTCGCAGCGTTGCATTTCGTCAAGGAAAGCAGCCCTACTTTTAGTTAATCCTTCTTCCTCAGGATGTCCCAGATTGATCAGATAACTGTCATGTGGGAGAATGTATTCGGGGGCAAAACCGAACTTCTCACAATTTTCTTTGAATAGACGAATACTATCTTCAGTTAGAGGCTTACTGACCCACTGGCGTTGATTTTTTGTGAAGAGGGCGAACGCATTGGCCCCGATCTCATGTGCATTAACAGGAGCAAACTCTACTCCTCCCGATGCACTGACATGTGCTCCGATATATTTCATAATTCTTTTCTTTGATTTGTCTGCAAAGATAACATTTCCATAACAATATATGTTTTGCCCCATAACAATATATGTAATGAGTGATTACATATATTGTTATGGGGCAAAAGCTCAGATGGTCTTAATGATTAAGCTAAGTTTCCTATTTCGTCCAGATTCTTTTGGATATCATCGTCTGTAAGCGAATAGTTTACCAAGTCGCCGGACAGATATTTGTCATATGAAGCCATATCGATCAGTCCGTGGCCGGACAGATTGAACAGTATTACTTTCTCTTCTCCGCTTTCTTTGCACTTATTGGCTTCACGGATGGTGGCTGCAATGGCGTGACATGATTCCGGAGCAGGGATGATTCCCTCAACTTGTGCGAACAGGCATCCTGCTTCGAATGATTCCAACTGACTGATATCTACTGCTTCCATCAGTTTGTCTTTCAGGAGTTGCGAAACGATTACTCCGGCACCGTGATAACGAAGTCCGCCTGCATGGATATTGGCCGGGGCAAAGTTATGTCCTAATGTGAACATAGGCAACAGTGGAGTATATCCGGCTTCATCACCGAAGTCGTACTGGAACTTGCCTCGGGTAAGTTTCGGGCAAGATGCCGGTTCGGCAGCGATGAAACGTGTCTTTTTACCTTCAAGTATGTTGTGACGCATGAAAGGGAATGCGATACCACCGAAGTTGGAGCCGCCACCAAAGCAGGCAATCACCATATCAGGATATTCGCCAGCCATTGCCATCTGCTTTTCGGCTTCCAGACCGATCACTGTCTGGTGAAGGGTGACATGGCTCAAAACGGAACCTAATGTATATTTGCAGTTAGGAGTGGTTTGTGCCAGTTCGATTGCCTCGGAGATGGCGGTCCCTAATGATCCCTGATGATTGGGGTGTGCAGTCAGGATATCTTTTCCTGCACGGGTTGACATTGAAGGGGATGGGGTCACTTGGGCACCATAAGTCTGCATGATACTGCGGCGGTAAGGTTTCTGTTCATAGCTGATCTTTACCTGATAGACGGCTGCTTCCAGACCGAAGAGTTTAGCGGCATAGGCCAAAGAGGCTCCCCATTGTCCTGCTCCGGTTTCAGTTGTTACGTTTTGTACGCCTTCTTTTTTGCAATAATAAGCTTGAGGGATGGCGGAATTTAATTTGTGTGAACCCATCGGGCTGACACTTTCATTCTTGAAATAGATATGTGCCGGCGTACCCAATGCTTTTTCCAAACCATAGGCACGAACCAATGGAGTACTACGGTAATATTTATACATTTCACGAACTTCTTCCGGTATTTCGATCCATTGGTCAGTCTGGTTCAGCTCCTGACGGCAAAGTTCTTCTGCGAAGATCGGATACAGGTCTTCTGCCTTTAATGGCTGTTTGGTTCCCGGATGCAACGGAGGCATCGGTTTGTTCACCATGTCGGCTTGTATGTTGTACCAATAGTGTGGAATTTCTTCTTCAGGCAGCATGTACCTTTTTTTCTTGTCGCTCATAATATTGTAGTTATTTGATTATTCTGATGCCAAAAGTAAGTATAATTTTTAAGAATTATATGATTTCAGCAACAAAGAATCGGATATGTTTGTTATTTTAGTTAAGTTTGTGCGACTCAATTAATATGCAATCCGATGAAGATTTATCATAAATTCTTTTTATATCAGAATAAATTATTGCAGCCTTACGTACGACTTTTGTTACGATTAATGGCAATCATCACCTATCTGGCCTCCATTATGCTGATAGTGGGAGTGATCTATGAACATGGCTTTACGCTCTCTGCACATGAAGTTACGAAAATACATCTTCTCTATAAGACGGTCTGGATTATATTCTTGATTGACGTCACCCTGCATATATTACTTGAATACAGGGATACGAAAAAGAATTTCCGGAAACTTGCCTGGATACTGAGTTGGTTGTTATATCTGACTCTGATACCGGTCATTTTTCATCGTCCCGAAGAAGGAGGGGCTATCTTGCATTTGTGGGAGTTCCTACACGGCTACTTTTATCACATTGTCCTGCTGTTACTTTTTTCTCTTTTGAATTTATCGAACGGATTGGTACGCCTTTTAGGAAGGCGGACGAATCCTTCTCTGATTTTGGCTGCCAGCTTTCTGGTGATTATTTTAATCGGAGCGGGATTGTTGATGTTGCCTCGTTGTACAGTAGACGGTGTTACATTATCGTGGGTCGATGCACTGTTTACTTCTACCAGTGCCGTATGTGTAACAGGGCTGGTACCTGTTGATGTGTCTGCCACCTTTACTCCGGCGGGACTGACAGTGATCATATTGCTGATTCAGATCGGCGGTTTGGGAGTCATGACTCTGACCAGTTTCTTTGCTATGTTCTTCATGGGAAATACTTCTCTGTACAATCAGTTAGTGGTACGTGATATGGTAAGTTCCAATTCGTTGGGGTCATTACTTTCTACCTTATTATATATTTTAGGTTTCACTCTGGTGATTGAGGGAGTCGGTATGCTTTCTATCTGGTTCAGTATTCATGGTACACTGGGGATGGATGTACAGGATGAACTGGCTTTTTCTGCCTTCCACTCTATTTCTGCTTTCTGTAATGCCGGATTTTCTACATTGCCGGGTAATTTGGGTAATCCGATGGTAATGACTAATCATAATTGGCTTTATATAACCGTGTCGCTCCTGATCATTTTTGGGGGAATCGGTTTCCCGATTCTTGTTAATTTCAAAGATATTATTGTTTACCATGCCCGTCGCTTCTGGCGTTTGATTCGTACCCGTCAATGGGACAATCACCGGGTGCACCATTTATTTAACCTGAATACCAAGATTGTTCTGATAATGACTGTCTTATTGCTTGTTTTCGGCACGGTGGCCATTGCAATTTTTGAGTGGAATCATTCGTTTGCCGGTATGTCGATTGCTGATAAGTGGACACAGGCTTTCTTTAATGCCACTTGTCCCCGAACGGCCGGATTCAGCAGTGTCGATTTGACTGCACTCAGTATACAGACCATTATGCTTTATATTGTTCTGATGTGGATTGGTGGTGCGGCACAGTCTACGGCCGGTGGTGTGAAAGTAAATGCGTTTGCCGTGGCCTCACTCAACTTGATTGCGGTTTTGAGAGGAACAGAGAGAGTAGAGGTTTTCGGTCGTGAATTGTCGCACGATTCTATTCGTCGCTCCAATGCGGCTGTGGTTGTTTCATTAGGAATCTTGTTTGTATTTATATTTATTTTAAGTATACTGGAGCCTAAGATGTCTATCATGACTCTGACCTTTGAATGTGTGTCGGCTCTCAGTACGGTTGGTTCCAGTCTGAATGCGACTCCTTTGCTGTGTGATGAAAGTAAATTGCTGGTATCATTGCTTATGTTTATCGGCCGTGTGGGATTTATTACACTGGTACTGGGCATTGTGAAACAGAAAAAGAATACGAAATACCGTTATCCGAGCGATAACATTATCATAAACTAATCAGTTGAATTCATTATGAAATACATTATTATTGGTCTTGGAAATTACGGTCATGTGTTGGCCGAAGAACTTTCTACCTTAGGGCACGAGGTGATAGGGGCTGATTTGGATGAAGGGCGGGTAGATAGCATAAAAGATAAGATTGCCACCGCCTTTGTGATCGATGCGACGGACGAGCAGTCTCTTTCCGTCCTGCCTCTCAACAGTGTTGATATGGTGATTGTCGCTATCGGTGAAAATTTCGGAGCTTCAATTCGTGTGGTGGCTATGTTGAAGCAAAAGCAGGTAAAGCATATTTATGCACGTGCCATTGACGGGGTTCACAAAGCGGTACTTGAGGCTTTTGGGTTGGAGAAGATTTTGACTCCGGAGGAAGACGCGGCTCGAAGTTTGGTGCAGCTATTGGATTTTGGTACAAAGATGGAAACCTTTCGGGTAGACTCGGAATATTATGTGGTTAAGTTCAATGTTCCCGAGAAGTTTGTCGGCTATTTTGTTAACGAGCTGAATTTAGATGAAGAATTCAATTTGAAGTTGATCGGATTGAAGCGTTCCAATACGATCAAGAATTGCCTGGGCATTTCTTTGGTGGAGCACAAGGTTGTAAACGAATTGCCGGAAGATGCCAAGATACGTCCGGATGACGTATTGGTGTGCTATGGTAAATATAGTGATTTTCAGAAATTGTGGAAGGCGTTGTGATAAGGATAAATTATAGTGAGATTGTGTTCTTTCTTTATATAAATGCGCCTCAAATGTAACAGAATCACATTTGAGGCGCATATCGAAGAAGTTAGATTATTCTTTCAAGGCTTCTTCCAGATCAATACCTAATGCTTGAGCTACTCCTGTGCCATAAGCCGGATCAGCTTTGTAGCAGTTGCGTACATGCCGTTGTTTGATGAACAATTCTGCGTCACCCATGGCGCGTGCGGTATTTTCAAACAATAATTGTTGTTCATCCGCAGGCATCAGTCGGAACAAATCACCCGGCTGACTGTAGTAATCGTCATCATATTCACGTTCGTTATAGTTGAATACATCTCCGTGAACTTTTAAAGGCGGTTCTTTTTTCTCAGGCGAGTCTTGCCATTCGCCATAACTATTCGGTTCATAACCTTTGGCTGAACCATAGTTTCCGTCCACTCGCATTGCTCCGTCACGATGGAAAGCGTGGAACGGACAACGTGGCTTGTTTACCGGTATCTGCTCTGAGTTTACACCCAATCGGTAACGTTGTGCATCACCATAAGAAAATAATCGTCCTTGCAACATCTTGTCGGGAGAGAAGCCGATACCTTCAACAATATTCATCGGATTGAAAGCCGATTGTTCTACTTCTGCAAAATAGTTTTCCGGATTACGGTTCAATTCAAGAATACCTACATCTTGCAATGGGAAATCTTTGTGTGGCCAAACCTTGGTAAGATCGAACGGATTGATACGATAGTTATCTGCTTCTTCTTCAGTCATCAACTGAATCTGGAACTTCCATTTTGGGAAATCACCCCGTTCGATGCTTTCGTATAGGTCACGTTGATGCGATTCACGATCTTTGGCGATGATTGCTTCAGCTTCCTGATCAGTCAGGTTTTTAATGCCCTGCATAGTCTTTAGATGAAACTTAACCCAAATTCGTTTGTTTTCTGCGTTTAGGAAACTGTAAGTATGGCTGCCGAATCCGTGCATGTGGCGATAGGAAGCCGGAATGCCACGCGGACTCATAGTGATAGTTACCTGATGAAGAGCCTCGGGTAACAGGGTCCAGAAATCCCAATTATTGTTAGCGCTACGCATGTTGTTGCGTGGATCGCGTTTTACAGCATGATTTAAATCAGGAAATTTTAGCGGGTCGCGTAAGAAGAAGACGGGAGTATTGTTACCTACCAAATCCCAGTTTCCTTCTTCTGTATAAAACTTCATGGCAAATCCCCGGATATCGCGTTCTGCATCAGCAGCTCCGCGTTCTCCTGCTACAGTGGAGAAACGTACAAAACATTCTGTTTGCTTGCCTACTTGACTGAAAATAGCTGCTCGTGTGTACTTGGTGATATCATGTGTGACGGTAAATGTACCGTAAGCTCCGGAGCCTTTGGCATGCATACGGCGTTCAGGGATAACTTCACGGTCGAAATGAGCAAGTTTTTCAATCAACCATGGGTCTTGTAACATAATAGGCCCGCGAGGTCCTGCTGTCTGGCTGTTTTGGTTGTCGGCGATAGGACGACCATTAGCTGCTGTGAGTTTTTTATTTTCCATATAATTTTGATTTTATCGGAAACAAAGCTTTCAATGATGTGGAGTCTTTTACAGCCCTTCTTCCGTGTTATTACCCGACAAATGTAGAGCTAAATCATTTACCTGTCAAATAGATAATTTCAATCCGTAAATAGGTAATATCTATTTCTATCAAAGATATTGATATTACTTGAATATAATAGGTTCTATAAATGTTTTTTTGAAAAGAATTTGATCTTTTATCCGAATTCATCCGGTAAATTAGCCGTTTGGGAAAGAAATAGCCCCAATGTGATTTACCACAAGGGGGATGGAGAGTGGAAATAATAGGTAAACTTACCGGAAATTTTGTGTTTCTCTGTGATGAATTGGTTTTAAGGTATACATTATGATGTGAATTATAGGCAGTGCGTAAAGTGCAGTCTGGTGAAACATGTAATTTGTATATATCGTCGACAGAAATACATCCTGCCGACGATATTGGTGATATTATTATTTCTTCCAGCCGATTGCCTCCATAAACCATTGGCTATTGGCTTCGTTCAGTTTCTGTTCTTTGAGCATCTCCGGCATTTGACTGTAGTTTCTTTTAAACGTTTCTATCAGTTCGTTAAAACGTTCCGGCGAGTAGGTTAATGCAATGCTGGTAGCTTCGGTTGCTCCCATAGCAGGCGTCAATACAATTCCGGCGTCCCGGTATTTTAAAGCAGTGATTGCTTTGCTGAATCGTTTGAACTGTGAAACGATACCGTCGTTTAATTCCGGAATGGAGGTCGGGTATTGGATTTCTATTGTTTTTTCCTGATCACATGCTGTTTGAGGGATGGTGATCAATAAGGCTAATTCATCGCCGATGTACTCATATTCAGCTTTATTACCATTAATAGTGATTGTCTCCGGAATGGCAGAACCCAAAACCTTGATTTTAAATTGGCGGTCGGTTGGCATATTGCGATACTTACCTTGACGAGGACCTACCGTTACAGTTAAGTGGTTCTCTTTCCGTTCAGTGTACATCCGGGTACGAGCATATTCATTGGCATAATATTTATCATTACCATTATCTTCATAAAAGGTAAATGAACCATTTTCTCCAGGGAATATGTTTACGATAATCTCTTCGCTATTACTATTAAGATTCTTCACACGGTTGTAAAGTGGCAGTACGGAACCGGCTTTTACGTAAACCGGATATTCGGTTAGGGTAAACGAACGTTCTATTATCTGTCCGCCTTTCAATAGGGTTCCGGTGGTCCATTCAAACCAGTCGTTTCCTTCGGGTAACCATACCTTTACAGTAGAAAGTCCGTTCTGCATGGGGGTGGTGATAGGTGCTACCAGAATTTGATCGCCAAACATGTATTCACTCTTGAAATCGTATGCCTCTTTGGCTTCCGGATAATCATAGTACATTGGACGACAGATAGAAATACCGTTGTCATAAGTTTCACGCGCCATTGTATAGATATAAGGAGCCAGTTGATAACGGAATAGAATGGAGTTGCGTAATGCTTCGAAATAATCTCCCTTGAAATTCCATAATTCTTTATTTAGAACAGAATTCTTTGTAGAGTGTGTGCGCATTACAGGTGTTAAGGCACCATATTGCATCCAACGGGTAAAGAGTTCCGGGTCGAGTATTTCTTTGTCTCCTCCCTTGAACATGTGGCCTCCGATGTCATGACTCCAGTAGCCGTATAGCACATTGGAAGCGCAGTTGGTAAAGTAAGGTTGGAATTCGAGTGATTTCCAAGAGATGACGGCATCTCCCGAGAAGCCAATCTGATAGCGGTGATTGCCCAGTCCTCCCCAGCGGTGGTAGAGCATCGGGCGAGTGTCACGGTTGCGTTCCATGTCTGAGAAGAAAACATAATTGATCCACCAGGTATTGCTGAGGCTGTCTACTTTTTTATCATACATCCATTGTTGCCAATCGAGCCACCAGAAGTCCACTCCCTGTTTTTCCATTGGGCGGAGTACCTTGTTGAACATACCGTTTATAAAGCGTTTGTCCGAAACCACCCAGGGAATACGTTCCTGTTTAGCTGTATCTACTCCCATCCATTGTGCCATTTCCGGATATTTTTCTTCATATGGAGCTACACCATCGGCAGGATGCAGGTTTAGTGTGATTTTCAGGTCATTGCTTTTCAGATAACCCAGAAATTTGGCGGGATCGGGAAATAGCCTGCGGTTCCAAGTCCAGCCTGTCCATCCGCCGAAGCCCGGATCGGTATAATGCCAGTCCATGTCTACTACCAATACATCCAAGGGGATATTATAAGTGTGGAAATTATCTACTAATTGACGCATTTCTTTGTCTGAGTAGCTCCAATATCTTGACCACCAATAACCGAATGCATAACGGGGTGGAAGAGGTACTTTACCGGCAAATACAGTAAAATCTTTTAAGGCAGCTTTGTAATCATGCCCGTAAGCCATAAAATACCAGTCTTGTCCGTCTTTGTGTTCACGTGCTTTTACCCAGGCCCATTCCGAATTGTCAAATAAGAAATTCTTTGAATCATCAATCAAGGTCCATCCGTCTGTCGATAGAAGACCGTCTTCCAGCTTCATATCTTGGTGGCTGTATATATTGTGGTCTCCTTCAAAACCATCCAATGTACGGTCTGTCCCTTTCAAATTTCCTTTTTGTATTGTTCCGGGTGTCCATTGAAAGGGGAACATCCCTTTAGCTGATGTGATCGTTAAATTATCTTTCGTAAAGGGGCCTTGACCTTTCTTATATTTTAGTTTCATTCGGGCGGTACTGATCACTACCGTAGCATTTTTATTTTGTACTGTGTACTTGGGAACAGGTAGATTGCGGTGGATTGCTACAAAAGAGGGATCGTCGGTAAACGAACCCGAAGGACTCCACTCCATACGGATTACCCCATCTGTAAGGACGCTAAAACGCACGTTACCATCATGATAGGCTATTGCATTTTGGGGAGTTGCGGCCGAAAGCGAAAAACTGAACAGAACTCCTTGCAATGCCAATAAAAAATAGATTGTTAAATGTTTCATGTTGTATTTATGTTAGTTTTTCACAAAGATAAGAGTAATATTCATAAATTAGTAATAATGAATTTTAAATCTTTTTATATCTTTGCAACCTGTGTAATAAATATCGCTTCTTTAGCTTACAACAGGATAATAGTATGAAAAAAGACGGTTTCTCTGAAATTTATGATATTTATTTTCCGAAGTTGCTGCGTTTTACCAGGACGTATCTGATTTCGGAAGATGAATCGGAGAATATTGTCCAAGAAATCTTTATTTATTTGTGGGAACACAGAGATATCATTGAGACTCTCCAGAATCTGAATGCTTATCTGTTTACGTTAGCAAAAAATCGTTGTATAGACTATTTTCGTAAGGAGATGGTCCGTGAAGTTCGTAAAGGTTCGCTTTCGGAAATAGAGAACAGAGAACTTCAATTGAAACTGTATTCATTGGAAGCATTTGATAATGATCGTCTTTCGGATGCCGATATTGAAGAAATACTGAATAATGCCATCAATCGTTTACCGGAGAGGTGCCGTGAAATATTTATTATGAGCCGTTTGCAAAATCTCCGTTATAAAGAGATAGCTGAAAAGTTGAATGTTTCTCCAAATACGGTTGAAAATCAGATTGTCATAGCGTTGCGTAAATTAAAAGAAGACTTGAAAGACTACTTTCCCCTCTTTGTTTTCATTATCTGAGAAATATTCCCTATTTTTGTCAAATCATTATTTATTTTTATATTCAAAACACAACAATGAAACACTTAGTTATTTGCATCGCTCTGTTGACAGTCGGTGCTTGCTGCTTTGCTCAGCAAAAGAAAGTGGCTTCTCATAAAGCCACAAGTGGGAACCCTGTATTTCAAGGATGGTATGCTGATCCGGAAGGCATCATTTATGATGATACTTATTGGATTTTTCCAACTTGGAGTGATCTTTACGAAAATCAGACTTTTTTCGATTGTTTCTCTTCCAAAGATCTTGTGAATTGGACAAAACATGCTTCAGTTTTGGACACTACTGCCGTAAAATGGGCTAAGAAAGCGATGTGGGCTCCTTCGGTAATCAGAAAGAATGGGAAATATTATATCTTCTTTGGAGCGAATGACGTTCATGAAGGAGAGATTGGAGGTATTGGCGTAGCGGTTAGTGATCGTCCTGAAGGACCTTATAAAGATTTATTGGGTAAGCCGTTGATTAATGAAATAGTGAATGGAGCGCAACCGATCGATCAGTTTGTATACAATGATAATGGACATTATTATATGTATTATGGTGGTTGGGGGCATTGCAATGTTGTACAGTTGAACGATAATTTTACAGGGCTCGTTCCTTTTGAAGATGGCACTGTCTATAAAGAAGTGACTCCGGAGAACTATGTTGAAGGTCCGTTTATGTTCAAGAAAGACGGTAAATATTATTTTATGTGGAGTGAAGGTGGTTGGGGAGGTCCCGATTACTCTGTAGCTTATGCTATTTCCGATTCTCCGTTCGGACCTTTTAAACGGGTAGCTAAGATTCTGCAACAAGATCCTTCGGTAGCTACCAGTGCCGGTCATCATTCATTACTGCATGCTCCCGGAACAGATGATTATTATATAGTCTATCATCGTCGTCCACTGAATGATAATGCACGCGATCATCGTGTGACATGCATTGATAAAATGACGTTTGATAAGGATGGATTTATTAATCCTGTAAAGATGACTTTCGAAGGAGTGCCTGCACAAAAGATTAAGAAGTCTAAAAAGAAATAGGACCAATGCTTTGAGGATGTGCAGAAACAATAAGGTTGCATAAACAAAGCTGATTTTACAAACTGGCTATAGATACTGGATTTTTCAAGTCACCGATAGTGATAGTGAACGGTTGTATCTGTAGCCGGTTTTGTTATCGGGCATCGATATTGTAAACAGAGGTGTATTCTTTGATATCTTTGCGTTAATCTATCTGTTGCGTTACGTATTCGTAAACGATGCGCGAAATTTCTGCGATAATCTCACTGTTTTCTCTGTTATCTGCTTCGGAATCTTTCACGAAGACGGCTATACTATAGGCATGTCCGTCGGGAAGAAGAATAAACCCGATGTCATTGCAACCGATCTGTTGTCCTTTCGCATTACGGTCGCCTGTTCCGGTTTTATGCCCCATTGTTACTTTTTTATCGAGCAGTGGAGCAATCAGGCGGTCTTGTCCTGTCTGACATTCCACCATTGTTTGATAAATGAAATTCTTGTATTCTTTGTCAAAAAGGTTTTCATTGCGAAATATTTCCAGTAATTTGGCGGCTGCTAATGGAGTAGTCCAGTTTTGGTAACAGAACTCCAGATTCTCATGCATATCGTTTTCTGTATGGATGACAGCACATTCACGAATTCCCAATGAATGAAGATACTTATTCACGGCATCCGGACCACCTTGATAATTAAAAAGAATATCGCAGGCATTATTGTCACTTTGCTGAAGCGTATATTTCAGTAGATCGGCAATGCTCATTTCGATTCCTCCCTGTGGGTATATTTCTCGAAGCGGACTATAGGTGTCCGGCTTTAAATCCGACTTTTTAATCAATAACCGGGTTTTCAAAGGTTGCTTTTGATGATGCATGTAATCGGCCAATGCCAATGCCTGATGAAATTTGAAAACACTCATCATAGGATAATGAATATCATTATTGACTGTTATCGTATCTTGCCCGTCGATAATGACTGCAATTCCTATTTCGGCTTTTTTCCCTTCTATGGCTTTCTTGAGTTGAGTTTCAAGAGGACTGTTCTGCGCAACTACCAGGGCAGGACATAGCAGAAAGAAGATAATGGATAAATGTATAAGTCTTTTTTGCATATATGATTGGGTTCTTTGTAATACGATCCACAAAGGTATGAATAATAATTGTGGCGCGCAAATTTGTGCGCCACTTTTTTAGGTAATTTAGTATATCCCACTCCAGCATCGAAGATGCTTCACTTTCCTTAACTCTTTTTACGTGCCTATATCCGTGTTTTGGTTGCTAAAAATTGTTTTCCTGTTTTGCATGCGATAGCTTGTTCCTCCGAGCCTGATAATCTCGCAGCAGTAGAGCAGCCTGTCAAGCAAGGCGGCTGTGACCGCTTCATCCTCCAATGTTTCCAGCCAACGGGTGAGTGCCTTGTTTGCCGTGATGATGAGTGATGTCCTTTCCTGGAAGTCATTGACCAGTTTGAACAGCAACACGGCTTCTTCTCTTTTCAAAGTGAACAGTGTGGCATCGTCTATGGCCAGCAGCCGGGCCTTCATGATCCGCTTGTATGTTTTCATCGCATGTGCGGAGACCTCTTTCGTTTTCAGGCATGTGAGCAGCTCCTCCAGTGTCATCAGATATGCTTCGTATCCCGCTTTTACGGCTTCATACACGAGTCCGGCGGCTATAAAGGTCTTGCCGGTTCCGGAAGGGCCTACCAGGAGAAGATTGTATGCCTGGTTCACCCATACCAGCTCACGCAGTTCGCGCAGCCTCCTGTTATCCATTCCTTCCGCCCTGTCATAGTCGTACAGGTCCAGATCGTATTTGGCGGGGAGTCCGGAGAGTTTCAACCGTGTCAGGTAGCTTTTCCTTTCTCTGCCCTGGATTTCCCTGGCAAGACAATTCGCCAGGAACTCCGAATAGGTCAGTTGCTTCTCCTGTGCTTCATGAAGTATCACACCCACATGTTCTGCCAAGTTCGGTAGTTTCAGGTGCCGTGCATATTCAACCAGCTCCTTTTTATGTTTTATCATAGCCATGGAAGATTTCATTGTAAGACTGTATCAGCCCGGTTTGTCGCGGCGGGCAACTGTCCGTCCTGTCTGTTTCAGTTTCTTTATTCCGTCTCCTGTGCACGTGTTCACACAGGCTTTTAACGGAATCGCCATTGTAGATGCCCTTATCAAGACATATGTGCACTGCCTCTATCAAGATATCCTTGTCATAGCCCGGCATCATGCGCAGGACCACTTCCAGATTGTCCCTGTAATATCGTTCCTTTTTTCTCTTGAGGTTCTCCATCCACAAGGCTACCTCCCGGTTTCCGGATACATAAACAAGGATACGTTCGGCCAGCTTCTGTGCCCCGGTACTCTTCGGCCTTCTGTGTCTTTCATCATAAATCGTTTTCCCTTTGCGGGTACAGAGAACATGCCTGGCGACGATTTTTCCCGTCTCCTTGCTGTACAGTTCCACATACCCCTCAGCTTCCTGCAACCAGACTGTCGTCTGCCCGCTCCGGTAAGTGCCGCATGGCAGGCTGTAATAATTCCCCCTGTACTGGACCGTGTTGTCCTTGCGTACATGATATTCCCTCATCTGCTCCTGTGGTGGCTGCGGTAGGCCATAATAAGGTTTCAGATATCCTTTCTCCACAGCGAACTCCTCAGAGGGGACCAGGCGGGTGGTCCCATGCACTTTTCCATTACCCGTCCTTTCAAGCCATCTCCGGGCTTCCTCATTCAGCCCGGGAATATCCCGTAAAACACGGGCCACCAGAAAATTCTCTTTCACATACTTCACCACATTCTCCACTTTCCCCTTCGATTCGGGGTCTGACTTGCGACAGAATACCGGCTGGAAATGCTGCTCTTTTATGAATGCCTGAAATTTTCCGGTCAGTATCAGATCCCCCAGGTTCTCGTGTGCTATAAGCACCCTGTCCTGGTCATAGATAATCTTTTCAGGCCTTCCCCCGAAATACTCGAAGGCCAGTTCGTGGGCATAAATCGCAAGTTCCGTATCAAAAGGACGGCTGCTGAAGTGGATAAACTTATAACGGGAGCGCGTCAGTACGATAGCGAAAAAGTAAACCTTCGTGCTTCCGCCATTCTTCACAGGTATCCACTTCTCCCCGAAATCCGCCTGGGCGTATTCCCCATAGGGGGTCTCCGGCAACTTTTCGTAATCCCGCCGTATCCGGGCCTCCGATTTTTTCCCGATACCGTACTTTCTGCGTATCCTGTCCACAAAATTGAATACGGTCTTGTCACATACCCGAGGAAAATCCGGATAGCATTCCTTGAGCCAGTCATGCATACGGGCGGCCGATATGTACGGGTATTCTTCCAACGTACCCCGTACATACTCTTCGTACTTTCCCAACCTGAGTTCATACTCGCGGTGGGAATTCTGCTTTCTGATAAACTCTTCCCGGCTTGTCCGCAGATATCTCCGCACAGTGCTCCGGTCCACGCCCAGATATTTTCCGATCTGTGTCTTGTTCAGTCCTTTCGACTGAAGTTCTCTTACCTTGTACCACATATACAGTTTGTCTTTTAAATTTTGGCTCTTTGTTTCCATTCCGGTGTCTGTCTCTTTGTTGAGCCGGCAAAGATAGACATTCTCGCAGGGCAGAAAAATCATGCCCCTGTAAAAGTGAGACATACCACTTTCCGTTTTTCCACTGGTAAAGTTACAATCTACAGCTGTGGCTTCTTGTGAAACGTGAGATGGAATCCGGTATATAATTCGAAGGCAATATTGTAATAGGAAAAGACAACTTGTACAGCCTTACACATGTACTCACAATGGAACACGTAAATTTACTGTTGAATATTACCAGGAAACAGTTTATTAGGAAAACTCAAAAAATGCCATTAAAAGAAAATGATATGGAAGACATGAAGTTTTAACCTTTGAAGAAATAGAAAATAAGTATCTGGGGAGAAGGGTACTCCTAAATGGAACAAATACGGAGCGACCCTGCATTCGTCTCCGATTGGGTAAGCGATCAAACAAACCCGGCAATCAAATTACCTGACCAAAAAGGAATCAGTAATTTGATCGTGGTGCAAAGGACACGTCTCTTCCGGATCGGGGGAATCCCCAAGAAAGGAAAAATACCGCATCCGTGCAAGGGGCACAGTGCTCTCGAATCAAGTGTGGGAAAACCTGGCTGTTTCTACTATTTCCAGAGTGAATATATCAATATGCCCTTTTATCTGAAAAGACTTGAACTTGTTTCCCCTTCCCCGGAATCCTTTATAACGAGCTCTATATTGAGAAATAGAAATATCATTTCTATTTTTTCTTGTCCCAGGTTCATTTTACCATTAATGAACATGGACATGGTACTTTTATTGATTCCGATATGTTCCGCAAGGTCTTTTGCTTTGATCTTGCGGACTTTCATTGCTTCTTTGATAACTTCTCGTATCATATCTCTTTCACGGAATACACATTAGGATCATTAATAAGTGCTCTTGTGATTATCTCCATCCATTCTTTTGAATGGAACTCAATCACGGCACGATCGTGTATTCCAATGGACTCACGATATTGGACCGAAAAGTCCCCATCAAACGAGGCCCAGTCTTCCGGAGCTTCATTCCAATATAGCTCCTTACATTTATTTATTAATCTCTCTCTTCCGTTAGAGAAAGTCAAACTTCCATTTTTGTAAATCACTTCGAATTTATACCCCATAATATTATTTTTTAAATTGTTATTACTTGTTTATTTTGATACTACAAAGATACGAAAAGTTTATGTAATACCGAACTTTTGAGTAGAAAAAGTTTGTGTAATACCAAACTTTAACACTTTGTTACATATAAACAATTTGAGCATGTTATAAAACATGCTCAAATTGTTTTGATATATAAAAAATAATCACTTTCTTTGCACTGTTACAAAGAATTAATCGTACCTTATGGAATTGAAAAATTGACTAAAATAACTTTGTAACATTTTAATCGTACCTTATGGAATTAAGACTTTATAGAGTTGAGCTAAAGTCAAAAAAGAGCATCCCCTTTGAAAAGGATGCTCTTTTTTATAGAGCCATTCAATATTGTGTTTTATACCTATCCTCTCTTAAGCAGTCACCATTCCCGTAAATTAGAGAGTCCACAATATAAGGTCACTTCCTGCCGCTACCGGCACGCAGAAGTCTTCCGACCTTAATGATAGCTCTGGATGTAGTATGCACCGACGTCTCTTTCCACCGGACGTTCCGGAGCGTATGGTAGCCAGCTCCGACCTGTTCCGCGCTCAGGTGGTCATAAATGGCGGCGATGCTGCCGAAGAAATAGTCTTTCTTCTCGAAGACAAGATATACGTAAACCACTTTATCCATTTTATCCGTTATTTATCCCACAAATATATGCAAATAATCAATATATATCTATATTTTGTAATATAAACATGCAAATAATGACTATTTGCATATAGGGAACAGCTTTTACTGGAAATTCACTTTTACTTTATAAGTATTTATATTGTTGAAATAAAAACATAAATATATGTTTCAAGTATTATATAAAGTCTACTCAAATAAGAAAAAAAATCCCCGTCTTCCCTTGAAAGGAAAACGGGGAGGTGTAATAATAAAGGAAATTCCGCCCGCTACATCTCTTTGGCATATCCCGTCCGAATCAAATCGGCAAGGAAATTTTCCGGTGTATCAGTGGCAATCTTCACACCGGCCTGTACAACGTAACGTTCGGCAAAATTGCACATGTACTGCTCGTCGGTACAGTCGGAATCCATCCAACTGCCCGTACGAAGTTCATGTACAAACTCTTTGGCGTCGGAGGCGGCTATACGCTCATCCCCCGGCAACATATATATCTTCTTATTCATACCATTAATTTTTTTGTTCTTAATTTATAATATAACTTTTGTTTTTCCTCCAAGAAAGGAAAATCCTCCAGTCTGATCCCTGCCGGAAGTGAAGCTACGGACGCAAAGATAATCATTCTTCCCAAGAATCTCACCCAATTTTCTATTTTTGTGAAATTGATAGTTCCCGAATGCTGTCGGAACTCCACTGTCCCGTGGCGTGAATAGGCTTCGAGGTTTACTTTCATGTACCTGCTGTTAAACAGTCTTTGAAGTGACTCAATGCTTCCTGCCGATCTGATACTTTCATCAGAGAATCCCCTGAGGGAACCGCAATAGGCATTCCTGTTTTCCCTCCGTGAAGCAGGCATGAATTTATCTATTTCAGTTTCGGCATGTTTATAGGAAAGAATTAAGTTTTGCCAAGTTGTAAGATTAAAGTCATTAGTATCGAAATGCACATGGACTCCACAAGTATTATTTATTTTTACACCATATGCATCCAGCACCCAGCATACTTTCTCCAGTTCATCCAGTCCCTGTTCACCGCAAAGAATCGGACTCACCAGTTCAAAGGTATCATTCCCGTATAAACTTCCGTCCGTGGTCAGCTTCCAATGGCCGTCCATCGAAGCATTACGGCTTCCCATTTCCACAAGAATACCTGCCTCCCGAAGTGCATTTGTCAGGGTCTCTCTTGGGCAGTTACAAGCTTCGATCTCCACTCCGAAACTACGGTTGAAAGTATAGTCAAGTTCCGGTATGGAAACAGTTGCTGTCCGTGAAGCGGGAAGCAGGCCTTCATCCCTCATTCTCTTATAGACGTTCCATACGAAGCCGCGGTTTCCACGTGTCACGAGGTCGGCAATTTCACGGTGGGTAAGTCCGAGCAGCAGGAGTTTGCGAATCTTTGAGGTTTTTGTTCCACTTTCGGCTAAAATGTTTCTAATTTGTTCATTCATAACTTGTTATTTCCTTTATTATTATATATCAAAGGTAATGATTTTTCTCCGTTTCTCCAAATGTAAATGTGTTATTTATCAGCATATTAGCTTACTTTTGCTTCTGCTAAAAGTTGTATCCGTCCCATCAGAATGCGGCATTTTTTCCTTTCTTGGGGAATTCTACATGCATCCCACGACTTTCTCCCACCGGTTTTCGGCCTTCCTGACAGTCACGTTTTTTCAAGGGAAAGCCTCCGGATTGTGCTGCCGGCTGAGGATGCTTGTGGCCCTCCGGACCCTCCAGGGCTAAGGGGACCGGAGGCCCCTTAGTGAATTCCTGATTAAGGAAGAGCAAGAGGAGTTCCCGCACCCGGGAACATAAATCAACGCAAAGCGCTGATAATAAACAGGATATTAAAATCTTTGTTAACCGATAATAAACATGTTGTAAACATCATGCTCGTAACATCTTGTTAATAAGCCTTTAAATCGTGTAAACGCATCGTTTACGGAAATTAATAAACCATTGTTTATCAATATATTGCGATGTTTTTGAAAAAATAATAAGTTTACCTTTGGTACTTATTTTTTTATAAATAACTTTGTTTCAAAAAGATAGATGTTAAAATGAAGCAAAAAGGAGTGGAAAAACTGACTTGTTTTCTCAGAGTGTCTCCCAGCGTTAAATATCGGCTTGACATAAACAGCGGTACGCAATCTAACAATGCTTACATCAGCCAGATGATGGAATATTTTGAAGTGTCCGGACTGACCCCGCAACAGATAACCAAGCAGCCGATAGTGCAGATCCAGAAAAGGATGGAGGATGTTATTAAAATACTCAGAAGTTATGAAAGGGATTATTTTAAGCCGGATCGTGAAAAGGAATCGAAAGACGGCAAGTTTGCGGAGGACTATGCCCGGGTGATGAACGAGCTCCGGGATCTGAAAGATGAAAACCGGAAATTGAAGGAAAGGCTGCAGGCGGATGATCTCCATACCCAAGACGCCGCCGTATACCAGGACAAGCTCAAACGGCTGGGCGAGCTGATGAAATACCAGCTCGATCCGGAGAAGTTTCCAAGGATAAAATACAGCGATGATGTAAGAGTCCCCGTCAACACCCTGCAGCTGCTTATCAAGAAGATCAACGAGGAATATGTATTGTAAACCGCATAGGCCGGGAAACACTCCGCAGGTACCGGATAACAAGGGAAAATGCACCCGGCTGGTAGACTACCTGAGTAAGGAGTCCCAGGTCGAGCGTCCCTATTATGACAATTTTTTCTCACAGCAAAAAGATTATGTTATACCCCTGACTGTCAAGAATCATATAGACAACAACCACAGGACCCTGAAAAGCAACGATGACAAATTCTATATGCTTTCCATCAATCCCAGCGGTGACGAACAGAGACATCTGATAGAAAGGGTGACCGGACGGAAGGTCGGGGAGTTCTCGGAACTGACTCCCGGGGAGCAGGAGAGTGTGCTGGCACAGATGAAGAAATTCACCCGCGAATGTATGGATGAATATGCCCGTAACTTCTACCGTGAGAAAATAAAATCAGGGGATGACCTGGTCTGGTACGGCCGTGTGGAAACGGAACGCCACTATAAGAATGATGATCCGGAGGTTAAGGCCGGCAGGGTAAAGGCGGGAGATAAGAAGCCCGGGCTCCAGCTTCATGTACATGTGATCGTTTCCCGCATGGACAGGACGCAGACCGTATCACTCTCCCCGCTGTCAAAAAGCAGGGGAAACCGGCAGATACTTGAAGGCAGGGAAGTCGTGGTAGGTTTTGACCGTTCCCAATGGTCCTCCCGGTGCGCTTCACGCTTCAATCAATCATATGATTATTTCCCTAATTACTATTCCAGGGATGAAAGCCTGAGGAAGTATTCCGAGAACTGGCAGGCCAAAAACGAACTGAAGAACGAGGCGGTCTCAAAGCTCAAACAGGAAGTTCTCAAAGGGGAGCTGAAGGAAGAAAGACGTCTGTATGCCAACACCTTCCGGATTTACCGGTTTGTGGTAAATCCCAGGAAGGCAATTATTCAGGAACTTAAAAGGCTGGGGACGGATCTTCTTTCCGGAAGGGACCTGTAGCCCCGGCCTGTCCTTACTATTCACATGGGAAAAGGGAGCGTACCTCCTCAAGGATCCTGGCAAAATTCCCGGATATTTCTCCCGGTTCCAGGACCCGGACGTCGGGCAGTGGTTTTTCATCCTTTTCTTTAAACTCCCCGAGCATCACCTTGAAGTATCTGACATTGGCACGGGTGGCGGATCCGATGAACTCTCCCGGCTCGAGATCCGCAAAATCCCTGCCCTGGTAGATATCCTCTTTCTGGGAAGAGATGGTAACGCTCCGGTTCGAACTGCTGCCGCTTTTTCCCGTGCTCCGGGATTTTCTTTCCTTTTCCTCTTTACCGAACATCTGCGGATAATATTTCAGGGCTTCCACATCCTTGGTACGTCCGAAGAACTGGATTCCGAAATTGGCTTCCACGGAGGACCGGTCGAGCTTGCCATACAGATTCTCCAGTTTTGAACCGGACTGTGTAAGCAGTACAAAGGCGACCTTGTATTCGCGCAGGACCGAAGGCAGCGACTCGAAATTTTTAATGTTGACCGTTGTCATTTCATCCAGAAAATATACGAAAGGCACTTTGTTCTGCATGGTGAACTGGCGGGTGGATATGCTCATAAGCATGCCTATCACCGGGGCATAGACCGAATTCTTGGAAAAATTGTTGCTGATGGCGAACAGTTTCGGATCTTCCGGATCGATCAGGTTGAAGTCAAAATCATCCCCTGAAAGGATATAGGCTATCTCTTCGTTCTGTGAAATGGTCGACAGGTTGTTACACAGGGTGGAAAGGTAGGATGCCTGGGTCTTCTCGGAACCTTCGGCCTTGAGATACGCGCCGGCCATCATTTCCGCAACGAGGTTCTGCTGCAGGAATATGGACAGCTGCCTGGTAGAGGCGGTCATGATAAAGGCCATGATATGGGGCAGCGTGCAATACTCGGGAAATTCATCCCAAAAGCGGAAGGCTACCCCGCGCAGGATGCCCAATCCCCCGGCCACCCATTCATTCTGCTTTTCCCCCTTGGGAAGCAGTGCGAGCAGTACATCTTCCATGAGCTGCATCAGCTCGGTACGGTCCTTTACCACCTTGAGCGGGTTGAACCGGTATGAACGTTCCGGCTTGTCGAAACTCACGTAGTAAAACTTGTGCGGGTAACCGTACTTCTTTGTCAGGTTATAGGCCGTCTGCGTGTAGTCCACGTCCTTAAAATCGTAGATGAACCCTGCGAAGCCCAGCCTGATATATTCCTCCAGCAGCCATTTGCCGATACTCTTTGTCTTTCCCGAACCGGCCCCTCCATAGACCAGGAAATTGGAATAATAGTAATAGAATTCCAGATGGCGGTATGGAACCCCGGAAATGACGGGCAACCTGATCGGGGACTTGTTCTCTTTCCGTCCTGAAGGCTTGAGATGTTCCCATGCGGTGGAGAAAGCGAATATGGCCACCGAACCGCAGGCCGGCCATAATGCGTATGCGGGAAAGAACAGGTATGCCATGAAGGTCTCGCCCGCTATGCATATAAGAAAGACAGGCAGGTTGACATACCATTTCCGGCTCAGGGTGCAAACTCCCGTCACCAGGCAGGCCAGTGCCAGAATAATAAGCTTGATATAAGGAATAAGATTCTCCATAACAATTTACTTTAATGATTTACTTCAATAATCTGATTACTTTAATTTGATTAACATACGATTTACTCTTTAAGTATTTATATGTGTCATACTACATTTCCGTCTGGAAAGCCCTGTTCCTGCCCCTGGTTATTTCCAGGCACCTGAGAGTATATCCGGATGGGGCTTTGAACAGCATGAACGGCTTTTCACAACCCGGCAGGCGTGTAGGCTGCCCCCGGAGCAAAGAGATCCACCTGGCGGGAGAGAGTTTCCCGGGATCTACTCCGGATCCGCGGAGAATATCCAGCATCGGCTTCGTGTCATAGGGTATGCCCCCCACATACAGGCTGATTTTGTCTGAGGAAATGGTAAACTCCCTGTTTCCCCAGGAAAAGGAACGCAGGGTCGTATGTCTGCCCTCCTGCAGGGGCCCGTCGAAAGAATCATTCTTATCCATATTCATAATCCAAATCTTATATTTCCATTTCTGCCGTTTTGATACTCCGGAGAGCCGGAGCGGTTATCTTCAGTCCATATCCGGCCGGTTCCTTTACGGTCATAAGCATCCTGCCGTCGGGAAGCGCTATTCCCTTACCGCTGAAAAGAGATTTCCATTCCTCCGGACTGAGGGAGGCCGGCTCCAGCCCGGCCCTCTTCATCTCCTTCAGGAACGGTGTGACATCCCGGACTCCGTCTTTACTTCTGAGAGATCCGGCGGTATATCCGGGGGTAAGCTCAAGTTCTCCTTTCGGGGTCTGTATCTTTTCCGGTATGCGGGTGGCCGCCGTTCTCTTCAGGTTTTCCCGGCTGGCCGCGAGCAGACCCTTCAGCTCCCTGTCATCAACCTCGATGCTGAAACCTAACTTCCGCAGAAGGTTCCTGAAGGCAAGGCGGATCTTGTCCCATACACGGACATCCGTCCCGCTTTCAGCCATTTGTGCCAGGTATTCTTCCGTAGCGGTACGTATATCCATTTTTCCCGTACCGGCCAGCCGGATAATCTCCCCGCGCACCTTTTCCCCGCATCCGGCGAAGATGTCATCCAGGAACGCGTCCATATGCTTCCGCCCGGCCAGTTTGCGCAGGCCGTAATGCCCCACTCCTTCGTGCAGCAGGGTACGCTCGATATCCTCCTTGCCGCGCGCTTTGGGCAGGTACAGGCAGATACGGTCCGAAGGGATGTCATACCATCCCCTTATATCCTTCCCGCCCGCAATAAGGGCACGTACTTTGGGAGAATCCACCTCGCCGATGGAATGGATGATGTTCACGGGGATGTGCTGTTTGCGGGCCAGGAAAACGGCATGTCGGGAGAGTTCCGCCATCCGTTCATCCCCGGAAAGGAAAACCTGCCCGCTTGCTGTACAGGCAGGAGTGAAGGCTCCCGTCCCACCCGCAAGCCGGAACCGTACACCTTTAATTTCCGACGCCAGTTTCACAGCCTCGTTTCTCGAGGATTCATCCTTGGGTTTATAAACAAACACTTGCAGCCCGCTTTCACGGACCGCTTTGGAGACGTCTTCACTTACATTCTCCGGCACGACCGCCGCTACAAATTCATTCAAATAGACCGGACGCTCGAATTTGGTCTCAAAATACATGGCGGGATATTCATTTTGTATGGCATCAACCATCTCTTTAAGTTGCCGTACATCCTCCCCGGTAAGTTCCACCCCGTACTCACGTTTGGCAAAACTCCCGGGATCAGGTTTCAGCGCGATATCCCCCACACGGTAAAGGCCGGTATCATCAAAGGTGCCGCCGCCCGGGTTAAGCTTGATTCCCAGATTAAAATAGACCTCCTGCCATTTGCCCCTGAATGCCTCCAGATCACTATGGTCAGTGGTCAGTCTTCCCTTCTGCCGGCGAATACCGTCCAGTGTGCCGACCGGCTTCATAAGAGCGGCTGCAAATTTAGAGAAGGAGCCTCCCCAGCCGGTTGCAGCGGCCAGGCCCTGCCGTTTCATTAACCCGGAGACATTCTCCAAAGTATGGGGAAGATAGATCCTGATACCATCCGGAGTATAACCTTTGAAAAGTACCTCCTTGATACCGTATTTGTCCGCAAGGCTTTCCTTCCACTCCGCATACTGCCTGCTCAGCGCTTCCGATCCGTCGATCTTATCCAAGGCATCCTGCAGGGTATGGTAGGTATCAACACTGCCGGCCTGGCGGATATCTGCCTTCACCCTGTCATAGAAGTCTTGTACGGAACTGTATTCATAGCCCCTTTCTTCTATATCATTCAGCTTCTCCACAGCTTTTCTGTAAGCCAAACCTTTTTGTTTTTGTTCCGGGAACGCTTGTATTTTATCCTGTAATACCCGTTTCCTTGTTTCGATATAATCTTTGAATTTTGTTTGATCACCACCGAAATTCTCTTCTATATAAACCTCCAACAGGGCCGTGTTGCGTTCATCATAGTCATCGAGCGCGTCGATGGCGGATATCCGGTTCCGCAGATGTTCCCCAAAGAGCGGCTCCACCTTCCTGAATTCGGGTGCCTCGCCCCTTTCATATAAAAACTGATAAGCGAACGCACTCCCCTCGTCGCGCCCGTCCATGTAATTGTTCCAGGCACTGCGTACATCCGGTTGCATCTCTTGCGGCAGCCTGGAAATGGCATCCCGGACACGCCCGCTGCCGTCACCGGAAAACTGCCTTTCTATTTGCGGATAAACGGGTGTCCACGCGTCTCCGCTGAATGTTCCGGCATTCCTTCCGGTGCGTTTGGCAATCATGGAAGAGGGCAACACAAGGGAGATCTCGCCATATCCTTCGTGTGACTGCCTGGCTATGTCGATCACGGCGGCACTGGGATTGGCAAGCCCTCCAAGCTTCAATGCTTTGAGTAACTTCTCTTCACTGATATTATGCAGGCCTACTAAAGACTTGCCACCGTCATCCTGGCTGATCTCCCTAAACCGGATGTCATCCTGACTCTCAAGGAAGCTGCCCGTATTCTGGCTGGCGGATTTTATTTGGTTGGCGGCAAACGAGATATAATCCACCGTGCGGTCATTTTCGGAACCCATGTCGGCACTGTCCGCCACATCTGAAATCACCACCCCGTCATACCCTTCCATTTCCGCCAAATTGCCCAAATCGGATGCCGCCACTTTCTCGCCGCCGTATTCTATGGAGGAGAAATTTGCCCCTTGGGCATCCACTTCCAAAGGATTGCGCAAGTTCAGGTACACATCATAGATGTTGCCGCCATATCCTGAGGCGTTCTTCCTGTCCGGGCTGAAAAAATGCCCACTATTTATAAGACCGTCTGTCCACCGCTTGAATTCGTAAAAGTTTTCTCGGCTTCCATGATACACCACCAGAGGCTCCCCATTGGCATCTCTGACCTTGGATGCTTCATTCGGATTGTTCTCCCAATCCCCGAACCACTCCCTGAATGCCCGGGTACGTACCTGTGCCCACTGCTTTTCATTCAGGTTGGTTGCCTGTCCGTTCGGAGCTTTCATGTAACTGCCTTCCGCCTTACTGCGGGCTATGATTGCCTGCTCCTCGGTTGTAAAAAGATATTCGGATATTTGTTCCATCCCATGAAAGAATAAGTATGATACTTGATTTATTATTAAAGAGAAATACTTGTTTACTTAAGCAGGACTTAAGTAAACAAGTAAATTCAGAAAAACATGTTTTATTTGTTACATGTCCGCACTGGCCTGCCGACTCAGGGTATTTACCATATTCACCGCTTTGACCGCATACCCGACCGGAGTCTTGGTAAGCATAAAGGAAGCTCCCTTTCCCGCGGATTTGGACGCTCCGGATATAAGGGAGGGTTGTATGGCCTTTCCCTTCATCAGGGAATACCATTCCTCGGCCTTCATGGCTTCCACCTTGACTCCCTTCCGGCGAAGATCCTTGAGGATGCTCTCCACATCGCATCCCTTCTTTTCGGGAACGGCGGATGAATTAAATTCTTCAAAAGCCTTGATAAGTTTCTTATCCCTGTCCTTACCCTTTGGAATTTCCTGGATTTCCTTATCCAGTTTTACCAGTGCCGCCTTTACCTGTTTTGCTGAAGGTTTTTGTGTGGTTTGCGTGCTTCGTTCGGTCCTTTTTCTGGGAGCACGCTGTGTCGCGGCAGGTTCCGATGCGTCAGGTGCCGCCTCTGTTTCCCGGTCCGCAGGCTTGTCTAATTTCAGGCCGTACATTTCTTCGGCCCGCTTCCTCACTTCATTTGAAGGAGAATGGATAAGCGCGGCTGCATTTCTATCGGCATGCAGGACAGAGAGCTGGACTTTTTCCGTAGGATTTTCAATATATCGGATATTCATCGGATTACTTCTGACGGCAGCTAACTGTACGGTTTCCGACGGCTCAGACACATATCTGATGTTTTCCCCACCGGCATGGACTGCCGCTAACTGCACGGTTTCGGCAGGGGACTTGATGTGCCGCAGGGTATCCGGATTGCCCTGGACAGCCATATGCTGCACTTTTACCGTAGGTGATTCAATGTGGCGGATGTATTCCGGATTCTTTTGTACGGCTGCCAGCTGCACCTTTTCGGTCGGTTCCTTGATGGAGGCAATGTGTACCGGGTCTTTCAGTACAGTCATCAACTGCACCTTTTCCGCAGGCTTATTGATCAGGGAAATACATTCAGGCCTCCTTTCAACGGCCATCAGTTGTGCCTTTTCCGTAGGGTTGGAAATAAAACCGATGTAGGCCGGCTTATGCCGGATGACGGATAGTTGTACCTTCTCACTGGGTGAAGCAATGAAATGGATATTGTGCGGGGCATTCCTGACTGCGGCGAGCTGTACTTTTTCCATCGGCTTGTCTATGAAGCAGATCACATTCTTGTCTCTCCGGATGGCGGCCATCTGGACACGTGCGGAAGGATTCTCTATCATGCTGATGGCACGCGGATTGCGGAGTACGGCCCGCATATCCCGGCTAAACAGGGCTGTCAGGCGTTCTAAAAAGGTAGGCATGGATATTAATTTTTAAAGGATTTAATTTCGGTAAGGAACTTCTCGATGGCCGCCGTATCCGGCTTGCCTTCAGCTTTGTCTTTTTTCATCTGCAGCACCAGTCTTTTTGCTGCATCGAGTGTGCATTGATCCGGAAGGAGATCCAGTTCCAGTATTCCTTCCACGGCCATGAAGCAGGCAGTCGGTGTGGGATCATTTATCAACAGGACACTTTCCGCTGAAACGATGACTGCCGAGAGTTGCACCTTTTCACCGGCAAATGGCAGGTGGGCTATCAGTTCCGGTTTCTTCTGTACGGCAACGATCTGCTGCCGCTCGGAAGGGTTCTCGATTTTCAGGATAACATCGGGGTTGGTCAGGATCTCTGCCGTCCGGACATTGTCCGGGGCTTCCCGGTTGTTTTCATTTAACATAACATTGTTTGTTTATAGTTATACATTTCTGATTTCGGGAGGCAAGATACGGTGGTTCGGTGCAATTGTATTGCACTATGCGTTTTTTCTCAGGAAAGAAACAGTTTTTTATCGTTACCGCCTAATACGGCACTTCGCTTCAATTATTGATATGGTGACATACAAAAAACAGCGGATATCCCGGTTTACATCCGGAGTATCCGCTGGAGAAGAATTCAAGGTGGAGTATAGGGCTTTCTCAGGCCGCCCTTGGCAGGTCTTTGTAGAGCATGATATCGGTATAGGAGGAGTTGTAATTCATCCGTGCGGTAAGTGTGGACCGACCGGCTCCCTTGAAAGGATTACCGATCCCGGGATGCTCCTCCATCCAGCGGCAAAAATCCAGTATGGGGGATTTCCCGGAAGTGAAATAGACAAACGGGTGTCCTTTCAGTACCAGCAGGACATCCAGGTAATCCGCCAGCTTCCAGTCCATCTTGTATGTACTGATATCCGTTCCCATATAGGGGGGATCAATTAGGAATACCACTCCCGGAAACACCCCGTATGTGTCTGCCAGTTCCTTATAGTCGTAGCAGACTACCTCAAGCCCGTCCAGATAGCCGTCACACCGGTAGTCAGACTGGCGTATCTTGTTATAAAAATACAATCCTTCAAGTTCCTCCATGTTTTGTGCGTATTTTCCGGAAAACAGTAGGGAAGTAGAGAGGGTAAGATAATCCACGAAACCGGTTGTCTCCTCCAGCCTGATGCGTTCAAGGAAAGCCTCGCGCATTTTTCCGGTAATCTTCTGATGGCGGGGATATATCCCGACTATTTTACGGAGATCTCCCAGCAGGGTATTGGTCCGGTCAATGTTTTCCAAACGCTCGCGGTAGTTGTCATGGTCATTGTATATGACCACCGCATCCGGCCTTTCACGTTTGGTAATGTGTGATAGCAGGCCGGAGCCACCGAACAGGTCGACAAATATCGTTTTGTCATCAAAACGTTTCAGGATCTTTTTGAATTCCGAAGCGAACATGCGCTTCTGCCCCACGAAAGGAAGTGGAGCCTGGGTGTAAGTCTTTTCCATTATTGTAGTCATTTTATCGTGTAATATATGTGTTTGTATTTCCGGCAACAAAATTCTTAAGTTTTTCCCATGAAAGCAAAAAAAAGACCGGAGTTATACTGCATGAAACGTACACTCTTTTTTGAACCTTCCCAGGATCTCATAGATTTTGCGTTCACAAACGCCGTACCGGTTGGAAAGAACCGCAACACAATACGTCACCTTATCACCCTGGCAGCGCATCCTTTCATACTCCTTATACAGGTCGATGTACTTATAGTCATCCGGTTTGAAGCCCATGCCGGCCAGACGTTCCAGGACTTCCCTATTAAAATTTAGAATCTCAAACAGTGTCATAGCGAATATTTTTTTATCTTTGCAAAGCCAATCATTTTTGTCTCACATAAAAAAAACAGAACTGCAACAGAGGGTCTTTGCCCCCGGTTACGCGGTTCTGCGTGGTGTTACAAAGTGATTGGCGTTGCTTTTTTAACAGGCCGGGGGCTTTTTTCTCGAACTGCTCTTCCCGATTAAAATCCCCTGGAAATCCCTGCTTTCATATGGCTCTATATCTTTAAAGGCCGCAAGATATAACACATGGTTGCAATTTTATTGCGATGTGTCTTTTCACATGAAATAAATACGTTATTTAACTAAAGAGATTTACTTAATCAGTATATTGAATTATATAGTACATCATACTATATAATATATTACTTATTAAATATAGTATTGTTAAATATGATTAAGTATAATAATATTCAAGTAAATAAGTACACGAAAATTTGGCAACCTCAGTGAGAATTGCTATCTTTACATCGTAATAATCAAGGAGATACAAATATGACAGAAACAATCACAACAGCATGTGTAAACCACAAGGGTGGTGTCGCAAAGACAACTTCACTGCTGAACCTGGCAGCCGGAATCGCGCGGTCGGGAAAGAAAAGGGTCTGTATCATTGACGCGGACCCGCAGGCGAATACGACAATGGCGGCTTTCGGACAGGAGGTGGCAAACATCCCCTCAGAGGTACTGCTGGAAAGCGTGCTGCAGGAGAGCATGCAGGACAGGCCTCTGGAAATCCAACCGCTGCCGTGGCTGGAAAGGGTGGACATACTGCCGGCGTCCCTGGACCTGGCAGCTACGGAAGTGGCCATGTATGCCACCCCCGGCAGGGAATTCCTTTTCAGGGAAATCGTTAAAGTATTGGCAAAGAAGTATGACCACATATTTATAGACTGCCCCCCGTCATTGGGGATCATCACACAGAATGCGCTGATGGCAAGTGATTTTGTAATCATACCTATGGACGGGAACTATTTCGCCATGAAAGGGATCGAAAAGATATACTACATCATCGGCCTGCTCAAGCGAAAACTGAATGCCCGGGTCCGGATACTCGGTTGCTTTATGACCAAGTACAATGACAGGAGAAAGCTGGATGTGGATATCAGGGAAAGCCTGATAGAGGCTTTGGGAGATAATGTGTTTGAAACAACCATCCGGAACAATGTGGCATTGGGAGAAGCCCAGTACAAGACGCAGAGCATTTTCGATTACGCCCCTTCCTCGAACGGGGCCAAAGACTACAGGAAGTTGGTGAAGGAGTTTCTCGGCAGGATTAAAAAAATGAATCAATAAATAAAAGTTCCTATGAAAGAGTTTAAATCAAATGGGATATCCATGGAAAATATGGTGGGAGAAACTCCCGGGAAAGGAAAAGGCGCATCCTCAAAAACGAACCAGACCGTTGCGCTGACGGAAGATCTGAAATGGGAGTTACGGACGTTCGCTTCGGACCATCGTTACAGGGGAGTCAAGACGCTGCTTGAAACGATGATAGAATGTTTCGTAAAGGAAGACGGTACGCTTGACCGTGACAAGTTGGAGTGTTTCTGGAAAGAATATGTCGAAAAGTAAAACATTTAATTTACTGAAATAGTAATTATTGAATCAAAGTAAGATACTAAACATTGAAAACAAGTAATAAAATGAAGGCATTCGGATATGTATTGCTGGCTTGTCTGGCATGTACGCTTTTCTCGTGCGGTCCGGACGAGCTGTTGCCGGAACCCGTACCACCGGTGGTGAAACCCGGGGATAATGACAAACCGGGCGAAGAACCGGAGGAAAAACCGGAAGAACCGGCCAAGATACAGTTAGGCATCACAGCGGCGCTACAGAACATGCAGCAGACCAGGGGGATCATAGAGGCCTTTGCTCCCGGCCATGAAATGGGGATCTTTGTCAGCACCAACCAGGGGGATGAAGCTACGGGTACAAAGAACGCCTCTTATCTCTTTGACGGGAAAGTATGGAATGCAGGGCAGGATGTACCGGTGGAAGCGGATGCCGATGTGGTGGCATACCTGCCATACGACCGGGGAGTGACCGATTTCAAGGACGTGCCTTTCGACCTGGCGGACCAGAATGACATCCTGTACGGAACGGCCAAAGTGACCAAGGATGTCCCGACGGCGAACCTGATGATGCAACACGCCATGACACTGGTACGTGTACGCCTGATAAAGAACGAGTATATGGGCACCGGGCTTGTTTCGGATATGACGTTCGCAGACGTATATACATCGGGAACGGTGGATGCGTCAACCGGAAGCGTGAAAATAAACTATAACCAGGGTCGTGGTACGGTCAAAGTCGGAGGGAACTATATGCTCAATGATGAAAATCCCGTCATTGTCGATGCCATCATGATCCCAAGGGCATCTTATGACGAACAGGCCTCCGTCAGCTTTGTTATTGACGGGCAAAAGCACACATATGCCTTTCCGGTACAGCATGAATGGAAAGCCGGCATGAAATATACCTATACCTTGAAAATGACAGGAAACTATAATGCGCCGGTAAACAAGGAGCAGGTGGATATCGATGTAGAGTACTGGGGGCAGTATGGCAAGACCGATGATATTGTACTCAACCCGAATCCGGAGGATTACGAGTTTACGATCTGGACGAATTATACGGAGTACGGATATGACTGCTACCAGAATGAAGGAAAGGTGTTCGGAACGTTCTATTATCCTTGGTGCGGCACTTCGGAAGGTGAAATGCGCTTTGTGTTCATGAAAGAGGGCACGAATGAAATTGTGGAGAAATTCCAGCCGATAAATATCAAGACCAATGGTAAATGGGACGGTAAACGCATCCAGTGCTATGTCACCTCCGCACCGGGAACATACCAGCTCGTTCCATTGTTCCGCAAGAAAGGAGAAACCATGTGGTGCAGGGCGGCGGGTTATGATTACGGCAGTACGGATAAGGAATGGCTCTATGAAGTCAAAGCACCCGCTCCGGATGATCTGCCAGCATTACGCATGATGGAAGTGGAGGGACAGGAATTTACCTCAATCCTTGCATATCCTGTCCCTGACGACACTTCATGGAATCTGGTGTATACTTTATCCAATAAAGGAGAGAAAGCCCTTAGAGGCGAAATAAAAGCAGTATGGGAACGGGAATTCAAACTGAAGTCCAACTCGTATCGGCCGAGTGCAAGAGATAAACAAGTAGCAAATGCTGATAGTGAATGGGCTGACGAAATAGGAAAAATATCTATTAATATTCCTGTTGGAATTCGCTTTTGGAAAGGTATCATGGAATGTAAATTTCCAGTTGAACACGCAAAACCAATTGACTCCAAAGGGGTATTATATGCCGTGCCAGTTTTACATTTATACTGGAAAGCTGAAGGTTCTGGTGAATGGATTTTACTTCGCTGTGATGCAGATTATCTTTTTAATCGTAATTATACGGAAGGATACATTTGGGATGAAACAACGAATTATATTAAAGTAATGCCCCAAAGCTGGTGATATAGATCAAGAAAAATATAATGTAATTCATTTGGCATAAAATGAATTTAAGGTGGAGAAGTCCCCGCTGCAGTGATGCACCGGGGCTTCATTATTTATGATGATTTATGGCATGGCACTCTTTTACTTAAAGAGAGTGCGTCAAAACTTACCTTTTATGCCTTCTATCGTCGTTGCAACCTCCTGTCTTGCTATTTACTACTTCCAGGCGGCCGGTACAGCACTGTAATTAGAGGCCTTATTGCAATTTTTCGCAAATGCATTATAAGTCTTTATTTTGGGATAGAGGGAGGTATTCCACATTTCCGGCAAAGATGTTATCCAGGAACAGTTCTCAAAGCAGGAGGATACATTTTCAATCGCCCTGCAATTCTCAAAGACATTACCGGGTACAGTAGTAACATGGGACTGCCGGAAAGTTCCCCTGAAAAAAGTCGCCTTTACGCATTTTGCGAATAAACGTTCGGGGACCGTACTTATGTTCAGCAGCTCAAAAGTGGAAGCAAACTCTTGCGCATTTACGCAATCATCAAACAATCCTGCCGGAATTGATAAAATATTAGGTATAGCCGAGAAGGTAGAATTAAACTTTACGGCAGAGGAACATCCCCTGAATGTATTGGCAGGAATAGAATTTAGGGCTGTGTAATGGAATGCTAAAGAGAAATCAGTGCATTTATCAAAGCCTTCAAACAATCCATTATAAATGGTATGCAAATTTGTACATTGATCAAAAATATTAGCGCAGGTTGTCACTCTTCCTTTACAACTTTCAAACAAATCACATTCTATGCTTTCCAATGATTTCATTCCGCTAAAAGCATTCTCCAGTGACGTTACACAACTTATATCAATCGTGTTCTTTAAAATAGACTTTGCCGGACAGGGATTTGTATACTGAAGATCACTGTTACGTGTACCTCTAAATGAAAAAGCAGTAGCAGCCGGTCCCTTGATTGTAACAGTGTACTCCCCATCTGCTGAGTATGTATGGTAACTGCCTGGATATTGGGTATATCCGGGAGCACGAAGGTCTACCTCTTGGGCTACTGTACCATCTCCATAATCGATAATATAAGGACCGGAACCCAGAGTCGGCATCGGCACAATTTTATTTGCGCTGACACGTACGGTAAATACCAACTCAGCGCCGGATTTAAAGTTTGCAGTAATCGTACTGTTATCATTATGCAAGGTTGCGGTGGTAGCCGGGCTGCCAGGATTCTCAATCGTTACATCACCCTCTGTGACCGTCCAACCGGCAAATTCGTACCCACCGTTCGGAGTGGCCGTAATGCTGATTGGCTTCTCTACCCGATAGCGGTTTGTACCGGATGGCGAGACCGAACCTCCGGTTCCGGCATTAACAGTCAATTCCCGTTTCTTTTCTTTGAACCCACAATGGAAGGTATGATCCTGACCACCTAAATCAACATTAAAGGCAGATGTTCCTGATTGTGCATAGTCATACTTTTTGGGCTGGTTTTCCGGACCGCCATAGAAGTAATTAACCTCATAACCGGCTTCAGGATGGGCTTCTACAGGGACATTCCGCATTCCATCATACAGCCCTGCTCCGGTTGCATATCCTCCTTCAAACTCCACTTTCCCGTCCGAGGAGCGGGTTGCCGGGCCTATCATCCCTTCTCCCTCGATGATGATGCGCGTATCACCGGTAGGGGTCGGTCTGTTGTCTCCCGCCCCTTGTTCCACCACTTCTTTTTGGCAGCTTGCGAACATTGCCACAAGTGTCGCCAAAAGTAAAAATCTCACTTTCTTCATAATGAATCGTTTTTTAATTGTTTATTATAATGGCACATGTCATGCCCTTGTTTGTCGTCCAATACATCAGCATCGATACGGGCTTCAATCGTTGCGTGCAGTACGAAGTTATTGGCAAAGTAATACGTGTTACGCCTCCTGCTGAATTCTATCTCAGCCCCCATCAGCCGGAGCTCCTCCAGATAATAGTTGATCGTCCGTCTGCTTACCCGGAGCTTGGCGGCCAGCTCATCCCGGCTTCCGGTCCTTTCCATCCGGATCAGCCGGTACGCCCGGTTGATCCTCTCTATATAGCTGATCACTGAAAGAGTCGTCATAATCCATCCTCCTGTCCTGTCAGATCCAGGAACTTGATGAAATACCTCTCCTCCAGGTACAGGCATTCCATCAGCCCGGCTTTTCCTTCCCGCTCATACTTCCGGCGTAGCAGCGGGAAATTTGTCGAGTAGAGGTTCCACCGGATGATCCCCTTCGCCCGGTTGTCGAGAGCGGATGTATCCGTCCCTTCTATCGTGTATTCCACGGAAAAAAAGTATAGGTTCTTCAGTCCGTATTTCTCAAGGAAGACCAGGTCCTTGGGACAAGCCTTCAGACCGTCTGAGGCAATGCACATCAGTACAAGCTGTTCCACTTCCCACTCAATTGTCATATCCATACCAGTATGGTTTTATAGGTTTACCGTTTTTTCTTATTTCATAATGCAGGTGGTAGCCCGTACTTTTACCCGTGCTTCCCGCAAACGCGATTACAGCCCCTTTGCCGACCTTTTGCCCCTTGGTGGTATAATAAGCGGCCAGGTGGGCGTAGAGCGTTTCAAAGCCGTAAGAGTGGCGTATCACGACGCATCTTCCGTATCCACCCTTCCTTCCCGCGAAAGAAACCGTACCCGAGGCGGTGGCATAAACCGGGGCTGCCAGCTCCACGGCCATGTCAATACCTGAATGGAAACTTCGTTTGCCGGTTATGGGATGAATCCGGATGCCAAAGCCGCTGCTCTTCCTGAACCTGTCCTTCAGGGGACAGGCGAGCGGGATCTTGTCGGATACTCCGTACCGGGAGAGTATATCCCGGTAGCTTTCCAGTGTCTCCAGGCGTTCGCACCTGTCCAGTGCCTTGTCGAGCAGTTCCCTGCCGTCATTCGGCCCATTGAAGGGAAGGCAGGAAAACAATACGGTCAGTAGTAGTTTCATCGGGCTATCCTCCTTAATATTTTGTCGGCTTCATCCTCCGTTTCCTGTTGCTTTCTGCTTCTGAATACTTCCTCCGCCGTCAGGAGCGACTTATTTTTCAACTTATACAGGAAGTGCCGGCCGCCGTTCTTCTCCTGGATCTCGATGATAAGCCGTTTCTTATCGGGGATGGTGAACTTGTTCATGGCCACGGTGAATGTCCGGCTTTCATGTGCCGGTATCTCTTCCGGATAATCGAAAGTGAACAGGATGTTCTGCTCGAGCTGCTGTACCGCCGTCTTTTTGCGGATCTTGGCATCCTGGATGTAGAACCGCATGAAATCCGTCGTATAACCGATCTGTGTGCGGTTTGTCAGGGTCATGCGCAACAGCAGGATATCCCCGTCGATGAAGATATTTCCGACCTCGAACTCCATACCGGAATTCTTGTCCTTCAGCCCCAGATCCAGGGGAAGACGTTTCGCGATAGCCTCCCTGATCCTTTCCTTCTGTCCGTAAGAGCGTTCCTTTTCGTCGAGTATGGCCACCCTCTGCGTATCCTCCTTGTCGATGACAAAGCTGAAACGCTCCGGAGCGGGCACATAACTCAGGTTGAAGGTGTAGAACTTTCCTCCTTCAAGTACGACCGATATGTTCGTATCCTCTTTATAGGGCTGGACAGCTTTTACGGCCAGGATATTATCCACTCCCTCGGCCTTGTCTACCTCCACGTTCGTGCTTCCGTAATCCACGTAGGTGATACCGGCAGGGAAGATCAGGAACAGCTGCTTTTCCTTTCCTACCGGCAGCGTATGCGGTGCGGGAGCTTCCCCGCCTATACGCACATAACTCTGGGCCGGATGCGCGTTGTAGCTGATAGAGTACGAATAGAACTTTGTATCGGCCGTCACCACCGACAGGGTTGTTTCCCCCGGGAAGTTTTCTTCCGCCGCCTTCAGGCGTATGATTCCCGGGCAATTGACCACTTTCTCACCGATGACGTAATCCCCTCCGATGCTGTAATACTTCACTTCAGTAGGGAAGATCAGGTGCAGGGTCTTTTCATACCCGATCTGCAGAGGAACTGCGGAGAGTTCCTCGATCTTCTGCGCTTTCCCTGAAAGGAAAAACAGGAGAAGCAGGGTGGTGATGTAAATTGGTTTATAGTTCATATTTTTTTAAGATTTTGTTTTTAATTATTTTGTCCGTTAGAGTTATTACAAAGTTTTATTACTTTTGTACCCTGTTAAGTATTCATCATAAAGACAACCTTATGCCGATAAATTATAACCAACTGCTGAAATCTTTAGAGATTGGTTCTGATCATTTCAAAGTTTTTATTTGCTTTCTATGCAGCACTTTAGTGTTATATCCTTTATTATTTGTCAGTCTTCCCTTTTTAAGGGATATCTCCATATATCAGCAGTTACTGTTTGTATCAGGGTGTTCAGTCATATATACAGGCTTGGGAATACTATTTTCAGCACCCGCGATTAAATATCCAGGAATGTTTTATTTGCCGATACTGGTATTGGGATGTATCAGCGTTGTCTTTTATATCAAGAAAGTCCTCCAATCTTCTGATTCTATGTTAATCATGTTACTGATTTTACTGATTTCAACCTACTCTTGTCTTTTCGTTGGAGGAATCATTGCAGTTGTAGTTAAAACCAAGAAATCAAAGAAATCAAAGCCTATTCCTAAAAAAGAAATATCCCATTAATATTTTTCATTCTGGAGTTTTATTGTTAAATATTATTACTATAAACACCACAAACACAAGGCACATTACAATCATCAGGAAATCTCCATATTCACTCTTCATGAAGTCAATGATTCTACTTATAAATTCTTCCATTGTATAATTTTTGTTTTTAGTTGTTGTTTACTTTTCAGGTTCCGGACCATTATCCGGGACTTTTTCTTCTCCATCCACAGATGCCTTTTCATCACTTCTTTGCCCTGACTGTTCGTGGCGTGAAGCATAAAGAGGGGCTATCACTATAAGTATACATGCAATTCCGAATACAATGCAGAATAATAGCCGGAGCAGGTAATCCGCTTTTTCCCAAATAATTTCCATTCTATTGTAATTTTTGTTTTTAATTATTGTTTACTTTTTAGGTTCCGGACCATTATCCGGGACTTTTTCTTCTCCATCCACAGATGCCTTTTCATTACTTCTGTGTATAGACAGTATTAGAATAAATCCACAATAGAAGCTTAGAAAGAGTATGTCGCTTCCCGATAACTCTTTTATCATATCTATAATTTCCTGTATCATATCACATCGTTTTTAAATTCTTTATTTGATCAAACTCCTTCAGGTACCGGGCTACATCCGCCGCCATCGGGCAGATTCCGTCAAATAGCTTATACATCAGTTCCGGTCTCTGCGGCCGGTTCTGATACACTATCACTTTCTTTCCGGCCCCCTTCATCCATCCCGCTTCGGAATGTGCCGAAGCTCCGCAGGGAAGTACAAGTACACATACATCCGCCCACTGCATGGCATCGAAATCCGAGCGGAATCCCGCCTGTGCCAGGGGATGCTCCATCGCATCCAGATAGTCCTCCGGATTCATATTTTCCCAATTCTCATTGACCTGCGACCAGTGGAAGTCCGTTTTTCCTGCCGGGTGACGAAAATCATACACTTCGTGTCCCCTGTAACGCAGGAAATTTACGATGTACGGCTGGTACGGGTTATTCCAACTGCTTGCCACATATATTTTTGCCATAGTTTTCCTCATTTTCCTTATTGTTTCATAACTTTTTCCTTCCTCACTCTTTCGGTTGCCTGAGCAGTATGCGGTAGTTGGTTTTGATTGTCACCTTTACCTTCCGGATATTCTTGCTTGCTGCCGACTTGGTCGCGTTGATGACGCTGTTGGCCGCTCCTGCTACGAGCTGGCTTCCCATATCGAATCCTCCGGAGATATTGGTGTTCGCACCGCTTATTCCTGCCGCCTGGGCTTCCTGTGCGGTTTCCGCCTTCACATTGCCCGGCACATAGATTCCCTGGATCGCGTCCTCGGAATAGACCTGCTTTTCAAAGGGGAGTATGTTCCCACTTAAGTTCACCGAGACGATTTTTACCAGGACACGCTCCCCGTCGATGCCCGTCACCTCCCCAAATACGGGAGTCCCTTTGCGGATGCGCTGCCCGTCATCGGTCAGGCAGTTCTCGGCCAGCTGCATCTTGAGTGTGGAACCGACCATGACGGTCTGTGTGGAGTGTACGAATGCCTTGATGACATTCCGTTCTTCCTGTCTTACGAGCCGGACCGTGTTGAATCCTCTGCGGGCCGGTATCTGGGGCACACTATCCACGGCTTTGCGGTGCTTGGGCTGCACTTCCTCTTCCTTCTTTTCCTGCAGGCCGGTGTTTTCCTTTCCCCTGGAAGAAACCGGTTGTTGTACCGGGACCGTAATTCCCGCTCCGAGCTCCCGCTCGTTATCCCGGATCAGCTCCTGGATACGCCGGATCTCCCTTTCATTTCCGGTCGTGTCTGCAGGCTCCTCCGTTACCGGGTCGAAATCTGAAAGGGAAGCGGATTTGCTTGTATTTTCCTTCTCGACTTTTTGGAGCATGTCATCCAGAGTAAAGCTATCCTTGATCCGGGTTCTAAGGATTACCTCACCCGTTTCCGGCTCCTTGCTCCCGGAGCCAGACAGGCTGGCGATGAATGCCCACACCAGCAGGACAACTACAATCCCTAAGCCCGCCAGTATGGCTATTCTGCTTTTCCCGTCCCGTGTCATAAGAGTTCGTATTGCTGGTTATAGGTACGGAAGAAGAAACCGGACGTATTTTCCGGAAAGCGCGGAGTGGCATGGATGGCGGTACCCTCACTCACAATCCGTACTTTCCTGATGTCATCGCCATTAATAATGCTCAGGATGGAGGAGAACCTGACATGATACTCCTCACCGTCGGCACGTATGTCGATGATCTTTTCAAACTCCGTCTTGTAGACAACCCCGAGTTCCAGCGCATCTCCATAGGCGCGGTCCGCCTGGTATTTGGCAAATACGGTATTCGCGTCCGGCTTGTTGACCAGGAACAGGGCACGGGCACGGTTCTCCTGCAGGGAAAGCCTGTCAAAGCTGTTCAGGAAATAGGCCGTCCGGCGGCAGTGCCCTCTCAGGAGGCTTTCGTACAGCAGGTCCTGCTGCATGGCCTTGAAATGGACGAATTCCCCTCCTTCATTGACCACCAGGATCTTGTTCATCGCATTGTTCACCACGCTGTGTGCGAAGAACAGGACCATCGCGATGGTTATCCCGCAGAAAATAAATACCAGTTTGGTGCGCAGCGTATGGTTCTTTCTGGCTTCCGCCAGGCTGGAGAAATCCTTGAGTATGCTTTTTACTTTGAGTATGCTTTTTGTTGCTTTCATGGAAGTTTCATTGTATAATTTATAACCATTTGTTTACTGTGGCCTTTACCGTGCCGAGCATCGTGAGCTTGAGCAGGAAAGAAAAAATAACCATCAGCAGCACCGACCAGGATCTTTGCAGGACATAGTTCGTGACGATCAGGTCCGAGAAAACGCTGGCAAGGATAAACCCCGGATAGAGCATGTAGCATCCTAACATCTGTTTGACCCATGTGTAGAAGGAGCTGCGCGTGTCATTGTTGTACAGGCAGGCTATCGCTATGGGAGAAATGATCTCGAGCAGGAGCAGTATCAGGTAGCGGGTACAGAGGAACAGCAGCATGATGTAATCATAGGCCACTCCGAAGAGACTGCCTATCGTTCCTGAGATAAGTGACCATTTCAGGGTATCGAGCCCGTTGACGGCTATGTCGGTGATGTCCCCGTTCATCAGTTCGTCCAGCATGGCACTGATCGGATCTTTCCAGATATTGTGCGGGTTGTAGACTCCTCCGTTGGCGAGTGACTTCATCAGCTCGTCGGCGCCATAGGCCAGTACTGTCTCGAGCGTTCCTAACAACACGGGCATGATACATACCAGGCCTATGCAGAAGATGTACTCCCTGCCCAGCTCGTAGAAGTGCTTGGCATTGAATCCTTTTCCCTCGCTTGTCATCTCCTTGAGGATTCCCACGAGCTTGAAGATGAAAGTCGTTATGACAAATCCGGCGACAAGCGCGTAGAACCCTTCTATGACTACCATACCCTTTATATGCAGGTACGCGGCGTTCAGATTTCCGTATGCTTCTTCCATCCCCGTTATCTGAATGCCCTTTTGAGCCGTTCGTACTGACTTATGATCTGGGAGATCTTCGCTATTTTCCTTTCCTCCTCGAGAGTCTGTTTCTCTATGTTCTGCAAGGTAGACAGCCGCTCGGCGTCATTCATCTTCACGCTTGTGGAGAGGATCGTCCTGGACAACTGGATCAGTCGCCTGTTACCGGCCATGATCTGTTCAACGCTGCCGGTGAGTGTCTTCAGCGTCGAGGAATTCAGTTGCTTCCCGCTGACCAGGTCAACGCATTTTTGGGAGAGCCTTGCCTGGCGCTCGATAATATACCGGGTCGTCTCACAGTCCGACACTACGGAGTTGACCTTGCGCATCAGGTCCAGGCTTTCGTCCAGCTTGTTCTTCTGTTCCTTGAGGTAGCCTACCTGTTTTTGCAGCTCCTTGAAGTTTTTAAGGTTCTGGCTTAAATTGCCGGCATCCGTCACGGCCCATTGTGCCGATGCGGTGGCTGCCGCCATCAGCACGATTAAGGATAAAAATAATTTCTTCATACGGTTCTTGTTTTAATGTTCGTTTATATATTCTTCAATAGCTTCCTGCATGGACTTGCCGCTTCCGGTTTTGTCCTCAAGGTCGGACCAGATCTCGCCTTCCGTCTGGAAAGCAAGAAACTTCTCCCTGGAAAACTCCAGGCGGGTAACCGTCGCGTAATTCTCACCCATGCGCATGAAGCATTCCGAGTAGGGACGGGAGGCGGCGAAGTTGTTCCGCATGGATTTCATCAGGGCTATCTGGCCGGGCTGCGTCAGCTTGAACTTGTCGATGATGCTCTGGTAGATAACCTCCTTGGTCGGCAATACGAACAGCATGTCCGTGTTGCTGATGATGTTTTTCGTGTTCTCGTCATCGGGCAGCTGGTCAGGGGTCTGGACAATGGTATATACGGCTCCGTTCTCTTTCCGTATCTTCTGGTAGCAGAAGGCCACGGAACTGTGTATGCCGCTGCCTGTGGCCGTATCCACCATCTGTGCGGTTTCGGCATACTCGTCGAAAATCAGTATGCCGCGCTTTCTCCTGTCACTGAGCAGCTTTTTCTGGATAATGGTGAATATCATGCTCATGACCAGGTTTGAAAGGAACCTGTCCTGCTTGATCTGTGTAAGCTCGAACACGATAAACTTCTTTCCGGAGAAATCGATTTTCATATCCTTGCAGACATTCTCATACCGTTGCCCGGGCATGAATTCCCCGCAGTTCAGTTTGAAGGATTCGAGGGTGAAATACGTACCGGGAATATGTTTTCTCTCGAGGATCTCATTGTAATTGTCTATAACATAATTATAGAAACTCTCAAAGTTATGCCCTTGCCGGACATGTTCGTAATAGTCCTGGATAAACCGGGTCAGGGCGACTTCCTTCTCCGACTCGTCCTTGGTGAACATGTGCTTCCAGTATCGCTGTACGATGCCGGAGAGCATTTCCAGGTCATTATTGTCCAGTTCCTCTCCCTGCAGGTCAAACGGGTTGATCCCTAAGGGGGTCTTGCCGTCATAATCCACATGCAGCGAGATATCCGGATAGAGTTTGCACAGCTGGCTGAATGATTTTCCGAACTCCACGACAATGGTCGTATAATCCTGTTCGATCAGCTGCTGCGTGAAATTCAGGGTGAAGGCTGACTTTCCCCCGCCCGTGCCGGCAATAACCATCCCGTTGCGGGCATTTACCCTTTTTTTTGCCGCGTCCCAGATATCCTTGCGAAGGGGAACCTGGTACATCCTGTCGTGCACGTAGATCCCTTCGGCATCATTGCTGAACTTGCTGCACTGGAGAAAGAAACAGAGTGCTATGGGCAGGGTAGTTAGGAAGAGATACTCTACCGGCATCAGGCTGATCTGTCCGGGAACACAGGCGAAGTGCATCTTTGCCAGGTTCTCGTAGCCCGGTATATAATATTTAAACCGGTTCAGGTTCAATACCTCCCTGACCCTTTTGTCCGCTTTCTCCAGTTCGGTATCCGACCCATCGAAAACACAGACCGAAAAGAAGGAGCGCACCAGCATCTGGTTGTCCTCAATGATCTCTTTCTGGAGTTTGTCCAGCTCTTTAAATTCCCTTTCGATGGTCTTGTTCATGGAAGAATTACTCCCGTAAATGTCTATGTTACGTGCGATCCGGGAGCGCAGTTTCTCGTTTCCCTCAAAATAGATGACCTGGTTGACGATGTGGTTGTAGGGAAGGTACATGCCTAACTGTTCCATCAGGGGATGGTACAATTGTGAAGCGGCCGGTGGCAGCGACTCGTCCCTGACATAGGATTCGATACTTCCTTCCGGAAGGAAGGTCTCGTCGCATACCGCATAGCAGCGCGCGTGATTCTTTCCCACATGCAAGCTCCCGTCGATATGTATATCCACCACAGCGTCCGTATCACCGAACAGGCCGGAGTATGCGTGGGTGAATGCGGATATCCGTTCATGGGACATGGGCAGCACCGAAGTCCCGCGCATGTTCTGCAGGATACTCACGGCATTGTCAATCCCTTCGAGAAACGCTTCCAGCTTCTTGTAATCCTCCCTGTGCAAATGTTCCTTATAGGCCAGGGGGGAGGATACATACGCCTTTTCCAGGCTTTTCAGTCCCGCAAGTACAAAATGCAGGATACAGGTATGGTCGATGTACAGGCGCCCTTCAAAGTGGCGTGCATCGGCACGGTCCAGGAAAGAACCGGTACCTTTGCCGCGGTGGTAGTCCTTTTTAAGGAATACATCCTGTTTGTGTACGTAGGTACCGTCGGGCATGTGCCTGAAGGCTTCCCGGTACATCCCGTCCCTTTCGTCGATGTCTTCCGGGGAAAGGGAATAGCACTCCGGCTGCCGGAGCTCGAACGGGATACATATGCTGCCGCTCCGGGTCAGGATCACGCTTTGTCCTTCAGACTCGCTGATAATGTCAAGTATGCTGTATGCTTCTTCTTCTTTCATCTTGTTTCTTCTTCAGAAGTTGTCTGTTTATGGTTAAGTTACTCACAGTCATGCCGTACTTTGATTCCCTGAATTTCGTAGACTGTGCCTTTTTCCTGAGTTTGTGCCTCAGTACCGGCAGTACCAGCAGCGAGACAAAAAGAACCAGGAGTGCCTGGGTCCAGTCGCTATCCATGATTCCGATCCTGACACTCAGGAAAAGCAGGATAAGCGCGGCGGCACAGCAACCCACGAAAATCCAGTAGTCCGATGAAAGGAAGCCCCGTATCATGCAGGGGCTTTCCAGTCCTTTCCTGATGGTGTATTTCATATCAGATTATATGGATAAATCAATGCCCGATACCGCGGCTTTGACCCCTGTTATCACAATCCCTGCAAGCAGGGCATAACCGACATACCAGGCTATGGCGAACAGGCCGTCCCTACGTGTTCCCCGGTTCTCCTTGTCAATGATGTTGTCCCACTGCTGGGACAATCCCAAAACAACGGCGAAAAGTGTCAGGGCAATAAAAAGCGGCACGGCGAAACCACTCATTATTTTATTTAATGCACTCGTGGCATCCTGTGCGTGCCCGCGCAGGGTTGACGCAAGCAGAAAGGCAAACAGTAGAAATTTTCTTTTCATGATGGTTACTTATTTTTAGGGTTGGATGGTTCCGGTATAGTCTCCTCCTGTTTCCCAGGGGCGGGCACTCACCCCGGAGAGCATGAGCACCCCTTCTTTACTCAGGGTCAACGCGTAATCGTACCTCTTTCCGGCTTCAAAGGTATTTGCCGGAAGATACCAGTCATAGCTATGGTCCTGATAGCGGACCTGTGCCTTCCTGTTTTCAAGCCTGCCGGGCAGGAGCAGCAGCATGTTTGTGCCGGAAGAAATAGTTCCGTTTCCCTGTTTTACGGACAATATACCACCTGTAAGGTCGTATGTGGCCTCTGTAGGTACGGCTTCCACATTCAGGCTGCACGCCTGGCTTCCGTCCACGGTAAAGGCCAGAAGGGAGAGCAGGTGCTTCATTTCGATACTCGCCAGGCGGTTCTGCCAATCCAGACGCACTTCATCCGATGCCAGGTAATCCGTCTGGGGACTCAGGCTGACAGCCACTTCCTTTCCCGGGATACTCCGGAACGGGGAGAAAGCGAACAGCCGGCAGGTTTTCTGGGTAAGTGTCACCTGCGGAAAATTCCAGCTCTCCCCATAGGTCACATGCAGCGGATTGCTGACACCGGTATATGAGCCGCCCGTTTCATCGAGCAGCACCATGCCGAAGTCCTTTACCGGAACATGGCCCGTATCCGTACCGGTACTGCGACTGAAACAGTTTTCTATCTCAAGTCCCGCCTCTCCTGTCCCGGGGAGGGAATCTTCCTTGCCGGAACAGCCCGTAAGGGCCGCCGGCAAAAGAAACATGACTATGTGTTTATACACTTTTATTTTCATTTTTTGCTATTCATTTAATTAAGGATTGATATCAATTGAAGTTTTACCCTTCTGTCTGACGGTCAGTGTCAGTGTCTTTCCGCTTTCTGCCTGTGTAAGGGTCACGCTTCCGCTGCGGATCTCCTTGGTCGGATTCTCGTCATAGCTGACCGAGCTGCCCGATACGTGAATCCAGCTGTCACCCGACGCACTCCAGGAGAGCTCTTTGATGCTGTTTCCTATAGTCTTGCGGCTCGTTATACTTAGCAGGAATGAACCTGCCCCCGCTTCCGTACGCTCACTGTGAGCCACCGTTCCGTCTGAATACTCGAAAACATAGCTGACCGGGGGAGCTTCCTGACTGATGGTGGCCGTAGCGGAACTACCGCCATGACTTGCCGTAAATACGCAGCTGCGCGCGGATGCCGTATTGTTCTCCGATACGCTCACCGTGTTCCCTGAAAGGAAAAATCCTTCCGTACCTCCACTGATAGAGGGCGAACCTCCCTGGAGAGTCTCTTTAACCCCATTGACGAACACCTCACGTGAGGCGCCCGCACTGAGCGTCGAAGTCCCCCCTTTCCAGGAAATGGCGGAAGGATTGGCCGTCAGGGTAACTCTCCAGGATCCGTAATTCCGGTATTTAGGCTCGAGGGTACGGTCCGCAAGCACCTCAAAGCTGTATTGTGCGGTACCGGATACGATCCTTCCCCCTTCATACCAGCCGGCAAACTCATAGCCCGGCTTCACGCTCGCCGACACCGTACAGTTGCTTCCCGTATTGTACAGTCCCGCACCTGTGGTGGTTCCTCCGGGGGTATAATCCAGGATGGTAATCTGTTTTTTGTAGTCCATCCGGTAATTATGTATTTTCCCTTCTTCGGTGACCATGTCGGAGGTTCCGCGGAGCTTGATGCCGGTGGTTCCCGTAAGGGACACATAGTTGGAGGAGGTCGTAAGCCTTTGTGCGGGGATGGTTACCCGGAACACTGTGGTTCCTCCCGCCTCCGAGTACTTGTACATCGTACAGTTTCCCTTGCTTTCATCCGTGCTGATTCCCCCTGTAAGAAGATTGAAACGGCTTGTACGTTTCACATTCTCCATCGTGGCTTCCCTCACACCGTCATTTCTCTCGATCCTGACCTCTACGGTCGACATCCTGTGTTTGAAATTCAGTGGGACCGTGTAGTCCCGGATAGGATCGGTATAGGTCGCTGTCATGAAGTCCGCGGAAATCCAGCCCGCCTTTTCGTTCTGGTTGCCGGCGGTATGGGAGATCCCGGTTATATCGGTCTGCCCTGTCTTGAAAGGGTAATACACATAAAAATCAAAGTCGGTTCCTACCGTTACTATGATATTGTCCGCTTCCGCCTCCGGCTTGAACTTCTGTCCGTCATACGTATATTTGTTGTTCACTGCCCAATACACGCCGGTCTTCGGTTCGATGGCGAATACGCCTATGGCATCGCCTGTCTCGAAACTGCCTTCCTGGCTGCTTCGCGTTTCCCCCTGCCCGGTCATGGCGGTAAATGTCACGATCCCGCTATCCGGTATGGTTTCCTGCGGCCCGGTATCTTCCCGGCTGCAGGAAAAGGACAACAGCAGAAGGAAACTGCAGACAATCGTTGTTATTGCTCTTACCATTATTCTCTTTTTATTATTTGACCGGAACAAGGGTGATGTCTTCTTCAGTGGAGGTCCAGCCTTCTATGGTTACCGACTGTCCGTTTTCTCCTCCGATCTCCGCATCGTTGGAACGCATGGTGATCGAGTAGATGTATCTCTTTCCCGCCTCCCAGGTTATTTGTGGGATGGCATAGGTATAGGTTGCACCGTCGATCACCACTTCAAGCGACACCTCGCCCGCGGCCAGCGTCATCGGATAAATGGCTGCGGCATAATCCACCGCCTGCTGTCCCTGTGCCGGAACGGTTGTATTCGGGCTCCAGGTCAGCTCCGTGCTGGTAGGTTGGAACGTAATTTTTCCCCCGTCGTTCAGGTTCATGGTTCCGGTAGTGGCGAACTTGGCACCTGTCGCCTTGAGTTTGGCCGAGGTCAGGTTTCCGTCGTTATGGTACTCGGGTGAAACTTTCAGCCGCACGACAAACTGTGAAAGCGCATGCTTCATCGGAATCCTGGCATCCGTCTCGATTACGGATACCTGGTTGGTGCTTTTGCCCCACATGTAATCGACGGAGGTACCGACATTGATAGGAACCGGTATTTTAGTACCGTCCGTCACGGCCTGGTTATACGGATAATAGGCCCATATGGTGGCCTTGTCTACCAGCAGGTACACCGGGCTGGCCTGTGACCAGCCGTTCGCCTGCCTGGTCGACTTGTTGTTCTGGGCATCATAACGCGGGTAGGCGTCTCCCCAGCCGCTGGACTTGTACATGAACAGGCCCATCGCGTCGCCTGCCGCCCAATCTGTCTTGGGATCGAAACCGGCCCTTGTTTCGGTGCTTTCGGAACTTACGGTAGGTACGATATTCAGCTGTGCCCCCGAATGCTCGCCGTCCGTCACTTGCTCATTAAAAACTTCTTCACTGTTGCTGCATGAAGCCAGCAGGCCTGCGGCCATTACCGCTGAAAGAAAAAAACTTGTTTTCATTTTCATCTGAAAAAAATAAATAATTAATTATAGTTTGGTAATTCTGTTTCCGGGATATCCTCCCAATCCGGAATGACAACCGGTTCTCCTATGGTCAGTTCCTTGCCGATGTGCAGGTCCAGTTCCAGAGAAAGTTCATCGCTGTCAAATCCCCGGAGATACGGGGTCAGGTCCACCTTCTGCTCTTCGTTGAATACCGAATCTTTCCCGTCCATTTCAATCTTTACCGAAAGGATATTCTCCGCCGCGGGGTTGAACCCGAAAGCGTACAGGCTTGTCTTCCACCGGTCGGTTTCCGGTTTACGCGAGAACAGGCTTGTGACACTTGCGTTTCCTGTCCTTTCCCGGGAGACAAGGTACCGGCCGGTGGAAATACCGGTGAGGGTACCTTGCAGGCCGGCCAGGGGAGTGATATTACCCGAGACGTTGATCTGGATATTCAGCCGTTGGACGAATGCGGACGGTGTTATGGGAACGCGCTTGGGCCTCTGGTACTCCAGGCGCTGGCTGAAACCGGCCGAACAGCAGAACTTCTGCACGCCGGAAATGTATACCTCGCCCTCCAGGGTATCTGTCCGTGCCATAAGGCGGGCCTCGTGATAATCCCGGATGTCGCTCACTTCATAATTCCCGGTATAAAATAGGAATTGGTATTCACCTTGTGGAATGCTTTGGCGCAGGGTATCCTGCGTAAATGTCATCTGTTCCCCGGAAGGAATATCCATACCGGAAGGGAATGCTATGATGTGCCTTTCCTCCGGTACGGGAGGTGTTTCCCGGATCCCGCTGAAATCACACCAGGCGACCAGCTCCCCGTTCCTGATACAGAAATCCTCGTTGAACTCGCAGCCGCTGAGAACGGCCGCAAGGACTGTAAAAGATATGAATCTGTTAGTATAGTTCATCTTTATATAAATTATAAGTTACTATCAGTTTGTTGATTTCCGGATCGAGCTTGCCCCTCCAGATCTTGGAGTCATCCTGGTCACAGGACCTGACATACATCTTCAGGGCTTCTTTCTCCCGTCCCAGACGGCTGTAGAGGATAGAGAGCAGGTAGTTCCTGTCAGAGGTATCCGGCTGTTTGAGCATGACATCCAGGGCACGGCTGTCATAGCCTAAGGACATCAGGCAGACCGCCGTATTGTAGTCCTCCCCGTAGAACTCTTCCAGCATGGACAGCGCCTGCTTGTATTGCCTGTTCTCGATCAGGCTGACCGCGTGCATGTAGGTACTGTCGATGACCGGCATCACAATCGTATCCTGGATCATATCCCGGCGGTGGAGGTGGAAATTGAATTCCACACAGCGCAGCAGCGGATAATACCTTTCCCGGATGCGTTTGTAGTCGGAAGCATATTCGCGCAGGGCATGTTCCCGGCTGTCGGGATTCTTCGTCTCTTTCAGGATACGTAAAATGCCGGCCTTGTTTGCCAGGCTGTCATCTGAAAGGACCAGTTCGTGCAGCCTGCTCCAATCCTCACCGGTCCAGCGCGGGCGGAAAAGCGTATCGACCCCTTCCCGGTCTTCCGTGCGTGCGGCAAGGTATTTCTTCAGTGCCAGCGCACGTTCCCTGGAAAGGAAAAGGTTCATTTCGGAACTGCCCTCGGGGGATGAAGTGGCCGTCATGCGGATGCTGTCTATGAGGAACTCTCCCGTATAATTGATTCCACGGATGGTCTCGAACACCTTGTCGATCTCAGCCTTGTTGTTTCCGGTCTTTTCATCGAACCCGGTACTGCCGCTCTTATAGGTCACATAGGCCCGCAGGCTGACTTCATCCTTGCGGGTGATGATCTTCTTCCTGTAACGCGGCGTGCGGTCGAGGAACTGCACCATGCTGGAGATATAATAGGTGATCGTGTCCGATGGCGGAAGCTGGGTCCGTACCTCGTCCCTGGAGAGGATCTGTCCGTCAAGCGTCAGCTCTATCTTCTTCGTGTTTTCGGTGGCGGGAAGCTCCTGCTTGTAATAATACACGAAGCTGTTGCCCTGCCTGATGACCGTATCCAGGCGTGCGGGCTCATAAGGAAACCGCACATACTTTTCGTACATCGCACCGGCCTGCTCCTTTCTTTTCTGGTTCTCGGCTATCTTCTTGTAATCGGTAAAGCGTTCCGTTATGGCCGCCGAATCTTCCGGGGTGATGCTTCTCGTGCGGATTTTATAATTACCTTCGGCAAACATCTTCCATTTGGAAGGAATGTATTTGCCGTCTATTTCCCGGCGCATCCAATAGGCGGGAAGGTACTCCAGGATGGAATTGTATCCGGCAATGGCCTGCCGGTTACGTTCCATCTTGTAGTTGAACAGTGCGAACCGGGCATTGGTCTTGTCTGACCAGTCGACCCAGCGCTCCTTGGCGATGACCTCGTGCTTCCAGGCCTGGAAGTATTCCTCCTCCAGCTCGGCCAGTGCCTTCTTGTAGCCTTTGCTGTCGAGCAGCCGCTGCATATACAGGCTGTCCGGGATGATGGAGTTCATGAACGCCCGGTAGCGCATGTACCCTTTCTCCTGCATTTTGGCAAAGTCGGCCCCTGAAAGGAAGATCTTGTCCAGGTACAGGGTGTCGGACGGTTTATAGGCTACGGGAGTGAGCTGGACCTGCCACTTGTTGTTGATCAGCTCACCGGGGACCGTTACGAGAAAGTCCAGGTTGATCTTTCCGTTTCTCTCGGCTACCTGTTTGCTCTTTGCCATGACAGTAACTTCCGAGAGTTCGATAAGGGTCATATTTTCGCCCGTGACACTGTCATGGGATACCTGTTTGACCAAGTGTTCTTCACCTTTGTCATCCGTCCAGGCAATTTGACCGGGCAGCTGTTTGCCGGTATCCGCAACCGTCTCCTTCATCTGCGGCTGAGAGATACGTACGCGTGCCAGACGGCGCTCTGTGGTGCATGAAATCAGTAATCCGCAGAAAACAAAAGGTATGATACGTCTCGTCTTTCTCATTTTCTTAAAAGTTAGAACAGGTACACCAGATTCACCGCTGCCCGGGTGGGAAGGAAATGCCAGCCATAATTTTTGGATACAAGGTCGCCGCAGCGCTTACACAGGTACTTGTCATGGCCCAGCCATACCGCGCCGGCGCCGATTTCCCACTCAACGTTCCAGCGCGTACTGAGCTGGTAGGCTTTGCCTATGCTCACGCCCACACCGTAGCCTTCACCTTCATAGCGGTACCTGCTGCCGAAGAGGTTTCCCACACTGTATGTACCGGCGGTGCCGTGCATGCCGATAAATGGCCCCATATAGCTCTCGAGCAGCCAGTAGCGTACACCCGGAGCGACATATAGGTTACGGAACTGCCGGTTCCTGCTGAAGCGGAACGGGTTATACTGCACGGGCAGGTGAAGCGACCATTTACGGCCCAGGGTCATGGATGCCTCCAGGTTCAGGTTGGTCGTAGCCAGACCCAGGACGTTGGTACGCAGGGAATAGGACTGGGCCGATACCCCTAAGGCAAAGGCAAGCAGACTTCCCAAAAGAAATGATCTCTTTTTCATGCCGGCTGTTCCTCCTTTTGCTTAATGACAGTCACTTCCCAGGCTGTCAGCGTATTGAACCAGCGGTTCTCCCACTGGCGGGCGGAGATGTCAAACCGTACGTGTACGGTCATACCTACCTCGACGGCGTACCGCTCGATGTTGGCGTTCATCAGCTGCAGGCATACGCTCTGCGGTTTGCTCTCTTCTGTCTCCAGAACGAATTCCCGGCTTTTCCATTCATTGCCGGAAGTCTTGCCGATCCCGTCCTTGACGGGAAGTACGGCGATGATTTTTCCTCGTATTTCCATTTTTATCAATATTGGGTTTTTAATGGTCTGTTTATTTTCGCAGACCTCCGGTAAGCTGCGACAGCCTGCCGGAGGGAGTGCGAAAAGGAAAGGATACACCCTGACTGTTTTATGTTGAGATGAAAGAATGAATGTGTCACTTTAAACAGGGGTATCCTGATTCTATATATTACTGGTTTTTAGTTCGCTGTTTTATATTTGGCCGGCTTTCCATACGGCCAGAAAACGCCTGTACCGTTCCCGGGCCCTGGCTTCGTCGATAACCTCCATTTCTATAACCTTGCAACCCTCTGACCTTTCTCCGGTCTCTTTATGAAAGGAACCGCAGGAAATTGTCGGGATGCTTAGCAGGTAGAAATAGGTTTCGAAGCTCTCCTGCCTGTTCAGGAACCGGTCGGATAGCAATACATATTCAATGAGATTCTCTTTACCGTGCATGACCTTCCCGAATTGCCCGATTATCAGCTTGTCGGGAGAATATGGAATGTAGTCGGCCTTTCTGGCTTCTTTATTTAGTTCGGCATATAGATCAGCCTTAAGATCATCCGGCGGAAGATCCTCTTTTTTATCAGGCATGACCGCACCTGCTCTGCCTCCGGTTCGTTTCCCCGTTGCTGTCGCAGGTTTTCTTCGGGCTTTTATCCGTAATAATCTCTCCTGATCGTTCATTGTTTGTATTTCGTCAGAGTCCATTAACACAATAGAAATGTAGGTCACATGTTCTTTTTTATAAAATGATCGTTCAATAACTGTTGCATGACCATAAATAGAATAAAGACGTTGTTTTTCATTCCAATTCAACCCTGGAATAAACTCTTCAATCTCAAAATCGTCTCCGATGGATGGCGGTATGATTGAAGAGTCCCAATCAATGGTAAAGACTGATTCTTCTAACTGATCCGATACTTTAAGACATAGCGAACCAACGCATTCAAAAATTAATTTAAAGCTTTTCTTTCCGGTATTATTTCTCCTTAAAACTCGACGAATCAATACTCCCAATAAATAGCCTGTAACTGACCCTACTATTATACTCGGCAGGTTGAAGTTTATTGGTGCTTCCCAGTTACGATCTGAAAAGATCACTACGAAAGAAAGGCACACAACGATTACCATTAGGCAAATGATTATATTCCACTTATGGGAAATGACTCTTTTAAAGTAGTCAGAAGTTATAATTTCATTCATTTTTATACTGTTTTTATCTTTGGTGCAAAGCAGGTATGTACCATAAGCGAAAGGAAAACATATACTCAGTAAGAGGAATATCCGGCTTCCCACGGAAGGGGTGGAGGACAGGAGTTCCGCTCTTGCGGCGAGGATACAAAGGACTGTCGCTCCATATACCAGATAAGTTATTCCCAAGGCTTTACGGTTCATAATCATCTTATAAAAGATGCTGTGTTTCTTTCCCTGGGGGATACTCTTTTTTTTGTCACAATCTTGTTCCTTCATTTTTTAAATCATTTGTTTTTTTCTTTCCGGGGGAAACGGAGATATTTTCTCAGGATATAACCACAGCTCTTTGACAGGCGCAGGCGGAAGGTCTCCTCACAGGGGAGTACCTCCAGTGTTACCACTACGGGCGAGTCCTGCCAGGTGATTTTAGGAAATACTTCCTGGAGTGTCCCTTGGGAAACCTGCAGGGCTTCCTCTCCATTCCAGATCCCGGTATCCCTTTCGGGCTTGTAGGTAAAAAGATGCCCCGTGCCGGCATAGTCCACGGCATACCAGTATGTGCCCTTCATTCTTTACCTCCTGTCTTTTCCCCGAGAAAGAAACCGCTTCCTTCTCCCAGAAGGTTTCTTACTTTCGTAATCGAAATAATACATACCAGGTTATCCGGCTTTCCTTTCACGTGGATGGTCCATTGGATCTCCCGGTTGCCTGCCGCATCCAGATGCAAGGATTGTGTACGTGGATACTTGGCGTCAAGTTCCTCAATCCGGCAGTGGAGTTCCTCTTTCAGGTCATCCAGAACCTCCCTGTTCTTTATCAGGCTGTCCTTAAGCTTCAGGACATATTCCTGGAGCTCGCTTCCCTTCCGGTTCACCGATGTATAGGTCTGTATGGAGTGTATGAAATACATATGGCTGTTATTTAATGGGTTCCTGTCTTTTATCCTGTATCTCCATTCTCCGCGTGATACGTCTACGGTTTATATGTCTCAGACAGGCCGTTAGTAACATGAGGGCTATGATTACCATAATTCCGGCCGGTACAAGAGGGGATCGTTCCAGATTAAACGCAAAGGGTGCCGTCAATATTCCGATAGCCAAAAAGATAGAAACTACAAACAGAAGTGGCCAAAAGATGGAATTCTCGGGCCTTTCCTTTTGGATCATTCCCTCTATAAACCCGTTCCGAAGATACTTTCCGGCAGGCAGTATTTCCTCAAATTGGATGGACCGGTTGTACCTGCATCGCAGTTCGCCTCCTGAGACTGTCTTGAAAAAGCAGACTACACTCCCCACAAAAGGGGTATCACCATTAAAGGAGACATGAAATGTGATGACTACGTTCCGTAGCACCTGGTTCATTTGGGAGATTGTATCGGAGCACTCCCGGCTTTTTGCTTCCAGAAAAGAGCGGAAGTCGGGGGTTGACAGTGCGTACTCCCAAATATTCCGGCTTACTTTCCGGGAGAAAATGTGCACTTTCGTTTTACCGGCGGGCATGTCTTTCTCGTGGTATGTGTAAACTGTCTGTATGTTATATGTAATTTCCATTTCTGTCATTTTATGCATTATTCTATTTCTTCGCCCCATAACTCCACGTCAGTAGGGGCATGTTTGATTTGGTATCCCATCCATAAGATGACCGGGATATACAGGACGGTAAGCGGTATCCATACTGTCATCATACATTTCCTCCGTTTATTTGTCGGTGCAGGCTGATACTCCGTCCGTCACCCATTCCGGAGCTATAAGCCGAATAGTCGGTCTTTGACTTTCTTGGCTGCACTTTGGAAGGACTTGTCCCGATTGTTTCCAGGTATCTCTCGATAAGGGCATTATGGCAATGCACCAGAGCGGTTTCACGCACTTCCTCCGCCGGAGCGCACCGGAGTGCTTCAAACTGGTCTCTTAGTCCCGGTGTCACGCCTTCGAGGTACGAACGTATATACTTTTTCCTGTACTTCTCAGTACGGTAATATCCCCGTTTGGTCGATACATACTCCATGTGCCTTTTATCTGCCAGGCGGCGGAAAGCCGTACGCAGGTAGTCATAAAGTACGGTTACAGCGGCAATATTCTCCTGCGTACCCACAATCAGCATGTCGGTGGTTCCCTGGTAACGGAGCATCCGGCAGTAATTGTATTCACACAGCACGCGCAGCAGGTCACGCTTCCAGTAGTTGCCGAATGCGTCCTTATAGCTGATCGCTCCGGACTCCCTGATTTCAAACACCGTCTCCGGCCGCTTTTCGTTCACGTCAAGCAGAGAGAGGTTATATTCTTTCAGAAGCCGGTTCACGTGCGTGGCGGCGGCTTTGGCTTCGCCTTCCGACGTGGTTGATTCCTTCAGGCGTATCAGTTTCCGGATACGTTCCAGGATCTTGTCCGGTATGTCATTTTCCTGTTTCATTATTCTATTTTGTTATCGATTCGTAAATCCTGCCGGTTAAATGTCCCGTTTACCGGCTCTTCACATTTCCCGCCCGCTTACCGGGCACTTGATTTTCTGCAAAAACTCGTTGAAGTCATTGCATGACGGATACAGGCGTTCCGCCTCATTCACCAATACCGTGTCCTTGGGAAGGAAATGCCGTATCTTTCTCAGGGCCTCGCGTCCCGGAGCGTCGTTGTCCAGGAAAGCGTGTACCTTTTCATACCTTGAAAGAAAATCCTTTGACCTGTCAACGATTGCTGTGGAGTTCAGTACGCACAGGTCCAACTTTCCCAGTGCCGGCATCTCAGGATGATCCTTCGCGTATTGCTTGAAACTCAGCAGGTCGAAGAACCCTTCAAAAACGGCACAGGACTTGTTACCCGCAGCAAGGCCGGTAATGTCCTTGGCAGTGGCACATCCCTTAAACATGCTGTTACGCAATTCGAAACCTCCGTGATCATTGGGGAACCCTAACGCGTATTTCTCGCGGGGATTCTTCTCGAAGCAGTAATGCACCTCCACGCAGTGGCCACGGACGATATCCGCATCGATGCCCCGTGAAGCGGCATAGTCAAGCAGGTGCCTGTTCTCCAAAGGAATGACTTTCAGAATGGTCATTGAAGAAGCCCGCTGTACCGCTTCCTCCGCCGCTGCCGGCCTTTGTACCGGGACTATGCCGCCGAAGCCTAATTCCCCGATCTCTTTCATAGCCTGCGGGAAAGAGCAGTTCTGGATGCGCATGACCAGATCCACGACCCTGCCGTGACTGCCGTCCCCAAAATCATACCACCGGTTCTCGTTCTTGAAAACCTTGAAACTTGGAGAGCTGTCACGTCGGAAAGGGGAGCGGTACATGTCGTATCCCCCGTACCGTCTGGACGGTTCGTAACCGTAGCGGGAAAGAATATCTCCCAACGGGATTGAATTGGCTTCCTGTGATGTCATAATCATATAATTGTTATAGTTCTCTAAGAATTCACTCTTCGGGGGCTTCAGGAAGAAACCCGCTGTACCGATAAAAATATTGCCGTAAAAAATGCCATTATGGAAGGCACATACAACCAGAATATTGTCGGACTGAGCCCGAAAAGAGGGACAACAGCAAATCTGGCAAGCAGAAAAAGCAGAATCGCCGCCAACATGAGGTACCTCGCTTTTTCCATGACACAGGAGACGGATTCTTGCGTCTTTCCGGAGAGTTCCTCCAGATAATTTCTGAATTCCGTCCCGGGAAGGGCACAGTGTTCATACCGGCAAATAAAACCTGGAGGAAAGCTCTTGTACCGGTAGAAACTGATACTGACTATCGGTTCCCCGGTATTCCTTGCATCCACCCGTAGAATGGCGTATACCCTGGCAAGTCTTTCGTTACCCCCGGCCTCCCGGATATTCCTTGTGAAGAATTCCGGAAAGTCCGGCTGACAGGCCACGGAGTGCCATACCTTCTCCAAACTTCCATCCGACAGATGGATGCTTCCGGAAGGAAAGTTGCAACTTCCCCTGAGTATTTCGACTTGTATTTCTTTGAATTCCATATGATTAATCTTTTGATATTTATGCTGATACGGCCTTCCGCATCCGGCTCAGGAGGAACATGGTAGGGCTTTTGATCTTTTTGTTTCCCCAGGTTTCCTTTAAGGCTGTATCCAGCACTAAGGGTGCAACGGAGGCAAGCTGGAGGATTTCCTGCTGGTCCTTCACCGGAACGCCCAGGAGCTCGAGGGTTTTACGCCGGGTGCGCAGGATCTCCTCCTGTTGCCTGGCACGCTCTTCACTTCCGTGTTCGGCATTATACTTGGCTATATAGTTCTTAATCAGGGGATACAGGTAATTTTCCTTGGTCAGTTGGAAATTGCTCTGCTCCATGTCACGGATCGCCTTTTCGATAGGGAAATCCGGATAACGGCTTTTCAGGAGCCGTACCCATTGGATGATGTTGGAATCCACACCCAGGTATTGGAGCTTCCCTGAAAGAGAGTTTCTCTCCTCCTCCCTCTCCGGAGTGTAGCCTCCCTCTCCGGAGGGGTTTGGGGAGGATATATTTTCTTTTATTTTATTTTGTGGTCTATTTTCGCGAATTATTCCCGATTCTTCGCGAACTACCCCGGCGGAGCTTTCCGGTTCTTGCAGCCTTCGTTTAAAATCCGCAATGGCTTGCATCAGTTCCGTATCCTTCTCTTTTTCGCCACTCCGCGCGGGTTCCGCAACAGGTGCCGTATGCGTGGCGGGACAGGGAGCGGTAACCTGCGGGGAAGAGGTGGCGGCCGGGGCAGCCGCGTTCAAAAGCAGGTAGTCATCCGAGATGGAAGGCTTGCGGTGGATCGACTTGCAGATGCCCATATACCTGTTCTGTATCTCCTCGCTGGTAAGAACCTGACGGCTCCGCCAAAGCCCTTTGTCGAAAAGCCCCAGCTCGGCGCAATAGTCGACAATACCCGCGATGCGTTGCTCGTCCATGCGGGAATAGTCCGAGACGTCGAACAGGCCGTCGGAGTCCATGATCATGTAATAGCCTTCCACGCGGTGGATCTCGTTCACGATGAAATGGAACACGGCCCAGCCTTCCATGCCGAATTTATTTTTGAGTCTCTTGACTTTGGGGTCATAAAAATGATCGGTATCGAACCCGTAATAGGTGAAACCTTTTTTAGCTGTTCTTGGCATAAACTTATGTATTTATTAGTGGATAATAACCTTATGAATCAACTGGCCGAAAGAGCGAACTCCTCCTGGATGTAGGTCATGCCGCATAACTTGAGGTAGTCCTGCTGGATGGCGGCAGAAGTCAGTACTCTGTGCTTCCTGTACAGTTCGTCATTGAACAGGCCGACCTGTACGCAACCGTCCACGATCCGGGTAATGTCTTCCAAAGAGGCATTCCAGTAAGAGGCAACCGCACGCGCGGTCTCCTCACACCAGGGAAGGAAATACTCCCCCTTGTAGAGGGCCTCACTCACCAGATAACGGTAGATGCTGTATCCACCGAATCCGTAATTACGCGTCAGTCTCCTGACTTTCATATCAGAAAATTGCGAAGTGCTGATCTCATAAGAGGGACGGACCTCGCGCCCATGCCGCTGTGCATGCCCCGAAAGAGAGCGGCAGGTACCGGTTTGACGTTGGGTATTCATATATTTAGTTTTAATTATTGTTTCTCTCCATGAAATAAGAGGATAGCCCTCTGTATTTTCAATAGCCATTCAGGGAGGTTGGTTTTTGCGTCTGCTCATCCATTTTTTTATCTGCTTTCTGAGTGTTCAGGCCCAATATCCGCCGAAGGCGAATGTGTACAATACTTACACATCTCACATAAATGGATCTGAGTCATTTCTATTCGGTTAGGAATTAAGTTTTGATAAAATAAAATCAGCTAATTCTTGCGTCTCTTTTTCGGTTTCTTGTTTTTGAACTTGACAAATGAACCTCTTTATATTAAAGAACTGGCCATCAGATGAACCTTCAATGATATAAGTGCCTTTACGGTCTGTCGTTTTTACAAATTTTGTTTTCATTGCTGTATGGTTATACGTTATTTTTCTCCTTGTCAAATTCTGCTAAAAACATCTGTAATCCTACTCCCATTGAGCACACACCATCGAACAATTTATACATCAGTTCCGGCTCTTCTTCCCAAATTTGATAGACTATTACTTTTTTCCCTGCACCTTTCATCCATCCTGCCTCCGAATGTGCAGAGCGTCCACAAGGCAATACAAGAACACAAACATCTGCCCATTGCATAGCATCAAAATCCGATTTGAAACCAGCTTGTGCAATGGGGTGTTCAAGTGCTGCCCTATATTGATCTGTACTCCAATTCTCCCAATCTTCATCAATCTGCGACCACTGGAATCCCGTTTTCCCGGCAGGATGTCTAAAGTCATAAACCTCATGTCCTTGTTCACGAAGAAAACTAACCACTTGGGGTTGATGTTGATTTCTCCAACTACTTGCTACATAAATCTTTGCCATATTCTTGTTCCTTTCTGATCTTGTTTTACTTCAATTTACGCATCAATAAAACATCACAATATGCATCAGCATCTATTTTTTTTGAACATATCGTTTTGATTTCAAAGCCAGCTTCAAAAATTTCCGTAAGCAGATTATCAGCTAAAAAAGAACCCCTTATTGCAATGTACTCCCCAGGCAGTGTTAAACCTGATATTTCTTCCTGTACCCAATATCTAACCCACGTATGTGCACCATAATTGGCAATATTGAAAATAATTTTTTCTATATCCATATTTTTATAGTTTTACGCTAATTGTTTATCAAATCCTTTAATACATTCTAATAAAGTATTTTGCAACGCAAGGATTAACAGCATTTCCTATCGAGCCAACTCTGTGTGTCCAATTGGGAAACCCATCATCATTTCTAACAATGCTATGCGCTGGGATTTCAAGAATCCTTTTTGCGCAAGTATATCCGACACTCGTATCTGATGTCCACTCTTTAAATATCGAGTTAAAGCGTCCATCGTTGCAAATGTCGCCTTGTAATCCGATTTTGTCGGAGTAGGCAATAAGGTAAAGTCTTTCCCTTTTGTGCGGGTATCCAAAAGCGTAGTTTGATATACATTGCCATTCCGCATTAAACCCGATTTTGGAAAGATCGCATAAGACTTGCTCAAGACCGGAAATAGTGAGAGCTGGCGAATTTTCAATGATGACGTATTTAGGTCTAACTTCCCGTACAATTCGATACATTTCGCTCCATACCCCGGAACGCTTCCCTTTAATACCTTCACGCTTTCCTGCAACGCTGATGTCTTGACACGGAAATCCTCCACTAATGATGTCCACATATCGGAGACCGGTTGTTTTTGTAATATCTGTGAATCTTTCTGCATAAGGAAATTTGGTTTTTAATATTTCACCTTGAAATTTTTCTATCTCACAATTCCACAAAGTATCAATTCCGGCCATCTCAGCACCTAATTCAAAGCCACCGATCCCACTAAATAGAGAACCGTGCGTTAGTTCACTTTGCTTCATTTCTTATTGGGTATTCGTTAATCTCTGGATGAGTTAATATCATCTCCATTCTCTTCAAGTATCTCTGTAATCAAGGACTGAATATCAGTTCCAAGAGTCTTATAACATGCAATCTGTTCTTTTACAGTACCATTGCCCTCAAGTGACGTTTTTTTGAAGCCACCAGAAAGAATATAAATTAATGTATCTAAATCACTTAACAGAGTCCTAAGTTCATTTACCTTATCTTTCATAATGTTCCTTCCTTCAAGTTTAGAGGATTATTTCACAATCGGATTCAATAAGAAAAAAGATCTCTTTCGTGTCTTTATAAACTCTACGTTTCGCACCAAGAGCTTTCAATTTCTTATGCGAGATTACCACTCTGGCATCTTCAACTGAATCTATACCGTCAATGCAGGTATGAATCTTAAGATTCTTTTGGGTTACCATCCAGGCCATATTTATCCTTTATTTCTGATCAACTTATGATGTTTGCTATATTAAAGATCTGTACACGAAGATTCGGGTTCCGTCATAAACGACAGGACCGGAATGGAAGATGGTGTTTCTTCCGGATAAACTGCACGTAATTGCGCACAGTCTTATCACAGACGTTTGGAAAATCAGGATAATGTTCTTTTAAATAGTCGTGGACACGACTGCTGGAAGTGGAAGGAAAAGTGAAGAGTAAGGATACGACGGCCTGCTCATAGTTCTGCAGCTTGCACCGGCGTGACTCCTGGTACTTCCGAAATAGTTCATCGGAACTCAAAGACTGCAGACGTTTCACCGTATCGCGGGAAACACCAAGACGCTTTGCCGTTCTCGTAATATTGAGTCCCCGAGAACGAAGATTAATGATATTACTCCATAAAGTGTATTTTTTCCTTAAAATTTCCGTATCCATAATCTATTAAATAGACTTCGCAATTGGTGTATGTCCGATTACGAATGTTTGATACGGCTAAGGTACTATTCACATAATAATTTTAGTGGAATTCAATATCACCAAGTATTCTGATTATTCAGCATCCGGTGCAGGAGCTGTTTTCTTTTCAAACGAGCCTTGCAGTCTCTCATACGAAAAATGCATTTCGATCTTCCATCTTCCACCTTCATCTTTCATCTTCCATCCTCGATTTGGCAAGTCCGATTCAGAGTATATTCTTGATATGCAGATAGATGTATCTGTTATTCTATCCGTTTATACCATTTAAAGCAGTTTGTTTTTCTTAGTATTTTTAGTGAAAATGGTTGGTTTCTTATCTCGTCCCGCATACCCGGGCTGAGATAAAGATACTTTAGAAAGATGTAAAGTATTTATTGATAGTGTGTTATGTTCGCTATGGAATCAGCTTGCTCTCTTGGTAATTTCTGTGCCGGTCGTTCTGAATTTCTGTTGATACGGAGTTGGTTATGTAGAATAACTCACGTTAATTCTATAGGTAGGATCCTAAAGTACTTTCATCGGTATATGGAGATTATATTCGATTTTAACTTCATTGTAAGTTAGGTTATGGATGGATTTTATTTCAATCAAAGTATGAACAATCGGAGCCGGGAGGATTCGAGAACTCATTTGTTCTTTGGTTTTTTCTTATTATTTTAGAAACGGAAAGATATAAGTGTTTAATCTTTAGTATTGATTGATAGGAATTTACCATGATAGGGAAAAATTTTCGTAAAAAAAGTCTCTTTTCTTTTAGTGGATTTTAAAAGCTATTACGCCTTATTAATAGAATATCCCAAAAATGAGTGAACTGATAGATAAATATTTTGCAGGAGAGATGACCTGTGAAGAGAAAAAAGATCTCTTCGACCGGATAGAAAGTGATGAGGCTCTGAAGAAAGAATTTCTTCGGATGCAAAATGTAGTGGCGTTGACCCAAATACTCTCCCGCCAGGATGATTCGGAGACCAGCCGTAAAGGGAAACAGCATTTTATGCAACTTCTTTTCCGTAAAAGATTAAAGCGCGCGATAACGGTTTCTTTGAAATATGCTGCTGTTTTCGCGGTATTAGTGGTAGGAACTTTCTATACTGCGAAGCTGTATTTATCTGAGGAATTCGGAAAAAGTTATACCATAGTTACGGCTCCCAAGGGACAGCGTGTAAAAATAGAATTACCTGATGGAACCATTGCCTGGCTAAGCCCCTGTAGTCGTCTTCGTTTTGCGGCCTCTTTCAATGAAACGGACCGTAAAATAGAGTTGGACGGTGCTACCTATTTTGATGTGGCAAAGAATCCCGAGAAGCCATTTGTTGTTTCGGCTAAAGGTTACCGTATCCGAGTACTTGGAACTAAATTCAATATATCGGCTTATAAAAATAGTAAAGAGTTTGAGACCGATCTTGTGGAAGGTTGCGTACATATCTATGATCCGGCGGATATAAGGAACGAAGTGTTTCTACAGCCTAAAGAAAAGGCAGTGTTGTGGGGAGACCGGTTGATGAAGCGGGAGTCTGACTTTGATAATGAAGAATATCTGAAGAACGGAGTTGTCAGTTTTCTGTCCGAGCCGTTTGGGAGAGTACTGAATAGTGTCGCTTTATGGAATGATGTGAATATTAAAATAGAACGGTCAGTCAACGCGACGCAGCGGATCTCCGGAAAATTCAGGCAAAGTGATTCTTTGGAGAGTATATTAAAAGCCTTGCAAGGCGCTATGCCTTTCAAGTATAAAATAGTTAGTGAAGAAGAAATAATTATTTATTGATAAATATAATGATATACTTAACTAAAAGCAGATGCCTATGATATAAAAAACAGTTTGAAATGAAAAAAGGAGGAAATGGTCTGGTACACCTTTCCCTCCCGATAAAGTCAACACATTTGGCAGAGCCAAATAAAAAAACAACAAAGTATTAACCTTATTACATTGCAAAAGTATGAAAAAAAACTTATTGCTGTTATCTTATGCAATTAAACAACGTGAAATTATTCAAATCTTGCGAATTATGAAATGCACAGTCTTGCTGTTATTTTTGCTTATTCTTCAGGCACATGCCAGCGTAAGCTCACAAAATGCAAGGGTAAACATGTCTCGAAATCAACTTCCGTTAAAGGAGTTTATGGCGGAGATTGAAAAACAAACCGATTATCTGTTTATCTATAGTGATGCAGAAATCAATGCTTCTCGCCAGGTAACTGTAAAGAAGGGAACACATAGAGTGGCCGATTTACTAAGAGAGGTACTCTCTAAAAATAATATTTCTTATAATTTTGCAGATAATTATATTTCTCTTCATGTACGCAAAGAGGCTGACGCACAGTCTTTGGCGGTATCTCCCCAACAAAAAAAGAATACGGTTTTGGTTTCGGGAACTATCGTAGATACCGCAGGCGATCCTATAATCGGTGCTAACATCAAATTGAAAGGTGCTCAGGGAACCGGAACGATTACGGATGTGGAAGGTAACTTTAAATTGGAAGTGCCTACCAATGGTGTACTGATCGTCTCTTTTATCGGATATCAGCAGCAGGAAGTGGCGGTGAACGGAAAAACCATGTTGAAAATTAAGATGGCGGAAGATGCTGAAATGATAGACGAAGTGGTTGTAACTGCTTTGGGTATCAAGCGGGAAGAAAAGGCATTGGGATATGCCGTTCAGAAAGTGGGCGGAAGTAAGCTGTCTACTGTGAAGCCCGTTAATATTGCTACTTCACTGACTGGTAAAGTTGCCGGTTTGAATGTAACCAACAGTACGGAGTTCAATACAGCCCCAACTCTCAAATTGCGTGGTGAAACTCCATTGCTGGTAGTAGATGGTGTGCCATATAGCAATATCTCTCTGAATGATATTGCAGCAGACGATATCGAATCTGTTGACGTGTTGAAGGGGGCTACCGCATCGGCCCTGTATGGTGCCCGCGGAGGTTCGGGAGCTATTATGGTGACTACGAAGAAAGGTAGTCAGGAGGGACTTAATATTTCGGTAAACAGCAGTACGATGTTCAATGCCGGTTATCTGGTATTGCCGGAAGTACAACATGGATACAGTACCGGTCAGGGAGGTAAATATACCGCTGCCGACTTCGTTTGGGGTGATAAACTGGACATCGGCCGTACAGCTGTACAGTATGATCCGTATACTTATGAATGGAAAGAGATGCCATTGGTATCGAAAGGTAAAGACAACTTTAAGAATTTCCTGGAGACAGGTTTCATTACCAATAATAACATCAGCATCAGCCAGACCGGTAAATATGGAAGCTTCCGTTCTTCTCTGTCGCATGTTTATAATAAAGGACAGTATCCCAATCAGAGATTGAATAAGATTACTTACTCGGTAGGTGGGGATATGAAGTTCGGCAAACTGAGTTTTGAAGGTGGTGCCATTTATAACAAGCGTTTCTATCCGAATGGAGAAGGAGCCGGCTATGGTGGCGGTGGATACATCTACAACCTGTTGGTATGGACGGGTACCGATTATGATGTACGCGACTATAAAAACTATTGGAGAAAGAAAGACGAAGAGCAGAACTGGATGAACGATGTGTGGTATGATAATCCTTATTATCTGGCTCATGAAATGACTTCATCCAATGACTACGATAAAGTAAACACTTACTTGTCCGGTAAATATGACATCATGCCTTGGTTGAACTTTTCGATGAGAGCCGGTGCCGATGCTTATGCCAGCCGTACGGAAAAGAAAAACGCAATGAGCGCCCGCGGCGGATGGGACAAGAACGGATACTTCTATACATCCAAATCCACCGGATTCAGTTTCAATGGTGACGCTTTGCTGTCTGCCAATCACAGCTTCGGTGATTTTGCTATCGACGGTTTTGTCGGAGGTACGATCTACTATTATTATGATGACGCTATTTCATCGAATACCCGTAACGGATTGAGTATTCCGGGATATTATTCATTGAAAGCATCGGTTGACCCAATTGCCTCTTCAAGTTCATACAAGCAGAAACAGGTAAACTCTATTTATGGAAAATTCTCAGCTTCATGGAAGAGCACTGTGTTTGTGGATGTAACGGCACGTAATGACTGGTCGTCTACTTTGCCTTCGGAGACTCGTTCTTACTTTTATCCGGCTGTATCGGGAAGTATCATTATGTCGCAGTTACTAAAGATGCCCGAATGGCTGAACTTCTGGAAACTCAGGGGTGCCTGGACAGTAACGAAGAGCGACTTGGGTATTTATGATACGAACCAGGCTTACAGTGTAAGCACGAATGTGTGGGATGGAATGAATACAGCCGTGTACCCGGAAATGATCCGCAGTACAACGCTTGAACCGACCGCTGCACGTTCTTATGAAATCGGTACTGCCTTCAATGTATGGGACAACCGTTTGCGTTTTGATATCTCTTACTACAATAAACTGAAATACAATCTGACACGTGAAGCCACTATCAGCGGTTCGTCCGGTTTTACTAAAACATTGGTGAACTATGATGAAGAGCAGGTTCGTAGAGGAGTGGAGGTTTCTTTGACTGCTTCTCTGATTCAGACGAAAGACTGGAATTGGGAAGTGAATGCCAACTGGGCCCGTGACCGCTATTTCTATGCGAAAGTCGATCCTGTATATTCTACACAGAAACCTTGGGTAGCTGCCGGCAAGCGTTGGGACTGGTATGGTATCTACGATTGGGAACGTGACCCCCAGGGAAATATTATCCATGAAAACGGATATCCGGTACAAAGTAAATATCAGTCAGTGATGGGTAATGAATATCCGGACTGGATCTGGGGACTCAGTACTACCTTGCGTTATAAAGACTGGACATTGGGAATTTCGTTGGACGGACGTGTAGGCGGTATGGCTTACTCTCGTACGGAACAGACTATGTGGAATACCGGTGTACACCCCGATAGTGATAACAAATGGCGTTATGACGAAGTAGTGAACGGTAAAAAGAATTATGTAGGCCAGGGTGTGAAAGTAGTATCGGGTAAAGTTGAATACGACACAACCGGAAAGATTGTGAGCGATACACGTGTGTTTGCACCGAATGACACTCAGGTATCCTATGAAAGTTATATCAAGAATTACAATCCATGGTCAGGTGGTAAGGTTTACCAGAACGTGCATGACTGTACATTCCTGAAATTGCGTGAACTTTCATTGTTGTACACAATGCCTAAGTCAGTTTGTGAAAAGATTCACATGAAAGGCGTTACACTCGGTTTGATCGGACAGAACTTATTGATTTGGATGAAAGAGTTTAAGTATGCTGACCCGGATGTGGATTCGGATGACCTGAATTCACCTTCTATGAGATATGTCGGATTTAATGTTAAGTTTGATTTGTAAAAAAGGAAATTATGAAACTAATAAATAAAACGTTGCTTTTACTTACAGCAAGTGCTACGATTCTGGCATCTTGTAACAAGTTTGATGATTTGAATACGAACCCCGATGCCGCAACCAAGGTGACAGCACCTATGTTGGCTACAAAACTTATTCTGAACATTACACAACAGGGCTCTGCTAAGAACTTTGTGTACCACAGCATGCTGAGCAAACAGATTGCATGGTCGGAGAATGCTTCGGATGAACAATACAATTTGTTTGGCAGGACAGATTTTGACGGCTATACCATCCTTACAAACTGTCAGAAGATGGTCGATGCAGCCAATGAGGGAGATAAAGATTCGTATGCAGCTCTGGCTAAGTTTATGAAAGCCTATAAACTGTTCTATAAATCGCTGGAAGTGGGTGATATTCCTTACAGTGATGCATTGAAAGGTGAAGAGGGCGTTCAGAAACCCAAATACGATACACAGAAAGAGGTGATGCGCCAAGTCTTGGAAGATTTGGAAGAAGCGTATACTTTATTCTCATCGGGCAGTGACTTTGACGGTGATCCTATTTTTGGCGGTGACACCGAAAACTGGAAAAAGACTGTAGTCGCCTTCGAACTGAAAGTGCTGACTCACTTGTGTAAGAAAGATACGGATGCGGATCTGAAAGTGAAAGAACGCTTTGCCCGTCTGGTATCTTCGGGCTCACTGATGACTTCGAATGCGGACAACTTCCAGTTGGTATACTCTAATAAGGCCGGACAGCTTTATCCGTTCTATTACACTCAGAACAAACATTCTGATTATCTGATGATGTCGAGTGTGATTATCGATAACCTGAAGAAGTTCAACGATTATCGTATGTTCTATTATGCTTCTCCCGCCAAAGCCCAGACAGATAAAGGTATAAAGGATTCCGAGTGGGATGCTTATCTTTCGATTGATCCCTCGGACAGCTATTCAAATATCTCCGTGCTGTACGGAAAAGGTGAGTTCTGCCTGGCAAACCTCCGCTATACCCGTGTTCCGGAAGGTGAGCCTTTGATGCGGCTGAGTTATGCAGAACAGAATTTTATTCTGGCAGAAGGAGCTGTACGTGGCTGGATTTCGGAAGATGCTTCTACTTATTATAAGAAAGGTATAGAAGCCAGCATGAATTTCATAGCAGACAATACCCCCGATAAAGAAGAATATACTCACGGACGTACCATAACGCAAGAATATATCCAGGAGTATCTGGCACAACCGGTTATACAGTTGTCCGGCGACAAGGAGAAAGATCTGGAAATGATTTTGCTGCAACGTTATCTCGCCTCGTTCCTGCAGCATCCGTATGATGCTTATTATGATTATCGCCGTACCGGATATCCGGTATTGCCTATCAACCCGAGTACCAACCTGAATACGGAAAAAAATAAGATTCCTACAAGATGGATGTATCCGGAAGCTGAGTTCAGTTACAATCCTGATAATGCCAACGAAGCTGTTCAGCGTCAGTACAATGGTTCGGACGATGTGAACAAGTTAATGTGGATTCTCCAGTAAACATTACTCTTTTGAAGACAAGAGGATGTGTCATCTATGGTAAATTTTGACACATCCTCCCTTCTTTATACCTAAATAATCAAACCCATGAAACGAATTTATTTATTGTTGGCTATCCTGTTGGGAAGCCTTCAGCTGGCAAATGCACAGCAACAGACTCTTCAGTTTAACAAAGACGGTAAGTTTAAGATTGTCCAGTTTACCGATGTTCATTATATCTATAATGATCCTCGTTCGGATGTATCGATCGAACGTATCAATCAGGTATTGGATATGGAAAAGCCCGACCTTGTTCTTTTTACGGGAGATGTGATTTATGGTAAACCGGCGGAAGAAGGAATGCGTACAGTGCTGAATCTGGTATCTAAAAGAAAAATCCCTTTTGCGGTGACTTTCGGTAACCATGATAACGAACAGGGACTGAGCCGTGAAGAATTGTTGAAGATCATCCAATCTGTTCCTTTTAACCTGACACAGACTACTCCGGGTATTTCGGGAGTGACAAATTTTATCTTACCGGTGAAGGCTTCCGACGGCAAGCGCAATGCAACGGTTCTTTATTGTATCGACTCTCATTCTTATTCACAGATCAAGGGAGTGAATGGATACGATTACATCAAATTTGACCAAATACAGTGGTATCGTGAGAACAGTAAGAAGTTTACTGAAGAAAATAATGGCGTTCCGGTTTCGTCGTATGCGTTTTTTCATATAGCTTTGCCGGAGTATAATCAGGCTGCCTCTTCCGAGAGTGCAATACTTTATGGCATTCGTAAAGAAAAAGCATGCGCTCCCCAGTTAAATTCGGGCTTGTTTGCCGCCATGAAAGAGATGGGAGATGTGAGAGGTGTATTTGTGGGACACGACCACGATGATGATTATGCCGTGTCATGGAAGGGAATCTTGCTGGCATACGGACGCTATACGGGTGGCAACACAGTATATAATCACCTTACAAATGGTGCGAGAGTGATTGAGTTGGATGAAAATGCAAATAGTTTCCGTACGTGGATACGCCTGAAGGAAGGGGTCGTACAACAGGTAACCTATCCTGCCGATTTCATTAAAGAATAGAAGATACACAAAAGACAAAACTTAAATATAGATAGAATACCATGAAAAAGTTATTTGTTTTAGTATGTTTGCTTGCGATCGGATTCTGCAATGTGGCTTGGGCGGCTAAACGGCAGGCAAAACATGTAGTATTGATTGCGTTGGACGGCTGGGGTGCGTATAGTGTGCCCAAGGCAGACATACCCAACATTAAAAGCCTGATGGACGAAGGATGTTACACACTTCATAAACGTAGCGTATTTCCATCATCGAGCGCTATTAACTGGGCTTCCATGTTTATGGGAGTGGGTACTGAACTTCACGGATATACAGAATGGGGTTCGCGTACGCCCGAGATACCATCGCGGGTTGTCAATGAACATGGTATTTCTCCTACTATCTTTTCGGTTATGCGTCAACAGTATCCGGAGGCTGAGACCGGTTGCCTGTACGAGTGGGAAGGAATTAAATACCTGGTCGATACACTGGCACTGAGTTACCATGCACAAGCTCCTGATTATGATAAATGCCCGACTGCTCTCTGCGAGATGGCTGAGAAGTATATCAAAGATAAAAAGCCTGCCATGCTTGCAGTTTGCTTCGATCAGTTGGATCATACCGGTCATGCTGTCGGGCACGACACTCCGGGCTATTATGAAAAGCTGAAAGAACTGGACGGTTATGTGGGACGTATCATTGCTGCCATTAAAGAGGCCGGAATATATGATGATACGATTATCATGATGACAGCCGATCACGGTGGCATTAAAAAAGGGCATGGGGGGATTACACTCCAGGAGGTAGAGATACCTTTTATCATTGCCGGTAAGAATGTCAGAAAAGGGGGAGAGTTCCAGGAAAGTATGATGCAGTTTGATACTGCTGCCACCATGGGATACGTTTTTGGAGTGAAGCAACCTCAAGTCTGGATAGGACGTCCCATGATACAGGTTTTCAAATAAACACTACTGTCACAACCTGAAGAAAAACAATGCACATAATATAAATTTGATAAAATGAAAAAGATTATTTTTATGACGCTTTTCCTGCTTGTCGCCATGACGGGACAAAGTAAAGGAAAGGGTGAGTTTACGGTTCTGCAATGGAATGTATGGCAGGAAGGTACAATGGTTCCGGGAGGATATGATGCAATCGTTAATGAGATAGTGCGCTTGCAACCCGACTTTGTGACATTCAGCGAAGTGCGTAATTATCATAACACTCGTTTTAACGAGCGTATTGTGGCTTCTCTGAAAGAGAAAGGACTGGATTATTATTCTTTCTATACGTATGACACAGGTTTGCTGAGTAAGCATCCGATCACAGACTCGCTCACTGTATTCCCCGAAAACGGAGACCACGGAAGTATCTACAGGCTGACAAGTTCCGTAAACGGACACAAGGTGGCAGTCTACACCAGCCATTTGGATTACCTGGATTGTGCTTACTACAACGTACGGGGTTATGACGGTTCCAGCTGGAAAGAGATACCTATTCCGACTACTGTAGAAGAAGTTTTGAAGGTGAATGTGGCTTCTCAGCGTGACGATGCCATCAAGATGTTCATTGCACAGGCTCAAAAGGATATTGCAAATGGTTATAGCGTGATTATAGGCGGTGACTTCAATGAACCGTCACATCTGGATTGGATTGAGGCTAATAAGAATCTGTACGATCACAATGGCCTGGTAATTCCCTGGACAGTAACTACATTGCTAGAGCAAAACGGGTTTGTGGATACATATCGTCACATTTATCCGAATCCACTGACTCATCCGGGATTTACATATCCGGCAGATAATCCGTTGAAAGAACCCGGTAAACTGACATGGGCACCGAAAGCGGACGAACGTGACCGTATCGACTTTATTTTCTACAAAGGAAAGAATCTTGAAGCAAAGAAAGCGATTGTCTTTGGCCCGAAAGGCTCTATCGTACGTAATAAGAGAGTGCAGGAGACATCAAAAGATAATTTCCTGTTACCGTTGGATGTATGGCCAACCGACCATAAAGGACTGCTGGTGATATTTAAGATTAAGTAATGTTTCACCACAGAGTAACACAGAATAACACGAAGTAACGCAGAATAACCCAGAGTATTCATGTCGACAATCCGTGACTTAATACTCACTCTGTGTTACCCTGTGGTGAATAAATGCCCCCTTGATATTATCCTGTCGTTTAAATTTCTCCTCGCATCCGATCCTCGAATGCGGCTAATGCGGCTTTGGCGCCTTCTCCCATTGCGATGATAATCTGTTTGTAGGGGACGGTGGAAACGTCTCCGGCAGCATAAATTCCCGGCACGTTGGTACGGCAATGTGCATCGATCACGATCTCGCCCGGACGATTTACCTCAACCACATCGCGGAAAATACCACTATTGGCTACCAAACCTATCTGTACAAAGATGCCATCCAGGCTGATCACCCGTTCTTCTTCTGTTTTGCGGTCTTTGACACGGATGCCGGTCACCTTATCTCCATTGCCTACCACTTCGGTTGTCTGCGAGTGAACAAGAACTTCTACATTCGGCAGGCTTTTCAGTTTTTCCTGTAAAACCTGATCCGCTTTCAGCTCATCCATAAACTCGAGCACCGTAACTTTGGAGCAGATACCAGCCAGGTCGATGGCTGCTTCGATTCCGGAATTCCCTCCTCCCACGACAGCCACCTGTTTCCCTTTGTAGAAAGGTCCGTCGCAGTGTGGACAGAAAGCCACCCCACGGCCGATATATTCCGCTTCGCCCGGTACGTTCAGTTTGCGCCAGCTTGCACCGGTGGCAACGATTACCGCCGGAGCTGAGAAACGTTCTCCTCCTTTGGCTGTCAGAACCTTATCCTTTCCATCAAGCTCTATCTTTTCGATCTGGCGATGTTCGAGCAAATCGATGGGATATTGTGACATGTGGGTTTTCAGATTATCGGCCAACTGGCTTCCGGTTGTCGAAGGTACGGAGATCAGGTTCTCTATGCCTACTGTTTCTTTTACTTGTCCGCCGATCCGTTCGGCAATGACCGCTACATTCAAGCCTTTACGGGCCGAATAGATGGCAGCAGCCGAACCGGCCGGACCTCCGCCGGCTACAATCACATCATATTTTTTGATGGAAGTTTCTGCACTGTTCGTCTCCGTTCCATATTGTTCTTCCAGTTTGGCCAACAGTTCGCCAAAGTCACCACGCCCCACGTGGATCAGTTTACCGTCTGCGAAGACAGAAGGAACCCCCTGTATTTTCAGTGCCTCTACTTCCGCCTGGTTGATGGCTCCGTCCACAGTCTGGTGCTGAATCTGTCCGTTCAGCGTGGTCATGGCGTTGAGTGCCTGCACCACGTCGGGGCAGTTGGTACAGGTCAGTGACACGTAAGTTGTCAGGCGGACAGGTCCTTTCAATGATTTTACCCGGTTGCAGATGCCTTCGTCCGGAAAGTTCTTTCCTTTTCCGTCCGTATTCAGGATGGCAAGCAGTAGGGAACTGAATTCATGCCCATTGGGAACGGCCCGGAAGGTGATACCTGTCCTGTGTTCTCCTTTGAGAAGTGTAAATTCCAGTCCTTTGCCTTCATTGATCCGGCAAGAGAGTTTCTCGGAGCAGGATGCCACATCGTTCAGGAGTTCCAGAAGTTCGGTGCGGCTTTCGTGTTGCGGTGAGACGGTGATGTCGAATGTATAGTTCGCCTCCAATGCGGCGAAGATGGTACGTAATTGTTCTTTTATAGCTGAGTCTAACATTATATCGAAGATTGATTAGAGATGAATGATTTAGAAAGATTTATCGTCAAGAGCTAAAAAAGACCGATATGGGGGATACCGGTCTTCATAGGATTGCTGTTTAGATCTTACCGACCAGGTCGATGCTCGGTTTCAGGGTTGCTTCGCCTTTTTTCCATTTAGCGGGGCAAACTTCTCCGTCGTGAGTAGCTACAAACTGTGCGGCCTCTACTTTGCGGAGCAACTCGTCGGCATTACGTCCGATGTTGTTATCCTGTATCTCGGCAATCTTGATTTTTCCTTCCGGATTGACGAGGAACGTTCCGCGGTAAGCCATTCCGTCTTCTTCGATCATCACACCGAATCCACGGCTCAATATACCTGTCGGGTCTGCCAACATCGGATATTTGATCTTACGGATGCTTTCCGAAGCATCGTGCCATGCTTTGTGTACGAAGTGTGAGTCGGTGCTTACCGAGTATACTTCTACACCCATAGCCTGGAACTGTTCGTATTTCTCGGCAACGTCTACCAGTTCGGTCGGGCACACAAAGGTGAAGTCCGCCGGGTAGAAGAAGAAAATAGCCCATTTTCCCTTTACGTCTTCGCTGCTTACTGTTTTAAAACTTCCGTTCTGAAAAGCCTGTACTTTGAATTCAGGCATCTGTGAGTTGATAATTGGTTCCATAATTGTTTCTTATTTAGATTCATTCTTATTTGTTTCCGATGCAAAAATAGGGCGAATTTTCCCGTTTCAGCAAAAAATCCAATTGATAATATTTATCGGCTGATAGATGAAATCTTATAGGCTGCCTTGTTTCGTATGTCCGGTGCCCGATAAATGGGGAGTGGCTTTCGTTTTGATACCTTTTTCTTCTTTTAGCTGTCAGAAAGAGAAGAATATCCCTTGGGGAGTAACCGGGTCTTTTGCGGTTCAAGTCAAACGGGAGGAGCGGAGGTGCCGAAACAGGGCGTTTTTTCCTCAGAAAGCAGGCTTTTGATGTCCGAAAGCCGGTGTTTGGGTCGGGAAGTGCCGGTGTTTTCCGAAAAAGAAGTAAGCATTTGCTCCGAAAGACGTAAGCAAGTTGAGAAAATGCTTACTTCTTTTTGGAATATCTCTATATGTTTTCCCTTATTACATATATTGTAATTGTTCCGAAGAGGAAAAAAGAAGGATTTCTTTCTGGTTGCCCTCCGGAAATGAACATGCTGAAAAAGATAAAAGGGAAGCATCAGGATTGAATACTGTCCTTTTTGCTCTTTTCTTTCTTGAAGAACCGCTTCTTTGCATAGAAACAGGAACTTAAAGTGATAAAACGGAAATTGCTGACGGGAAAAGGAGGCGAAAAAATCGCTTCACCCTACCTTTGCCCGGAAAAAAGCCAATCTGGAACCATTCGATTATCAATATGACAGAATGTAGTTTTACCCCCCTTCCTTATCCGCCATCCAGTACCTAAGAGTCGTTAGTGTGTGAACTCGAGTTATCTAATCAAAATAGAAAGAAGTTTGCGTTTTGTTAAAGTTGCCCTCACCTTTAAACTTCCCTCTTACTTTTTAGTCATATAGACAGTTGCAACAAAAAAGACAGATGATTATTTGATAACTTAAAAAAGGAAAGAACAATGAAAAGAATAAGTTTTTTATTAGCAGCTCTATTAATGATGGGAGGAATGGTGATGGCACAAGGTCCGCGCAGAGGCGGTCAGGATATGGACCCGAAAACACGTGCCGAACGCATGACCGAGCGTATGGCGAAAGAATACTCTTTGAATGAAACTCAGAAGAAAGAGTTGCTTGAGGTCAATATGGCTTTCGTACAAAAGATGGGAGAGCGTCCCGGAAGAATGAAGCCGGAAATGAGACAAGGTAAGAAGGGGCAGAGTCAGGCTACCGACAGCTGCACTTGTAAACAGGATAGGAGAAAAGCTCCTCGCATGTCCAAAGAGGACAGAGAAAAGATGCGTCAGAAGATGAAAGCTTCGCGTGAGTCCTACGAGGCTGGTCTGAAGAAAATTATGACGAAAGACCAGTATGCTGCTTATACCAAGAAGCAGGCCGAGCGGGAGCAGAGAAGAGGAGGCGGAAGATAAGCTTCAGCGTTGATGATTAGTGATGGGGCGGGCATCGACATGGTGGCCGGTCCATCACTAATCATCAATTACTAATTACCAAAATACTTGTATATTTCCCCCGCTTTTTGTTCCTTTGCCGTACGATTTAATAAACTGATAATTCGAATATGAAAAAGCTTATTTATCTGCTTGGGTTGGCAATGCTTATGGCTGTCGCAGCTTGTTCCGGTTCGGCTGAAAAGAAAAAGAGCGATATCCGTGTTTTGATGCAGGATAGCACCGATGCACATGGAGTGCAGCGCATGACGGCCCGTAAGAGCGAGGTAGATATTAAATATAAAGGCAAAGAGTACCATTCGTTTATTTCCCGTACGCCCAATGATTCGCTTCCCCGGGTGGTAAGCCAGATGGGGAATACGTATGTCGACAATCAGATAGTGCTTAGGCTGACGCGTGGAAACGAACGTGTTTTCAGCCGTACTTTTACCAAAAAGCAGTTCGAGTCTCTGATAGGCGATGATTTTATGGCGAAATCTATCCTGGAAGGGATTGTTTATGATAAAACGACTCCTGAGGGAATAGTCTATGCTGCCAGTATCTGCTATCCGCAGACAGACCTGTATGTACCTATCTCCATCACGATCTCACCCGATGGAAAAATAAGTATGAAGAAAGAAGAGCTTCTGGAAGAGGTGTACGATGAAGATACATCCGCCCGTTAAAAAATACAAAAAGAACCCTTCTCTTTATTTATTCCCAAATCTTTCCCGTTTCTATCTCGTTATTTGCAGTGTGAAATAGTTCCGAAACTTATTATTGACACTAAAAAAATAACGATTATGAAGAAGATTTTGTCTATTCTTGTATTGGCCATTGCAGCCGTCCAATTTGCATTTGCAGGTGATATCATCACGAAAGATGCGATGAAATTGCCTCTTCCGGCACGTAATTTTATTAATCGGCACTTTTCCAATCCGCAGATTTCGCATATTAAGATAGAAAATGAGATTCTGCAAACAAAGAAGTACGATGTGTTGTTGACTAATGCAACCGAGATCGACTTTGATAACCGGGGCAACTGGATTGAAGTGGATTGTAAAAAAGCGGCTGTTCCTGCAACAATTGTTCCTGACTTCGTGAAGGAATATATGAAAGCCAATGGGTATCACTCTGAGTTTGTGACTCAGATAGAGCGCGACCACAAGGGGTATGAAGTCGAGTTGAATACGGATTTGAGCCTGAAGTTTACCAAAGACGGTAAGTTTCGTAAAGCGGAGCATTGATAAATTGGAATAAACCTATTAAAAAAAGACCTTGATTATGAAATTTTTGAAATTTAGTTTGTTGACAGCCGTGTTGCTGTCGGTCGTGTTTGCTTTCAGTTCGTGTGGCGATGATGACGATACGGGATATCTTCCGCCGAGCCAGGCCATTCAGGATGCACTGAAGAAGCTTTATCCCAATGCCACTGCCATTAAATGGGAGCAAAAGGGCGTCTATTACGTAGCCGACTGTCAGGCGGACGGCAGAGAGAAGGAAGTTTGGTTCGATGCCAATGCCAACTGGCTGATGACGGAAACAGAGTTGAACAGTATCAATAACCTGCCGCCGGCAGTGTTGACGGCTTTTATGGAGTCGAGTTACAACAATTGGGTAGTGGATGATGTGGTGATATTGGAATATCCGAATGAACCTTCTACGGAATTTGTGGTAACTGTGGAACAGGGTAAAAAGGTAGACTTGTATTTTTCGGAAGGCGGTGGTTTGCTGCACGAAAAAGATGTTACCAACGGTGACGACACACATTGGCCCAGGGTTTAAAGGTTGAATGTGCCGCCCGAGGCATGTGAATAGTAAAAACAAGAGGATGTGCAATCTGTGGTGAGTTTTGCACATCCTCTTGCGCTTTATGGGGAATTGCTTTTTACATCGGCTTATAATCCTTTGCCAGTCCGCCTTCACTTGTTTCTTTATAAAGTGAGGGTAGGTCGTGGCCGGTTTGTTTCATCACTTGTATTACTTTGTCGAAAGAGACACGGTGCATTCCATCGGTAAATGAAGAGTATAGATTGGCGTCCAATGCGCGGGCGGCCGCATAAGCATTACGCTCGATACAAGGAATCTGTACCAATCCGCATACCGGATCACAAGTCATGCCCAAGTGATGTTCCAGTCCCATTTCGGCAGCATATTCAATTTGAGCCGGACTTCCTCCGAATAGCTGGTTGGCGGCAGCCGATGCCATGGCACATGCCACGCCTACTTCTCCTTGGCAGCCTACTTCTGCTCCGGAGATGGAAGCATTTTGCTTGACGATGTTACCTATCAATCCGGCTGTTGCCAATGCGCGAAGGATACGCATCTCACTGAACTCACGGCTTTTGGCAAGATGATAAAGAACGGCAGGCATCACTCCGCACGATCCGCATGTGGGTGCTGTTACGATTTTGCCTCCCGAGGCATTCTCTTCACTTACGGCAAGCGCGTAGGCAAATACCAATCCGCGTGACTGCAAAGAAGCCTTGTATCCGGTAGCGCGGATATAATATGTGGAAGCTTTACGTCTCAGGTTCAATGGGCCGGGCAGCACTCCTTCTTGTTCGAGACCACGCTGGACAGACTCCTTCATCGTATCCCATACTTCTTTCAGATAGTCCCATATATCAGGATCTTCGCATTCTTTCACGTATTCCCAGTAACTTTTTCCGGTATGTTCGCACCAATCCAGAATTTCGGTCATGCTGTTCATGGAGTATACTTCCGGGCTTTCAATAGACGGCTGTTTGTTGTCTTCGGCCAATGCACCTCCCCCTACACTGTAGACAGTCCAGTTTTCCAGTTCATTGCCGCCGGCATCAAGTGCCACAAAGTTCATTCCGTTCGGATGGAAAGGAAGAAAGATTTTGGGTTGCCATATAATATCTACCGGTGCAGTAGGTTTCAGTGTGTCAATGATGGCTACATCCGTCATGTGTCCTTTTCCTGTCGCCGCCAGGCTTCCGTAGAGGGTCACTTTGAACGATGCTGCTTCAGGATGTCGTGTGAGGAACATTTCTGCTGCCTTGCGAGGTCCCATGGTGTGACTGCTCGAAGGTCCGGTTCCAATGCGATAGAGTTCTTTTATTGATTTCATATTAGCTAATTAGGTTGTTGCGCAAAGGTAATTGTTTTTTCAAAATTTTTGGTAACTTAATACCATTTCTTCTTTCGGAAAAACCAGTATACGGCTCCGCCCACCAGGAGCATCAATATCCAGGCATATACATATCCATATCGCCAGTCTAATTCGGGCATAATCTTGAAGTTCATTCCCCACACTCCGACAAGAAAAGTCAACGGAATAAAGATGGTGGAAACAATGGTGAGGCGCTTCATGATATCATTCATCCGCAAGTCATTGTTGGATATGTAAAGATCAACCAGGGACGATAGGGTTTCCCGGCATATTTCGATGGTTTGCAATACGAATTGCAGATGGTCGTTGACATCATTGAAGAAAGCACGGTTCACTTTGTGCATCAGGGAGTTTTCCGCCCTCAGGAGTTTCACGTATTGTTCCTTTAATGGAAGAATGGCTTTCTTCATCAGCATGTACTGCCGGCGGAGTGCCTGTATCTGGATGCCGATATCGTTACCGTCACTGATGGTGAGCAATTCTTCTTCCAGGTCTTCCAGGGAGTCGTCGATGGTAGATACGGTGGCGATGTAATTCCCCATTATGCTGTTTAGTAAGACACTGAGCAGGTAGTCGCTTTGTCTGCCCCGTATTTTTAGTACATCATTGTGAAGGGCGGAGGTGACATCGTCAAAGAAGTCGGTTTCGTTTTCCAGGAAGGTGAGTACAAAGTTGCTTCCTTGGATGATGCATACTTGTTGCTGTTCCAGTTCATCCAGTTCATCTTCCGGGCTTTTCTCTTCTTTGTTGTTGAAGCGGAATAGCTTCATGATAAGCACCGTGTACTTGTCATGCTCCTCTATTTTAGTGGGATGCTCGGCATTCAGAATATCCTGAAGGATAAGAAAGTCTATTTCAAAGTGACTGCATATTTCCCGGATGACTTCGGTGTTCTGAAGTCCGTGCACCTGCAGCCAGTTGATCTGCTCGCGGTTGAGAGAATTGGCGACAGTCTGGAAATTGACACCTGAAACCTCCTGCATCACAAGAGCGTTGTAAGTACATAAATGCAGGTGGGTGGGAGTCTGGCTCTCACCGTTATAAACTAATCTTTCACTTAACAGGTTATTCTTCATATTCTTCTTTTTTTATGCCAAATCGACTACCGTGATACCTGCACCTCCCAATTGGATATGTTCGTCGGCAAAATGGCGGACTCCCGGTATGGTTTGCAAATATTGGCGGATAAGGGTACGCAGGATACCCGTACCGGTCCCATGTAGGATGCGTACCCGGCTCATACCGACCAGGATGGCGTCGTCTACAAAGTAGGTTACAGCTTGTAGAGCTTCGTCTCCTCGCATTCCCCGTACATCGATATCTTGCTTGAAGTTCAGCTTTTTTTCGTACATGCTGTCCTGAGTCTGGTTGCTGACAAAAGAACTTTTGGCAGACTCTTGTTTTTGGGGGATTGCGTTGCTGCGTTCCAGCCGCTCCGTCTTTACAGTTGTTTTGATGCTGCCGAAGGCTACCACGGCATTCTTCCCGTTGATTTCAAGTACTTCTCCGACCGAACTTTGTCCTTTGATACGTACCGGACACCCTTCGGTGATGGGAGTTGCTTTGGGAGTTTGCTGAACTGCCGGCTGTTCTTTGGTGCCGTTTTGCTTTTTCTCCTTCTTGCGGTTTTGCTTCTCTTTCAGCTTCTCCATCTTTCGGGCTATCTTATCTTCCTGTTCCTTGGAAGTCAGGTTGTCTATCGATTCACGGAAGTCCGCTAGTTCCTGGCGTACCAGACGTGTTTTTTCTTTTTCAGCCTGTGCCTCTTTTATGGTACGGATGGTATTCTCGATACGTGCATTTGATTCTTGCAACAACCGCTCCGCCTCCTCTTTTGCCTGACGGATGATCTCTTTTCTCGACTTTTGTAATTCTTCCATCTCAGCCTGATAGCGGGCAATGGTTTCTTCCATATGCTTTTCGCGCTGGCGGATAGTCTGACGCTTTCCTTCCCAATAACGTTTGTCACGTACGATATCCTGCAAATACTTGTCGGCATTGATATATTCACTTCCCACAATCTCAGAAGCATCTGCGATCACATCCTCCGGTAATCCGATTTTACGAGCGATTTCTACAGCGAATGAACTGCCCGGATTACCGATCTGAAGTTGGAAAAGTGCCTGCATCAGATGACGGTCATATAGCATGGCACCGTTTACTACACCTTCGTGATCCTCTGCAAAATGTTTTAGATTCTGGTAGTGTGTAGTTATAACACCGAAAGTACCCTTTATGTTGAATCGTTTCAGTACAGCTTCGGCAATAGCTCCGCCGATCTGGGGTTCTGTACCTCCACCGAATTCGTCAATTAAAATCAGACTTCGTTCGTTGCAGTTCTTCATCATGATTTTCATATTGGTCAAGTGTGAAGAATAGGTACTCAAATCGTCTTCAATGGATTGTTCATCACCGATGTCGATGAAGATACTGCCAAACAGACCTACATGACTTCGTTCGTGCATGGGTACGAGCATGCCGCATTGCAGCATATATTGTAGTAACCCGACTGTTTTCAGACATACGGATTTACCTCCGGCGTTGGGACCGGATATAATAAGGATACGCCGTTTGAGGTTCAGTTCTATGTCCAATGGCACTACTTTCTTCCCATGTTTGGCAAGCGAAAGTTGTAATAGTGGGTGGACGGCCATTGTCCAGTCCAATAATTGCTCGTTCTCCAGGCTGGGTTTGATACTGTTTGTTTGGATGGCGAAGTGACTTTTGGCACGAATGAAGTCTATCTCGGCAAGAAATTCATACGATTGCAGTATTTCCGGGATAGAAGGACGCAGGGTGTTAGAGAACTCAGTCAGGATACGGATGATCTCCCGGCGTTCATCCCCTTCCAGTTCACGGATACGGTTGTTGGCTTCCACTACTTCCGCTGGTTCGATAAATACAGTTTTTCCGCTGGCCGATTCATCGTGGACGATTCCTTTGATTTTACGTTTTAATCCCGGAGCCACCGGAATAACCAATCGACCGTCGCGCATGGTTGGTGCCACGTCTTTGTCCACATAGCCTTCGGATTGTGCGTTTCGGAGTATGCTGTTAAGCGAACGTGAGATACTTCCCATCGTGTTAGCCAGTTCCCGTCGGATGCGTGACAGTTCGGTCGAAGCATTATCCTTGATTTTGCCATATTTATTTAAAATGCCATCAATCTTGGTGATAAGTTGTGGAAAGACAGTTATGTCACCGGCCAGTTTTTTCAGGCTGGGGTAGGGACAATCCGATTCTTCTTCATCATTGCGCTGCAGGAAACGGACGATGTCCCGGATGGTCTCCAACGAACGTCGTAGATCAAACAATTCTTGTTCGTCCATGTACATTCCTTCTATCCGGATTCGTTTCAAAGAGGGACGGACATCGAAAAAAAATTGGTCGGGAAAGTTATCTTCCTCTTGTATGATGCGAACAAACTCTGCAACCTGATTCAGCAGTTCATCAACTTCTTCAAAGTGATCGGAAAAATTCATTTCATTCACTCTCTCTTCTCCTAATGTGCTGAGACATTTGTCTTTTAATAATTGTCTGATTTGGTCGAATCCTATTTTCTGCTCAAAATTCTGGGGATATATCATGGATTATCTAATTTATCTATATAACAGTTTCAATTGAATTGTTCCGCAAAAATACGATTATTCCACGAAAAAAATGGCAAAATGTTTGTGGATTTAAAAATGATTCGTACCTTTGCATCGCTTTAAGAGAAAAGCACTACTTAACCGTAGTTTTGGAGAGGTGGCAGAGTGGTCGATTGCGGCGGTCTTGAAAACCGTTGTA
>ERZ791883.75-NODE-75-length-126480-cov-5.804532_pt1 | contig 126480 bp, 87 predicted proteins | sample MGYA00510160_ERZ791883 | MGnify/ENA primary metagenome ERZ791883 (study PRJEB30046, sample SAMN00792072) | human gut metagenome | study: EMG produced TPA metagenomics assembly of the A metagenome-wide association study of gut microbiota in type 2... | reverse complement strand
AATACGAACTTACCTTGCGCCTGCTGCGCATCATCCGGGGAGAAGTATTTACGCTGGACGACATCAATAAATGCCGTCTGGAGATCATGCGGGAATATCCGGAATACGAACGGCCGATAACGGCACATTCGGGAATACTCCTTGCTGCAGAGGCCATTCGAAGATCATTCGGACACAAATATTATCTGCCGTTGTACAAATATCCGATCAGGATCGATTTCGGAATGCAGAACGGGCGGATATGCGTCGTGCATCCCAGCAATTTTATCGAATACGAAGGCAAGAACGGGCAGGAGGTATGACCTCCCGCCCGTTCGTCATCTGAGAGCTCTGACGTAGTGGCTCTCCAACAGTTTATAGATCGCTGACTGGGGATAAAGAATCTTGCCGCCGATGGAAGTATAAGGTATCTGGCAGTTATCGCGGTAATTCTGCAAGGAACGCTTGCTCAGACCGAAAAGACTGCAAACTTCCTCGCTGGTGAGGTAGACCTCATTTCCGATTGCCGGACGATGTGTATCGATCAAAATATCTACGGCTTGGATCGCACGGATGATATTGCGGCGCAGTTCTTTGAACTCGCTGCTGTCGCGGGTAATAATATCTTCGGACATGGTTCTATTCAGCTTTTATCAGGTTCTTTTCCAGAAGACGGCGGACATCCTCTTCCCGGAATACGACTTTGTTTCCGATGGCTGTGTAGGGTATGATACCGCAAGACCGATAATATTGCAACGCACGTTTGGTAATACTCAAAGCCTTGCAAACATCATCCGCAGTCAGCCAGCGGACCGTCGGGGATTTTTCCGTGAGAGCTTGCAAGGCGGATACTCGTTCCAACAACCGCTGGATATGCGCCTGAAGATCGGCATAGGCGCTCGTTTCAATCAGGATACAGTTCATAAAAAACAAATTTAAGTGTATTGAACATGAGTCCTGCAAGTTAATAGCACCCGAAACATTCCGCACCCGATGTCCGGTACTGACCGCTCCAGTCCGCAACAGACAGAAAGTCAACAAATAGTCATTTGATTATTTACAAAAAATTGCGTATATTTGTCGTAGAGTCTTTGACTTGATGAAGATTGAACGTAGAAATGAGGAACCTGCGTTACTAAATCATTACCTATAAATAATCATCGCCGTAACTTGTTAAGTTACAGCGATGATATTAAAATCCCCGGAACCCCGCAGGGCGTCGGTATTTTATCGCTCCGATAAACGCTCGCGTCGGCCGCCGGCCGTCTACTCCTTATCGGCCTTCTTGTCGGCAGCGTACAACTCGTTGACCTTGGCCAGCACCAGCGGCGTGATGTCGAGCAGCGAGTCGGCGTCGACGAGCGACGTGGCGTTGAGGATGAGCTTGTACTTCTTGTCGGCGTTGAGCTCCTGCACGGCACGGTGGATCAGATCCTGCGCCCGGTTCGTGAAGACGTAGTTCTCCTCGTCGAGCGTCTGCGCCTCCTTCTGGGCAACGGACTGATAGTTGGCGATCTGCCGCTGGATCTTCTCCTGTTCGGATTGCGCGTTGGCCGTAGTAATCAATCCTTTCTGATACTTCTCCTGCAACTGTGCAGCCTTCGATTGCAGATCGCGCTCCTTCTTGGCCCAGCCCTCCTGCGCTTTCTTGGTCTTCTCTTGAAGCGCGGCGCCTTCGCTCTGGAACAGATCGCTCTGCGCCAACACGGCCTCCACCTGTACGAAAGCAATGTCGCTGCTGCCTACGGCCTGCGCCGGAGCGTTCTCCGCCGGCTGCGTCGCACCATTGCCCTTGCAACCCGCAATCAGAAACATTGCAGCGGCTGCGACATACAAAATTTTCTTCATACTCCGTCTTATTATTCGTAATTAAAAATGCCAGAATGCTATCAAAAAGCCTATAATGGACACAAAGATAAGAAAAATTTTCGTACTTTTGTATCCGTTAAACGATTTCTCGAAAAGAATGTACGAATATATCCAGGGGAAGCTCGCCGAACTGGCGCCCGCCTACGCCGTCGTCGAAACCGGCGGAGTGGGCTACCTGCTCCATATTTCGTTGCAGACCTATTCGGAAATCGAAGGCCGGAGCGAGGTGAAGCTCTTCACCCATTTCGTCGTGCGCGAGGACGCGCAGCTCTTTTTCGGCTTCTCGACGAAGACCGAGCGCGAACTGTTCCGCCAGCTCATCAGCGTATCGGGCGTGGGCGGCAACACGGCACGCATGATTCTCTCGACCTATTCGCCGCGCGAACTGCAAAGCATCATCACCACCGAAAACGCCGTCCTGCTCAAAAACGTCAAGGGGCTGGGACTGAAAACCGCCCAGAAGATCATCGTCGAGCTGAGCGGCAAACTCACGGCCCTGTTCGACGGCGACGCCGGCCCGCTGCCCGTCGCCGGCAACGGCGACGCCGTCTACGACGAAGCGACGGCGGCCCTGGTGATGCTCGGCTTCCCCAAAGCGGCTTCGGACAAGGTCGTCCGGGCCATTCTCAAAGAGCAACCCGACATCTCGGTCGAAGAGACCGTCCGCATGTCGCTCAAACGGCTCTGAATTTGCAGCTACATCCCGAAACACACACAACATAATTATAATATATATAATTATCATGGCTACATTTCTCTTCATCATGATCGTCCTGGCCCTGCTGGCGCTGGTCGTCACGCTGGTCGTCTTCACCCTCTCCCAACGGAAGAAGGCCCGACTGCAAAATCCGCACGACAGCTACCACGGCCGCTACCGGGCATAACCGGATTCCATACGGACTTCGACCGCATTACCCTCCCCTGAAAACGACAGCGTTTTCGGGGGGGGGTAATGCGTTGTTTTACAATATCCTGATACAATAAAAAGGCGCTTCGGCCGCCGTATCGGACAACCGACCGGAATTTCGCGGCAACCACTCCGCACGCCCCCCCGCTGCGGAATCCCGCTGCGGCAAAACGGCCGCCGGCATCGCGACACAGCCTTCCCGTCGCCCGTATCGTCCGACCCCGAGAACCGGCTGAAACAACACCGCAGACCGCAAAAAAACGGCCGCAAGGCGAAAATTACAAATTCGCTACAAAATCGCCCCCGACCTTTGTTCCGTAAACAAAAGACAAAAGAGATGAAACGAATCCCGATTCCACCCTTCCGGCCGCTCCGCACGGCCCGCTTCGGACGGGGCAGACCGCCCTCACGGTACCTCTCCGGCAGGCTCCGCTTTCGGATTCGAATGCCGAAGATTTTGAATTCCGCGATATTTTCGTTACTTTCGCAAGATTATCGTTGACTTTTCCTTACTTTTTCATATCCAATATATCCAAAGAAAATGAATCTCCTTCGTCTCTTCCGACAGTCGCTTTTCTCGTCCGGCGCAGCCTGCAAACGCACGCTCGCCCGGAACACCCGCCGTCTCCTTCCGCTCGCCGCAGCCCTGCTGTTCGCCGCGACGGCACAGGCGCAGGAGCGCCGCACGACGCATGACAACGACTTCCGCGCCCGCTTCTCGTTCGTCCTGACCAAACAACTCGGCCAGCGGCATTCGATCACGCTCGACGAGGAGCTGCGGCTCAAAGACAACTGGTCGCAACTCGACCGCATCTATACGACGCTGAGCTACGCTTACGACGTCCGGCCGTGGTTCAAGGCGGCGGCCTTCTATGCACTGATCGCCAACGACCGGGGAGCCGACCGCTCGATGGAGATGCGCCACCGCTTCTACCTCGAACTGACGGCCAGCTACAAGACGGGGGCGTGGAATTTCTCGCTGCGCGAACGTCCGCAGGCGACTCTCCACACCGCCTACGTCGATCCGGCCGTCGCAGCCAAAACCGCATGGGTGCTGCGCCACCGCCTCATGGCGGAGTACGCCGTAGCAGGTACCGGACTCAAACCCTATGTCTTCGTCGAGTTGACGCAGACGCTCAACGCCCCCGAAACGGTAGGCAACTATCTGGAAAAGGTGCGCAGTTCGCTGGGTGCGAAATACGCCTTCAACAAACGTTCGTCGCTCGAATTCTACTACCGCTTCGACTACAAGATCAGCGACGAACCGGTTTTCGACGACTTCCCCACGGTAGACTACATCTCCTCCGAACGCGAAAGCCACCACATCATCGGCCTGGAATACGGCTACAAGTTCTGATCCGAACATCCGGAACCCGCACGAAACGGGAGACGGTACGGAAAGCGTGCCGGAGGCGGCGAAGCCCTGCCTCCGGCACGCTTTTCGGCCCTTGCAGCCGCGGCTGCAAGGGCCGATCCCCTATTCCGTCTTGTGTTCGAGGAAATAACGCTGCGATTTGACCAGGTTTCGCGCCTGCAACACCATCGTTTTCGTCTCGTTGAGAATCGTCAGGTAGAGCAGGCTGGCCTTGGTCGACGACTGCTTGTTCTTGATGCGTTTGAGCTGGCGCTTGATCGCGTCGGCAATCGATTCGAACAGCTCGTCGCGCAGTTCGAGAATCAGGTCGATGTCGGCGAAATCGTTGTTGCGCAGCATGACGTTGATGCGCGTGAAGATCGTCTCCACCTCGTCGTTGATCTTCATCAGATCCTCGATCTGCTCCCGGGTCATCCCCTCGTGGTTGTTGTCGATATGGTCGAAGCAGGGGCGCGTGACGTGGAGCAGCGACTTGGTGATCTCGTTCATGTAATCGACCACCTGCACATAGTAGTGTCCCGAATCGATCTCGTTGTCTTGCAGGCGCAGCAACAGCGGCATCACCTTGTATTTCCGCTCGCGCGAGCGGTAGAACAGGTCGTTCGACTGCTGCACCATTTCGCGCAATACCTTGCGGTTCTCCTTGAAAACGGCGATCAGCGTGCGGTCGTAGATGCGGGTCACCTGCCCCATCGTGTAGCAGACCTCGGCGATGCACTCCTCGATGACCCCTTCGGTGTCCTTCGCACGGCTCGCGGCGGGTCGCTGCGTCTCGGCCACGGCCGCCCTGTTCTTCCTGCGGTTGCTGCGCACGAGCATCCAGCCGCACAGCGCCGATACGATCAGAACGGCCGCATTGCCGCCGTACATCAGCGTCAATCCCACCAGAAAGGCGATCGTAAAGGCGCCGAAGCCCGTCACGAACCACCCCGACACGACGGTTAGCACGCCCGTGATGCGGTAGACGGCACTCTCGCGACCCCACGCACGGTCCGCCAGCGACGAGCCCATCGAAACCATGAAGCAGACGTAAGTGGTCGACAGCGGAAGTTTGAGCGACGTGGCGATCGAAATGAGGATCGACGCCGTGGTGAGATTCACCGTGGCGCGGATCAGGTCGTACGATCCGCCTTCGCGCTCCTCCTCGGGCAGTTTCTCGAAACGCGCCGCCACCGCCCGTTGCAGACGGGCGGGCATGATCCGTTCGTAAAAGGCATTCACGTTCATGGCCGCGCGAACCAGGCCGCGCGAGACGACCGACGAACCGTAACGCTCCTCGCCCTCGTTCTGGTTCGACAGCGACAGCTCCGTCTTCGAAACCGACAGCGCGCGGCGCGACGTCCACAGCGTCACGATCATGATCGCTCCCGCCGCGAGCAGCAGCAGGATATTGGCCGAAGCGTCGGTCGCCAGTCCGCCCATCGTCATGGCCGCATCGCCCGACGCGCGCGCCATCATGTAGGAGTCGTAACCGGCCACGGGCACGCCCACGAAATTCACGAGGTCGTTGCCGGCGAAGGCCAGCGCCAATGAGAAAGTTCCCGCCAGAATATTCAGTTTGAGGATATTGACGCCGAACATCTGCAAGAAGAAGAGCAGGATGCTGCACAGAATCCAGAGCACGAAGAGCGAGAGGGCCAGATGCGAATCGATGTAAGCGAACAGCGCCGAGCCGTTCATCACCCCCTGCAACCCCTTGAACAGTGCGAAATAGACGATCGCGGTGAACGATATGCCGCACCACAACGCCCCGTAACGGCGGAAAAGCGTATGGTAGCGGAACGAGAAGATCGCACGCGAGACGTACATCACCAGCGTGCCCAGCGTAAAGGCGAGGATCACCGACAGCAGGATGCCCGCCAGAATGGCCATCGCCCGCGTCGAATTGATATACCGGCCGATTTCGACCAGCGAAATCTCGTCGTTGGAGGTGATGACCACCGTCGAAACGGCCAGCGCCGCGCCCAACAGGCAGAAGACCAGCGCCACGGTAGTCGACGTGGGAAGGCCCATCGTGTTGTAGACGTCGAGCAGGATGATATTGGCCAGCATCACCGAGAAGTAGAGGATCATCACGTCGCGGAACGTGAACCGCGACGGATCGAACATGCCGCTGCGCGCCACCTCCATCATGCCGGTCGACGTGACGGCGCCGACGATGATTCCCACCGACGCGACGGCCATGATCACCCGCACGGGGGCCGCTTTGGAACCGATGGCCGAATTGAGGAAGTTGGCGGCATCGTTCATCACTCCGATGAAGAGACCGGTCACGGCGAGAAGCGCCATGGCGGCCAACATAAACGTATATATAGGTTCCATTCTGTCGAATTCGGGCAAATGCGGAACAAAGATAGCTTTTTCACCCGCCGGTAACAATTCGGTAACCTATTCTTAACGATAAATTAACACGAACAACGCGCGCCGACCGCCGGCTCCGGAAAAACGCCTCCCGCATGAACCATGCTCCGCCCCTCCCTCCTGCCTTCCGAAAAACATCCGCGGAACACGGATACGCTCCGGCGCCTGCTACCCGCACGGCGCCGGAGCGCATCGGAAATGCGCCCGCCGTCCGGGATGCGAGGGATCAGGAAAAGACGATCAGACTGACGGCCATCAGGGCCATGCCCGTCACCACGCCGTAGATCGAGATGTGGTGCTCACCGTACTCCTCGGCAGCGGGCAGCAGTTCGTCGAGCGAAATGAAGACCATGATGCCCGCAACGAATCCGAACAGACACCCCAGCAGCGTCGGCGAGAGGAACGGCAGCAGCACGGCATAGGCCAGCAGCGCGCCGACCGGTTCGGCCAGACCCGACGACAGCGAAAGCAGGAAGGCCTTGCGGCGACTGCCCGTGGCGTAGTAGATCGGGACCGAAACGGCGATGCCTTCGGGAATGTTGTGGATGGCGATCGCTGCGGCGATGGCGATACCGAGCGTCGGGTTGTCGATCGCCGACATGAAGGTGGCGATCCCCTCGGGGAAGTTGTGGATACCGATGACCAGGGCGGTCATCAGCCCCATGCGCATCAGCTTACGGTCATGGGGGCGGCGGTTCATCTCCTCGACCGAGTGCATCTCGTGCGGATTCTCGAACGAGGGCACCAGCCGGTCGATGACGCCGATCAGCAGGATGCCGCCGAAAAAGCAGGCGACCGTCGCCGAGACGCCTGCCGTGGCGCCCCACTGGGCCGTGAGCAACGTCTGCGACTCGGCGAACAGTTCGACGAACGAGACGTAGATCATCACGCCGGCCGAAAGGCCCAGCGAAAAGGAGAGGAAACGTACGTTGGTGCGGTGCGCGAAAAACGCGATGGCGCTGCCGATACCGGTCGCGAGACCGGCCAGCAGCGTCAGCAGCAGCGGAAAGGCTATCGATGAGTTCATAGGCTACAACGAGATTCAGCGGACAGGCTGCGATGCGCCGCCGCAACGGCCCTGTTCCATATCGCAGTCGGCATGTTCGCCGCAAGGCTGCACGTCGCTCTCGAATTCGAGCGTGGCGTGATCGATCCCCAGTTCGCGGAGCCGTGCGCGGAGCGCCTCCTTCAATTGCGGCATCCGCTGCAAATCGTGTACCGCTACGTGCGCCGTCAAGGCGTTCTCAGTCGTACTGAGCGCCCAGACGTGGAGATGGTGCACCCCGCTCACACCCGGCTGCGACGCCACCGTGCGGAAGACCTCGTCGTAATCGATCCCCGCGGGAACGCCGTCCAGCGACAACCGCAGGCTGTCGCGCAGCAGCCCCCACGTCGACCAGACGATGACGGCCGCCACGAGCAGGCCGACCAGCGGATCGATCAGATACCAGCCCGTCGCCATCATGACCGCCCCCGACACCATCACGCCCACCGACACCAGCGCGTCGGCGGCCATGTGCAGATAAGCGCCCCTGACGTTCAGGTCGCGGTCCTTGTCGCGCAGGAAGAACAGCGCCGTGGCGAAATTGACGACCACGCCGATGCCCGCCACCCAGAGCACCACCTCGCCCCCTACGGGTTCGGGATGGAGCAGCTTGCGAACGCTCTCGACGACGATGGCGCCGACGGCGACCAGCAGGATGACGGCGTTGAGCAGCGAAACGAGAATCGTGCTGCGGCGGTAGCCGTAGGTATAGCGGCTCGTGGGGCGTACCTGCGCCAGGCGGAACGCCAGCAGGGCGAGCAGCAGGCTCGCCACGTCGCTCAGGTTGTGCCCCGCATCGGAGAGCAGCCCCATCGAATTGGAGAGGATGCCCGCCGTGAACTCCGCGGCGACGAAAACCGAGTTCAGCAGAATGCCCGCGATGAAAGCGCGGTTGAGCGACGAGAGCCGCCGAACGTGTTCGTGGGAGTGATCGTGATGCGAATGCGCCATAAACTTCGATTGACTATTAATCCGTGCGGCGGCGTCCCCGACGCAGTTTTCCGTTACCTGCCCTGCCGCCCCGCTGCCGCAGACGAACTGTTCGGACACGGAGACGACGGCCGAAAAAGCAGGTTCACACCGGCAAATATACGCACCCTGCCGTCGATATGCAATACCTATTTATCAGGATACCTGCCGCAGCCACAAAAAAAGCCGGACTTTCCGTTCCGGCTTTTCATTCGCAGGGTCGCTTGCACGTTACTGCTGCTGATCCGCGGCAGGCTGCTCGGAAGCAGGGGCCTCCGCCGGCACGGCCTGCGGCATGACAGGAGCCTCCTGGGTCATCTCGATCAACGCATTGGCATCCTTTTCCAGATCCTTATTGCTGGCAGCAACCGTACCCTTGTCCATCGACAGCGTGGCCACAAGGCTCAGCACGACGATGACGAGAGCCATCGCCCACGTGAATTTTTCCAAGCCGTTCGCCGCGTCGCGCACGCCCATCACCTGATTCGCCGCACCGAAATTGGCAGCCATTCCCCCTTTGGGACTTTGCACCAATACCACGAAAATCAGGCTGACGCTGGCCAATAAAATCACAACGATACAAAATGTGTACATACTGTTCTATTCTTTTATTTTAACGATTCTTCCCCTCGGACGCTATTTCGTCGATAAGTTCGGCAAAGTAAACACTTTTTTCCGGATTTCGCAAACTTAATTTGCGATAAATCGCGCATGCCTCGTCATTTAACCCCTGCTGCCGGTAGATCTCGGCCAACTCTTCGGTGACAAGGTCATCCTCGTCGTCGAAATCGGCGACGGTCTTCACTTCGTCGTCGGCTTCGCCCTCCTCAGCCACGATGCGGTAGTCGCCCGCCCGCAGGAAATCGTCGATCAGATCGTCCGCGCAGAGCGCCGTCAGCCGCTCCCTGTCCACTTCGGGCGCCGTCCCCGCCGCCCTGTCCTGCACCGCGAAGCCGAGCCGGCCGTCCTCCGACGGATCGCCGCCCCGCTGCCGCAGGCGTACGAGCCGTGCGAGGGCAAACCATTCGTAGCGTCCGAGCAGTTCGTCCAGCTCCGCCTCCGGCACCGCGCCGGCCGCTCCCAGCGAAGCGATATACTCCCTGAATGTCGCCATCGCCGTTACCAGTTGGAGGCCGCAGCCTGGAAAATATCGTTCACCAGCTGATCCACGATTTCGGGCACCAGCTCGCCGGCCACCTCCGTGAGCAGCTTCGTGGAGTCGTAGTCGGCATAGGCCGTGAAGGATTTGTTGAAGGACATCGCCTCGTCGAGCACGTTCGTAAAACGCACCTTGACGGTGATCGACAGGCGGTTCAACAGCGCGTAGTCGTCGCTGGCCACCGACGCCGTCGTCGAGGAGTAACCCGTGATTTCGCCCTCGAACGCGAAGTCGCCTCCCTCGTCGACCTGCGCCAGACGGGTCTGGCGCGTAAACTTGTCGATCAGCGCATCGGTGAGCGTCGTACTGAGAATCGGCTCCACCATCGGCGCGTTGTTGGGGAAATAGGCCACCGAGAAGGTCTTGGCATCGGGCGGAATCGACGCACCCGACAGCGAGTACTTGATCGTCACGCCGCAGCCCGCCGTCACAAGCGCCGCCAAAAGCAGCGCACAACAGATTATCTTGTTTTTCAGCATCATCTTATCTCATCATCGGTTCTCCGATACACCGCGACGGCCGCCGGACCGCCGTTCGGACCGGAATCGGACACCCCGCAGGCATCCGGTCCGCATATTCGTCTTTTTCGATCCCGTACCCGCCGCTGCCGTCCCTCGGCTTCCCGTGAGGCGCCGACAGGAGGGATCGTCAATCGTCCTCGATGCCCAGCTCCTTGATCTTGCGGTAGAGCGTGCGCTCGGACATGAACAGTTCGGCGGCGGCTTCGCGGCGACGGCCGTTGTTGCGGCGCAGCGCGCGGATGATCTGTTCGCGCTGGACGTCGGCCTTCGTCAGCGCCTCGTGCGGCTCCTCGACCACCTCGGCGTTGACGGCATACTCCCGATTGCGGCCGTGCGACGTGCTCCCGGCCGTCGTGGGCAGGTAACCCGCCACCTCCTGCTTCGCCTCGGACGTCGCCGCACCGCCGCGCAACAGCTCCGAGACCATGCGTTTGAGGTCGTTGATGTCCCCCCGCATGTCGAACAGGATCTTGTAGAGCAGTTCGCGCTCGCTCGCCGAATCGCCCGCCACGCCCGCCGCCGTCACCACGGGCGTCGAAGCCCCCTGCTGCTGCGGAAGGTAGCGCGACAGAATCGCCGCCGTCACCACGCGGTTCTCCTCGATGGCCGAGATCTGCTCGGCCACGTTCTTCAACTGGCGGATGTTGCCGCGCCAGTAGTAGCCCTCCAACATCCGGCGCGCCTCGTCGTCGAGCGTGATGGGCGGCATACGGTACTGTACGGCCACGTCGGAGGCGAATTTGCGGAACAGCAGGAAGATGTCCTCGCGCCGGTCGCGCAACGCCGGCACCGCGATGGGCACCGTATTGAGACGGTAGTAGAGGTCTTCGCGGAACCGCCCCTTCTCGATGGCCTCCTGCAAATTCATGTTCGTCGCCGCCACGACCCGCACGTCGGTGCGCTGCACCCGGGCCGAACCGACGCGCATGAATTCGCCCGTCTGCAACACGCGCAGCAGGCGCACCTGCGTCGAGAGCGGCAACTCGGCCACCTCGTCCAGAAAAATCGTCCCGCCGTCGGCCTCCTCGAAATAGCCCTTGCGAGCTTCGACGGCACCCGTGAACGACCCCTTCTCGTGGCCGAACAGCTCCGAATCGATCGTGCCTTCGGGGATGGCACCGCAGTTGACGGCAATATATTTATTGTGCTTGCGGGCCGAATAGGCGTGGATGATCTGCGGGAAAAACTCCTTGCCCACGCCGCTCTCGCCCGTCACCAGCACCGACAGATCGGTCGGTGCGACGCGCACGGCCACTTCGAGCGCCCGATTCAGAAGCTCCGAATTGCCGATGACGCCGAAGCGCTGTTTCAATGAGACTAAATCCATAGGGTTTCTTTCTTTTTCGTTTGGTCCCCTTCCCTGCCGCTGTGGAAGGGTCACTCGGCGACAGACTCCGCAGCGGCTTCGTCGGCGGCGGCGCTCTGCGAAACCTCCTCCATCAACTCCGCCTGCATCTGCTTGGCGCGGCGGTCGTTGACATATCCGTAGACGATCACGCCCACGGCCAGCAGCGCCGCCACGATCGCCACGATGAGGAACGCATCGATCCGGCGCGCCGACTTGCTGCCGACGAAGGTATAGGCATCGGTCGTCTTGACCGGCCGGCCGTAGGTCAGACCCTTCACGCAGGGATCGGGTTCATAGCGCGGCGTCCGTCCGCGGCCGACGGCATCCGACCCGACCGATCCGCCCGTGCCGGATGCAACGGTCCTGTCCGCAGCGGGTTCGCCGGATGCTTCCGTCTCCACGGCGGAACCCGCCGGCAGCGCCGATGCAGGCCCCGCCGCGGCACCGGCCTGCGGATCGTAGGCGAACGTCAGCGTCCCGTTGGCGCCGGCGGAGAAAGTCCCCAGCCCCGCGACGAGATACACGCCGCCGTGCTGCACGGCGTGGCGCAGATCGAAAATCAGCCGGTCGATGGCGCCCGCCGCTTCGATCTCGCTGGCGCCGGCGGCCGTCAAAAGCCCTCGCAGCACCCCGTCGTCGCGCTTGAACAGCTCCGAAAAGAGGATCTCCCCGCCGGGCGCCTTCACGATGAAGGCCCCCAACTGCGGCACGACGAGCCGCTTGTGCGTGCGAAGGAATTCTGCGATCAAAACTTTCACGTCCGTTGTCATAACATCCCGTCGATTTTACCCCTCAAAATTACAACATTTTTCCGTGATATGCAGAAAACGCCTGCAAAAATCGAGATATTGCACCGAATTGTTGCGCATATCAAAAATAATTAGCTACTTTGCACCGCGAATTTCGAGAAAAAGTAATCGAGCTACTTCGCCGGATTTCGACCGATGTAGCTCGGACGGATTCCCGGAAACGAACCGGACAAAGCATGAAAAACAAGTACAAAGACCTGATCGAACAGACGTTCGATTTCCCTCAGGATGAATTTTCGGTCGAGGACAACGAGCTGAATCTGTACGACATTCCGCTCATGGAGATCATCAAGCAGTACGGCACACCGTTGAAGGTCACCTACCTGCCGAAGATCTCCTCGCAGATCGCACGTGCCAAGCGCATGTTCAACGTGGCCATGGCGAAGGTCGACTACAAGGGCGCCTACAACTACTGCTACTGCACCAAATCGAGCCACTTCTCCTTCGTGCTCGAAGAGGCGCTCAAAAACGACATCCACCTCGAAACCTCGTCGGCCTACGACATCCACATCATCAACGCCCTCTACGACGGCGGGATCATCGACAAAGACCGTTACATCATCTGCAACGGTTTCAAACGTCCTCAGTACGTGGAGAATATCGCGCAGCTGGTCGACGACGGATTCGAAAACACCATCCCCGTGATCGACAACAAGGAGGAGGTCGAACTGCTGGACGCCGCGATCGAGAAAAAGTGCAAGGTGGGCATCCGCATCGCCTGCGAGGAGGAGCCGAAATTCGATTTCTACACCTCGCGTCTGGGCATCCGCTACAACGACATCGTCGACTTCTACAAGCGCAAGATCAAGACCAACAAGAAGTTTCAGTTGAAGATGCTCCACTTCTTCATCAACACGGGCATCAAGGACACGGCCTACTACTGGAACGAATTGGGCAAGTGCCTCAACGTCTACTGCGAGTTGAAGGCCATCTGCCCCGAACTGGACAGCCTGAACATCGGCGGCGGCTTCCCGATCAAGAACTCGCTCAACTTCGAATACGACTACGAGTACATGACCGAGGAGATCGTGGCGCAGATCAAACACATCTGCGAGATGAACGGCATCGAGGAACCCAATATCTTCACCGAGTTCGGATCGTTCACCGTGGGCGAAAGCGGTGCGGCGCTCTATTCGATCGTCAACCAGAAGCAGCAGAACGACCGCGAGAACTGGTACATGATCGACTCGTCGTTCATCACCACCCTGCCCGACACGTGGGGCATCAACCAGCGTTACATCATGCTTGCCATCAACAACTGGGACAAGGAGTACCAGCGCGTCTTCCTCGGCGGGCTGACGTGCGACAGCGAGGATTTCTACAACGCCGAGTCACACACCAACGCCATCTTCCTACCCAAACTCGAAGCGGGCAACACGCAGTACATCGGTTTTTTCCATACGGGCGCCTACCAGGAGTCGATCGGCGGCTTCGGCGGCATCCAGCACTGCCTGATCCCCGCGCCCAAACACATCATCATCGACCGCGACAAGGGCGACAACGAATACTACACGCGTCTGTTCGCCAAGGAGCAGAGTTACCGCGCCATGATGCGTATCCTGGGCTATTGATCCGCCGCACCGGATACGAACGGGGGCGCGTATCGGTCGATACGCGCCCCCGTTCGCGGTAATCCTTCTTTCAACGCGCCGTCGACGCCCGTTCGCGGATACAGGCGGTCAGCGTGACGGTGCGGTCGGGCGCCGACGGATCGGCGATCTTTTCCAGAATCAGTTCGGCAGCGCGGCAGCCCATCTCGTCGAGCGGCTGCTCGACGGTCGTGAGCTGCGGATTGACGATCGTCGAGAGTACGGTTCCCGAATACCCCGCCACCGCCATCTGCGCCGGAACGCGGATGCCCAGTTCCCGCAACCGGTTCATCGCGCCGATCGCCACCGTATCCGTCCACGCGAAGAGGCCGTCGGCATCGGGCATCCGGCGCAGCAACTCGTCGGCCGCCGCACGGCCGTCGTCGAAGGTCACGCCTGCCGGAATCACCGACCGGCCGTCCGACACGAACCCGAACTTCCCCAAAGCATACCTGAACCCGCGCAGACGCTCCCTCGCATTCGGGATATGCGCCGGGCCGCCGAGGTGGACGATCCGGCGACATCCCCTGCGGACGAGGTGTTCCATAAGGAAATAGCTCGTCGCAAAATCGTCGACGATCACCCGCGAGGCATCGACGCGCAGCGGCGCACGGTCGTAGAAGACCAGCGGCACGCCGCGCTGCCGGATACGCCGGTAGATCTCGCCGTTACGGGTCGCGTCGCACGGACAGGCGATGACGCCGTCGACCATGAAGCGCTCCATCAATTCCAGATTCCCGCATTCGGTCTGCGGATTCTCGTCCGACTGGGCGATGATGACCTTCAAGCCGCGCCCATACAACACCCGCTGGATGCCGCCGATGACCGTCGCGGCGAAAGGCGTGACCATCTCGGGCACGATCACCCCGACCGTATTGCTCCGCCCCGACCGGAGGTTCACAGCCACCGGATTGGGACGGTAACCCAGTTCCCCCGCCAGTCGGGAAACCCGTTCCCGCGTCTCGCGGCGGATGTTCCGGTCGCCGGCCAGCGCCCGCGACACGGTCGACGGCGACAGTCCGAGCCTTTCGGCCAACTCTTTGATCGTGATTCGTTTCATGCTCGCTGGGGTTGACAGCGACAAAACTACGGATTTTACCCTGCTTTTGCAAACGGAGCCTAATGGCGGACATCCCGCCCCGCGGCAGAAGCGGACGCTCCGGTAAAGTCCGCCGCCCGCTACGCGATCAGCAGCACGATCACCACGCCCCAGATGATGAGCAGCGTATTGCCGATAGCATAGGTGATCGTGTAACCCATCGAGGGGACGTTGCTCTGGATCGTCTCCTCGACGGCGCCCAGCGCCGCCGTGGTGGTCCGCGCCCCCGCGACGCACCCCAGCGTCAGCGCATCGTTGAACCGGAAGAGGTAACGTCCGATGAAGATGCCCGCGACAAGCGGAATCGAGGTCGCGGCCGCGCCGATCAGAAAGAGACTCCACCCTACCTCCTGAAATCCCTGAATGAAGGTCGGGCCGGTCGAAATGCCGACGATGGCGATGAAGGTGTTCAGGCCGACGTTGTTCATGAACCACAACGTCGGCTGCGGGATATTGCCCACGTGGGGATAACGGGCATGGAGCCAACCGCAGAAAAGGCCGGCGATCAGCACGCCGCCGCTCACCGTAAGGCTCAGCGGCACGGCCCCGATACGGGTCATCAGCAACCAGCCGAAGAGCAGTCCGCCCAAAAAGATGCCCAGCCCCACCAGCGGCATCCCCGTCTTTTCCGAGACCGGATCGCTGAACCCGAGCGTCGGCGCGGCGCGGCGCACGTCCTGCGGCAGGCCGACCAGTTCGAGCCGGTCGCCGGCATCGAGCTTGCCGCCGGCCAGCACCGGAATCTTCACGCCGGCACGCAGGATAGAACGGATATTCACACCGTGCATTTCTTTCCTTTTCAAAATATTGCGCACATACTGCCCCGCCGCTCCGCGCTTGCTCACCACCACGGGCAGGCTCTGCACCGAGAAGTTCGTCAACTCCGCGTCTTCGACCTCCGTACCGATCCAATCCTCCTCCTCGATCACATACTGACGGCGGCCGCTCACCACGAGCGTATCGCCGGGATAGATCGTCGTGCGGGGCGTCACGTCGTCGGCGATGCGCCCCCGTTGACGCAGCCGCTCGACGAAAATCAGTTTCTTCTGCGACTGCATGTAGCGTTCGAATTCGGCGACGGTGTGCCGCTGCCCGAACCAGTCGTTTTCGGCCTTGTAGGCGCGGAAGACGATGGCACGCGCCGCAGGATCGAAGCCCGCCGTGAAACTGACGTCGTCGCCCAGCTTCGATTCGAGGTCGAGCGCCGCCTTGTGTACCTTCTCCACCCCGCCCAGCAGACGCGGGCCGAGCGTTCCCAAGATCCACGCCGACCCCGCCGTACCGAAAATATAGGTCACGGCATAACAGACGGGCATGGCGTCCAGATCGATCGCCTGTCCGTCGGGCAGCTGGCGGATGGTGTCGGTCGCCACGCCCAGCACGGCGGACATGGTCTGCGAACCGGCCAACAGTCCGGCCGCCTGCGCTACGTCGTAGCCCATCAGCGTGGCGCAGAGCCACGTCGACCCGAGGCACAACAGGCAGACGACCACCGCGAACCCCACCTGCGGCAGCCCGTCGCGTTTGAGCCCGCGGAAGAACTGCGGGCCCACGGCGTAGCCGACCGAAAAGAGAAAGAGGAGAAAAAAGAGGGTCTTGGCCGGTTCGGGAATCTCGATTTTCAACTGCCCGACCACGACGCCCACCAGCAGCACGCTCGTCACCGTGCCGAGCGAGAAACTGCGCCAGCGCAGTTTGCCGACCAGAAAACCCAGCGCAAGGGTGACGAAAACGGCCAGCGCCGGATTGGCGCGCAAAAAATCGATGAAATGAATATCCGCAAACATAGCTTTCGGGGGTGTTTTACACTCGCCCCATGCGCAAAGTGCGTGCCGCAAACAGGTTCCGGACTTTTCCCGCCCTTCCGCAATGCCTCCGCACGGGCCTGCGGGCCGCCGAAACCGGAATCGGGAACATACGTCGCACGAAAGCCTGCCCACCGGTGATCGCTGCAAATGCGCCGGCAATCGATCCTCACGCAGGAAGCCCCGCAGGATTCCTTCTCCGAATGGCTGTACCGGAATCCGACGACCCGGGCCGAAACCCTCGTTCCGGACGCAGCGAAACGGAGCGCGGAAATCCGACCGCCCGGAAAGCGAGCCTTCCTAAAACGACCTTCCCCCGCCGCAACGGCAGGGGAAGCGATGAATTGCGATCGGGCTGCGATCAGAAGCGGTAGCCCAATTGCAGCAGGAACGTCTTGTTGCGAACCGTGACGTCCGACACATCGGAGAGATTGAGGAATCCCGCATCGTAGCCGAAACGGAACGAATAACGACGGTACTCCACCCCGATGCCAGCGCGGACTCCCATATCGAAACGGTCGAATCCCCCGTCGCCGAACGTATCGGCCTTTGCCGATCCGGACTTCACCTTGCCGGCGAAGCCGACGCGCATACTCAGACCCAGATAAGGAATCAACGAGACGTCTTCCGTCAAACCGAAACGCCAGTTGACCAGTGCCGGCGCCTCGAAATAGTAGGCGTTGAGCTTCACCGCACCGTCGCTGATCGAGGTGCCGTAGCCGGCGATACCCAGCCCCGTTTCGAAATAGAGCGGCAGGGTGTGCATCAAGCTCTTTTCATAGGAGAAAGCCACCAGCGGGCGGACTACGGAGTTGGGCGTAGCGCTCACGCCGCCCGTTTTGAAGGTCATGTTGGCGATGTTCATGCCGACGCGCACGCCGAAGATGTGATTGGGATGTGCCGCTGCGCCGCACACGACGGCCGACAGCACCGCGAGGAGAAAGAGTTTTTTCATAAAATTGAATAGATAGTAAGGTGTTCGGGATAAGTTCGCATCGTCAAATATACGAATTTTCCGGAATCCCGCATTTATTCCGGAAGATTTACAGCCGTTTTGGAATCGATTTTGTAATTTGCAGGCCAAACAGAACGTTTTCGATAAGCCAAGTGCAGAGCCGAACGCTGTTCGGACTATGCCGAGGCGAGAAAACGAAGAAAGAAATTCAACGTTTTCGTCAAGCCGAGCGCAGAACCGAACGCAGTTCGGACTCTACCGAGGCGAGAAAACGAAGAATGAAATTCAACGTTTTCTCCGAGTCGAACGGGCAGAGCCGCGTCGCGCGAACTGCGCTTCGGCAAGAAAACGACGGTTGAAAACAACGATATTCTATGGAACGATACATCCTCAAAGACAACGAGGCCCGCAGCCGTTACGAGTTCGACCTCGGAGGGCATACCGCCTATATCGACTATGAAAAGGACAACGGGACGATCGTCCTGACGCATACGTTCGTCCCCGAAGCATACGAGGGACGTGGCGTAGGCGCACAACTGGTCGCCGCCGCACTGGCCGACATCCGCAGGCAGGGGTTGAAAGTCGTTCCGCAGTGCTCTTTCGTCGCCGTCTACATCAAGCGGCATCCGGAGTGGAGCGACATGGTGAGCGAAACGGCCGGCGCCGAACGCTGACCGGTATCGCAGGCCGTCGCACCGTTCGCAGTGCAAGCCGCATCGCCATCGGGCAGGCCGCTATTCGGTCTGCGGCGAGGGTTGTACCCCGGGATAGGCCTGCCGCAACCACCGGCTCAATCTCTCGCCGCGCAGATCGGAACCTTCGGCCACGATCCGTCCCCGGGGATCGATCAGATAGAGTGTCGGATAAGCGTCGACGCGATAACATCCGGTAATACGCCCTTCGGGCCGGTCGGCCACCACCGGCCATACGATCCCGAGGTCGGGCAAATTCCCGCGCAGATCTTCGTCGGTATTCCTCGCCACACCGAGAATCTCGAAACCGGCCTCACGGTATGCCGCGTAGTCCCGCAGATAGTGGTCGCGGATATCCATGAGGCAGGGCGGGCAACTCAGCGACCAGAAGTCGAGCAGGACGTAGCGGCCGGCGAAATCCTCGGGGAAGCGCACCCTGCGGCCGTCGGTCGTCGTCGCCTCGAACGGGATCGGGCGGAACCCCACCTGCGCGGAGGGACGATCGAGAGCGTCGGGCGTCGGTGTCAACCTAAGTTCGCGGCCGTCGGGCCGCAGGCTGTCGATGCGGTAGTAGCTCCCGCCCAACCGCACGAATTCGCCCACACGGTGCCGCAGCGTCGTATCGCCATCCGAAAAAACGATCTCCGCCGAATCGGCGTCGTAGTTCCTGACATAGGGCTTCACCGTCACGGCATACCGCCCGCCGGCCACCGCCGCCTCGCCGGAGCAGCACTCGGCGCAATACAGCAGCATGTCGGAGTTCCTGCAAGCCGGATAGACATAGGCCAAATCAGGCAGGACGACGCCCCCGCCGCCGTAGCGTTCGACGTAGACGGGCGTCACCTCCACGGCGACGGAATCCGCACCGAAATAGCGCACCGTTTCGTCCGACAGGTCGTCGTCGCCGTCCGTATCGAACAGGTAGGCCGGATGCCCCTCGGCCGTCACGCCCGCCGCCATGGCGATCACGCTACGGATCGGACGGGCGGAACGGGAGGCCGTATCGAGGCCCCAAACGTTGAAATAGCCCATGCAGAACTTTTCGTCGGCAAGCCCCTGCCGATAGCCCTGGTAGAGCAGCTGCGGAAGATCGGTTTCCGCATAGTAGACGGTCGCATCGCGCCACGAGTCGGGCACGCCCCGCACGACGGGATAGAGTGCATCCCACGGCCGGTGCGGGTTGGATTCCATGTAGACGGCCATTTTCCCGCCGAGCGGAAGAGGGCTTTTTTCCAGACGGAGCACCTGCTGCGACGGCGCGCCGCAGCAGGCCAGCGACAGAACGCCGAGCAGCGTCCCCAGGTAGAAAGGTTTCATTTTCGGATGGTTTCGGTTTTCGTAAAGCGAAGATAGGAAATTGCGTCCGAAAATACAACTTCTCGGACGGATAATCGCATCGCCGGCCGCTACTTCCTCCCGATGAGCCGTTTGAAAAAGCGCCGGATGCGTACCGGCAGGTTGATCCCCTGTTTGAGCAGTACGGCGCCGCTCAGGAGTTTCCAGTCCCAGCGGCGCAATTCGGCATAACGGATCAGCACATAATCCAGATAGGGCGTCTCCCAGTCGAGGTGGTGGAGCATCTCCACGCAGTCGCGCCGACTCAGGTTGCGGCGGAAGGCCATGCGGTTGACGTCGATCAGCGCGAAATTCCACGCACCGTCCTCCCGGTAATAGAAGATGTTGCCCGGATTGTAGTCGTAATCGAGCACACCCTTTTCGTGGAGGCGGACGGTGAAGGCCGCAAAGGCATCGAGAATCTCGAACTGCCGTGCCTGCGGTTCCCGATCCAGCTGTTGGAGCGTCGGGTAGGGAAGCCGTTTGGAAACATAGTAGCCTGTATGGAACAGCAGCCCCCGCCGGCACTCGATGTAACCGACCGGATCGGCCACGGCGATGCCCGACCGCCGGAGCCGCAGCGAATAGTCATAGGAACGTCGGGCTTTGGTCGGCCGGAAAAACGTATAGACCCACCGGTTCAGGCGCAGCGGTACGGCGAAACGCTTGACGACAAACTCCTCGCCCGCCACCCGCTCGCACCAAAGCGTATTGCGGTCGTCGCGCAATACCTCCCCGCAAACGCCCTGCGCAGGCAATTTCCGCATCCACGAAGCCAGACGGCCGTATTTTTCCGACAAGATGATTTTCATTCGTTTTTCGTCTTTTTCCTGTAATTCGTCACAAAAATAACGATCGGAGGATGCGCTTCTTGTCCATATGGCGGGCAATAACATTCAATAAGTCGAATAAAGGAGCTCAATCCTCCTATTATGCGAGAAAAAGTTATTACTTTTGGCGAAATTCAACATTATTATGGAAGAAATCCTCCAACAAATTCCAGTGACTCCTCAACAGGATTCCGAACGGCCGAACTCCGCTTCGTTCCGGCTGCTGCATCTCACGAGTTCCTCGATGGAATTCACCGAATCCGACTATCTGCCGCACGAGTTGAATACCGGAGGGTTCTGTATCTGCCTGCGAGGGAAAAGCCGCGTCACGCTCAACCAGCACCGCTGCTACATCCAGAAGGGCGACCTGTGCGTCTTCTTCCCCCGAATGCTCATGCAACTCGACGACCACAGCGACGATTTCGAGGCCTACTGCATCGTCCCCGAGATCGACGTCACACGCGAAGTGCAGGTCCCTTCGGCGACCTCGCTGTTCCTCTACATCAAAGACCATCCCTGTATCTCGCTCGACGATACGACTTTCCGGCGGATGCTCAAATACTGCCGCATGTTCAGTGAATTCGAACGGAACGGCCACCCCTACCGCGACCAGATCACCCTCCACATGTCGATGATGCTCTACTACGAAATCTTCCACATCTATCAACACGGCAAACCGCTGGCCATGAGCGCCCAAACGCGGCAGGAGAGCATGTTCCGCGAGTTTCTCTTTCTGGTCTCGCAGCACTACGTCCGCGAGCGCGAAATCGGGTACTACGCCGACCAGATCTGCGTGACGCCCAAATACCTCTCGTCGGTAGTACGGACCGTATCGGGCAACAGCGCGGCGTGGTGGATCAACCACACGGTCATCATGCATGCGAAAAATCTGCTCAAAACCAATCACCAGCTCACCATTCAGCAGATCTCCGACAAACTCAATTTCCCCAATCCGTCGTTCTTCGGCCAGTATTTCAAACGCCGCGTGGGAATGACGCCCAAAGAGTTCCGCCGCAAAGCCTACTGACGGTGGCACCGCATCTTCCGCCGGCATTCATGCGGATACCGACGAAAAAAGAGAGCCGGACGAATCGGATTCGTCCGGCTCTCCCATTCCAAGCAGCACGCTACTTCTCCTTCACACAGCGCACCGAGTTGCCGTAGGCCGTCGCCCCCTGGCGGTAGCGCCCCCAGTCCGACGTCACGTAGACCTCGTAGCCGTAGCCGTTGGAAGCGTCGGCCGACGCCGTCCAGTAGACGCCGATATGGCCGCAGTTCGTCAGCGGCGTGTTGATCGTCAGAATCCCGACGAAGGGGAAGAAATCGCCCGTTCCGCCGATCCACGCGCGGCCGTTGCCCTCGAACGGGCCCCACTGAGTATCGACGTTCACCCCCGTCGACATGTCGCCGGCAGCCGTCGCAAAAGCCCCGTCGGGCGGCACCATGTACCCCAGCGGACAGGGATCGAAAATAGTCTTGTAACCCGACGACATCTTATTTCCGCCCCACAGGTCGGCCTCCTTCAACGCATCGTTGGTCGGCGTCACGTACCACGACGAACCCGAATACTGGTAATAGGTTTTCAGGAACTGCGTCGGATGCCGTACGGCATTCTCGATATTGCCCGGAGCCTCCGTCAACAACTGCTGTCGGACGCCCGTATAGGCCCACTCGGCCGTGCCGTCGCCCACCTGGTGATTCTCGACATTGGCCTCCGTCACGTTCCCTGTCGTATAGGGCGCCGACGAAGGCAGGAACGGATCCTTGCGTCCCCACTGATAGAAGAGACCGCGGTTGGCCACGTCGCCCGGCGTATTGTTCAGCGCGCCGAGGTTGCGATCCATCCACTCGTAGCCGTTGGCGGCCGTCAGCGTCACCTCGCGGTCCGTCACCCAGATATGCCAGCTCCAAACGATCTCGCCCGAAAAATCGCGCAGCGCGATCACCGCATTGCCCTGCTCACGGCCCGTCGTGAACCAGATACGGCCGTTGCGGTAAACCGGTTCGCCATCGATCACGTCGCGGCTGCGCGTCTTGTCGGCATCGAAAACCGCCTCCCACAGCAGCTCGGCCGCCACCCCTTCGTCGAGCAGCAGGCCGTGCTTGTCGATGTATTCCGAATTGCCGTCGCCCAAGCCGTTGCCCTTGATCGAGGCGTCGAAGACGTACGACGCACCCGTCGACGCCATGTAGCAGTTGGCCGTACCGAGTGCCGACAGGTTCGTGGCGCCGGTTCCGTACTGCATCACGCGGATTTCGCACGTCAGCGACGGGTCGTCGATGCTGGAAACCGTCACCACGGCCGTCTGCGCTTTCGTCGACAACGACTCTCCGGCCGTTATCGTCAGCAGGTTCCCCTCCTTCCGGTTCGACAGCCAACCTGCGGCGTCGGTCGTAACCTTCCACTCGCCGCAGTTGGTGTCGATCACCACGGTTCGCTGCCCGCCGTCGGCCGACAGGGCGAAGATCCGCGTCGAGGCCGTCAGGTAGAGTTCGGGCTCGGCGGCGCGGTATTCATCGTCCGTGTCGCAACCCGCCAGCAACATGCCGGCCGCAAACGATGCGGCATATATCCACGTTTTCGCCAGTCCGACCGGCCTGCGCCGCGCTTGTGCGGGCTGCGCCGCGGCGGGAAACGGACGAACGATATTCGACCTTTTCGTCAAGCCGAGTGCCGAGCCGAGCTCGCTCGAACGCTGCCGTGGCGAGAAAAGGAGCTTGATAATGAACTTTTTCATCTTGCTTTCCATTAACTGTTTCACTTATTTCCACGCCGTCGGCATCGCATCGTAATCGCTCAGGCCCGTGCAGCCCGCGAAACAATCGGTGGCGTTGGTGTTCGTAACGGCCGTGAAGCCGAGTGCCGCGGTACGTTCGTAAAGGTGTATCTTCCGGCCGTCGATCTGCGTGAAGGGCGACTCGCCCGTCAGCGCCGAACAATTCTTGAAGGCGGTCTTCGCGGTCTTGATCTTCTTGTTGTTGTCGAACAGTCCGGCCGGAATCGACGTAAGCCCCGTACAACCCGAGAAGACCGACGTGATCGTCGCCAGCTCGGCGTTCTTCGCAAAGAGTCCCGCGGGCAGCGATTTCAGTCCCGTACAGTCGATGAAGGCCGACGACACGGAAGTCATGGCCGCACACTCCGCGAAGAGCCCTTCGGGCAGCGATTCGAGTCCCGTACAGCCGTTGAAGGTGTTCGAGAAGGTCTTGATCTTGGTCTGTCCGGCGAACAGGTCGTCAGGCAGCGACGTCAATCCCGTACAATCGGTGAAGGTGTTGGCGAATCCGGTCGCCGCGACGGTCGCGAACAACCCCGAAGGCAGCGACTGCAACGACGTACACCCTTCGAACGTACTCGTGAAGGTGAAGTTTCCCGTGGCCGAGAAGGTGGCGAACAGGTCGTCGGGCAGCGTCCGCAGCGAGGAGCAGCCCTCGAAGAGATTGTTGCCGTTCTTGATGCTCGTCGTGTGGCCGAACAGTCCGCTCGGGATCGAGGCGATCGACGCGCACTCGGCGAAAATCGACGCGACGTTGGAGACGTCGGGACAGGAAGCCAGCAGATCGGAGGGTATGGATGTCAGTTTCGTGCACCCCTTGAAAGCCTGCGAGAAATCGGTACACTTGGTCATCGTCGAGAAGAGTCCGCGCGGAATCGAGCCGATCGGGCAGTCCTGGAAAACGGCCGAACAGCTGGTCACACCGACTTGCCGCGCGAAGAGACCGGCCGGAATCGTCTCGATCCCCGCACCGCTGAACGCCCCCTTGAAGGTCGTCACCAGCGTATTGTTGAAGAAGATCAGTTCGGGTATCGATTTGAGCGCCGTGCACATGCGGAATACCTGCGAGAAACTCGTCACCGCCGGACACCCGCCGAACAGGTCGGCCGGAACGATCTCCAGCGCCTTGCAACTGTCGAACAGCGAGGTCATGACCGTCACGTTCGGGCAATTCTGGAACAGCGTGGCCGGAACCGACCGGATGGCCGTATGGCCGAATACCGAGAGGAACGTCTGCGCCTTGGTGTTCGTCTCGAACAACCCTGCCGGAATCTCGGTCAGCAGCCCTTCCGCCTCCTTGTTCACCTGCGAACCCACATAATAGAAGGTCTGGCTGAACGAAGTCGCTTCGGTATTGTAGTAGAAGAGTTTTTCGGGAATCTCCGGTATGCTGTGGCAGAAATGGAACGTCGAGGTGAAGTCGGTCGCCCGGGTAGCGTTGTCGAACAGCCCCGCAGGAATGGCGCCGAGCGTCTGGCAATCGTAGAACGCTTCGTTGAAAGTCGTCACCCCGTCGAACGAATGGGCCGTATCGGAGGGAATGCTTTTCAGGTTCATGCAACCGTTGAAGGCATCTTCCATCGACGTGAGCCCCGTCTGTCCCCATTGGAGCACCTCTACCACATAGCTCTTCTCACCGGCCGATTTCAATGCCGTCACCTTGCCGCTCACCTCCACGTCGTAACTGCCGGCCGTAGCGTAGACGTGCGTCGGATTCGCCGTCGTGACGGTCTCGACCGTACCGTCGCCCCAGTTGATCTCGGCATCGACCTCGCCGGCGATCATCGCCGTGGCCGTCGCATTGTCGGAAGGAATCTCGAACTTCCAGCGCAGATATTTGTCGTTGACGCCCATCTGGGTGATCGCCACTTCCAGCGACGCCGTATTCTCGCCGACGCCGGTCGTCAGGCTGATGTTCTCCGTCCGCCCCTGTTCGCCGTCGTAGGGGTCGACCGTGACGGTCAAGACGTCGTTCTCGCGCGTGACGGCGAACCACTTCGCATCGGCCGCATGGTTCCACTCGAAGTTCGAAGATACGGCGATCGTCTTCGTGCCGCCCCGATAGTCGAACGACAGAGCCTCCGGCAGCGCCCTGACGAAGGCCCTGCCGTCCTGCTCGACGACGACCGTCTCGCTGATGCTCCGATCGCCGTAGCCCGCCGTCAATTTCACTTCGACCTGCCGCGACTCCGACGAAGTATTCTCGTCGGCCGTAAAGACCAGCTTGTCCTGCTGGCGCTCGACCAACATCCAGTCGCACGACTGGGTGAACTCCCAATCCTCATAGTTGCAGGCGATTTCGGTCGAAGCGCTCAGCAGCGATCCGCAGGCCGGAATCAGCACCCGATTGGGCGTCGCCACGATTTCGGGCGTTCCGGCCGCGTTCTGCACGACCTCCACCGTCCACGTCCGTGCGCCGGACCCTTCGCCCGCCGTCACGACCACCTCGGCGGCGGGTTCCGACGCCTCCTCGTTCCGCTGGGCGCAGAGCGTCAGCGTACCGTCGTATTCGTTCTGCCCCACTGCGAGCCACGCCTCGTTGTCGTTGGTGTAGCTCCATGTCTCGGCATTGGTCTCGACGGAGAATACGACCTCGCCGCCGGGCGTCTTGAAGCGCAACGTTCCCCTCCCCTCCTGTGCCGAATAGAGCGGGTTGTCCGACGTCACGCTGAGCGTCGTAGCCTCCGGTGCGACGGGATCGGCGTCGAGCACGATCGTATCGCCCTCGCATCCCGCCAGCAGCAGAACGCCGCCCGCCAAACCACTTATAACATGATATAATCGTTTCATCTGCTCTCTGTTTTAGCGTTTCTGCATCAATTGAACTGCTCGATCCGGTTGATCCGGCCGGTCGTGTGGGCGCGCAGCCGCACGACGTCGCCCCGCTGCACGGAACTGAACGCCACCGGAAGCAATGCCGACGACGCGGATGCCGCCTCGCGCGCGAGCACGATCCCTTCACCGCTCGGATAGTAGATATCGCCGAACATGCCGACCTGCGACGTATCGGATATTTTCCGCGAAATAAGACCCAGCGTCTGATACTCTTCGGGCAGCCCGTGGAGCGTGATCGTGCGGAAATCGTCGGACACGACGCCCGTCACGGCGCCCGAACCGGTGGTGAAGGTGGAGTTCTTCACGTTGATGGCCACCAGATAGACCATCATGTCCTTCTCCTCGAACGTGGCCAGCAACTGCCCGAGCGGAATCGACACGTAACACTCCTCGCGGTTGTAGGGCAGATTCAGCGCCAGCGCCTCCATCCGCATCGGTTCGCCCTGACCGTCGAACGTCAGCGCCGAGAGGTTGAAATACTGGTTGTAGAGATCCTCTTCGATCACGCACGATCCCCGGGTGCCGGCTCCCTGATCGACGCCGCGCAGCATCCAGTGGTCGGCCGTGATCGAAAAGGTGCCCGGAATGCGGAAATAGGGATTCTCGCCGCGCATCTGCTGCGAGAGCGAAAAGGTCTGTTTCGCACCGTTGACCTCCGTACCCGCCTCGACGGTGAGCGTCGCCGTCAGCGTCTTGTCTCCGGTATTGGGTTCGGCGACGGTCAAAGTCGCCAGTCCTCTCTCCGGGTCGGTCGAGAGCACGCACCACGTCTGATCGACGGAAGCCGTCCACGCAGCGTTGGACGCGACCGAAAGCAGGATTTCGCCCCCTTCCGAATCGAAGACATAGCTTTCGGGCCCCTTCACGTCGAGCGTCACGGGCTCGGCGGGTTCCTGCGCGACGTCGATCGTCGCGGTATAGTCTCCGGTGGTAACGACTACTTCGGCCTGCCGTACCTCGGGCGACGGATTCGCCTCGGCATGAAGCCGCATCGACGTCGCGTCGTATTCGACTTCGAGCCAGCCGGCTTCGGGCTGCGCCGCACTCCAAGCGCCGGCCGCATCGACGTTGATCGAGACCGCTCCGCCTCCCGCACCGAATACCGCCGTCCGTTTCGAGAAGGCCAGCTTCACCTGCCCGCCGTCATCGTCGTCCGAGCAACCGGAACCGACGAACGCTACCGCCGTCAGTAAGCACCATGTAAACCATTTTCTCATAAAGGATGAAATTTAAGTAAATAAAAAGTCTGAGGATAGCCTTCCGAAGCGAAACCGCCGCCCGGGTATCGTCCTCTCCCTGCGCGACGAGGCGCATCGCCGTTTGTCCCGCGACAAACGAATGTTTTCGATAAACCGAGCGCAGAGCCGCGCTTGCACGAATATGCCCCGATGAGAAACCGACCGCGGAAACCGAACAATGCATTTCGTCCAACTAACCAATGGCGAAATTAAGTAAAAATCGCTGCCGTTATTCTTTCTGTCCGTATTTTTTTTATCGGAACTCCAATAGTACCAGCCTGATAGAACGGCTCCGCACGAAAGAATCGAAACCGGAAACACCTTTTTCGGAAAAACATTTCGGCCGATGCGGGATATTTCCCGAAATTTTGTTACTTTTGTGCGCAACAAAAACCCCAATCATTATGTCTTTTATCGATGAGAGGGTACAGCCGACCGGACTCACGTTCGATGACGTCCTGCTCGTACCCGCCTATTCTGAGGTGTTGCCGCGCGAAGTAAACGTCACCAGCCGCTTTTCGCGAAATATCAAACTCAACATTCCGATCGTCTCGGCCGCAATGGATACGGTCACCGAAGCGCCTTTGGCGATCGCGCTGGCTCGCGAAGGGGGCATCGGGGTCATCCACAAGAACATGTCCATCGCCGAGCAGGCCGCGCACGTGCGCCGTGTGAAACGCGCCGAGAACGGCATGATTTACGACCCGATCACCATCTCCAAGGAGCACACCGTGGGCGACGCGCTCGCGCTGATGCAGGAGAACAAGATCGGCGGCATCCCCGTGATCGACGCCGAGCGGCGGCTGATCGGCATCGTCACCAACCGCGACCTGCGTTTCCAGCGCGACATGCACCGCCTGATTTCGGAGGTGATGACCTCGGAGAACCTCATCACCACCCATTCGTCGGAGCTGGCCCATGCGGCCGACGTGCTGCTCAACAACAAGATCGAGAAGCTGCCCGTCGTGGACAACGAGGGGAAACTCGTCGGACTGATTACCTATAAGGATATTACCAAAGTACAGGACCACCCCAACGCCTGCAAGGACAGCAAGGGCCGTCTGCGCGTAGCCGCCGGCGTAGGCGTCACGGGCGATTCGATGGAGCGTGTGGATGCGCTCGTCGGCGAGGACGTGGACGCCATCGTCCTCGACTCGGCGCACGGCCACTCGGCCAACATCGTGGCGCTGCTGCGCCGCATCAAGGCCAAATACCCCGAACTGGACGTGGTGGTGGGCAACATCGCCACCGCCGAGGCGGCCAAATTCCTCATCGACGCCGGCGCCGACGGCATCAAGGTGGGCATCGGCCCGGGATCGATCTGCACGACGCGCATCATCGCCGGCGTGGGCGTTCCCCAGCTCTCGGCCATCTACTCGGCAGCCAGCGCCGCGCGCGGCACGGGCGTGCCCGTGATCGCCGACGGCGGACTGCGCTATTCGGGCGACATCGTCAAGGCGCTGGCCGCAGGCGGCGACTGCGTGATGATCGGCTCGATGTTCGCCGGCACGGAGGAGTCGCCCGGCGACACGATCATCTACAACGGCCGCAAGTTCAAGAGCTATCGCGGCATGGGTTCGATCGACGCCATGAAGGCGGGTTCGGCCGACCGCTATTTCCAGAAAGGCGAGGTCAACATCAACAAACTCGTTCCCGAAGGGATCGTGGCGCGCGTGCCGTTCAAGGGTTCGCTCAGCGAAACGGTCTACCAGCTCGTCGGCGGCATCCGCGCCGGCATGGGATACTGTGGCGCGGCGGACATCGAGACGCTCAAACAGGCCCGGTTCATCCGCATTACCGCCAACGGCGTGACCGAAAACCACCCGCACGACGTGACGATCACCAGCGAGGCGCCCAATTACAGCAGCGAACACTGATCGCCCCGTCGATCCGAAACCTACGATACTCAGACGCTATGCAGGAAAAAATCCTAATCATCGACTTCGGCTCGCAGTACACGCAGCTCATCGCCCGCCGCGTACGCGAGCTGAGCGTTTACTGCGAAATCCACCCCTTCAACCACCTGCCCGCCATCGACGCGTCGGTGCGCGGCGTGATTCTCTCGGGCTCGCCCTTCTCCGTGCGCGATGCGGGAGCCCCCCGCATCGACCTCTCGGCGATCAAGGGCCGGCTGCCGCTGCTGGGCGTCTGCTACGGCGCGCAATACCTCGCCCAGCACTTCGGCGGCGAGGTGACGCCCGCCCCGAGCCGCGAATACGGACGGGCGATGCTCACCGTAGTCGAACCCGACGACCGGCTCATGGAGGGACTGCCCCGCACCACGCAGGTGTGGATGTCGCACGGTGACACGATCACCCGCGTGCCCGACGGCTACCGCATCGTGGCTTCGACGGCCGAGGTGCACGTGGCCGCCTACCGCATCGAGGGCGAACCGACGTGGGCCATCCAGTTCCATCCGGAGGTTTACCACTCTACCGACGGCGTGCAGCTGCTCCGGAATTTCGTCGTGGGCATCTGCGGCTGCGCACAGTCGTGGACGTCGGAGAGTTTCGTCGAGACGACCGTCCGCGAACTGCGCGAGAAGATCGGAGACGACAAGGTCGTGCTGGGGCTCTCGGGCGGCGTGGACTCCACGGTTGCCGCCGTGCTGCTGCACCGCGCCATCGGCGAGAACCTGCACTGCATCTTCGTCGATTCGGGTCTGCTGCGCAAGAACGAGTTCGAAAGCGTCCTCGATTCCTACAAGGGCATGGGACTCAACGTCAAGGGCGTCAAGGCCGGCGACAAGTTCCTGGGCGACCTGGCCGGAGTGACCGATCCCGAGGCCAAGCGCAAGATCATCGGCCGCGACTTCGTGGAGGTCTTCAATGCCGAGGCGCAGCAGCTCGCCGACGTGAAGTGGCTGGCGCAGGGCACGATCTATCCCGACGTCGTCGAATCGGCATCGGTGAACGGCCCTGCGGCCAAGATCAAGTCGCACCACAACGTGGGCGGACTGCCCGAGCACATGCACCTGAAAGTCGTCGAACCGCTGCGCCTGCTTTTCAAGGACGAGGTGCGCCGCGTGGGCCGCTCGCTGGGTATCGGCGAGGAGCTGATCGGCCGCCACCCCTTCCCGGGGCCGGGGCTGGCGATCCGCATTCTGGGCGAGATCACACCCGAGCGCGTCGAGATCCTGCAAAACGTGGACAAGATCTACATCGACGCCCTGCGCGAGCACGGGCTCTACGACCAGGTCTGGCAGGCGGGAGTCATCCTGCTGCCGGTCAAGTCGGTGGGCGTCATGGGCGACGAACGCACCTACGAAAGTTGCGTGGCGCTGCGCGCCGTCGCATCGACCGACGGCATGACGGCCGACTGGGTGCACCTGCCCTACGAATTCCTGGCCCGCGTGTCGAACGACATCATCAACAAGGTTCGCGGCGTCAACCGCGTCGTCTACGACATCTCCTCCAAACCGCCCGCAACGATCGAGTGGGAGTAATCGAAAAACAGCGGCCCGAACGATGACGTTCGGGCCGCTGTTTTTGCATGGCACCGCGATCAGTTCCCGCCGGCCACGATGATGAGCCCCAGCCCCGCGATGAAGAGGGCGAACATCAGCGCCAGCAGGCCGTTGACCGTCCGTCCGCCGCCGCGGAACTCCTTCCACACGAAGACGCCCCACACGGCCGCCACCATCGGCGCGCCCTGTCCCAGCGCATACGACACCGCAGCACCGGCCTTCCCGGCCGCAATGTAGCTGAACGTCGTACCCAGACACCAGATCGCACCGCCCAGCATTCCGACCAGATGGGTCGAAAAGCTGCCCTTGAAGTAGTCGCGGTAGGCGACGGGCTCCCCGTCGAAGGGGCGTTTCATCACCCACGTATTGAAGACGAAGTTGCTCGCCAGCACGCCCAGCGAGAAGATGAAGACCGCCGAATAGGGCGTCAACATGCCCGGCGTCGGATTCTCGAAATGATCCAGATCCATCGCAGCCGCGACGAAGCGGTAGAAGAGCGACATCAGCACGCCGGCCACGACCGCCAGCGCGACGCCCTTGCGGAACTGCGCACGCTGCGTACCGCCGCTCTGCACCCGCTGCGAGGCGATGCCGTTGCAGACGATCGCCGCCACGATCAGCGCCACGCCCAGAAACAGGATGACGGGATCGCCTTTGGGCGCACCCACGTAGTTGACGACGACGCCCAGCACCAGTGCCAGTCCGACACCCAGCGGAAAGGCGACCGACAGCCCCGCCATGGCCACCGACGCCGAGAGCAGGATGTTCGAGGCATTGAAGATCACGCCGCCCAGCACGACGCTCCCCACGCCGCGCGCATCGGCCTGCGCCAGATCGGGCAGGAACGAACGCCCCTCGGAGCCGATGCTGCCCATGGTGAACCCCACGACGAGCGTAAAGAGCACCATGCCGATGACGTAGTCCCAATAGAAAAGTTCGTAGCGCCAGCTCTTCGAAGCCAGCTTCTGGGTGTTGCCCCACGATCCCCAGCACATCATCGTGATGAAGCAGAAAAGCACTGCGAGGGCGTAACTGTTGACGATAAACATAGGTTGTAGTTTTAAGATGAACGCAATTCGTTCGCACTCGTTCTCCGAAACCGGCAAAAACCGCATTACAAGCCTTGCGCAAACGTTTGTACAAAAATAGATAAAAAATCCGAACTTCCAACATTCCGCCCGATTTTCCCTCGGCGGAACGCTGAAAATCCGGCTACGGGAAACCGCCCGCGAAGTGCGAATCCACCCCGACGAATGCCGCCGGCAACGAAAAGCCGCGGGAACGAATGTTCCCGCGGCCGTAACCGGAAGACGGCGGTCCGAGACCGCGGATCGTCCCCTATTTCTTGAAGTAACGGTTGTAAAGGCCCTGGAAGCCTGCGCCGTGACGCGCCTCGTCCTTGGCCATTTCATGCACCGTGTCGTGCACGGCGTCGAGATTCTCCTCCTTGGCCATGCGCGCCAGACGCATCTTGTCCTCGCAGGCGCCCGACTCGGCGTTCATGCGCTTCATCAGGTTGGTCTTGGTGTCCCAGACCACCTCGCCGATCAGTTCGGCGAACTTCGAGGCGTGCTCAGCCTCTTCCCAAGCGTAACGCTTGTAGGCCTCGGCGATCTCGGGATAGCCCTCGCGGTCGGCCTGACGGCTCATCGCCAAATACATGCCCACCTCGGTGCATTCGCCCATGAAGTGATTCTGAAGTCCCTCCCAAAGCTCCTTCGACGCACCTTTGCCGTCGCCGATCACATGCTCCGTGACGAACGTGAGCCCTTCCTCCTGCTCGACGACCTCGACGAACTTCTCCTTGCCTACCTTGCACATCGGGCACTGATCGGGTGCCTCGGGACCCTCGTGGATATAACCACAGACGGTACAACGCCATTTCTTTGCCATAATCTTTCCGTTTTGTTAAGTGTGAACGTATTTTTTACAGAAGCAAAGATACGAACTTTGCGGACGGCTCCAAGCGATCGCCCGATCATATTTTCCGATACCGGCATCAGTTTTTCCTATCGTCGTGGTCGATGGCCCACTCGATCAGCCCCACGTCGACGGCGTCCTTCACCATCACCCGCTTGTCGCGGTCGAGCAGGTAGAGCGCCGGAATGGCTTTCAGGTCGTAGAGCTCCCGATCGCGGACGACGCACCCCTTGTCGTAGGCATTGATCCAGCGTGCGGGAATCTGCGGACGGTATTCCTGCCACTCGGTGAGGTCTTCGTCGGGGAAGAGGGCCAGCACCTTCAACTTGCCGCGCTCGATCAGTTCGTTGAGCATCGGCGATGCCGAAATGGCCTCGCGCACCGTCTTGCACATGTTGCACCCCGGATTGTTGATGAACAGCAGCAGGTATTCGGCGCGGATGTCGTACATGCGGCGGGTCGCCCCGTCGGCCGTCGTATAGCGGAAATCGTTGGCCGGTCGGCCGATCCGGTTCTGGGAGGCCATGCGCAGATCGTGCTGAGGCGCGATGCGCTCCCAGCGGTCGAGCCACGGACTCGACACCAGCGCTTCGAGCACCGGAATGTAGAGTTCGTCGTTGCGTGCGGGCGAATTGGGATCGTGAAGCACGCGCTCGGCCAGCATGGCGAAATATTCGGTCATCGGCTTCGAAGCCGAGGCGCGCCGCATGAGCGTGTCGATCGCCGTCCGGTCGTCGGGTGCGACGAAATTGGCCACATAGGCGAACAACGCACGCACCATCGCCACCGTATCGACCTCGGCCAGCAGCGTGGTGTCGCGGAAATCGAAGTTGTCCCAGTAGTGATCGCGCAGATAGGCCCTCCGCTCCTCGGGCGGGACGGTCGAAGGAACGGTCACGGCGCGGAACGTGCGCGGCGCCGGACGGGCGGACGACTGCGCCGGTCGGCTCTTTTTCCCGCCGCAGGCCGCCACGAGCAATGCGGCCAGTGCGATCCACAGAATGCGTTTCATCGGAATACGGATTAAAATAACTACCGCAAATGTAACAAAATCCCCGCAATAACCCCGCCCCGACGGGAGAATCTTCGCACCTGCGGAGCGATTTGCACAATAGTTGCACCTGTCGGGGAGGTGTTTCGCCGCAGCGCCGCACCTCTTCACCGACGCTGCGACCCGATCCGGCGGAGAGCGAACGCTCCGAAGCGGATCGGAACGCGAACGTCCGGACGCCGCCGGCATGCAGCCCGTTCGACGGTCACGCCGGACACCGGAGATGAAGACCACAGGAAACCATTCTTTAAATCATAAATGCGTATGGATGCAAAAAAAAGTACGGGATTCAAGCTCAGCGTAGCGACGCTCGCCATCATGAACGTCACGGCGGTCGTCAGTCTGCGCGGCCTGCCGGCAGAAGCGGTCTACGGCCCTTCATCGGCCTTCTACTACCTCTTCGCGGCGATCGTCTTCCTGATCCCCACCTCGCTGGTGGCGGCCGAACTGGCGGCGATGTTCGCCGACAAGCAGGGCGGCGTCTTCCGCTGGGTGGGCGAAGCCTACGGAGCACGCACGGGCTTTCTGGCCATCTGGCTGCAATGGATCGAATCGACGATCTGGTACCCCACGGTGCTGACCTTCGGCGCCGTGTCGATCGCCTTCATCGGATTGAACCAACATGCGGACATGATCCTGGCGTCGAACAAGATCTTCACGCTGGTGGTGGTGCTGGCCATCTACTGGCTGGCCACCTTCATCTCGCTCAAAGGTCTGGGCTGGGTCGGGAAAATCAGCAAATGGGGCGGTATGATCGGCACGATCATACCCGCCGGACTGCTCATTCTGCTGGGCATCGTCTACATCGCCTCGGGCGGTCACAACCAGATGGACATGTCGCAGGGTTTCTTCCCCGACCTGACGAAGTTCGACAACCTGGTGCTGGCCAGCAGTATCTTCCTCTTCTACGCGGGTATGGAGATGATGGGTATTCACGTGATGGACGTGAACAATCCGTCGAAAAACTACCCGAAAGCCATCATCATCGGTTCGCTCGTCACGGTCTGCATCTTCGTGTTGGGCACCTTCTCGCTGGGCTTCATCATTCCGGCCAAGGACATCAGCCTGACGCAATCGCTGCTGATCGGTTTCGACAACTACTTCAAGTACCTGCATATGTCGTGGGCGTCGCCCATCATCGCCATCGCGCTGATGTTCGGCGTGCTGGCAGGCGTGCTGACGTGGGTGGCAGGCCCTTCGAAAGGTATCTTCGCCGTGGGCAAGGCGGGTTATCTGCCTCCCTTCTTCCAGAAGGCCAACAAGAACGGCGTACAGCGCAACATCCTGCTCATTCAGGGCGGCGTCGTAACGCTGCTGGCGCTGCTGTTCGTGGTGATGCCTTCGGTGCAGTCGTTCTATCAGATCCTCTCGCAGCTCACCGTGCTGCTCTACCTGATCATGTACATGCTGATGTTCTCGGCCGCGATCGTGCTGCGCTACAAGATGAAGGATCTCGCCCGTCCGTTCCGCCTGGGCAAGGGCAACGGCCTGATGTGGCTGCTCGGCTGCATGGGTTTCTGCGGCGCGCTGCTCGCCTTCATCCTGAGTTTCATTCCGCCTTCGCAGATCTCGACCGGCAGCAATACCGTATGGTTCTCGGTACTCGTCATCGGCTGTATCGTCGTGGTGGGGGCTCCGTTCCTGATCTACGCCGCCCGCAAACCGTCGTGGCGCAATCCGCAGGCGCAGTTCGAACCCTTCCACTGGGAACAGGCCGCACAGACGCCCGCTAACATCGCCGCAGCGAACGCTGCCGGCACGAACGCCGCCGCCAAACCGGCCGACGGCCGCAAATAGCCGATGGCAGCTACATACGACTTTACACCCCATCGGATTTCCGATCCGCTGCACACGACCGACTGTCGGAGCACTCGCGGCAGAGCCGCGTTTACAGATCGGACCCACCCCGAAGCCCCCGCCTCGGCGGGGGCTTCGGACAAGACCCGCTTCGGTAGTCGGGCTCCGGCGGAACGCCGGTGTAAAACAGGAAATAGTTACCCGACCAATTGACCAATTTCAAAAAAAGACGACGCTATGAAACGCATCATTACCATCGAGGCCGTAAAAGAGGCGGTGGAAGCCGCCCACGCCCATTTCCGCGAGGAGAAGGGCGGCAAAAACGCCGACTACATCCCCTATCTGAAAAACGTGCCCTCCGACCTTTTCGGCATCTCGGTCTGCCTCGCGGACGGCCGCAGCGTGACGGTCGGCGACACCGACTACCGCTTCGGCATCGAATCGGTGTCGAAAGTCCCCACCGCCATCCTGGCGATGAACCAGTACAGCGCCAAAAAGGTGCTCTCCCAGATCGGCGCCGACGCAACGGGACTGCCCTTCAACTCGATCATGGCGATCCTGCTGGAAAACGACCATCCTTCGACGCCGCTGGTCAACGCCGGCGCGATCTCGGCCTGCTCGATGATCAAACCGACGGGCAACGCGGAGGCCAAGTGGAAGGCGATCGTGGATTTCATTTCGGGACTTTGCGGCAGCAAGGTGTCGGTACTCGACGAACTCTACCGTTCGGAGAGCGAAACCAACTTCAACAACCGCTCCATCGCATGGCTGTTGAAGAGCTACAACCGCATCTACGACGATCCCGACATGTCGCTCGACCTCTACACGCGCCAGTGCTCGCTGGGCATCACCGCCAAACAGCTCGCCGTCATGGCCGCCACGATCGCCAACTGCGGCACCAATCCGGTGACGTGGGAGGAGGTTTTCCATCCCAATCTCACCCCGCACATCGCTTCGCTCATGGCCACCGTCGGCTTCTACGAGCATACGGGCGACTGGCTCTTCAACACGGGGCTTCCGGCCAAAACGGGCGTCGGCGGCGGCATTATGGCCGTCATCCCCGGCGTAATGGGCCTGGCGGCGTTCGCGCCTCCCCTGGACAGTGCGGGCAACTCGGTCAAGGCACAGAAGGCGCTCGAATACATCTCCGTACGGCTGGGTCTGAACATTTTCAGCCCCGCGCGCGTCGAACTGGCGGCGGCCGAACCCGTCAGAGAGGGCGTCTGCAAATAACCGCCCGTGCGCATAACGAAAAGCTCCCGACACTCGGTGTCTGGAGCTTTTCGTTCGTCGGGACCTACCGCAGCCGGCGTTTCACCGTCGCCGGATTGCCCGCCGCCAGCGAATCGGCGGGAATATCGCGCACGACGACGCTGCCCGCCGCAACGACCGAACGGTCGCCGATCGTGACGCCCGGACAGACGACCACCCCGCCGCCGAGCCAGCAGTCCTCGCCGATCGTGATGCGAAAACTCGTCTCCACCGGACGGCGGCGTTCCAGATAGTCGACGGGGTGCTGCGGCGTATAGAGCTGGCAGTTGGGGCCGAGCTTCGTGCGGGCGCCGATCCTGACGCCGCCGCAATCGAGGAACGTGCAGCCCATGTTGACGAAGACCTCTTCGCCCAGTTCGATCCGCCAGCCGAGGTCGCAGTAGAACGGCTGCACGACCTTCGCCGAGGCGGGGATGCCCGGGATCAGCGCTCCGAGCGCAGCGGCATACGCGGCCGCATCGTCCGCCGGCGTGCGGTTGAAACGCTCCACCCGCCGCCGGCCCTCGCGGAACTGTTCCGCGAGTTCGGCATCCGAAAAGTCGTACAGCCCGCCGGCCAGCATTTTTTCCAGTTCGGTCACGATTCGGATCTGTTTTTTCGGATCAGGTAAACGAACAGAGCGAAGACCCCGCCCAGCACCGCGACGCCCGCTGCCATGAGCGGATAGTTGTGCGCCGCCCCCGCCCGGACGATCCAGTAGAGCAGACCGGCCGGCAGCAACACGCAGAAGGCGATCGTGAAGAGGAGGAACAATCCCGTAAAGAGCCTGAACGTCCGTTTGTTCCGCCGCACCAGCGGTTCCAGTTCGGCGATCCGCGCACGGTAACGCTCGGGCTCCTTTTCGGCGAGCCGGCGGAAGATCGCCAACGCCTGCGGCAGGTAATCGAGCATGTCGGGGCGGTTGTGAAGCAACGCCAGCCGGCCGAGTTCATAATACGTCTCGCCCAGTTCGGCCTGCTGCCCGTCGGTCGGTTCCGGCACGGATTTCAATGCCGAGAGCCGTTTGAGCAGCTGCGTGACATAGGCGTCTTCATCGCCCCGCTCCTCGGGCTTCGTCTCCAAAAAGTCGCTTTTCAGACGGCGGTAGAAATCGTCGAAATAGTAACTGTCGTACTTCGGCCCGTTCTTGCGGACGACCTTGCGGATGTCGTCAGGCAGATTGTCGGGAAAAGCCGTGAATCCGGCCAGCATGATCGGGACGATATTTTTGTTCTTTTCGAGCGCATAGGCCAGTTCGCACCGCACCCAGTCCGCCGACGCTACGGCCGAAGGATCGACGCAGCGGTCGAGCGCCCCCTCGCTCAGGATGAGGATGAAGTCGCGGCACTCGTCGATGCGGCGCAGCAGCTCCGTGTCGAAATCGCCGTTGCGGAGCGTGTCGATGTCGAAACTGACGCGGTAACCGTCCTTCGTCAGCAGGTCGTAGAGGTGCTTCGCCGTCTCGAAACCGCCGCGGCGCCGGTAACTGATGAAGATGTCGTAGGCCATACCCCGTTCCCTCCGTCCGGTTACTCGATCTCCCAGTCGAAGCCGTCCTTGCGGTCCTTGACGCGGATACCTATGGCCGTCAGTTCGTCGCGGATACGGTCCGACGTCGCCCAGTCCTTCGCGGCCTTGGCCTCCATGCGCATACGGAGCAGCATCTCCACCAGCGGCGTCACCCGGTCGCGGCCGCCGCCCGCCGACGCGGCCTTCTCGTCGCGCAGACCCAGAATATCGAAGACGTACCGTTTGACGGTGGCCGTGAGCGCCGCCAGGTCGGCCGCCGTGATGCGCTGCCGCCCCTCGGCGATCTGGTTGATGATCCGCACCCAGTCGAAGAGCGCCGAGATGACCATCGGCGAGTTCAGGTCGTCGTCCATCGCCTCGCGGCAGCGGCACTCCAACTCGGCGGGATCGACCGTCGAATCCTCCGACGGGCGGAGCTTCGAGAGCGTCTCGACGCCCTTCATCAGGCGGTCGAGCCCCTTCTCGGCGGCCTGCAACGCATCGTTCGAAAAGTCGAGCGTCGAGCGGTAGTGCGCCTGCAACACGAAGAAACGGATCGTCATGGGCGAATAGGCCTGCGCCAGCAGCTTGTGGCTGCCGGTGAAGAGCTCTTCGAGGGTGATGAAGTTGCCCAGCGACTTGCCCATCTTCTGTCCGTTGATCGTAATCATGTTGTTGTGCACCCAGTACTTCGCCGAATCGTGTCCCAGCGCGGCGGTCGACTGCGCGATCTCGCACTCGTGGTGCGGGAACATCAGATCCATGCCGCCGCCGTGGATGTCGAACCGTTCGCCCAGATACTTGGTGCTCATGGCCGAGCACTCCATGTGCCAGCCGGGGAACCCGTCGCTCCACGGCGAAGGCCAGCGCATAATGTGTTCGGGCGACGCCTTTTTCCACAGCGCGAAGTCGCAGCAGTTGCGTTTGTCGCACTGCCCGTCCAGCGCGCGCGTGTTGGCCACGATGTCTTCCAGATTGCGCCCCGAAAGGACGCCGTAGCGGTGGTCGCGGTCGTACTTCTCCACATCGAAATAGACCGATCCGTTCGACTCGTAGGCGTAACCCGCATCGAGAATCTTCTGCACGAAGGCCTCCTGCTCGATGATATGCCCCGAAGCCCGCGGCTCGATCGAGGGGCTGAGCACGCCCAGCGCATCCATCGCCCGATGGTAACGCTCCGTGTAGTAGTGCGCCACCTCCATCGGTTCGAGCTGTTCGAGCCGCGCCTTCTTCGTGATCTTGTCCTCGCCGTCGTCGGCGTCGTGTTCCAGATGCCCCACGTCGGTGATGTTGCGCACGTAGCGCACCTTGTAGCCGAGCGCTTGCAGATAACGGAACAGCAGGTCGAAGGTCACGGCCGGACGCGCGTGCCCCAGATGAGGATCGCCGTAGACCGTCGGCCCGCAGACGTACATGCCCACACGGGGCGGAGCCAGCGGCACGAACTCCTCCTTGCGGCGGGAAAGCGTATTGTATAAAACGAGTTTCGATTCCATAATCGCTGAAATTTCCGCAAAAATAGGAAATATTCTCTACAATTCCGCGATTTGCGGAGGTCGAATCGAAATTTGCATCCGGCCCTCCGTGCCGTGCGCGCCGGCGAAGCCGGTGGCGGGGACGAAACTCCTCGTTCGCCACCGCGCCGCGAAAAAGCGGACGGAAAGCGGCGAAAAGAATTTTGCGATCGGCTTGCCGGTTTGCGGAATTTATGCTAATTTTGTCACAGAGAATCCTGCGAAATGAAGAAGTCGGCATTCATACTCCTCTTCCTGCTGGCCTCCCTTCCGGCATTGATGAGCCGGGGAGCGGAAGCCGGCGCGGCGGCCGCTTCCGACCTTCGTCAGACGGTAAAGAATTCCTCGATCTCGGCACAGCACTCCGACTTCGTGGCCACGGAGACGTTCCAACTCTCCGTGCCGGCTCCTTCGCGCGCCCTGCGCAAGTCGAACGAACGGTCGTCGCGTACGATCCACGAAATGCCGGTACTCTATTGCGAACGGTACTTCGCATCCGTGCGCCACGACTTGTCGCAGTCCGTCGCCTCCTTACGGCCGGACGCGCACCGTCCGCTGCCGTCCCACAGCGCCGACTATCTCAAATTCGGCATTCTGGTCATTTAGCCATTCCTTTCCACTTCGACGACACGACACGCCCGCTCCCGAAGCGATCGTTCGTGTGTGCATCTACGGCTACCTGCGGGGCGGACTCCACCCGTCAGGCGGAATCTTGCGGGGCCGAACCTTCCCGACCGGAAGCGTCCCTCCCGCAGAGGAGGGGTTGCGGTCTCGGACGGAAACATGCGCCCCTGCGACAAATCCATTTTCACATCCATAAATACCGAACAGAAATGAACTTATCCTATATAATCGAAGAGACGCTGCTGATGGCGGGATTCACCTTCATCGTGGGAATCGCATTCGCCTACGCGCTCAAACTGACGACCTTCTTCTTCTCCCGCCTCAACGGGCACGACCTTCCCGTCCTGCTGCGGAAAAGCCGCATATGGGAACGCGCCTACCGCATGAACGTCGCCCACACCTACCGATACATCCGCTCGATCGCCCGCAACGACGACCCTCAGAAACGGCCTGCGGCGACGGACGCCTGCATGATCCGCACCATGCAGGAACTGGCCGAATACCATTTCGGTAATTCCGGAGAATCGAGTAAAGAAGACGGGAACATGAACGGTTTATACGAATTCCACCATGGAAAAATTTGATCTGAACAATATCTTCCAAGGCATTTCGACCCTGTTGCAGTCCGACCCGTCGATCATGTACGCCCGCATCGGACTGATCCTGCTCGGCATCCTGCTGGTCTATCTGGGACGCCGGGGCATCCTCGAACCGCTGGTAATGATCCCCATGGGACTGGGCATGGCAGCCGTAAACGCCGGCGTACTCATCATGCCCGGCGGCGTACAGGGCAATCTGTTCCTCGACCCGATGGTCACCGACACCGACCAGTTGATGAACATTCTGCAAATCGACTTCCTCCAACCGGTCTACACCTTCATGTTCAGTAACGGTCTGATCGCCTGCCTGATCTTCATGGGCATCGGGACGATGCTCGACATCAACTTCCTGCTGGCCAAGCCACTGCAAAGCATGTTCCTCGCGCTGTGCGCCGAGCTGGGTACGTTCGCCGTCGTACCGATCGCCTTCGCGATGGGGCTGAGCCCCAACGACAGCGCCTCGATCGCCATGGTGGGCGGCGCCGACGGGCCGATGGTGCTCTTCGCGTCGCTCAACCTCTCGAAAAGCATCTTCGTGCCGATCACCGTCGTAGCCTACCTCTACCTCGGACTCACCTACGGCGGCTATCCCTACCTGGTGCGTGCGATGGTTCCCAAACGGCTGCGCGCCATCAAGATGCAGCCGCCCAAGAAAGCGCCCAAACAGTACTCCGCAGCCACCAAAATCTCGCTGGCCGTGGTCATGTGCGTGATTCTCTGCCTGCTCTTTCCCGTGGCCGCTCCGCTCTTCTTCTCGCTCTTCATCGGCATCGTCATCAAGGAATCAGGACTCAAACACGTCTGCGACTTCATCAGCGGGCCGATGCTCTACGGCTCGACCTTCTTTCTGGGAATCCTGCTGGGGATTCTCTGCGACGCACATACGCTGCTCGACCCCACGGTGCTCAAACTCCTCGTGCTGGGCATCCTCGCCCTGCTGATTTCGGGCATCGGCGGCATATTGGGCGGTTATGCCATGTATTTCCTCAAACGGGGCAACTTCAACCCCGTCATCGGCATCGCCGCCGTGAGCTGCGTGCCCACGACGGCCAAGGTCGCCCAGAAGATCGTCTCGCACGACAACCCCACGTCGTTCGTCCTGGCCGATGCGCTCGGCGCCAATATCACGGGCGTCATCACCTCGGCCATTATCGCCGCGATCTACGTGACCGTCGTCCCGCTGCTGTAAAATCCGACGAAACCCCTACATCATCAATATTCATCCGCGAGGCGGGGCCTGATTTCGGGCCCCGCCTTTTCCACCTGACGGACAGCCGAAAAAACCGCCTCCCTGTACGGCGGGAGAAAGACGACAACCCGAAAATTCGTCGGACAACCTGCCGCGCCCAGCCATCCGCAAGCCGAAGTCTCCGCCTCGCGAAAAATCGGGAAGAAGAACGGGCGGCGGATGCGCCGTAGACACTCCGCCCCGGCAATCGCAAAATAAATTTGCATCGCACCCGGCTTATTCGTATCTTTGGCTGCGCCGAAGATACTGCCGCACGGCTATGTGCAAATAAATTTGACATTGCACTCACTTATTCGTATCTTTGTCCGATTATATGCTTCATACCCTAAGACGATCCGCATGAAACGTTACAACCGTTGGAACAACATCGTGGGATGGGCGGTCTTCGCCGTCGCGGCGCTGACCTACCTGGCCACCATGGAACCTTCGGCAAGCCTCTGGGACTGCTCGGAGTTCATTGCCACCTCCTACAAGCTCGAAGTGGGACATCCGCCCGGAGCCCCGCTGTTCATGATGATGGCGCGTCTGGCCACGATGCTGGCACCCTCGACCGAGTACGTGCCGCTGATGGTCAACGCCATGAACTCGCTGGCGAGCGCCTTCTGCATCCTGTTCATGTTCTGGACGGTCACTCACCTCGGCCGCCGCATCTACTCGGCGCAGGGCCGCGAGCTGACCGACGCCAACATGTGGACCGTACTGGGTGCGGGCGCCGTCGGCGCGCTGGCCTACACCTTCACCGACACCTTCTGGTTCTCGGCCTACGAGGGCGAGGTCTACGCCCTCTCGTCGATGTTCACGGCGCTCGTGGTGTGGCTCATGCTCAAATGGGAAGACCAGGCCGACGAACCCCACGCGACGAGGTGGCTGATCCTGATCGCCTACCTCATGGGACTCTCGATCGGCATTCACATCCTCAATCTGCTGACCGTTCCGGCACTGGTCTACATCTACTATTTCCGCAAATACGCGACCGTGACCTTCAAGGGATTCTGCATCGCATCGGTCATCGCGCTGGCGATCCTCTGGTTCATCAACGGACTGATTATCCCCTACACGGTCTACATCGGGGCGATGGTCGACGTACTGTTCGTCAATACGTTCGGCCTGCCGGTCAACTCGGGCATCACCCTCTTCGCACTGTCGCTCTTCGCCCTGCTCGGGTGGAGCGTGTGGTACACCCACCGCCGCGGCCGCGTGGTGTGGAACACGCTGCTGCTGGCCACCACGATGATCCTGCTGGGATACAGTTCCTACGCTACGGTCACGATCCGCGCGGCGGCCAATCCCCCGATGAACAGCAACGACCCGTCGAATCCCCATGCGCTCTTCTCTGTGCTCAACCGCGACCAGTACGGCGGCCGGCCGCTGCTCTACGGCGCCTACTACTCGGCGCCGGTCGAAAGCGTCGTCGAGTCGACGCGCTACTACATCGACGACGAAGGCCGCTATGCCACGGCCTCCTTCCCCACGGGCTACACCCACCCGCAGCAGTTCATGCACCTCTTCCCCCGCATGTGGAACTACGCCAAGAGCCCCGACGAATACAAACAGTGGGCAGCCTACCGCACCAAGGTGGAGACGCTGCGCGACGAGCAGGGCAACGTCCTGCGCGACGAGAAAGGGCAGCCGCTGCGCGGCGAGGTGCTCGACTACGGCACGAAGCGCACCTACGACGACGGCTACTCCGAGCCGCGCGTCATCACGGAGCCGACCTTTTTGGAGAATCTCAACTACTTCTTCTCCTACCAGCTCAACTACATGTACTGGCGCTATTTCCTGTGGAACTTCGTCGGCCGCCAGAGCGACATCCAGCCCGCCGGTTCGACGACGATCACCGACGGCAACTGGCTGTCGGGAATCGACGCGATCGACCGCATCTACCTGGGGCCGCAGGAGAATCTGCCGCGCGAAGTGGCTGACAACAAAGCGCGCAACACCTACTATTTCCTACCCTTCATCCTGGGCCTCATCGGGTTGATCTACCAGCTCAACCGCGACCCGAAGAACTTCCTGATCGTGCTGTCGCTCTTCGTGATGATGGGTATCGCGCTGGTGGTCTACTTCAACACCTCGCCCGGCGAACCGCGCGAACGCGACTACGTTTACGCCGGATCGTTCTACGCCTTCGCCATGTGGATCGGGTTCGGGGTGATGGCGTTCAAGGACCTCATCGTCCGCCTCACCAAGCGCGACGACCGCACGGCCGCCGTGGCGGCGACCGTCATCGGTCTCGTGGTGCCTGGCATTCTCTGCGCCGAGAACTGGGACGACCACGACCGTTCGGGCCGCACCTACGCCCACGACATCGGCTGGAACTACCTGCAATCGACGCTTCCCAACTCGATCATCCTCAACTACGGCGACAACGACACCTTCCCGCTGTGGCTCAACCAGGAGGTCGACGGCCTGCGCCCCGACGTGCGCATCATGAACACGAGCTATCTGGGCGGCGAATGGTACATCGACGAGATGAAGACCCGGGCCAACGAAGCCGCCGGCGTGCCCTTCACCCTGCCGCGCAGCAAATACTGGTACCGCAACGACTACGTGCCCGTCTACGAGCGCGTGAACCGTCCGGTGGAGGCGCGCGAAGCCATCGAGTTCTTCGCCAGCGACGACCAGCGCACCAAGGTGCAGCTGTCGGACGGTTCGTCGAGCGACTACCTCCCCTCGAAGACGCTCATGCTGCCCGTCGACAAGCAGAACGTCCTGCGTTCGGGCATCGTCGCAGAGAAGGACAAGGATCTGATCGTCGACACGGTCTATATCAAGCTGTCGGGCGACTACCTCAACAAGGGCGAGCTGATGATCGTGGACATGCTCTCGAACTACGACTGGACGCGCCCGATCTACCTCACGCAGCCCTACATCTTCCAGAAGTTCGGGCTGGTCGACTACCTGCAATTCGACGGCTACGCCTACCGTTTCGTACCGATCCTCACGCCCTACCGTCAGGCGGGCGAAGTGGGACGCATCGACCCCGAATATGCCGTGCCGCTGCTGCTCGACGTCTTCCGCTACGGCAACCTCGACGACGAGAAGGTCTACTCCGACTACTTCACGCAGTACAACCTCTCGGCCGCCCGCGCCCGCGAAGCCTTCGCCCGCGTGGCCAAGGAGCTGATCCGCCGCGGCGACGAGAAGCCGAACTTCCCCGACAGCCTCGGCATCACCGAAGCCACCAACCGCGAGCTGGCGATCCGTCTGCTCGACGAGGGGATGCGCCGTATGCCGCCCGCGCAGGTGCGCTACACCTCGAACAACACGCTGCCCTTCATCGAAGCCTATTATGCGGCCGGCGCCGCAGACAAGGGCGACGCCCTGATGCTGGACTACGCCCGCAACCTGATGGAGTACGTCGACTATTACTTCCAGTTCGACGGCTGGCAATACGATTCGATCACCGACGCACTGGACGAGAAACTCGACCTGCTGGGCAACCTCTACTCGATGGCCGGTTACCTCAAACGCGACGCCGTGCTGACCGAGCTGAACGCCTACTACCGTTCGCTGGGCGTCACGGAGGAGGAGCTGATCCAGCCCGATTCGGCCCACCTCGACTACGAGGTCTCCGACACGGCCGCGGTGAATTGACGCTGCCGTAGAAGCGATGCGGGCCTCGTTTTTCGACGAGGCCCGCATTATTCGTTCCCGTGGCCATACTGCGTCACTCCCGCCGCGTAAGGAACGACAGCGCACGGCACTGCCCCCGGCGGCCGCCGCCGACCTCGCGCTCGACGATGCCGGTCACGACGTCGGCGGCATCGTGCCAACGGTTCGCGCGGAACTGCCGGCGGTAGGTCGTCAGGTGGGCGTAGAGCTCCGGCCAGCGCAGGTTCCAGCCGCGCGGCATCCGCAGCGTGTGGAGCACCGTGGCCGAGTTGGAGAGGATGCGGGCCTCCTTGTTGGCGCTCTGGTGGAACCACTCCACACGCACCGCAGGGACCAGCCGCTGCACGGCGCGGGCGAATCCGCGGCCGCCGTTGTTGCTCTCGACAGCGGCCGTGCGCGTATCGCTGCGCAGCAACAGGTCGGCCACCAGTCCCTCGGTTACCTCCATGCCCTCGCGCGAATAGACCAGATCGGTGACGTAGATCGTCCCGTCCGTATCGACGGCATACGACATCGAGCAGAGGTAGTCGTCGCCCGTGTCGGCCGTATCGGTATAGTTGGCGCGGCGGACGATCTCGCGTGGCAGGGCGTCGTACTCGGCGAACTGGTCGCCGTAGAGCAATCCTTCGCGCACGGAGGGACGCCCCTGGTACATGCACTCGAAACGCAGCGGATCGAGCGCCCGCTTGGCGTGGAGCAACGCCGCGTCGTGCCGCGCGGGCCATAATGCCTCGCCCGCCGCACGAGGATCGATCGCGGAGGGCGGGGTCGTTTTGAGCGCTTCGAAATTGAGCGCCAGCCAGCCGTCGGCGGACACCCGCGCCAGATCCTCCCACGCACGCAGTTCGACCACCGGCTCGCGCTGTCGCAGCATCCCGATCAGATCCTCTTCGTGCCAGCGCGTGAAGACCAGCAGCTCGCGCGAGTCGTTGTGCATCCGCGTGCGCACCACCGAAGTGTACCACTCCCAGCAGTTCTCGCGCACGAGCGGCGAATTGGCCTCCATGGCATCCTTATAGAGGTCGTCGAGCAGGAAACAGTCGACGCGGTTGCCCGTGAGCGAGCCCTCGCGGCCGACCGACAGCAGACTGCCCTCGCGCCCCACGATCTCGACTTCGTCGGCCGTGCGGATGTATTCGGGAGGTTTCGAGCCGCGCTTGATCGTCGTGTCGGGAAAGAGTTCGCCGTATTCGGCCGAGCAGAGGATGCGCTGCACGCGGCGGTTGAACTTCGACGCCAGCGACGCCGAATAGGAGGCGATGGCGATCCGTAAATCGGGATCGAGTCCCAGCAGATAGGCCGGCAGCAGCGTCGTCGCCCCGACGCTCTTGCCGTGCTGGGGCGGCATGGAGATCATCAGGCGGCGGACGCGCCCTTCGGCGAAGGCTTCGAGCACGCGATAATAGGTGCGGTGGAACCACTCCAATTCCAGAAACGGATAGACTGCAAGTGCATAATCGGTAAAAGAGATCATCGACGAGAAATGAAAAATTAAGAATTGAAAATAATACTTTGCCGAGACGTTACGACATCCGTCCGCAACACTGCGGCGCCTTAGCGCCGCGCGGGCCGAAGCCTCCGCGGGCGGAGGCCCGCAATATGCGTGCTCCGCAGTCTTCGGTCCGCAGATAGGACAGGCCAATTCGCAAGCCGGTATCTTGGGGAAATAGATCATCCTGCTTGCGCGCACCGCACCGCAAACTCCGCCAGGCGAAATACAGTTTTGAAAGTCTCGCTCTTCGGTCGCAGCCGAAGAGCGGCAGCCCGCAGCCGCCCCATGCGGAGGGCTGCATCGTCCCGCCTATGGCGTCCGACGCGTCCTTCGCCGGCTGCGGACTGACAAAGGAGGGCGCCTATCATCCGTAACGCGTCGGTATCGCGCGGGCCGAAGTCTCGCCCACAGAGCCCACTCCAAAGGAAGCACTCCGCAGTCTTCGTCCCGCAACGCATCGGACAAACAGCCCAGCGCTTCCACATCGTTTGATCTCCACATCGGAACCCTCAGAAACTAAACATTCCGCCGCCGGCATCCCCGCCCCCCTACCGGACGATGCGCCGAAACCGCTCGGCAGGACGAGCGCCATTTGACCGAGAACAGGATAAAAATCCGGCAGCCTCGACCGGATGTCGAGGCTGCCGGCGGCAGACCTTCGGGACGACGGCCCCGACGGGCGGTCTGCACAGGAACCGGTTTCATCGGGCCGGGCGCACCCCTGTACGGGCGGGCCGGACGAGAACACGGCACCGAAGGCGAAGGTCGGGAGCCGTCGCTCCCGGAGCGGGAACAGCGACCTTCGCCGATGAGACTACACGAGCAGGCTGGGCCGCAGTTCGGCGAACGAAAAATCGTTGGGCACCTCCCCGTCGGCTGTCACGGTATGGAATTCCCACCACACGGGAACCACGTCCGTAAGCCGTCGGCGACACCCTTCGGGCCAACGGTCGTCGCTGCGGTAGAGAACGAGCGACGCCGTCAACCTGCACAAGGTCTCCCCGACCGCACACTCGACGCTTCCCGAATAGAAACCGCCGCCGCCGAACGCTTCGCGCAACCGGATCGCAATCTCATCGTAAAGTTCGGATGAAACTTGAAACATGGCAAGGAAAAGATTTTAAGGTGTTTTTTGTTTTTTATGAATAAATAGTTTAACTTTGCGAAGACAAATATAGGTTCAAATATTTGATTTTACAATAAAAAGTTCAATTATTTGTATCGATTTTTCTAATAAAATTATCATGAATCAACGGGTAAAACTGATACGAAAAGAGCTCGGAATGACGCAAGAGCAACTGGCTCAACATCTTGGGATCGGGAAAGCCGCACTCTCGATGATCGAAACAGGCAAGGCGGCGCTCTCGTCGCGCAATCGCAACATTCTGGTTCAGGAATTGAACGTAAACCCCGACTGGCTCGAAACGGGCAAGGGCTGCATGTTCAACGCCGAACCCGACCTGACCTCCTACCTGCACCGCACGGACAACTCGCTGCCGTTGCAGAGCGTGCCGCTCTATTCGATCGAGGGGACGGCGGGACTCGTACCGCTGTTCAGCGACCAGGCGCAGCTCAAACCCGTCAATTTCATCCACATCCCCAACCTCCCCAAATGCGACGGCGCGATCTACATCGTGGGCGATTCGATGTATCCGCTGCTCAAAAGCGGCGACATCGTCCTCTACAAGCAGCTGCACGACATCGGCGACGTCTTCTGGGGCGACATGTATCTGTTGTCGATCGACATCGACGGCGAGGAGTACGTCACGGTGAAATACATCCAGAAATCCGACCGCAAAGGTTACGTGAAGCTCGTCAGCCAGAATCCCCACCACGCCGACAAGGAGGTCGAGATCGCCCGCATCCGTGCACTGGCGCTCGTCAAGGCCAGCATCCGGATGAACTCCATGCGCTGAGACCCGAACCGTCGGGCCGAACGGCGACGGATGCGGAGCCGCACCGAAAGACGCGGCTCCGCATCGGACATCGGCACCCGCAGCAATCCGATGCGGAATGCTGTTCCTCGCTGCGACGAAGAAGTCCCGGAACTTACGACACGCGAAAAGACGAACCCGCAAAAAGAGATATGCCCCGAATATTCGGGGCATATCTCAATTATTGCCGGACGGAGCGTTATTTCGCACGGACGCAACGTACCATCATCGAATTGGCCTGGCTCGTACCGCCGCTGGAAACCATAGGCTTGCTGGTCGCGGTATTCGACCACGCCAGATAACGGGCCTTCCCTGCATCGCCCGCGTCCGACGACCACATCAGCGAGGCTGTGGGAAGCATCAGGGATGATCCCGTACTCTGTCCGCTCGGTACGAGGTAGACATCCTGCTCGCCGTCGCTGCACAACCGGTAGGTATCGACAACGAATTCCTTCGAACCTTCGGATGTAAGTTCGATCAATTCATCGGCTGTCGGCATCCGCCACGTGCCGGCGGGAGCCACCAGCGAGCAGGGATCGGTATCGCCATACGGAATGTCGGCATACGCCATCTCCGTCGCAGTCGGCCCATACACCACACCGCCATATTTCGGTTTGGATTCAAGCGGGTCAGGCAGGGCGAAACCGTACTGACTCTTATACTTGAAATACATTCCGCGCTCCTTCGGGGCCGCAAAGACATAAGCGCCGTCCCTGACGGTCAGATACCCTTCGCTCCATACTACCGAGTAGACCAGCGGTACGACCTGTTTTCCCTGCTTCACGGTCTTCTTCGTATCCACGCCGTTGACCCAGATCGAGAGCGTGCGCTCCTCGCCGGTATTCTCCGGAATGGCGATTTCGACGGTCGGATTCTCCTTCGAACCGGTGCCCGACCACTCGCCGCCGTCGCTGCCCTTGACCACGACGGGGAACGAAGCCATGTCGCTGTCGCAGGTCACGCTCAGCGTGAAGGCTCCGTATTCGGCCGAAGCCGGCGTATGGGAGACATAGAGCGCATAATCGGTCATTGCGGGCTGTACGAATTCGACGCCTGTATAGATATGGTTGACGAAGAGGCGCAATGTCCGGTCCTGCTTCGTATCGTTCTTCGGGATACCCACCGACACCTGCGGCCGGGCGTCCGTAGCCCCCGTCTGCGTAAGGGTGCCGTCGTCGCCCCATACGGTGACATCGTAGTAGGTGAAGGCACCCGGATCGGTCTCCACGTTCAGCGAGAAGGCCTTGTAATCGACCGTTTCGGGCAGGGTGTGCATGACGTACTTCGGCTGCGGAACGTTCCGCACGCAGCGCACCATGGCCATGTTGGTACCGACCGCATCGTAATCCAGGAGCGAATATCCTATCTCGCCGTTCAGCGAATAGATCACGCCGTTGCCGTGGAAATCGCCGCCCAAGCCCCAATAACCACCGAACGTCGACTTTCCGACGGACGTACCGGTTTCGGTGCTCATGACACCGCAATAGGGCAGGAAGAGCGATACGCCCGTATAGCCCATTCCCGTAACGCCGTCCTGCGTGCGCTGTACGTCCTCGCCGTAGTAAAGTTCCGAAAGTTCTGCGTAAGTCGGCATTCGCAGAGCGGGATCGATGAGGCTGCAAGGATCGACGCCTTCGTTCTGGGGAATCGCATCGATCGCGATCTGCACCGGAGCGGGCGTATAGGCCGTCCCGGCATAGGTCGCTTCGTCCGACGGCACGCCGTAACCGCTCTCATGACGGAAGAAGAGGCCCGAATCCGACGGTTTGTCGGCCAGTACGAACCGGTCGTTCTTGACCGAGACATTGCTCTTAGTCCAGTAGAAACCGCCGAGCAGCTCCATGCCGGCCTGCTGCTTCGCCTCGACGACCTTCGTCCACACGGGCGTCTGCGACGCAGCGGCCGTCTCGAAGATCACGTCGACCTCCTTCTCCGAATAGTTGGCGCCGATATGCACGGCCACGCTCTCCGTGGGTTCGTTGACGGCAACCGGCTCGCCCACCGCTTCGCCCACCGTCAAGCGGTACTGCCACGGTTCGAACTGCGGCGTGGCACGGGTCTCGATCTTCGTGCGGAACTTCACTTCGTAGTCACCGCCGGCGAAGGGTACCGACGCGGGAATGGTCGTCGACTCGAACTCCGTCACCTCGTATTCCTTCCTGCCCGCCTCCTGCTTCGCCTCGACGATCTTCGTCCACACGGGCGTCTCGGCCACCTCGGCCATCTCCACGATCACGGCACGCTCCTCGACGCTCTCACTGGCGTCGATATGTATGCCGATCTTCTCGGTCGGTTCGGTCACCTCGACCGCATCGCCGACCGCATCGCCCAGCGTCACGCGATACTGCCATGCGACGAACAGCGGCGCAGCCGCACGGGTCTCGACCTCCAGCCGGAACAGCACGTCGTAATCGCCGCCGCCGGCAGGAACCGTCGCCGGAATAGTCGTCGACTCGAACTTGGTCACCTGGTAATCTTTCAGCGAACCCTCCTGCGTCGCCTCGACGATCTTCGTCCACGTCTCGGCCTTCACCCCGAAGGCCATCTCGACCGCCACGCCGCGCTCTTCCTTGCTGCGGTTAGGCGGAATCGTAATCGCGATTTCGGTCGTGGGCTTCGTGACCGTCACCGCGTCGCCCACCACGTCGCCGAGCGTCAGGCGATAAGCCCACGGTTCGAAGGTCGCGCCCGTCGAGCGCGTCTCCGTCCTGATGACGAAGGTCAGTTTATACCCCCCCCCTTCACCGGGAATCGAGGCCGGAATCGTACTCGATTCGAACTGCGTGACCTGATAGGCCTGCGGTTCCGGCTGATCGTCGGTCTTGTCGTCCGAACAGGCGGCGAAACCGCACAGCGAAACGCAACACAAAAGCGCCGATAGTCTGAAATTTTTCATAGGCTTCAACATAAATTTTGATGATTGAAATTCATTTTCCCTCTTCCGCGTCCGGCATACCGCAGCCTGCGAGCGTCCCTGCCCGAGACGGAACCCGCCCGCCGTTCCGGACTCGAAAAGAGAGAGTTGTTAAATGTACGACAAATTATCCGGCCCGACAACGATATAAAGATATATCATAAAAACGCATCCGCTATCTAAACGGATAATACATCGGCCGAACGGCCGTTTTAAAGGAATATTCTCCCGAAAAGCGCTCCGCTCGTTCCGAATCGTAAGCTGAATAAGGAAGATCCGGTGAAAACCGCCCGTCCCGAATCCGGAAAGTTTCGGACAATCAACGGCTTCGGATCGCTTTCGAATTACGGAACGGACCTTTTGCAAACCGTGCGCCGAAAGGAAGTTCGTCTGCGTCAATCTTTCTCCGGCTATGGCATTGGCATGGCCGGAGAAAGCGCAACCCCATACATCTTAACGAAAAACATGCGACCCGAGCCATACCCATTCGCCAAATCCATAAAAACGAAATCACGATAAATAAATATCGTGCTAAAAAATCGCAAATTTTCAGTCGTACGACTCATAAAGCCTTCCGAATAAATAAAAATAATCAATAATTATTTCTCCGTGGGCAGAAGGGCCGGACAGAGGAATTCCCGCCGGAAAACACGCTGTTTCCCTTTCCAGGCCGACGCGAACGGTGCGAATCGCAAGCGAATGAACCGGCCGATATATTTTAAATAATTTAACGAACAAAAGGCTCGATAAAAAACCGAGGCAGGAAAAGAGCGTTCGTTTTTCAGTTTCGCCGTGCCAATATGCCGGAAATTTTATATATTTGCCCACGGTTTACCCATCCTGCAACAAGGCCGGCGGATACCGTTTCCGGCCGGAAAACCTCGTCGAAAGAGGCGATTCCCGAAGAGGCGCCCCTCCCATTCGACGCCTTCCGGAAAGGAACCCCGCCGGAAGTGCCGGATACAAAACGTGAAAACAAACCATTCATTTAACGATAAAGCGATGAATCAAGAGCATGTACAAGAGCTTCAAGACGTCGTCATCCGCTTCTCGGGCGATTCGGGCGACGGAATGCAGCTCACAGGGACGCTTTTCTCCGACACCTCGGCGCTCATGGGCAACGGCATCTCGACCTTTCCAGACTACCCCGCCGAGATTCGTGCGCCGCAGGGAACCGTGGCCGGAGTATCGGGCTTCCAGGTCCATTTCGGCGCACGGCGCGTCACCAACCCCGGCGACTACTGCGACGTACTGGTAGCGATGAATCCCGCGGCGCTCAAAGCCAACCGCCGTTGGCTCAAAGCGGGAGCGACGGTCATCATCGACGGCGATTCGCTCACCGAAACCAATCTGCGCAAGGCCGGTTTCACGACCGACGATCCGATCGCGGAACTGGGACTCGACGGTCACAACCTCGTCGTGCCCGGCATCACGACCATGACCCGCGAGGCGCTCAAAGAGCTGGAACTGGACAACAAGTCGGTGGTCAAGTGCAAGAACATGTTCGCGCTGGGCATCTGTTTCTACCTCTTCCACCGTCCGGAGGACCACGCCAAGAAGTACCTCGACTCGAAATTCGCACGCAAAAACCCGCTCATCGCCGAGGCCAACAAACGGGCTATCGACGCGGGCTACAACTTCGCAGCCAATACCCACCAGTTCGCCAACACCTATGCCGTACCGGCCGCACCGCTCGAAAAGGGCACCTACCGCTCGATCAACGGCAACGTCGCCACGGCATGGGGACTGATGGCCGCCGCCGAAAAGGCGGGGCTGCCGCTCTTCTGCGGCTCCTACCCCATCACGCCGGCCACGGTGATTCTCGAAGAGCTGGCCAAACACAAGGAGCTGGGCGTGAAGACCGTGCAGGCCGAAGACGAGATCGCCGGCATCTGCACGGCCATCGGCGCCGCCTTCGCCGGCAATTTCGCCGTCACGACGACCTCCGGCCCGGGACTTTCGCTCAAAAGCGAAGCGCTCGGTCTGGCCGTCATGGCCGAACTGCCGCTGGTGGTGGTCGACGTCCAGCGCGGCGGCCCGTCGACGGGTCTGCCGACCAAGACCGAACAGAGCGACCTGATGCAGGCGCTCTACGGCCGCAACGGCGAGTGTCCCGTGGTGGTGCTCGCAGCCTCGACGCCCGGCGACTGCTTCCGTTTCGCTTTCGAAGCGGGTAAGATCGCCATGGAGCACATGACGCCCGTGATCCTGCTCACCGACGGATTCATCGCCAACGGTTCGCAGCCGTGGCGCATCCCGCAGATGAGCGACTACCCCGCCATCTGTCCGCCCGTGGTCGAACCGCACCCCGAGGGCGAGGCGTTCATGCCCTATGCCCGCGATGCCCGCCACGTCCGCGGCTGGGCCTTCCCGGGCAAGGCGGGCCTCGAACACCGCATCGGCGGCCTCGAAAAACACTGTCTGAAAGGGTGTATCTCCTACGAACCGGCCAACCATCAGGAGATGGTGCGCACCCGTGCTGCCAAGGTAGCGGCCGTGGCGGACGACCTGCCGCGTCAGGAGGTCATGGGCGCGGCCGAAGGCGACCTGCTGGTGATCGGCTGGGGCGGTACGCGCGGCAACGTGCAGAGCGCCGTGGAGCAGTTGCAGGAGGAGGGCAAGCGCATCTCGTTGTGCCACTTCAACTACATCCACCCGCTGCCGCACGGCGTGCGCGAGATCCTCGGCGGTTTCCGCCGCATCGTCGTCTGCGAGCTCAACGAAGGGCAGCTGGCCTCCTACCTGCGCCAGCAGTTCCAGGAATTCCGCTTCGGGCAGTACAACAAATGCGAGGGCCTGCCCTTCACCGTCGTGGAACTGAAAGAGGAATTCAACCGGATTTTGAACGAGAAATAGATAACAAGCTCTTGGCAACATACAACTACACACCCGCCGCAGAAGCCTCCCTTTTCAAAGGGAGGTTTGGAGGGTTTGTCGATATTCAAGCGAAGCGGTTTGAAATCGGCTCGATGCTGCCGACCGATAAACGTACAATCCGAAAATAACGATTATGGCAACATACAACTACACACCCGCCGATTTCAAATCGGATCAAGAGGTCAAATGGTGTCCCGGATGCGGCGACCACGCGGTGCTGAACGCCGTGCAACGCGCCATGCCCGAAATCGCCGATGCGCTCGACACGCCGCACAACCGGTTCGTCTTCATTTCGGGCATCGGCTGCTCGTCGCGCTTCATCTACTATATGAAGACCTTCGGGTTCCACACGATCCACGGCCGCGCCAATGCCGTGGCCACGGGCGTCAAGGTCGCCAATCCCGACCTGAGCGTATGGGTCTGCACCGGCGACGGCGACTCGCTGGCCATCGGCGGCAACCACTTCATCCACGCCATCCGGCGCAACGTCGATCTCAACTGCATCCTCTTCAACAACGAGATCTACGGACTGACCAAAGGGCAGTACTCGCCCACGACCAAGCTGGGCAAGGTCACCAAGACCTCGCCCTACGGCACGATCGAAAAGCCGTTCAATCCCGGCGAACTGGCCATCGGCGCCAAGGCGACCTTCTTCGCCCGCACGGTGGACGCCGACGTGGAGCTGACCAAGTCGTGCCTGCTGGCCGCCGCACGCCATCAGGGGATGTCGGTGGTCGAATGTCTGGTCAACTGCGTGATCTTCAACAATAAGACACACGCCGATTTCGCCGGCGACAAAGCCACCCGCGCCGAACGCACGATCGTGCTGCGCCACGGCGAGAAGATGCTCTTCGGCGCGAACCGCGACAAGGGCCTCGTGCGCGAGAACGGCAAGCTGAAAGCGGTGACCGTCGGCGAAGACGGGTACACGATCGACGACGTTCTCACGCACGACGCACACGAGCGCGATACCTCGCTGCATCTGATGCTCGCGGCGATGAAATACCCCGACATGCCGGTGGCCGTCGGCGTGATCCGCGAGGTGGAGGACACGCACGTCTACGACCGCAAGGTGGCCGAACAGGTCGCCGAAGTCCGGAACTCCAACCCGATCCGCTGCATGGACGACCTGCTCCACGCGGGCGAGACGTGGAAGATCGGATAAACGCGCAATCACCGATGAAAAACGGGGGCGGCGGACGACGGATGTCCGCCGCCCCCGTTTTTCTGCGAACAGTTCCGGCCTGCGGCGCGCCTCCTGCCGAAGAGAAAGAATCCACAGACCCGTCCCAAAGAGCGGAAAAACCGGAAGTTACGATTTATAACCGGCCGTACCTGCCTCCTTCCGGCCACTCGTTCGACGACGGACGTACCGCTTCCGCCGCCGAAGAATATTCCGGCACGCCCGCTTCCGGCACGCTCGCCGGAGACGATTTCCGAGGCCGACCTCATAACGGCTCCAATACTTGCTATAAATCAATAAAATAACACCCAATCCCAAATTAGTTCCGATTACGAGAAGATACCGCGGGAGGGATATTCTCCCACGGCATTCCACCCCCGTCCGCCGCCGAAATGCTGTCGACGCACGACGTTCGTAGGCCGGATAGATTCGGTGCCGGAAAGAAAACAGACAGAATTTCGTCGCACCGAAACGGGATCGTATTATTATTCGAAACTTCACGGAAAATATTTTTGAAATTCTTGAATAATTTATATATTTGCAAATGAATGAATGGATTACGAAACTATATATAGTTTCATTTCGTGCCTAAGCAGGATGATATTTTATAAATTTAGCATCTGTTTCACCCGTTTCAGTTACGAATCGTAATCAAAATCCGCCGAACCGGCCATTTCGCACGCCGGCGACGAACGATCGGGCGACAAGGTTCACCCTTTCGGAAATACATGACATCCGGCCGGGGCCGGCTGCGGAGATTCCGGCAGGCTTCGGCTCCTTCGCAGCGGAAAGAGCGGACTCCGACAACGGAAGGCCCAGCGGATACGGGCGGACACACGGCTTTTTGCAGGAAAACACGGATTCGGAGCGATCGAACGATCGCCCGACATCAGAAGACCGACAGAATATGAGTGAGAGATTGTACATTTTCGACACCACGCTCCGCGACGGCGAGCAGGTTCCCGGCTGCCAGTTGAACACGATCGAAAAGATCGAGGTCGCCAAGTTGCTGGAAAGCCTCGGCGTGGACATCATCGAGGCGGGATTCCCGATCTCCAGCCCCGGAGACTTCAACTCCGTGCTCGAAATTTCGAAGGCCGTCTCCGAGCCGACGATCTGCGCGCTCACGCGCGCCGTACGCAAGGATATCGACGTAGCGGCCGACGCCCTGCGGCTGGCCAGGCACAAGCGGATCCACACCGGTATCGGCGTCTCGCCCCAGCACATCTACGACAAACTGCGTTCGACGCCCGAAAAGATACTCGAAACGGCTGTCGACGCGGTGAAATACGCCAAACGCTACGTCGAAGACGTGGAGTTCTACGCCGAAGACGCCGGCCGGGCCGAACCCGAATACCTCGCCCGCGTGGTCGAAGCGGCCATTGCGGCCGGCGCCACGGTGGTCAACATCCCCGACACGACGGGCTACTGCCTGCCGCAGGAGTACGGAGCGAAGATCCGCTATCTGGTCGAACACGTCGCCAACATCGACCGTGCGATCATCTCCACCCACTGCCACAACGATCTGGGCATGGCGACGGCCAACACGCTGAGCGCCGTTCTCAACGGCGCCCGGCAGGCCGAGGTGACGATCAACGGCATCGGCGAACGGGCGGGCAACACCTCGCTCGAAGAGGTGGTGATGACGCTGCGCTGCCACCGCGAACTCGACATCGACACGCGCATCAACTCGCAGCTCATCACCAAGGCCTCGCATCTGGTGTCGAGCCTGATGAACATGCCCGTGCAGCCCAACAAGGCGATCGTCGGACGCAACGCCTTCGCCCACTCGTCGGGAATCCACCAGGACGGCGTGCTCAAACACCGGCAGACCTACGAGATCATCGACCCGCAGGACATCGGGCTCAACGAATCGGTCATCGCCCTGACGGCCCGCAGCGGCCGCGCGGCACTGGTGCACCGGCTCGAACTGCTAGGCTACGACCTCACGCCGGAAGAACTGAACGCCACCTACGACAAGTTCCTCGCGCTGGCCGACCGGAAAAAGGAGATCCACGACTACGACCTGCTCTACCTAGTAGGCGACATCGACCGCATCCGCAAACAGTCGATCGCACTCAAATTCCTGCAAGTGACCACCGGAACCCTCGTTCCGACGGCTACCGTCGTACTGAAATTCGGCGACCACGAACGCATGTCGATCGCCACGGGCAACGGACCGGTCGACGCGGCCGTCTCGGCCATCAAGAAGCTCGTCAACGAGCGGGTCACCCTCTCGGAGTTCCTGATGCAGGCCGTCACGCGCGGCTCGGACGACGTGGGGCGCGTCCACGTACAGGTCGAATGCGGCGAACGCACCGTGCACGGCTTCGCAGCCCACACCGATACGACGCGCGCGTCGGTCGAGGCATTTCTCGACGCGCTGCGCGTGCTGAACGTCACCGAACGCAAAGAGAAGGAGGAGTAGCATGGGACGCACGCTTCTGGACAAAATCTGGGATGCGCACACGGTGCGCACCGAGGAGGGCGGCCGCACGGTGCTCTACATCGACCGGCAGTACATCCACGAGGTAACCTCGCCCGTGGCCTTCGCCGGACTCGCGCGGCGCGGCGTCGGCGTGGTACATCCCGACCGCATCACCGCCACGGTCGACCACAACATCCCCACCGTCGACCAGCACCTCCCCATCGCCGAGCCTCAGTCGCGGCATCAGGTCGAGACGCTGCGCGCCAACTGCGCCCGCTACGGCATCGAGCACTTCGGCATGGGCGATCCGCGGCAGGGGATCGTACACATCATCGGCCCCGAACTGGGGCTCACGCAGCCGGGCATGACGATCGTCTGCGGCGACAGCCACACCTCCACGCACGGCGCGCTGGGGGCCGTCGCCTTCGGCGTGGGAACCTCCGAAGTCGAAATGGTACTGGCCAGCCAGTGCATCCTGCAAGGCAAGCCGCGCGCGATGCGCATCACCGTCGACGGCACGCTGCCCTCGGGCACGGAGGCCAAGGACATCATTCTCCACATCATCGCGCGCATCACCGCTTCGGGCGGAACCGACCATTTCATCGAATTCGCCGGCGAGGCGATCCGCTCGCTCTCGATGGAGGGACGCATGACGGTATGCAACATGAGTATCGAGTGCGGCGCCCGCGGCGGCATGATCGCCCCCGACCAGACGACCTTCGACTACCTGCGCGGACGCGAACGCGCGCCGCAGGGCGAGGCGTTCGACGCCGCCGTAGCGCGGTGGCGGGAACTTTACAGCGATGCCGACGCACGTTTCGACCGCGAATACCGGTTCGACGCCGCCGAGATCGCACCGATGATTACCTACGGGACGAATCCCGGCATGGGGATGGCCGTCGACGCGGCGATTCCCGCCGACGCCGATCCCAAAGCGCTGGAATATATGGGATTCGATGCCGGCGAACGGCTGCTGGGCAAACCCGTCGACTACGTTTTCGTCGGCAGCTGCACCAACGGCCGCATCGAAGACCTGCGGCGTTTCGCCCGTCTGGTCGAGGGACGGCGCAAAGCTCCGGAAGTGACGGCATGGATCGTCCCCGGCTCGAAGGCCGTGGAGGCCGCTGCGAAGGCCGAAGGACTGGATCGGATTCTCGCCGCCGCAGGATTCGAACTGCGCCAGCCGGGCTGCTCGGCCTGTCTGGCGATGAATGCCGACAAGATTCCCGCCGGCAAGTACTGCGTCTCGACCTCCAACCGCAATTTCGAAGGGCGTCAGGGGCCGGGAGCACGCACGCTGCTGTCGGGCGTCGCCGTAGCGGCGGCCGCCGCCGTCAGCGGCCGGATCGCAGACCCGCGGGAGCTGTTCGGGTTCCCGCCGGACGATTGAAAACGAACGTTGCAAACGAACCTTTTCGATAAGCCGAGCGCAGAGCCGAACGAAGTTCGGGCTCTGCCGAGGCGAGAAAAGGCGCACGAATGTGAACCTTTTCGTTAAGCCAAATGAGCAAAACCGCACTTGCGCGAGCTATGCCGAGGCGAGAAAAGGACTGCTGAAAAACAAACGCGTAATACAATGGCTATTCCCAAATTCACGACCTTCACTTCGGGGGCGGTGCCCGTCGAGGCGGAGAACATCGACACCGATCAGATCATTCCGGCGCGCTTCCTGAAAGCGACCGAACGCAAGGGATTCGGCGACAATCTTTTCCGCGACTGGCGCTACGACGCCGAGGGGCGTCCGATCGCCGCATTCCCGCTCAACGACCCGCGTTACGAGGGGCGGATTCTCGTCGCGGGCCGCAACTTCGGCTGCGGCAGCTCGCGCGAACATGCCGCCTGGGCGCTGGCCGACTACGGCTTCCGCGTGGTGGTGTCGAGTTTCTTCGCCGACATCTTCCGCAACAACGCCCTCAACAACGGCCTGCTGCCGCTGCGCGTGAGCGACGACTTTCTCGCCGCGATCTTCGACGACCTGCGCCGCGATCCGGCATCCCGCTTCACGGTCGATCTGGAAGCGCAGACGCTGACCGCCCTCTCCGACGGCCGCAGCGAGCGGTTCGAGATCGACGCCTATAAAAAGAAATGCCTGCTCAACGGCTACGACGACGTGGACTACCTGCTGAGCATCGCCGACCGGATCGAGGCGTTCGAAGCCTCCCGACGATAACATCCTCACGAGACCAAACAACCTGCAACGACTATGGATATCAACATCGCTCTTTTGCCCGGCGACGGCATCGGCCCGGAGATCATCGCCGAAGCCACGAAAGTACTCGACCGCACGGCGGCGAAATTCGGCCACCGCATCCGCTACACCGAGGCGCTGGTAGGCGCCGCGGCGATCGACGCCACCGGCAATCCCTACCCCGACACGACCCACTGCATCTGCCGCGAGGCCGACGCCGTGCTGTTCGGCGCCATCGGAGATCCCAAATACGACAACAACCCCAAAGCGAAGGTTCGTCCCGAACAGGGGTTGCTGCGTATGCGCAAGGCCCTGGGGCTCTTCGCCAACCTGCGTCCGGTGACGGTCTACGAACCGTTGGTCGACCGTTCGCCGCTCAAAGCCGACGTGGTGCGCGGCACGGATTTCATCTGCGTGCGCGAGCTGACGAGCGGCATCTATTTCGGACGGCAGGGACGCGACCGGCACGACACGCGCGCCTACGACACCTGCACCTACACGATCGACGAGATCGAACAGGTGCTTCGCGTCGCCTTCCGGCTGGCCGGGACACGGCGGCGGCACCTCACGGTAGTCGACAAGGCCAACGTGTTGGAGACGTCGCGCATGTGGCGCGAAACGGCCCAGCGCACCGCCTGCGAATATCCCGACGTGACGGTCGATTTCATGTTCGTGGACAACGCCGCGATGCAGATCATCCGCCGGCCGACCGATTTCGACGTGATCGTGACCGAGAACATGTTCGGCGACATCCTGACCGACGAAGCCAGCGTCATCAGCGGTTCGCTGGGAATGCTCTCGTCGGCGAGCATCGGCGCGAAGTGCGCTCTGTTCGAACCCGTCCACGGATCGTATCCGCAGGCGGCGGGCAAGGACATCGCCAACCCGATGGCCGCCGTCCTCTCGGCCGCCCTGCTGCTGGAACACCTGGGCCTCGGAGCCGAAGGCAGGGCCGTGCGCAAGGCGATCGACCGCACCCTCGCCGCGGGTGTCGTCACCGAGGACCTCACCGCCCCGGGCCAGCGCAGCTACCGCACGTCGGCAGTCGGGGATTTCATCGCCGCGCAGATATGAGCGCCCCCTTCCGGCAGCGACCGGACGACGGATCGTAATCCCCGAATCGGAACCGGCGGAGTCCCGTGCGGCACGATCGGCCGAAAAAGGGTTTAACCGGTTCTGTACGCCGGTTACGGATTGTAACCAAACAAGCGGAATCGGAATAAAATAAAAACCTCCGTCGAAAACTTTCCGATTGATTGTTATGTTATTATATTTTTTTACGAATTAGCTTGGTAATGTAATTTTATATTCCTACTTTTGCTTCGTAACCAGCAACCGGATACGGTACATGCACACGTTGAACCATACATATATCCACGTCATTAATTTGCTGCTCGTCGTCACGGAATCATGACGGGAGAAGGGTGGTTTATATGTATATGAATAGACGAAGCCTTTCTCCCCCGAGAGAAGGGCTTCGCCGTTTAAAAGGGAAACACGAAAAAAAGGAGCCGTTTTCGTCAAGCCGAATGAGCGGAGCCGCACTTGCGGAAACCGCGCCGCGGCGGGAAAACGACTGTTGAAAACGAACGGACAACCATGAAACATCCACTCAGAAGCGCCGTGACGACGACCGGTCGTCGGATGGCCGGAGCCCGAAGCCTCTGGCGCGCCAACGGCATGCGCGAGGAACAGTTCGGCCGGCCGATCATCGGCATCGCCAATTCGTTCACGCAATTGGTCCCGGGCCACGTGCACCTGCACGAGATCGGCCAGCAGGTCAAACAGCGCATCGAAGCGTGCGGCTGTTTCGCCGCCGAGTTCGACACCATCGCCGTCGACGACGGGATCGCCATGGGGCATGACGGGATGCTCTACTCGCTCCCCTCGCGCGAGATCATCGCCGACAGCGTCGAATACATGGCCAACGCCCATTGCATCGACGCACTGGTGTGCATCAGCAATTGCGACAAGATCACGCCCGGAATGCTGATGGCCGCCATGCGGCTCAACATTCCGACGGTCTTCGTTTCGGGCGGGCCGATGGAAGCGGGCCGTTTCGGCGACCGCGACGTCGACCTGATCGACGCGATGGTGATGGGCGCCGACGACCGTTGCAGCGACGAGGAGGCGGCACGCATCGAACGCTGCGCCTGCCCGGGCTGCGGGTCGTGTTCGGGGATGTTCACCGCCAACTCGATGAACTGCCTCACCGAAGCGCTGGGACTCTCGCTGCCGGGCAACGGCACGATCGTCGCCACGCACGTCGCGCGCCGCCGGCTGTTCGAAGAGGCCGCCGCGCTCATCGTCCGCAACGCCGAACGCTACTACTTCGAAGGCGACGACTCGCTGCTGCCGCGCTCGATCGCCACGAAGGCGGCCTTCGAGAACGCCATGTCGCTCGATATCGCCATGGGCGGCTCGACCAACACCGTGCTGCACCTGCTGGCCGTGGCCCACGAGGCGGGCGTGGACTTCACGATGCACGACATCGACCGCCTCTCGCGCAAGGTACCCGTGCTGTGCAAGGTCGCACCCAACTCGCACTACCATATTCAGGATGTCAACCGCGCCGGAGGCATCCTCTCGATCCTGGGAGAACTCGACCGCGCGAAACTCGTCGACACCTCCGTGCGGCGGATCGACGGCCGCACGCTGGGCGAGGCGATCGCCGCCTGCGACCTGCGCAGCGCGACGGTGGGCGACGACGCCCTCGGCCGCTGGCGAAGCGCCCCCGCCGGCAAGGGCGACCGGCAGCTGGGCGTACAGGACACCCGCTACGAAACGCTCGACACCGACCGCGCGGCGGGCTGCATCCGCGACACGGAGCACGCCTATTTCCGCGACGGAGGACTGGCCGTGCTGACGGGCAACATCGCCCGCTGCGGCTGCGTCGTCAAGACCGCCGGCGTCGACGAAAAACTGCTGCTCTTCCGCGGGCCGGCCCGCGTCTACGAATCGCAGGAGCAGGCCATAGAGGGGATTCTCGGCGACGAGGTACGGCCGGGCGAGGTAGTCGTCATCCGCTACGAAGGGCCCAAAGGCGGCCCCGGAATGCAGGAGATGCTCTACCCCACCTCCTACCTCAAATCGAAACGGCTCGACAAGGTATGCGCGCTCGTGACCGACGGGCGTTTCTCGGGCGGCACGTCGGGGCTTTCGATCGGGCACGTATCGCCCGAAGCCGCCGCAGGCGGCGAGATCGCCATCGTGCGCACGGGCGATCCGATCGAGATCGACATTCCCAACCGTTCGATCCGGCTGCTGGTCGACGAACGGGAGATCGCCGCGCGTAAGGCCGCCGTGAAACGGTATGCGCCGGCCGCACGCGAACGCCGCGTCCCGACCTCGCTGCGCGCCTACGCCCTGCTGGTCAGCTCGGCAGACAAGGGCGCCGTGCGCCTGATCGATACACCCGACAACGCATAAAACCGATTGGATATGAATACGACCGAACCCTTCCGACCCGAAGAACGGCAAACGGCCGAAGCGCCGCTGCTCACCGGATCGCAAGCCCTGATCGAATCGTTTCTGCGCGAAGGCGTCGAGACCCTCTTCGGCTATCCCGGCGGCGCGATCATCCCCGTCTACGACGCGCTCTACGACTATCGCGACCGGCTGCGCCACATCCTCGTGCGCCACGAGCAGGGCGCCGTCCACGCCGCGCAGGGCTATGCCCGCGTAAGCGGCCGCGTGGGCGTCTGCCTGGTCACCTCCGGCCCGGGTGCGACGAACACCGTGACCGGACTGGCCGACGCGCTGATGGACTCCACGCCGCTGGTGCTCGTCACCGGACAGGTAGGTTCGACACTGCTGGGAACCGACGCCTTTCAGGAGACCAACTTCGTCGGGATCACGCAGGCTGTCACGAAATGGAACTGCCAGGTCAAATACCCCGAAGAGATTCCGGCGGCCATCGCCAAAGCCTTCTACATCGCCCGTTCGGGGCGCCCGGGCCCCGTCGTGGTCGACATCACCAAGGACGCCCAATGCGCGACGGCGCCCTTCCGCTACGAACGGATCACCTCGATCCGCAGCTACGCACCCACCCTTACGCCCGACGCAAGACGCATCGAGGAAGCGGCACGGCTCATCGACGAAGCCCGGCGGCCGCTGGCAATGATTGGCCAGGGAGCGATCCTGGGCAACGCCGAAGCCGAACTGCGGGCCTTTCTCGATCGCAGCGGCATGCCGGCCGCCTCGACGCTGCTGGGCCTCTCGGCGCTGCCGAGCGACGACCCCCGCAACGTGGGAATGCTGGGGATGCACGGCAACTACGGCCCCAACATCAAAAACAAGGAGTGCGACCTGCTCGTCGCCGTCGGAATGCGTTTCGACGACCGCGTAACGGGCGACCCCGCCGCCTTCGGCCCCAACGCCCGGATCATCCATTTGGAGATCGACCCCTCCGAAATCGACAAGATCGTCCATGCCGACGTGCCCCTCGTGGGCGACGTCAAGCGCACGCTCCCGCTGCTGACCGAACGCATCCGCCCGCGCGACCACAGCGCATGGATCGAGGAGTTCCGCGCCTGCGACCGCATCGAGTACGAGCGTGTGGTGCGGCGGGCGATCCGTCCCGACGGAGGGCGCATCCGCATGGGCGAGGCGGTCGACGCCGTGGCACGCGCCTACGACCGCGACGCGGTGATGGTCACCGATGTGGGGCAGCAGCAGATGTTCGCCGCCCGCTACTTCGGGTTCCGCCGCAGCCGCAGCGTCGTCACGTCGGGCGGTCTGGGAACCATGGGGTTCGGCCTCCCGGCCGCCATCGGCGCCAAGCTGGGCGCTCCCGACCGCGAGGTCGTCCTCTTCGCGGGCGACGGCGGGCTGCAAATGACCATTCAGGAATTGGCGACGATTTTCCAGTCGCACGTCTGCGTGAAGATCGTCCTGCTCAACAACTCCTTCCTGGGCATGGTGCGCCAGTGGCAGGAGCTTTTCTACGACCGCCGCTACTCGTCGACCGAGATGGTCAACCCCGATTTCGGGTTGATCGCCCGCGCCAACGGAATCGAATACCGCTGCGTCGAGCGGCGCGGGGAGCTGCCGCAGGCCGTCGCCGCCATGAAGGCCCATGCGGGCGCCTATCTGCTCGAAGTGCGGGTCGAAAACGAGGAAAACGTCTTCCCGATGGTTCCGGCCGGCGCTCCGGTCTCGGACATCCGGCTCGAATAACAACGACAGTATGGAACAGGAATACATCATCACCGTCTTTTCGGAGAACAAGGTGGGTCTGTTGAGCCAGATCACCACGGTCTTCACCTGCCGCAACGTCAATATCGAGAGTCTGACCACCTCCGAATCGGCGCTCGCGGGCATCCACAAATTCACGATCGTCGTGCGCACCGATCCCGAAAAGATCGAAAAGCTCGCGCGACAGGTCGAAAAGCGCATCGACGTGCTCAAAGTCTTCGTCTTCACCTCCGACGAAGTGGTGCAGCAGGAGATCGCCCTCTACAAGGTGACGCGCAGCCGCAACGTCGAACAGCTCGTCCGCCGGCACAACGTGCGCATCCTCGAAATCGACGACGACTACATCGTCGTCGAAAAGACCGGTTACAAGAGCGAAACGCGCGAACTGTTCGAACTGCTGCAACCCTACGGCGTACAGCAGTTCGTGCGCAGCGGCACGGTGGCGATCGTCAAATCGCGGCGCGAACTGCTCAACGAATATCTCGAAGAACTCGCACGAAACGACAGAAAACTTTCATAAAAAACAGTTACGACTATGGCACAGATCAATTTCGGCGGTGTAAACGAAACCGTCGTCACCCGCGAAGAGTTTCCATTGGAGAAGGCACGCAAAGTCCTCGAAAACGAGACGATCGCCGTCATCGGTTACGGCGTACAAGGCCCCGGACAGTCGCTCAACCTGCGCGACAACGGCTTCAACGTCATCGTAGGCCAGCGCGAGGGCACCCGCAGTTGGGAACGGGCCGTCGCCGACGGCTGGGTACCGGGGCAGACGCTCTTCGGCATCGAGGAGGCGGCCGAGCGCGGCACGATCATCCAGTACCTGCTCTCCGACGCAGGCCAGATCGCCGTGTGGCCCGCGCTCCGCAAACACCTCACGGCCGGCAAGGCACTCTACTTCTCGCACGGGTTCGGCATCACCTACAAGGAGCGCACGGGCATCGTCCCGCCGGCCGACGTGGACGTGATCCTGATCGCCCCCAAGGGATCGGGCACCTCGCTGCGGCGGATGTTCCTCGAAGGACGCGGTCTCAATTCGAGTTTCGCCGTCTTCCAGGATGCGACGGGACACGCCTTCGAGCGCGTGGTGGCCCTCGGCATCGGCGTCGGTTCGGGTTATCTCTTCGAGACCGACTTCAAACGCGAGGTCTACTCCGACCTGACGGGCGAGCGCGGCACGCTCATGGGCGCCATCCAGGGCATCTTCGCCGCCCAGTACGAGACGCTGCGCACACACGGCCACACCCCCTCGGAGGCCTTCAACGAGACGGTCGAGGAGCTCACGCAGTCGCTCATGCCGCTCGTGGCCGAAAACGGCATGGACTGGATGTATGCCAACTGCTCGACCACGGCGCAGCGCGGCGCGCTCGACTGGTGGAAACGCTTCCGAGACGCTGCGAAACCCGTCTTCGAACAGCTCTACGAAGAGGTGGCCACCGGTCGCGAGGCACAGCGGTCGATCGACCTGAACAGCAAGCCCGACTACCGCCAGAAGCTCGAAGAGGAGTTGCGCGAACTGCGTGAAAGCGAAATGTGGCAGGCCGGCGCCGTCGTGCGCAAGCTGCGCCCCGAAAACAACTAAAACCTACTGTTATGTGCGGCTTTGTCGGAGTGTTCGAAATCGGACGAAACGGTGAGAACCTGCGTGCGCAGGTGCTGCGGATGTCGGGAAAAATCCGGCATCGAGGGCCCGATTGGTCGGGCATCTACTGCGGCCCGCGCGCCGTGCTCTCTCACGAACGCCTCTCGATCGTCGACCCGCAGTCGGGCGGGCAACCCCTTTACAGCCCCGACGGCAGGCTGGTGCTGGCCGTCAACGGCGAGATCTACAACCACCGCGAACTGCGGCGCGAGCTGGCCGGCGAGTACGACTTCCGCACCGGTTCGGACTGCGAGGTGATCCTCCCGCTCTACCGCAAATACGGCGCGGGGCTGCTCGACCGGCTCAACGGCATCTTCGCCTTCGCGCTCTACGACATCGAGCGCGACGAGTACCTCATCGCCCGCGACCCCGTCGGCGTCATTCCGCTCTACATCGGCTGGGATGCCGACGAACGGTGCTACGTCGCATCGGAGTTGAAGGCGCTCGAAGGGGTGTGCAACGTCATCCGCCCCTTCGAGCCGGGGCACTACCGGTGGAGCCGCGAGGGGAAGACGACGCGCTGGTACACGCGCGACTGGTTCGACTACGAAGCCGTCGAGCAGGGCGACGCCGACCCTGCCGCGCTGCGCTCGGCGCTCGAAGCGGCCGTCCGACGGCAGCTGATGTCCGATGTTCCCTACGGCGTGCTGCTGTCGGGCGGACTCGATTCGTCGATCATCTCGGCCGTAGCCAAACGCTTCGCCGACCGCCGCATCGAGACCGAAGGACGCGACGGTGCGTGGTGGCCCTGCCTCCACTCGTTCGCCGTCGGCCTGAAAGGCGCTCCCGACCTCCGTGCCGCACGCAAGGTCGCCGACCACATCGGTACGGTGCACCACGAAATCCACTACACCGTCCAGGAGGGGCTCGACGCCCTGCGCGACGTGATCTACCACATCGAAACCTACGACGTGACGACCGTGCGCGCCTCGACGCCGATGTACCTGCTGGCGCGCGTCATCAAGTCGATGGGCGTCAAGATGGTGCTGTCGGGCGAGGGTGCCGACGAGATTTTCGGCGGCTACCTCTATTTCCACAAGGCCCCCGACGCCCGCGCCTTCCACGAAGAGACGGTGCGCAAGATCGGCCGCCTGCATCAGTACGACTGCCTGCGCGCCAACAAGTCGCTCGCGGCGTGGGGGATCGAAGGCCGCGTGCCGTTCCTCGACACGGAGTTTCTGGACACGGCCATGCGCATCGACCCCGAAGCCAAACGCCCCCGCGACGGACGCATCGAAAAGTGGATTCTGCGCAAGGCGTTCGAAGACCTCCTGCCGCCGGAGATCGTCTGGCGGCAGAAGGAGCAGTTCTCCGACGGCGTGGGCTACGGCTGGATCGACTCGCTCAAAGCATTCACGGAGGCCGCGGTCTCCGACCGCGAAATGGCGCAGGCGGCCGACCGCTTTCCGGTCAACCCGCCGCGCAACAAGGAGGAGTACTACTACCGCACGATCTTCGAGGAGTGTTTCCCCTCGCAGACGGCCGCGCAGTGCGTGCCGTCGGTGCCTTCGGTGGCGTGCAGCACGGCCGAGGCGCTGGCGTGGGACGAATCGTTCCGCAACCTCGACGATCCGTCCGGACGCGCCGTGCAGGGTGTCCACCGCACCGCCCGGGACGAATGACGACGGGACGGACGGAAAACTCCGAGTATTTACGACTGCTCCGGCAGTAAAACAACGAAACAGATGAAAGTATTGAAATTCGGCGGATCGTCGGTAGGTTCCGCACAAGGTCTGCGACAGGTGCGCAGGATCGTCGCCGCCAACGACGGCCAGATCGTCGTGGTCGTTTCGGCGCTGGGCGGCATCACCGACCGTCTGCTGGCCACGGCGGCCGCAGCCGCGGCCGGAAAGCCCGACTACACCGACTCGCTGGCCGAAATCGTGGCCCGCCACCGCACGACGATCGACGAAACGGTGGCGTCCGGGCTGCGCGGCGCGATCCGCCGGCGGACGGACGAACTGCTCGACGAACTGGCCAATATCCTGCGCGGCGTCTACCTGATCCGCGACCTCTCGCCCCGCACGGGCGACGCGATCGTCAGCTACGGCGAACGCCTCTCGTCGGGAATCGTGGCCGCCGTGCTCGAAGGCTCGCGGCTCTACGACGCGAGGGAGTTCATCCGCACGAAGACCGACTTCGGAAAGCACATCGCCGAACCGGATCTGACCGAAAAGCTCATCAGGGAGCGTCTGGCCGACCGCCCCCGCGTGTCGGTAGTGCCGGGCTTCATCGCCTCGGACTGCGCCACGGGCGACGTGACCAATCTGGGGCGCGGCGGATCGGACTACACCGCCGCACTCATCGCTGCCGCGCTGAACGCCGAGACGCTCGAAATCTGGACCGACGTCGACGGTTTCATGACGGCCGACCCGCGCGTCATCAGCGATGCCTATGTCATCGACCGGCTGAGCTTCGAAGAGGCGATGGAGCTGTGCAACTTCGGCGCGAAGGTGGTCTATCCGCCCACGATCTTCCCGGTCTACCACCGCGACATCCCCATCCTGATCAAGAACACCTTCAACCCCGAAGCGCCGGGCACGTTCATCTCCCGCGAGCGGGTGCAGGGGCGCGACAAGGCGATCAAGGGGATCTCCTCGATCAACAACACCTGTCTGGTGACCATTCAAGGGCTGGGCATGGTAGGCGTGATCGGCGTCAACCACCGCATCTTCCGCACACTGGCCAGGGCCGGCATCAGCGTCTTCTTCGTGTCGCAGGCCGCCTCGGAGAACACCACGTCGATCGGACTGCGCAACGAGGACGCCGATCTGGCCATCGCGATGCTCACCAGGGAGTTCGCCCCCGAAATCGAGATCGGCGAGGTGGGCAGCATCACCGCCGAACACGACCTGGCGACGATCGCCGTGGTGGGCGACGACATGAAACATACGCCCGGCATCGCGGGCAAGCTGTTCGGGACGCTGGGACGCAACGGCATCAACGTCATCGCCTGCACGCAGGGTGCCTCGGAGACCAACATCTCGGTGGTCGTGACGCTCGAAAGCCTTCCGAAGGCGATCAACGTGATCCACGACTCGTTCTTCCTGTCGGAGTATCAGGTACTCAACATCTTCGTGGCCGGCGTCGGACAGGTGGGGCGCGACCTGCTGGAACAGATCCGCCTGCAACGGCGCACGCTCATGGCCGACAACGGACTCCAAATCCGCGTCGTGGGAATCGCCAACTCCCGCAAACGGCTCATCGACGCCGAAGGCATCGCCCTGAACGACTGCCTCCGGCGGCTCGAAGAGGAGGGAACGCCCTCGACGCCGGAGAGCCTGCGCGACGAGATCCTCGCCCTGAACATCTACAACTCGGTCTTCGTCGACTGCACGGCCAGCGCGGAGGTGGCGGCGCTCTACCGTTCGCTGCTCGACCACAACGTCTCGGTGGTGGCCTCCAACAAGATCGCCGCGTCGTCCGACTACGCCCTCTACCGCGAGCTCAAAACCGTCTCGCGCAAACGCAACGCGAAATTCCTCTTCGAGACCAACGTCGGCGCCGGTCTGCCGATCATCAACACGATCTCCGACCTGATAAACAGCGGCGACCGCATCCTGCGCATCGAGGCGGTGGTTTCGGGGACGCTCAACTACATCTTCGACCGCATGAGCGCCGAAATTCCGTTCAGCCGCGCCGTACGCATGGCTCAGGAGGCAGGCTATGCCGAACCCGATCCGCGCGTCGACCTGAGCGGCACGGACGTCATCCGCAAGCTGGTGATCCTCACGCGCGAAGCGGGCTATGCCGTCGAACAGCGCGACGTGGAGCGGCGCACCTTCCTGCCCGAAAGCTGCTTCGAGGGGAGCATCGACGAGTTCTGGCATCGCCTGCCCGAAACGGACGCCCGCTTCGAAACATGGCGGCGACGGCTCGAAACCGAAGGGAAACGGCTGCGTTTCATCGCCCGCATGGAGGACGGACGCACCTCGGTCGGGCTCGAAGAGGTCGACAACGAAAGCCCGTTCTACCACCTTTCGGGCAGCAACAACGTCATCCTCATCACCACCGAACGCTACCGCAAATACCCGATCCAGATCAAGGGGTACGGCGCCGGCGCGGAGGTGACGGCCGCAGGCGTCTTCGCCGACATCATCCGCATCGCCAATATCCGATAGACCATGAAGTACCTCATCATCCTCGGCGACGGAATGGCCGACGAACCGATTCCACGGCTCGGCGGCCGCACGCCGCTGCAAGCCGCCCGCAAGCCGACGATCGACCGCATCGCAGCGCTCGGCGCCTCGGGAATCCTCGACACCGTGCCCGAAGGGTTCGCTCCGGGCAGCGAAATCGCACACCTCTCGCTGCTGGGGTACGACGTTCCCTCCGTCTTCGAAGGACGCGGTTCGCTCGAAGCGGCCGGCATGGGCGTCGAAATCGGGCGCGGCGAAATGGTCATGCGCTGCAACCTCATTACGGTCGAGCAGGAGCGCATCCGCAACCATTCGGCCGGCCATATCTCCACGGCCGAAGCGGCCGAACTGATCGACTTCCTCCAACGGCGGCTGGGCGGCGGCGACGTGCGGTTCCACACGGGCGTCTCGTACCGCCACCTGCTCACGATCCGCGGCGGCGACAAGCGGCTGCACACCGTCGGGCCGCACGACGTACCCGACCGCCCCTTCGCCGAAGTGCTGCCGTCGGCCGCCGACGCTGCCGCCGAACCTACGGCGCGACAGCTCCGCGAACTGATCTTCCGTTCGCAGGAGTTGTTGGCGGATCATCCCGTCAATCGGGCGCGCCGGGCTGCCGGAAAACAGCCGGCCACGAGCATCTGGCCGTGGTCGCCGGGCTACCGCCCCCGTATGCAGACCTTGCAGGAGCGCTACGCCCCGATCCGCAACGGCTCGGTCATCTCGGCCGTCGACCTGATCCGCGGAATCGGCGTCTGCGCCGGACTGACGCCCGTCGAAGTCGAAGGAGCGACGGGGCTCTACGACACCAACTACGAAGGCAAGGCCGAGGCCGCGCTGCGGGCGCTGCGCGACGAGGATTTCGTCTTCCTGCATATCGAAGCGAGCGACGAGGCGGGCCACGAAGGAGACGCCGAACTGAAAGTACGGACGATCGAAGCGCTCGACGCACGGGTGGTGCGGCCGATCTTCGAAGCGGTCTCCGCATGGGAGTGTCCCGTCTCGCTGGCCATCCTTCCCGACCACCCGACGCCCTGCCTGCTGCGCACCCACACCGCCGCGCCGGTCCCCTTCACGATCTGGCGGAGCGGCTGCCATCCCGACATGGTGGGGGCCTACGACGAACAGAGTGCCCGACGGGGCCGCTACGGCCACCTGCGGGGCGATGCCTTCATCGACCTCTTCATCCACGGTACCGAATAACGGACGAAAAATACAAGTTTCCACACGATGAAATATTACAGCACAAACCGCCGCACGCCCGAAGTCTCGCTCCGCGAGGCGGTCGTCGCCAGCATGGCGCCCGACAACGGGCTCTACATGCCCGAACGGATCGAGCGGCTGCCCGACGCATTCTTCGACGGGATCGCCCGTCTGGACCTCCACCGGATCGCCTGCCGCGTGGCCGACGCCTTTTTCGGCGAGGAGATCGAACCCGAAACGCTGCGGCGCATCGTCCGCGACACGTTCTGCTTCGACATTCCGGCTGTCCGGGTCGACGACGGCATCTGGGCGCTCGAACTCTTCCACGGCCCGACGATGGCCTTCAAGGACGTAGGCGCGCGCTTCATGGCACGCATTCTCTCCCACTTCATCGGAGGCCGCGGCGACGAACACCCCGTCACGGTGCTCGTCGCCACGTCGGGCGACACGGGCGGGGCCGTGGCCAACGGATTTCTCGGCGTCGAGGGCATCGACGTGGTGGTGCTCTACCCCAAAGGGCGCGTAAGCGACATTCAGGAGAAGCAGTTCACGACTCTGGGACGCAACGTCACGGCGTTGGAGATCGAAGGCACGTTCGACGACTGCCAACGGCTGGTCAAGAGCGCCTTTGCGGATACGGAGCTCAAACGACGGATGCGGCTCACGTCGGCCAACTCGATCAACGTGGCGCGGTTCCTGCCCCAGACCTTCTATTTCTTCCACGCCTATGCGCAATTGCGCGCACAGGGCGTAACCTCGCCGATCGTGGTGAGCGTGCCGAGCGGCAACTTCGGCAACCTCACCGCAGGGTTGTTCGCCCGACGCATGGGGCTGCCGGTCGACCGCTTCATCGCCGCCAACAACGCCAACGACACCTTTTACGAATACCTCCGCACGGGCAGCTACCGCCCCCGGCCGTCGGTCCCAACGCTGGCCAACGCGATGGACGTGGGCGACCCGAACAACTTCGCCCGCATCCTCGACCTCTACGGACGTTCGCTCGACGCGCTGCGCGCCGACGTCGCGGCGTTCCGCTGCGACGACGACCAGATCCGCGCCACGGTGGCCGACACCTTCGCCCGCACGGGCTACCTGCTCGATCCGCACGGCGCCTGCGGCTACCGCGCGCTGCGCGACGGACTGCGCGACGGCGAAACGGGCATCTTCCTCGAAACGGCCCATCCGGCCAAGTTCCTCGATACGGTGGAAAGCATCACCGGCCGGCCGGTCGAGATTCCGCAGCGCTTGCAGGAGTTCGTCAAGGGGGAGAAACGCACGGTCGCGCTCGGCGCCGAGTTCGAAGCGTTCAAGGAGTATCTGCTCAGCCGATAAACATCATGGAGAATCCGGACATCGCACCAAACGCGGCACGCTGCCGCTTCCGGCGCATCGTCGTAAAGGTGGGCAGCAACGTGCTGACCCGCGCCGACGGCACGCTCGATACCGACCGCATGGCGGCGCTGGCCGACCAGATCGCAGCCCTGCACCGTGCCGGCGTCGAGGTCATCGTCGTGTCGTCGGGCGCTGTCGCCGCAGGGCGCGGGGTGATCGCGGCCGGCCACCGGCTCGACGCCGTGTCGGCCCGCCAGCTCTACTCGGCCGTCGGGCAGGTGAAGCTGATCCGCCGCTACTACGAACTCTTCGACGCACGGGGAATCGTCTGCGGGCAGGTGCTCACCACCAAGCAGGATTTCGAGACCCGCCGCCACTACCTCAACCAGCGCAACAGCATCCGCGTGATGCTCGAAAACGGCGTCGTCCCGATCGTCAACGAGAACGACACGGTGGCGGTCACCGAATTGATGTTCACCGACAACGACGAACTTTCGGGGCTGCTCTCGACGATGATCGGCGCCGAAGCGCTCATCCTGCTGACCAACGTGGACGGTATCTGCGACGGTACGCCGGGGGTGCCGGGCGTCGAAGTGATCCGCGAAATCGCACCCGGGCAGCGCGACCTGCCGGACTGCATCCGCGACGCGAAGTCGTCGTTCGGACGGGGCGGAATGCTCACCAAGAGCCGCATCGCCCGCAAGGTGGCCGCCGAGGGAATCGAGACGATCATCGCCGACGGCCGCCGCGACGGCATCCTGCCCGACCTGCTGGCCGAGGGGAGCCGCACCCTCTGCACGCGCTTCCTCCCCTCGCCCCACCCCATCTCGGGCGTCAAGAAGTGGATCGCCCACTCGGAAGGATTCGCCAAAGGGGAGGTGCACGTGACCCGCGAAGCTCTCGATGCGCTCGGCGGCCCGCGCGCCGTGAGCCTGCTGCCCGTCGGCGTGAGCCGCGTGGAGGGTGTCTTCGAGAAGGACGACATCGTGCGCATCGTCGCCCCCGACGGCCGGCCGGTCGGCGCCGGCAAGGTCTCCTGCGACAGCACGACGGCACGCCGCAATATCGGCCGCCGCGGCGCACGGGCACTCATACACTACGATTACCTCTATCTGGACTGACCCATGGAGACGCAACACACTTTTCGACGCGCCCGCGAGGCCGCCCGCGCGCTCAACCGCACCGCCTCGGAACGGATCGACCGCCTGCTGCTGGCGCTGGCCGACGCGGTGGAGGCCGGCACGGAGGAGCTGCTGGCGGCCAATGCCCGCGACCGCAGCCGGATGAACCCCGCCGATCCGGCCTACGACCGGCTGCTGCTCGACCGCGGGCGGCTGCTGGGCATCGCCGCCGACCTGCGCAACGTGGCGGCGCTTCCGTCGCCGCTGGGACGCATCCTCGACCGCACGGTGCGCCCCAACGGCATGGAGATCCGCAAAGTCTCGGTACCGTTCGGCGTCGTCGGCGTCATCTACGAAGCACGTCCCAACGTGGGGTTCGACGTCTTCGCGCTCTGCGTCAAGTCGGGCAACGCCTGCATCCTCAAAGGGGGCAGCGACGCCCGCGACTCCAATGCGGCGATCGCCGCGCTGATCCGCCGCACGCTCGCGGCGCACGGCTTCGACGAGAACACCCTCGCCCTGCTGCCTCCCACGCACGAAGCGACGGCCGCGTTGCTCGGTGCCACGGGACTGGTCGATCTGGTCATTCCGCGCGGCGGGCGGGGATTGATCGACTTCGTGCGCGACCACGCCCGCGTACCGGTGATCGAAACGGGCGCCGGCGTCTGCCACGCCTATTTCGACCGGTCGGGCGACACGGAAAAGGGCGCGGCGATCGTCCTGAACGCCAAGACGCGCCGCGTAAGCGTCTGCAACGCGCTCGACACGCTCGTCGTCCACCGCGACCGCCTGACCGACCTGCCGCACCTCTGCCGTCCGCTGGCCGAAAAAGGGGTCGAACTGCAAGCCGACGAAGCGGCACGGACGGCGTTGCACGGGAACTATCCCGCAGCGCTGCTGCGTGCGGCCGACACAGCGAGCTTCGGGACGGAGTTTCTCTCCCTGCGCCTTTCGATCCGCACGGTCGTCTCGCTCGACGAGGCGCTCGCCCACATCGCCCGCTACTCCTCGCAGCACAGCGAGACGATCATAGCCGAAGACGCGGAGGCGATCCGCACGTTCCAGCGCGAAGTCGACGCTGCCTGCGTCTACGCCAACGTCTCGACGGCCTTCACCGACGGCGCGCAGTTCGGCATGGGCGCCGAGATCGGAATCAGTACGCAGAAACTCCACGCGCGCGGGCCGATGGCGCTGCGCGAACTGACCTCCTACAAATACCTGATCGCCGGCGACGGGCAGACGCGGCCGTAGCCCCGCCCGTGGCCGACAGACAAAAAAACGACCCGAAATTTTGTTTTCCGGAAATTAAATCCTACATTTGCGGCAGACGAGTTATCGAAAAATGACGAATTTCAACCATATCCATCATCATCACCACTTTCACCGAAGGGGCGAATCGATCGTGTATATGCGTTGATATTCCGGCAAATACAAAAGAAGCTCACCCCTTGCGGGCGGGCTTTTTTTCATGTCTGCACGCCGGGGTCGGGCGGTTGAAACGAAAATTCAAACCAAACGACTTATGTTAAGAATAGCCATTCAAGCCAAAGGCCGGCTCAACGAACAGAGCCTCGGCCTGCTCCTCGAAGCGGGAATCGCCGTTGCGGAGGGCAAACGCAGGCTCATCGCCCGCGCCGAAGGATTTCCGCTCGAAGTGCTCTTCCTGCGCGACGACGACATCCCGCAGGCCGTCTCGATGGGCGTCGCCGACCTGGGTATCGTCGGCCAGAACGAGGTGGCCGAAAAGGGATACGACGTCGAACAGGCGATGCCGCTCGGATTCGGCGCCTGCCGCCTCTCGCTGGCCGTCCCCAACGCGGCCGACTACACGGGCCCCGACTACTTCCGCGGACGGCGCGTCGCAACCTCCTATCCCAACATCCTGCGCGGATATTTCGCGCGGCAGGGCATCGAAGCCGAGATCCACACCATCGAGGGATCGGTGGAGATCGCACCGGCCGTAGGGCTGTCGGACGCGATCTTCGACATCGTTTCGTCGGGCGGGACGCTCGTTTCGAACGGCCTGCGCGAAGTGGAAACCGTTCTCCGCTCCGAAGCGGCGCTCATCGCCTGCCCGTCGCTCGACGCCGACAAACGCAGCCAGACCGAGCAGCTCGTCTTCCGCTTCCGATCGATCCGCGAAAGCCGCGACATGAAATACGTGCTGATGAACCTTCCTGTCGAAAAGGTCGCCGAAGCCACCGCCCTGCTCCCCGGAATGCGCAGCCCGACGATCCTGCCGCTGGCGCAGGAGGGGTGGTGCTCGCTGCACGCCGTGATCGGCAAGGCGCAGCTCTGGGAGCGCATCGAACGGCTCAAAGCCATCGGCGCCGAAGGCATTCTGGTGCTGGCGCTCGAAAACATGATCCGATAGAAAACAGCGAACGATATGGAACCGATCAGAGTTTACGACAATCCCCCGCGCGACGCGTGGCCTGCGCTGACGGCCCGCGTCACCCGCGACGACGCCGAGATCGACCGCCGCGTGGCAGCCATTCTGAACGAGGTGCGCACCGGCGGCGACGAGGCGCTGCGCCGCATCGCCCGCCGCATCGAGGGCTTCGCGCCCGAACGCTTCGAACTGCCGCAGGCACAGCTCGACGAAGCCGCCCGCAGCATCTCGCCCGAACTGAAAACGGCGCTGGCGACAGCCAAGGCCAACATCGAAGCCTTCCACCGCGCACAACTGCCCCGCCCCGTTGCGGTCGAGGTCATGCCGGGCGTCCGCTGCTCGCAGCGCGCCGTGGCGATCCGCCGCGTGGGGCTCTACGTCCCGGGCGGCTCGGCGCCCCTCTTTTCGACGGTGCTCATGCTCGCCGTGCCGGCCGCGATCGCCGGCTGCGCCGAAATCGTCCTCTGCACCCCTGCCGGCCGCGACGGCAGCATCGCCCCCGAAATCCGCTACGCCGCCGCGCTGTGCGGCGTGCGGCGCGTCTTCGCGCTCGGAGGGGCGCAGGCCGTCGCCGCCATGGCCTACGGCACCGAAAGCGTGCCGCGCGTCGACAAGATCTTCGGGCCGGGCAACCGCTACGTCACCCGCGCCAAGCAACTCGTCGGCGCCGAAGGCACGGCCATCGACCTTCCGGCCGGACCGTCGGAGGTGCTAGTGCTCGCCGACGAAGGGGCCTCGCCCGACTTCGCGGCCGCCGACCTGCTCTCGCAGGCCGAACACGGCGGCGACAGTCAGGCGGTGCTCGTCTGCCGCACCGTCGCGTTCGCACGCCGCGTGAACGACGCCCTCCGCCGGCAGACGGCCGCGAGTCCCCGCAATGCGATCCTCCGCGAATCGCTCGCGCAAAGCCGGATCGTCGTATTCGATACGCAGGACGACATGCTCGACTTCGCCGAAGCCTACGCCCCCGAACACCTGATCGTCTCGCTGCGCGACCCGTGGCCCGCCGCCCGCCGCATCACGACGGCCGGCAGCGTCTTCGTGGGCGATTATGCCCCCGAAAGCGCCGGCGACTACGCCTCGGGGACGAACCACACGCTCCCCACGGGCGGGTGCGCCCGCGCGTACAGCGGCGTGAACATCGACAGCTTCCTGCGCCGCATCACCTATCAGGAACTCACGTGCGAAGGGCTTCGCGCACTCGCCCCGACGGTCGTCGCCATGGCCCGGGCCGAGGGACTGGACGCGCATGCCGAAGCCGTCCGCATCCGGCTGGAAGGAGGTGTGCGATGAGACCGCTCGCAGAACTCATCCGCCCCAACATCCGCACGCTCGCCCCCTACTCCACCGCACGCGACGAGTACGGCGGCCAACGCATCGACGTGTGGCTCGACGCCAACGAAAGTCCCTACGACAACGGCGTCAACCGCTATCCCGATCCGCGCCAGCAGCGGTTGCGGGAAATGCTCGCCGCACGCAAGGGCATCGCCGCCGACCGTATCTTCATCGGCAGCGGCAGCGACGAGGCGATCGATCTGGCCTACCGCATCTTCTGCCGGCCGGGCATCGACAACGCGGTCTCGATCGCACCGACCTACGGCATGTACCGCGTCGCGGCGGCCGTCAACGACGTTGAACTGCGCGAAGTGCCGCTCGGCGACGACTTCTCGCTGCCGGTCGAACGGCTGCTCGCGGCGGCGGACGAACGGAGCAAACTGCTGTGGCTCTGCTCGCCCAACAACCCCACGGGCAACGCCTTTCCGGCGACGGAGATCGAACGGCTGCTGCGCCGCTTCGACGGCATGGTCGTCCTCGACGAAGCCTACGTCGATTTCGCCGACGGGGCCGGATTCCTGCCGCGGCTCGACGAATTCCCGAACCTGATCGTGCTGCAAACGCTCTCCAAGGCGTGGGGCATGGCGGGACTGCGCATCGGGCTGGCCTTCGCGGCACGAGAGGTCGCAGCGCTTTTTTCGCGCGTCAAATATCCCTACAACATTCCCGGCCCCACGCAGCGGGCCGCCGAGGAGATGCTCGGCCGCGACCTCACGCCGCAGATCGCCGAGATCCGCAGCGAGCGCCGGCGACTGGCCAGCGAGCTGGCCTCCTGCCCCTGCATAGAGCGGGTCTACCCCTCGCAGACCAACTTCCTGCTGGTGCGCACACCGGCGCCCGACGCTCTCTACGACGCATTGATCGAAGCGGGCATCATCGTCCGCAACCGCTCGCGCGCAGCGGGATGCGAAGGGTGTCTGCGCCTGACCGTGGGAACGACCGCCGAGAACGACCGCCTGCTCCGAACCGTCAAAACCTTCCGCCCATGAAAAAAGCACTCTTCATCGACCGCGACGGCACGCTGATCGTCGAACCGCCCGTCGACCGGCAGGTCGACAGCCTCGAAAAACTCCGCTTCGTACCGGGCGCCATCTCGGGGTTGCGAGCGCTGTCGGGACTGGATTTCGAACTGGTACTGGCCACCAACCAGGACGGGCTGGGCACGCCGTCGTTCCCCGAAGCGACCTTCCGGCCCGCCCACGAACGGATGCTCGCGACGCTCGAAGGCGAAGGCGTCCGCTTCGACGACCAGCTCATTGACCGCACCTTCGAAGCCGACGACGCCCCCACGCGCAAACCCCGCACGGGGATGTTCGGCCGCTATCTCGACGGAAGCTACGACCTCGCGGCCAGTTACGTCGTCGGCGACCGGCCGACCGACATGCTGCTGGCACGCAATCTCGGGGCGCGGGGCATCCTGCTCGCCCCCGACGAGGAGGCGGGCCGCCGTGCGCTGCGCGAAGCCGGCGCCGACGCGGCCTGCGCGCTGGTCGCCCCGTCGTGGGAGTGGATCGCCGAGTTCATCCGCCGCGGCGAACGCAGCGTCACCCTCACGCGCCGCACGGCCGAGACGCAAATCTCGCTCACGCTCGACCTCGACGGACGCTCCGGCGCGGGGCGTATCGCCACGGGAATCGGATTCTTCGACCACATGCTCGCGCAGATCGCCCACCACGGAGGCGTCGCACTCTCGGTCGAAGCGACAGGCGACCTGTGGGTCGACGAACACCACACCGTCGAGGACGTCGGCATCGTGCTCGGCGAGGCGGTCGACCGTGCGCTGGGCAGCAAGGCGGGCATCGCCCGCTATGGCTTCGTCCTGCCCATGGACGACTGCCGTGCCATGGCGCTCATTGACTTCGGGGGCCGCATCGGCTTCGAATGGGAGGCCGAATTCCGCCGCGAATGCATCGGTGAACTGCCCACCGAGATGCTGCGTCACTTCTTTCATTCGTTCGCCTGCGCCGCGCGCTGCAACCTCCATGTCGCTGCCCGCGGAGACAACGAGCACCACAAGGCCGAAGCGATCTTCAAGGCCTTCGCACGGGCGCTGCGCATGGCCGTGGCCCGCATCCCCTTCGCCTACGATATTCCCAGCAGCAAAGGAGTCCTATGACAGCGATCATCGATTACGACACGGGCAACCTGCGCTCCGTGGCCGAAGCCCTGCGCCGCGCAGGCGCCGAATTCACCGTCACCGCCGATCCGGCGACGCTGCTCCGAGCCGAGCGGGTGATCCTGCCGGGCGTGGGCGAAGCGTCGTCGGCAATGGCCAGACTTCGGGAAAAGGGGCTCGACACCCTCGTTCCCGCGCTGACCTGCCCCGTGCTGGGCATCTGCATCGGGATGCAGCTGCTCTGCCGGTCGAGCGAGGAGGGCGACGCCGCCTGTCTGGGCATCTTTCCCACCGACGTGGTGCGGCTTCCCGACCGTACGGCCGACGGGCCGCTCAAAGTCCCCCACATGGGCTGGGACACCGTCGATATGCTGCGCGGGCCGCTCTTCGAGGGAATCGACGCGCAGACCTACGTCTACTATGTCCACTCCTACGCGCCGCGGCTCTGCGACGCCGCGATCGCCGCGACCGACTACGGCATGCGGTTCAGCGCGGCACTCGCACGCGACAACTTCTTCGGCACGCAGTTCCACCCCGAAAAGAGCGGGGCGGCGGGCAGCCGGATTCTACGCAACTTCCTAACACTGAAATGAGATGAATATCGAAATCATTCCCGCGATGGATCTGATCGACGGCGCCTGCGTGCGACTCGCACAGGGCGACTACGACCGCCGCACGACCTACGGCGGCGACCCGCTCGACACGGCCCTGCGCTTCGAAGCGGCGGGGCTGCTGCGGCTGCACATGGTCGATCTGGACGGCGCCCGGGCGCAGCGTCCGGCCAACCTGAAAGTGCTCGAACGCATCGCCGCACGCACGCGGCTCGAAATCCAGTACGGCGGCGGCATCAAAAGCCGCACGGCGCTCTGCGACGTCTTCTCGGCAGGAGCCAGACGCGCCGTCTGCGGCAGCGTCGCCGTGCGCGAACCCGACTGCCTGGCCGCGTGGCTGGCGGAGTTCGGCGGCGAGCGTCTGATTCTCGGTGCCGACCTGCGCGACGGACGGATCGCCATCGCAGGCTGGTCGGAGGAGACGCCGCTGGGAGCGGCCGAACTGATCGGCCGCTTCCGGAAGCAGGGATTGCAGCAGGTCATCTGCACCGACATCGCCCGCGACGGAATGCTCTGCGGCCCCGCGACATCGTTCTACGCCGCCCTTCAAGCGGAATTTCCCGACGTGGAGATCACCGTCAGCGGCGGTATCGCAACGCTCGGCGACCTCACGGCTCTCGACCGCGCGGGGCTGCGCAGCGTCATCGTCGGCAAGGCGCTCTACGAAGGACGTATCACCCTCGAAGATCTCGGACGATGCTTGCCAAACGAATAATCCCCTGCCTGGACATCCGCGACGGCCTGACGGTCAAGGGCGTCAATTTCACCGACCTGCGCAGTGTGGGCGATCCGGTGGAGCTGGGCGCCCGCTACGCCGCCGAAGGTGCCGACGAGCTGGTCTACCTCGACATCAGCGCCACGGCCGAAGGTCGCCGCACCTTCACCGGACTGGTGTCGCGCATCGCCGCACGCATCGACATCCCCTTCACCGTCGGCGGGGGCATCGCCTCGGTCGACGACGCCGGACGGCTCCTGGACGCCGGCGCCGACAAGATCACCGTCAACAGCGCCGCCGTGGCCGATCCCTCGCTCATCGACGCCGTAGCGGCGAAGTACGGCTCGCAGTTCGTCACGGTGGCCATCGACGCCCGAAGAATCGACGGCCGCTGGCGCGTCACCACCCACGGCGGGCGCCGCCTCACCGACCGCGAGCTCTTCGCATGGGCCGAGGAGGCCTGCCGGCGCGGCGCGGGCGAAATCCTCTTCACCTCGATGGACCACGACGGCACGCGCAACGGCTATCCCTGCGACACCTTCGCGCAGTTGTCGCTCCTGCCCGTCCCCGTCATCGCCTCGGGCGGCGCGGGATCGGTGCAGCACATCGCCGACGTGCTGACGCTCGGACGCGCCGATGCGGCGCTGGCAGCCAGCATCTTCCACTACGGCGAGATTCCGATCCCCGTGCTCAAACGCGAACTCCGTGCACGCAATATTCCCGTAAGATTATAACAACCCGAAAAAAGAAACCGCCCATCCGCAAGACATCCCTCTTCGGCACCCGATGCGCCGCCCCATGCGGCGGACCGCCGACATCGAAACAGGACGACAGACGACCATGCGGAGAAGCATAAACGAGAAACACCATGAAAATCGAAGCCATTCCCTTTGAGGAACTCGCCGTCGGCAAGCAGGCCGACGGGCTGATCCCCGCCATCGTGCAGGACGACCGCACCCTGCAAGTGCTGATGCTCGGCTACATGAACCGCGAAGCCTACGAAAAGAGCCTCGCCGAGGGGCGCGTCACCTTTTACAGCCGCACGCGGCAGTGCCTCTGGACGAAGGGCGAAACCAGCGGCAACCGGCTCGACATCGTCTCGGTGGCGGCCGACTGCGACCGCGACACGCTGCTGATCCGCACCGTTCCCCACGGCCCCACCTGCCACACGGGAACGCAGAGCTGCTTCGGCGAGGCCGTCCCCGAAACCGAGGGGTTCATCCGCCGCCTGCAAGCCGTCGTCCGCCAGCGCCACGCCGCGATGCCCGAAGGCTCCTACACGGCGCGGCTCTTCACGCACGGCGTGAACAAGATCGCCCAGAAGGTCGGCGAGGAGGCCGTCGAGACGGTCATCGAGGCCGTCGCCGGCAACCGCGAGGCGATGATCTACGAAGCCTCCGATCTGGTCTACCACCTGCTCGTCCTGCTCGAAGCCACGGGGTGTTCGATCGCCGACCTCGAACGGGAACTATCGGCACGCCACGCATAGTCGTCCGCCGAAAGCCCTCCCCCGCGGCCCTCCCTACTGCACGCATCGCGCCGCCCGGCAGGAAGGCCGCCGCCCCGTGCGGCAGCCTGCAACCCGCCGAGGCCCGTGCCGCTCCGACCGCCGCCGAACAGGCGGACAAGTCCATACGGGAATCCGCCCCTTCCGCAAAAATGCGGAAGGGGCGGATTTTCTGTTCGGCGGCCCGTCGCCCGCCGCTTCACTCCTGCGGCTGGACGACCGACTTCACCTCCGACTTGTTCTCGGTCACCACCAGCAGTTTGTCGCCCACGCGGAGCACCGAATTGCCCTTGGGGACGAAAAACGTCCCGTCGCGCGCCACCATCACCACCAGCGTCGCCGCAGGCAGCACGATGTCGCGCAAGTGGTGTCCCGACTCCAACATCGCTTCGGTGACGGTCAGTTCGGTCGTCGCATCGTCGAGCATGCGGTTCATCACTTCGTCGTTGAAGATGCGTTCCCGTTCGGGATAGGCCAACCCCAGCCATTCGGCCATCAGACTGACCGTCGTACCCTGCACGACCAGCGACAACAGCGTCACGAAAAAGACGATGTTGAACAGCAGGCTCGAATCCTCCACGCCGGCCACGACGGGATAGGTGGCGAAGATGATCGGCACGGCGCCGCGCAGCCCCACCCACGAAACGTAGAGGCGGGCGCGGGTGGTGAACTTGCGGAACGGCAGCAGCGAGAGGAAGACCGCGGCGGGACGTGCGACGAGGATCATGAACAGACCCGTCAGGCCGCCCAGCAGCAGCACCTCGGGCTGCAACAGTTCGTCGATATTGACCAGCAGTCCCAGCGTGACGAAAAGGATCACCTGAAACAGCCACGTGAAGCCGTCGAAAAACGTTCCGAGCGTCTTCTTGTGAACGATCGGATAGTTCCCCACAACCAGTCCCGCGACATAGACGGCCAGATAGCCGTTGCCGCGGATCAGGTCGGTCACCGAGAAGGTCAGGAAGACGAACGCCAGCAGCAGTACGGCGTAGAGCGACTGGTTTTCGATATTGATCCGGTTGATCGTCCAGACGGCCAGACGGCCGAACGCATACCCTGCCACGACGCCGAGCGTCATCCCCACCACGAAGAGCAGCAGGCTCGTACCGAAGCCCATGCTTTCGCCCGGCGTCAGCAGCCCGACCAGCAAAATGGTCAGAATATAGGCCATCGGGTCGTTACTGCCGCTTTCGAGCTCCAGCAACGGTTTCAGATTCTCGCTCAACCCCTGCCTGCGGCTGCGCAGGATCGAGAAGACCGACGCCGAGTCGGTCGACGACATGGTGGCGGCAAAGAGCAGCGCCAGCAGGAACGACATCTCGGCATTGCACCACGGCGCCACCACGTAGACGAACCCCGCCACGATCAGCGCCGTCAGCGCCACACCGACGGTGGCCAGCACCACGCCGGGCCCGATCACGGGGCGAATGGCGCGGTAACGGGTGTCCATACCGCCCGAAAAAAGAATGATGCACAACGCCACCATGCCCACGAACTGAGCCACGGGAGCCGAATTGAAGGAGATGAGCCTCAACCCGAACAACATGCCGACGCCGAGAAACAGCAACAGGGCCGGAGCGCCGAAACGGTAGGCCACTTTTCCGGCAAAGACGGAAACCAGCAGCAGCAACGCCCCGATCAGAATGATATTCTCAGTGGTTAACAACATATTTCTTCCATTTTATCATCAACAATCCGGCCGGCTCCCGAAATCGCGGGGAACCGGACGATGCCGCACACCGTCCGGTTCCGCCGCATAACGACGTACTCCGCTACGCCTCGTGGCCGGAACGCACGATGTGCAACTCCGTGAGGGGCCGCTCCTCCAACTCGACGTATTCGAACGCCTGGCAGGCCACGAACCCCTCGTCGGGCGTATGGTAGGCCACGAGCCGGATGGCAGGGACCTGGCTCTGAGCGATGCTGCGCAGACGCGCCCAGTCGTGACGCGTCAGGCAGTCGGCCACGGCGGAGGCGGCCGATTTGGGATAATAGCGTTCCGACCAGACCAGCGGCACGCGATTCTCGCCGTAGAGCGGCACTCCGCTGTCGCCGAAGAGCCGGACGAGCAACAGCAGTACGCCCGTTGCAAAGATTACGCCGCCGAAAAGCACCAGCGCCGATTTCAGGTCTTCATACCCCGCCGTTGCGGGCAACAGACCGTTTACGACCAACAATACGACGCCCGCAAGCGTCAGACAAAGGGGTACGACTTTCGATTTGCGTCCTTTGACGACGACCCCGTCCGGCAGCGCATAAAGCAGCTCCGCCATTTGATTCTTATTCATAACGATACTACTTATTTAACCTTTTCGATAAGCCGAGCGCAGAATCACGCTTGTACGGATTATGCCAAGGCGGGAAAAGGTGCATGAAAATGAACCTTTCGGGAAAGAGGGACGACTTCTGCGGAGACACCCTTCGGGGGAATCCGCCGGATCGCTCCGCACTTCCCGACAATTCGAAAACTCCCTGCGTTTCAGGGAGCGCATCCCAATCCGTCAACCGATAACGAACGGGAAAGGTCAAATAAGCAGCCGACGCATACGGAAGACGTAATAGTCCACCGGATGCAGTACGGCACAAGGTATCCGCGTGTTGAAATGAGAAAAGATACGGCACCGGACATCGTCCGACGAAACCTCGGACAGACCGCCGCAACGCATGAAATGGATTCCGGAAGGAGCGGTTACGGGACACCGCAGCAAACGGCCGAACGTCTCAGGCCCGCAGTCGGAATGCGCCGGATTGGAAGCGTACTCCGCAATCGAGTCGACGAGCCTCTGCCTGCCGACCCTGAATTCACGCTCCTGCGACGCCGGCTGTGAAGCGACCGCCACCGACCGCTTCACAGCGGACGATGCGGAGGCCGTAACCTCCCCGCCGCCCGACAGGACGGCGATACAAGCAAGCAATATGGTGAGCCATTTATGCATCGAGAGCAAAGATAACGAAAAAATCCGAACCGTGAAACTTTTCCGCCCCCGTATCGGGGCACCGGAAGACGAAAGGCCCAATCCTACTAATAAAAAGTCCCAATCGGATCCGACCGGCCCGTTCCGCACTCGAAACGAAGTAAAATATTACATAACAACAAATTAACCAAATAGCAGGGGACACCGGAATGCCGCACCGCGCACCGCCCCGTCCGGCCGCTGCGATCCGATTCCGCAGCCGGACGGGGCGAATATTCGCAAAAAAACGATATATTTGAGACGACAAACCCTCCGCGTAATGAAAACGCACCTACTCGCACTCCTGTCGCTGTTCTGTATCGGGACCGCCTTGGCGCAGACGCCCCGCGACGAACGCATCGCCCGCGCCGTCGAACGGATGGACGACGGCGACTACGACGAAGCCGCACGGCTGCTGGAATCCGTGCTGGCCGCCGATCCGAAAAACTTCCTGGCCAATTACGAAACGGGCTACCTGCTCTACATGCAGGAGCGCTATGAAGAGGCCGTCGAAGTGCTGCGCCGCATCAAGCGCAAGGACTACCCGCCGCTCTACCAGCTGCTCGGCAACGCCTACGACATGGCAGGCGACCGCAAACGTGCCGTCAAGACCTATGAAAAGGGGCTGCGTGAGAACCCCGACGCCGGACGGCTCTACCTCGAACTGGGCAATATCGCCTACGCCGAACGACAGTACGACCGCGCCCTCGCCTGCTACCGCCGCGGCGCCACGGTCGATCCCGCCCACCCGTCGAACTACCGCAGCCTGGCCCTGCTCTACGCGATCTCGACCGAACCGGTCTGGACACTCGTCTGGGGCGAACTGTTCATGAACCTCGAACGGGGCTCCGGACGCACCTCCGCCATGAGCGAAACGCTCGCGCAGACCTACCGCGACAACATCCGCATCGAAGGCGACACGGCCGTACGCATGACTTTCAGCCGCAACGGCCGCGTCGCACGGGAGGGACTGCGCCTGCGGATTCCGTTCGGGACGGCCGTCTTCGAAGTCGCCGCACGGGCGGCACTGACGGCAGACGGCATTCCCGACAGCCTGACGCTGGACGTGCTGAGCGACATGCGCGAACGGTTCGTCGACCGTTACTTCGAGAAATACGACCGGATGCTTTTCGACGACGACGCGGCACGGCCGCTGATGGATTACCAGCGGCAGGTCAAAGAGGCGGGCATGATGAGACCCTACAACTACTGGGTGCTTTCACAGGGATTTCCCGACGAGTTCCGGCAGTGGCGGGACGAACACACCGTACAATGGCAGGACTTCATCGCGTGGTTCGCCGCGCACCCGATGTCCGTTCCCGACCCCGCTGCCGGACGGCGGAACCCTTGAACCGCCGGAGGCGCCCCGCCTCTTCGAAACGGGATCGCCGGCGGAGGAAATACGGCCCCGCTTCCACACTGTAACCCGCACGGTTTGCATGGAATTTGAACGAAACAACCTAAACCCCTGTAAAATTATGAAAAAAGCGATTCTGTTATCGACGATCGCCGCCCTCTGCTGCGGCCTTCACCGGACGAGCGCCTGCACCGGCATCGCACTCTCGGCCGCCGACGGCAGTTACGTGCAGTCGCGCACGATCGAATGGTCGCGCGGCGTTCTCCGAAGCCAATACGTCGTCATTCCGCGCGGCCAGCAGCTCCGGTCGTTCACCCCGACCGGTGCGAACGGACTGGCCTTCACCGCCCGATACGGCACGGTCGGGCTGGCCGTGGAGCAGCAGGAGTTCATCGCCGAGGGAATCAACGAGGCGGGACTCTCGGCCGGTCTCTTCTTCTTCCCGCAATACGGAGGCTACGAATCCTACGACCCCGACCGCAACGACCGCACGCTGGCCGATTTGCAGGTAGCGGCATGGATGCTGACGCAATTCGCCACGATCGACGAAGTGAAGGCCGCCGTGGCATCGGTGCGCATCGTCGCGCTGGAAAAAAGTTCGGTCGTGCACTGGCGCATCGGAGAGGCTTCGGGACGGCAGGTCGTGCTGGAAATCGTCGACGGCGTGCCGCATTTCTACGAGAACGAGGTCGGCGTACTCACCAACGCTCCGGGCTTCGAGTGGCAGCTCACGAACCTCGACAACTACGTGAACCTCTATCCCGGTGATGCCCCCGTCCGACAACTGAGCGGCATCACGCTGCGCCCCACCGGCAGCAATTCGGGATTTCTGGGCATTCCGGGCGATGCGACGCCGCCTTCGCGTTTCGTGCGCGCCGCCTTTTACCGCGCCACGGCGCCGCAGCGCGCCACAGCCTTCGGAACGGTGCTGCAATGCTTCCACCTGCTCAACTGCTTCGACATCCCCATCGGCATCGACCACCCGCAGGGCGACGCGCCCGACATCCCGAGCGCCACGCAGTGGACTTCCGCCATCGACCTGACCCACCGCAGGGTCTACTACAAGACGGCCTACGACAATTCGATCCGCTGCATCGACCTCGCGGAGATCGATTTCGGACGGGTGAAATACCAGTCCCACCCGCTGGACGAGGTGCGCGAACAGCCCGTCGTGAAGATCTCGGTCACGCACTGAGACGCACGGGTCACGGTTGGAGGAGCGCTTCGGCCGTCTCCCCGACCGCCTCTTCGTCGGCATCGCCGAGGCTGAACTCCCTGTCGGCGAAGAGTGCGGCCAGCCCCGTGATCTGTTTGAGCCGCAGCAGTTCGTCGCGGTCCATCCCGATATGGCGCATGATCCACTGGTCGGACATCTGCGCCCGCGTCAGTTCGGCGACGATCTCGCTCATCAGCTCGATGTTGTGCGTGCCGCGCGCCCGATTGTGGCGAATGGTCGACGCCATGCGGTCGGACAGATCCTTGTCGATCACGGCCACGGGCAGCAGTCCCCGTTCGCGCTCGTAGATGCGCTTCGAGGTTTTGAGCACCAGGTAACGATGATAGCCGTCCACGAGTTCGTAGCGGTCGTTCGCCGCATCGTAGTAGCAGACGCACGGCATCGTATAGCCGTCCTCCCAGATCGACAGTTCCAGCAGCCGCATTTCGGGCGGCGCGACGACGTTGGGGTTGTAGCTGTTCGCCACGACCTTCTCCACCGGAACGGCCCGGACGCCGTAGACCGGACTCCGGTACTCCCCGTCCGGTTCAGATTCGTAACAACGCTTCATATTTCTCCATGATTTTCTTGCGGCGCAGCCTCTCGCTCTTGTTGGGCGAGAATCCCATATATTTGCAGGCGTGGTCGTTTTTGAGGATGCAGATGCAGATACGCTTGAAGGTCGGCAACTGGCTGAACTCGGAAATATCCAGATCGTCGAGATACTCCATGCGCACCTGCCGCTTGTCGGTGCGGTAACCGCTTCGGCCGCCGACCTCGATCGGAACGCCGGCCTTGCGCAGTTTGGCGATGGTCGTCTCGGCGAGGCATCCGCCCTTCTCGCGCCAGAAACGGATGCTTACGGAGAGCTTTTCCAGATAGTTCCGGCGGGTCTCGGCGGGAAGCGTGGCGAGCAGGAAGTGCATGTAACGCTCCCACGTCAGCCCCTTCGGCAGGCGTGCGGACTGCCAGCCGAGCGCCGACGTCCGTCCGTACAACGCCGCGAAATTGACGCCGTTGACCCGTCCGATCATACGCCCCCACATGTCGGGGTCGATCGCCTTGTAGAGGTGCAGGCTCGACAACGCCTGCGAAATGAAGGGGCTGGCCACGCGCTGGGTGTCCAGCGGTACGCCGGCACGGTGGAAGAGGTCGTACAACCGGTTATAGGGCCACCCGAACCGTCCGTTGGCCGTCCACACGTCGGTCGTCAGCCAGTCGTAGATCGGATAGGCGTTGCATATTCCCGCGTCGGCCCATTGGCGTATCCAGCGCCGCCCCTCGAAACGGTGGTGGTTGCGGTCGCTGTATATCGTGCGCCAGCGGTTGAAACTCTCCTGCGTGCGAATGCCGATCAGGCAGCAGGTGCGCGTCGCGCCGCACCGCCGGTGCAGCCACTCGGCGAACCGGTTCTGGAACTCGTAGTCCCACATCTCCTCGCTGAAAAAAGGGAAACTGCCGCGCGTGTAACTTCCGGCCGGCATCGCGCGAACCCACAACTCCCGCTTGCCCTCCTCCCACGGGCGCCAGTAACGCTGGAACATGGAGGCGCAGGTGGGCACCTTGAACGGGACGCAGACCCGATAGACGTCGAGGATGTCGGGATTCGACGCCAGCATCCGGTCCACGTAAGAGAGCGTGTCGCGGTACTGGATCTCGTAATCCATGTGAAATACGCCGATGCGGCGTTTCAACCCATACCGCCGGATGTAGTCGATGCAGAGATTGAGCAGCACGCCGCTGTCCTTGCCTCCGGAGAAGGAGACGTAGACGTTGTCGAAGGCCTCGAAAACGGTTTTCAGCCGCCGTTGTGTCCGCTCGTAGACGTTCATGGCCGGCGGTTTTTCCCGTATTCCATGGCCACGTACTCCTTCCACTCCCGCACAGGCACGAACCCTTCGGCCCGGAACACCTCCGCATGGCGGGTCAGCGTAACGGAACGGATCGTATAGTCGCGGTGGTAGCAGCGCACGATCTCCTGCAAAAAACGGGCGATCAGCCGCGGATCGTCGCCCGACACGTAGTAGTTGTTGATTTTGGCGATTCCGCCGTCGGTAATCTCCACCGGCACGAATCCGAAGACGATCTCCCCCTCCCAGGCGACGAACCACGTGTGCGAACGCGACGTCCAGAACGGATAGTTGTTGTTCTGGCGCAACACGCTGCGCCGCATGACCAAAGGTGCGACGAGCGCATAGAGACGCGGGGAGGTTCCGTCCAGTTTCTCGACAGTCATATTCGGGAATCCACTCTTTTAGACCGAATGTTATATATTTACGACTGAACAGGTTGTATCCGTACTTGTTCACCACAAATATAAAAAATATCGTCCGTTTTCTCAAATTTTCCGACGGGATAAATCCTTCCGTACAGTCGGCGACATCGCAGAAACAGGCCGAATCCCCGTCTGCGGCTTTCGATTCGAATCCGAATCCGATCGAATCGACAGGAGATGAAAAAGCACCGGCAACCATACCGGAGCGCCGTTTCCACCGGATCAGGCCCAGAAAAGGGAGATATACTTAAATATTTTAATATCGTTTCCCCTCCCCTTCCCTGCCGGCCTCCGCACAGTCGCCGCATAATCGGCTAACCGACAATCATCCCCTGCCATATTCTGCATTTCCGAACGGTTCGGGAATCCGCGAACGAGATATTAAAAAATAATAAATACTAAAAATATCCCGCAAATTTGTTTTTTCAAACAAATAATTTTAATTTCGTAAAACAGTTTCAATACGAAACCAAAACAGGAAAGACAGATAATATCGAGCAAAACACTAATTATCAGAATAATTAACCGCTAATATTCCATGTAATCATCCATCAACCGAAAAACTAAGTTTCAAAATGAAAGACACGATCAAGTACTTAGTATGGATCTTCGCCATCGTCCCGTTCCTGATCGCCTGCGGCGACTCGAACACCGACGACGCCCCGACGGACGACTTCGACGTGCGGTTCGAACTGCCTGCAACGGTCGACGTCTCCAAAGGCGGAGAACTGACCTTCACGGTAAAGGAGGGGAAATCCCCGCTGACTACCGATTCGTTCCTCTTGGAGGGGGGGGGAATTTCCTACCTCTGCCCCATCCTCAGAACATCTTCTGAGAGTTTTACCGTCCGCTTAGCCGACGAGTGCGAATCCGGTTCCTACACAGCCTACCTCAAACGGGACGCACGCAAGAAATCGATCGGCAAAATCTACATCAACATCGTCGACAAGATCGACTTTGAACCGAGCGCCGGCACCACGGTCTTCGGTCTGGTATCTTCGGAGGAAGGTCCCGTCGCGAACGTCGTGGTATCCGACGGCACCGAAGTGACCGTCACCGACGACAAGGGCATCTACGAACTCAAATCGGCCAAGAAGTGGGGCTATGTCTTCATCTCCGTCCCCAGCGGCTACGAAGTAGCGGCGGAGGGCGTGTTCCCGCAGTTCTACCAAACGCTGAAAGGAGCAGCCGACGTCGTGGAACAGAAGGACTTCAAACTCACGAAGGTCGACGGACAGGATCGCTACAAGCTCTTCCTGCTGGGCGACATGCACCTGGCCAACCGCACCAACGACGCCGCCCAATTCACCCAGTTCACCACCGATCTGAACGCCTACATGGCCCAGCACAGCGGCCAGAAGATGTACGCCCTCACGCTGGGCGACATGACGTGGGACCTCTACTGGTACAAAAACAACTATGCGCTGCCCCAGTACCGGGAGACGATCAACCGCCAGGTCAAGAACCTGCAAATCTACCACACCATGGGCAACCACGACAACGACTTCATGACCACGTCCGACTACGACGCGGCCGTCAAGTACGTGGACTGCATCGGCCCGACCTTCTACTCGTTCAACATCGGTCAGGTGCACTACGTCGTCATGGACAATATCGATTGCAGCGCATACGACGGAACCGACTCGCGCAACTACGTCAAGAAGCTCTCCAACGAACAATTGAAGTGGCTCGCCAAGGATCTGGCGTACGTCGACAAGTCGACGCCTCTGATCGTGGCCATGCATGCGCAAATATACAAGCCCACGAGCACGGGCTTCGCCTTCGACCACGACTCGGCCAACACCGAGGCGCTGCTCGCGGCGCTGGACGGCTACGAAGTCCATTTCGTGACGGGACACACGCACAAGGTCTACAACATCACCCCCGACGACGACGTGGTGAAGGGACGCGATATCCACGAACACAACTCCGGCGCGATCTGCGCATCGTGGTGGTGGTCGGGCAACCTGACTCCCGGCGTCCACGTCAGCATCGACGGCGCCCCGGGCGGCTACGCGATCTGGGATATAGACGGAACCGATTTCGCATGGCTCTACAAATCCACCGGCTGGCCCGAGGAGTACCAGTTCCGCAGCTACGACCTCAACAACGTATCGTTCTCGATGGACGACGTCCCCAACATTCCCTCGAACGTACTGATCCAGCTCGCCTACAAGAAATACGTCAACGCCTACCCCGAAAACTCGGACAACGAAGTGCTCATCAAGATCTGGAACTGGAACAGCAACTGGGAGCTGAGCGTCGTCGACGAGCGGGGCAAGACGCTCGAATACACGCCGGTATGGGCATACGATCCGCTCCATATCGCAGCGCTCTCCGTGCCGCGCTTCAACAATTCCGGCATCACCTCCACGCCCTCGTTCGTCACGGAATCGGCCACCAACTTCTTCAAGGTGAAGGCCGACGACGCCGACGTCGACCTGACGATCACCGTCAAGGACGAATTCGGGCACACGTGGACCGAGGAGATGCAGCGCCCGAAAGCCTTCTCGACGGATGCCTACAAACTCAGATGATACATAACTAACCTTTCACTAACCAAACCTTACTTCTTATGAAAGTATTCAGACTATCGGTTCTGTCTCTGGTTCTGACCGTGTCGGGAGGTATCCTGGCCCTGGCCGCCCAGAATAGAACGGTATCGGGAAAAGTCCTCGATGCCCAGCAACAGCCGATCGTGGGAGTAGCCGTTCTGGTCGACGGAACGACCCGGGGTACTACGACCTCCGAAAACGGCAGCTTCACGCTCGACATTCCCGCCGGCGAAGTCGTCCTGAACGCCACCTATCTGGGCTACATCCCCCAGAAAGTGACGGTGCCCTCGTCGAAGAGCGAAGTCACGATCTACCTCCAGGAGGACGCCATCCAGCTCGAAGAGGCGGTCGTCATCGGTTACGGTACGCAGAAGCGCGTCAACCTGACGGGCGCCGTCTCGACGGTGAGCAGCAAGGAACTCGAAAACCGCGTCACCCATTCGGTGACCAACATGTTGCAGGGTTCCGTAGCGGGCCTGAACATCACCACGTCGTCGGGTAAACCCGGCAGCACGCCCTCGATCAACATCCGCGGCGTGAACTCGGTCAACTCGGCCGACCCGCTCGTGCTGATCGACGGAGTCGTGGGCGACCTGAACCGCGTCAACCCCAACGACGTCGAGTCGATTTCGGTCATCAAGGACGCATCGGCCGCCGCCGTCTACGGCGCCCGCGCCGCATTCGGCGTCATCCTCGTGACGACCAAGTCGGGGTCGGCCAAGGACGGCAAGGCGACCGTGCGTTACAGCGGCCGCTTCGGCTGGGAGGAAGCTACGACCTCGACCGATTACGAAAACCGCGGCTACTGGTCGGTTTACGAAGTCAACCGCTTCTGGCAGGTCGAACAAGGTACCAAATACATCAGCTACACCGACCACGACATGCAGCAGTTGCTGGCGCGCGTGAACGACAAAACCGAGCATCCCGACCGCCCGTGGGTCGTCGAAGATGTGCGCAACGGCCGCAAGCAGTGGGTCTACTACGGCAACTACGACTGGTGGGACATGCTCTTCCGCGAGAAGCGCCCCGTACAGCAGCACAGCGTCTCGCTGAGCGGCGGAACGAAAGACATCAAGTACTTGGTTTCGGGCGCCTACGACCGTCAGGCCGGTATGCAACGGGCTTTCCCCGACATCTACAACAAGTACAACCTGCGTTCGAAGATCGATTTCCGGATCAACAAGTGGGCTACGCTCTCGAACAATACGTCGTTCTTCAGTTCGAACTACAATTCGCAGGGCGACAGCGGCATCGACAATACGCTCCGCTACGGCTCCGTCCACGCGCTGGCCTGCTATCCGATGCAAAACCCCGACGGGTCGTGGCTTTACAGTTCGCCCTACCAGACCTACAAGATCGCCAACGGCCGCCACATCATGCTCAACGAGGGCACGCACCGCAACGTCGACCGCCGGAGCGACTTTTCGAATACTACGCGACTGGTCATCACGCCGTTCAAGACGCTGAGCATTACGGGCGACTTCACCTACCGCCTCTATCAGGAACGCAACACGAGCAGAAGTTCGCCGCTCTCCTATCGTGAATATCCCGACGGCCCCATGCTGGAATACAACACCGGCGCCGGCCTGAACCGGCTCGACGAAGAGGTCAAAACGCGCAACTACTACTCGACCAACGTCTTCGCCAACTACGACGAGACCTTCGGCGGCGCGCACCACCTCTCGGGAACATTCGGCATGAATTACGAGACATGGGCCAGCAAGGACATCTCCGTCGGAGCCGAACAACTCCTGTCGGTCGATCTGGACGACCTGAATCTCGCCACCAAGGTCGGCTCCGAAAACGCCTACGGCGGCGGCCAGAACGAATACGCCCTGCTGGGATTCTTCGGCCGTATCAACTACGACTACAAGGGACGCTACCTCGTCGAAGTGAGCGGCCGTTACGACGGAACGTCGCGTTTCGACTCAAACAGCCGCTGGGGCTGGTTTCCCTCGGCATCGGTGGGTTGGCGTATCTCGGAGGAACCCTTCTTCGGCCGTGCGAAGAACGTGGTCGACAACCTCAAACTGCGCGCCTCGTTCGGTTCGCTGGGCAACCAGAACGTAGCGTCCTATTACCCCAACCTGCGGCTGGTCACGCGCCACGATTTCGGCAGCTTCACCTTCGGCGACGGCAGCGTGGGCAAATACACCTCGCTGGGAGCGCCGGTCGCTTCCGACCTGACGTGGGAGACCGCCCAGCAGTGGGACCTGGGTCTCGACGTATCGATGCTGGGCAACCGGTTCAACCTGACAGCCGACATCTATATGCGCGACACGAAGGACATGCTGACCGACGGCATCGCACTGCCCGGCGTCTACGGCGCCTCCCTTCCCGACATGAATGCAGCCGACCTGCGCACCAAGGGATACGAGCTCACCGTCAACTGGCGCGACCAGTTCCAGCTGGCAGGCAAACCGTTCGAGTACAGCGTCGGATTCAACATCAGCGACTACAAGAGCGTCATCACCAAATACGACAATCCCAACAAATCGTTCGATAAGGATTACTACGAGGGCATGGAGATCGGCGAAATCTGGGGCTTCGTCACCGACGGATTCTTCAAGACCGACGAGGAGGCCAAGGCCTACTCCAAAGAGGTCGACCTGACTTACAGCAGCGGCCGCCTGACCGGAGGCTGGCTGGCCGGCGACCTGAAATTCGTCGATCTGAACGGCGACGGCTTCTGGAATGAAGGAGGTAAAACCGTCGACCAACCGGGCGACCGCAAGATACTGGGCAACTCGCGCCCGACATTCTCCTACGGCATTAACGGAAGCATCCGCTGGATGGGCTTCGACGCTTCGGTCTTCTTCCAGGGTACGGGCAACCACTATTGGTACCCCAACGGACAGACGATGAACTTCTGGGGCTGCTACTCCGCCTCCTACCTCTCCTTTATGCCGATCGATTTCCACGGCAAGGTATGGTCGGAAGACAATCCCGACGCCTATTTCCCGCGTCCGCGCGCCTACTCCGCAACGGGCGGTTATCTGGCCAAGGTCAACGACCACTATCTGCAAAACATCCGTTACCTGCGCCTGAAAAACCTGACCGTGGGTTACACCATCCCCGTGAGCCTCACGAAAAAAGCCGGCATCGACCAGATCCGCGTCTACTTCTCGGGCGAGAATCTCGCCTACTGGTCGCCGCTCAAAAAGAACACCAAATACGTCGACCCGGAAGCCGCTATCAACCGTTCGAGCCATGCCGAGTTCAACCGCGTTTACTATCCGTGGCCCAAAACCTTCATGTTCGGCATCGATGTCACTTTCTAATTCTAAATTTCGAATACAATGAAACGATTAATCATATTGGCCCTTACGCTGACCGTAGGATTGTCGGCCTGCGACGTACTCGATCTGGAGCCTAAAGACCGCGTCACGCAGTTCGACTACTTCAAGACCGCCAATGATCTCGAACTGTTCTCCAACCCGTTCTACAACAACCTGCTGGACAAGGAACCCTTCGACGAACAGAGCGATCTGCTCGTCCAGAACACCCTCTCCGCCATTCTCTTCGGCGGCAGTCATCGCACCGTGCCCGAATCGGGCGGAGGATGGTCGTGGACGGATCTGCGCCGCATGAACACCTTGTTGGAATACGCCGACATGTGCGAAGACAAGGAGGCCGTCACCAAGTACACCGCCGTGACGCGCTTCTTCCGCGCCTTTTTCTATTTCGAAAAGGTAAAGCGTTTCGGCGACGTACCCTGGTACGACATCCAGCTCGGTTCAGCCGACGAGTTGCTCTACAAGCCCCGCGACTCGCGCGAACTGATCCTGACCAAGATGCTCGAAGACATCGACTACGCCATCAACAGCGGCGGCCTGACCGAATCGGCTGCCGACCCGTACCACGTCAACAAGTGGGCGGCACTGGCGCTCAAAGCGCAGTTCTGCCTCTACGAGGGAACCTACCGCAAATACCACAACCTCAACCTCGACGGCCACGATGCGAACTTCTACCTCGATCTGGCTGCCAAGGCCGCCCTCGAAATCATCGAAAAGGGCCCCTACAAGCTCTATCAGACCGGACACCCCGAAAAGGACTACCTGACGCTCTTCGCCCAGAAGGACGCCAGTCCCGAAGAGTACATTCTGGCTATCAAGTTCGACTACGCGATCGGCGCGCGCCACAACGCATCGGCCTATACGCTGCTGCCGACGCAGGGACGGCCGGGCCTCACCCGCAAGTTCATCAATACCTATCTGATGGACAACGGCACGGCCTTCACCGACAAACCCGGCTGGCAGGAGATGCAGTTCATCGAAGAGACGGACGGCCGCGACCCGCGTCTGGCGCAGAGCATCCGCACTCCGGGCTACACGCGAATCGGACAGACCGAAGTCGAAGGGCCGATGTTCGAAACTACCGTCACCGGCTACCAGCCCGTCAAGTTCGTACAGGACCCCACGTCCAACAGCAACAACAACGACCGTGTGGACTCTTCGGACTGCGATATGCCCGTCTACCGCTTCGGCGAAGTGCTGTTGATCTATGCCGAAGCCAAGGCCGAACTGGGCACGCTCACGCAGGACGACCTCACAATCTCCATCAACAAACTTAGAGACCGCGTCGGCATGCCGCCCCTCGATATGGCCAAGGCCAACGCCAAACCCGACTGGTATCTTTCTTCGGAAGAATACGGTTATCCCAACGTGACGGGGGCCAATGCGGGCGTGATTCTCGAAATCCGCCGCGAGCGTACGATCGAGCTGCTGCAAGAGGGACATCGTTTCGAAGATCTCGTCCGCTGGAAGGCCGGTACCTGCATCGATCAGGCGATCACCGGCATGTATTTCCCCGGCCCGGGCGAGTACGACCTTACGGGCGACGGCAAGGCCGACCTGATCCTCTACGCCAAAGGGTCGGCCAAACCCTCGGCCGACGAAGGCGTCTATGTCTACGAACTGGGCACGGATATCTTCCTTTCGGAGGACACCAAGGGATACATGGCCTTCCATAAGGATGTCGAGCGTACCAAATTCAACGAGGGAAGGGACTATCTCTATCCGATCCCCAGCGGCGAACGTTCGCTCAACAAGAACCTCACGCAGAACCCCGGCTGGAACGACGGTCTCGGTTTCTAAGACGATAATCACCAAAAACGCAAAACTATGAAATTCCTGAAATATTTTTGTGCAGCCTCGCTGCTGGCGGCATCCGCAGGCACGCTGTGGAGCTGCGACGACGATGACGACAAGAGACTCTCGGATGCGGTGCTGGCCAGTGTCAGTTCGCTGACGTTCGAGGCACAGGACACGTCGGAGAAGATCATCACGGTCTACGCCGACGCCGACTGGGTGACGGAGATCCCCGATTGGGTGACCGTCACCCCCACCGAAGGAACCGGCGTCATGGACGTCACGGTTTCGGTCTCCGAGAACATGCGCGACGGCGCAATGGACAATCCCCGCAAGGCGAAACTCGTTTTCAAGGGACGGACGCTCGCCAGCCGTGCCGAGGTGCTCGTCTCGCAGGTCGGCAACAAATTCCGCGACATTCCCGAATATCAGAAGATCGGCGACGTGATCGCACTGGACGACGAGGCTGCCGTGAAGATCCCTTCGGCGCTCGTAATGGCCGTGACGAACAAAGGATTCATCATCAGCGACGACCAGCAGTCGGGAGCCATTTTCGTCGAAGACACCGAGAAGGTGGCAGTGGGCGACAAAGTCTGCGTCTGGGGCACCAAGTCGAGCGACGGCGCCAAACTTCCGATCATCTCCTGCGCGGAAAAATCCGACGATCCGAACAGGGAGGGCGACAAGGTAGAAGTCCTGTCGTCCGGCGCGACGGTGACCTACCCCACCCCGACGGACCTCACCGAACAGATCGACACCTACACTTCGGCCGAACGCAGCTACGTCACCGTGACCGGCTTCTTCAACGGCAGCACCGTCTCCGTCGCCGACGACGCCAAGTATTCGGTGAGTGCCCTGGATATTCCCGAAGAGATGGGTCTGGCCAAGCTGAACGGCCACAATATCACCGTATCGGGTTACTACGCCGGTCTGGCCGAGCCCGTACACCGGATCATAGTGACTACGATCGTGGACAAGGGCGCAGTCGAAACCGTCTACTGGACCGAAGATTTCGAGTGGCTCGAACCCTGGGCTATCGCAGGCGACAATAAGGGCAAACAGGCCGGTCAAACGGTGGAGAAAGACGACCTCGATGCCTACTGTCCGCAGCTTCCGACCTCGATAGTTGACGGAGTATCGACTTTGCAGGCGCTCGAAGCCAAAGGGTATGAGTTCCTGCGCGTATGGGATCCAAGCAAGAAGGAAGGCGAATGTATCTATCTTCAGAAGAACTATCTCAAATTCGGCAAAACCGCTTATCAGGCCGGTATCGTTTTGTCGAATATCGAAGGCGTTCCCGAAGGGGAAAAGACAACTTTCTCGTTCGACTGGTGTCCGATGCGACAAGGTTCCGGTACGATCGATCCGGTCAATCTGATCGTTATCGTGCAGAACGGCGACAGCCAACAGCAATTCGAAATTCCCACCCACGGCTGGGAAAGCGGTCATAAGCTCGAATGGATCAAGGCTGAGATCGATCTGGCGGGCATCACGATCGACAAGAATACGAAAATCACCATCAAGCAAACGCAATGGCCTGCTAAAACAGCGAATCGCTGGTTCCTGGACAACATCAAGATCACCAAGGCCGAATAAACTCCGGTCAACTCTCTCTTCACGGCAGACGGCCGTCGACCTGCACGAGCAGCGTCGGCGGCCGCTGCTTTTCCGTTTTTCCCGCACTCCGAGAGGTGCCGGAGAAGCACCTTCGCAATTTTATCTCCGGAAATATTTTTCTATCACTAAAAAACTTTCTATCTTTGAATAGCGAGTCGTATCAAGGCCGAGCGAAAAAACACAAGACTTCATGAAATTCACCTTTGGTAGACAGCAAAGCGACAGCTCCCTGATCTCCGCAGTCAAAAAGGGCGACAAGGGAGCCTACGAGCAACTCTTCGTGCGCTACTACCCCACATTGTTGCGTTTCATACACGGTATGCTCAAAGATAACCACATGGCCGAGGATATCGCCCAGAATATCTTCATGAAACTTTGGATTCACCGCGAAAAGCTCGACAGTACGCAATCGCTCAAAAACTACCTATTCGTATTGGCCAAACATGAAATATTCAACATTTTCAAGGCCAAGCGTACGACCATGCTCTCCCTGCTGCCCCGGCTCAACGACCGCGATATCGAAGATCGAGGCTATTCGATCGAAGAGCAATACAACTATGCCGAACTGAACGAGCTGCTCATCCAGAACATCTCAAAAATGCCGCCCCAACGGCAATTGATCTTCCGCATGAGCCGCTGCGAACATCTCTCCAACCGCGAGATCGCCGAACGGCTGGGTCTCTCGGTGCGCAGCGTCGACAAACACATCGAACTGGCTCTGAAAGATCTTCACAACTCCATCTGCTGATTCTCCCCTCCTTCCTTCGTTTTTTCATTTTTTCGCCATTCCGATTACGCAATCGGGAGCGTTCGGTTGTTCTTATTATAGCAGGACGTCCGGAAGAGGCACGCATCCGGCGAATAACAAGGGAAAAGGGTCATGACCAAACTAAACGAATATTTCGAAAACAAACTCTCCGCACAAGAACAGCTCGAAGTGCAAATGTGGCTCGCCGAGAACGGATACAATCCGGATGCCGAAGCACAACTGGAAGAGCTTTTCGACAAGCTGCACGTCGACGACGAAGCGGCAGCCAGAGCCGCCTTCCAACAGGTCGCCAGCCGGCTCGGCATTACCGCAGAAGCACGAAACACGACCGCCTGCCGCTCGCGTATCGCCGCATGGAGCCAACGAATCGCCGCAATCCTCATCGTTCCGCTCTTGTGCGCAGTCTGCCTGCTCTACGCCACCCGTCAGCCGGAAGTAGAGTGGTTCGAGAAGCAGGTACCCTACGGAGAAATCGCCTCTCTGACCCTTCCCGACGGCACGCACTTGCACCTCAACTCCGGCAGCCGCATTACCTATCCGTCGGCCTTTACCGGCAAGGAGCGTCGCATCTTCGTCGATGGCGAGATATTCGCCGATGTGGCGAAAGATCCCCACAAACCCTTCATCATTCGTTCGGGCGACGTCGGCATTCGCGTTCTGGGCACCAAATTCAACTTCAAGTCCTATACGAACACCGACTGCATCGAGCTGTTGCTGGTCGACGGGGCGGTCCAGTTCGACATCGACACCGATACCCGCAAACAGCAATTGCGGATGGAGCCGGGCGATCTCGTACTCTACGACCGCGTCTCGAACGACATCAACCTCTCGACGTTCCAACCCGAACATTTCAAATCGTTCGCGGACAACAGGGCCATCCACTTCTTCAATCTGCGTATGCATGACATCGCGTTAGACCTCGAACGACTGTTCGGCACCCGCATCGTCATTCTCGACGAGGCGCTCGCTCAGACACGTTATTTCGCCTATTTCACCAATAACGAAACGCTGGATCAAATTCTCTCGGCGATCAATTCCGACCGCAAGATGAAGATTTCCCGTCGCGACGGAGTCGTCTACCTTTCGTTGAAATGACAAACCCGAATCCTGCCGACAACCCAAACCGAACGCCTATGAAAAACTGACTATCACTACCTTCCGCTTTTTCCTGATCCTTTTCCGTTATTCGTCCGGATGCCGCCGACCCCGGCATCCCTGCCTTAAATTTGAACCTTAAACCAGCCTAATCATGGGAAAAGACTGCAATCGTCGAGGATTTCGCTCCACGAATTTCCTCTATGTAGTTATTCTCTGTTTGTTGCTCAGCCCTGCCACGGGTTTTGCTCAAACAAAGAGAATCAATCTCGAATTGAAGAACGTAACCGTTCAGGAGGCAGTGACCTCGCTGAACCGTACCGAAAACTACTCCATTCTCGTCAGTTCGGACGAGGTAGATCTGAACAAACGCATATCCGTTTCGGCCCAAAACGCCACCATCCGCGAAATTCTCGATCAGGTATTCGCGGGGCAGGAAGTCAATTGCACGATCAACGGAAACCGCATCATCGTCACCAAGCGGCAATCCGCGCCCATGGCCGAAACGCCGACCGCCCCGGACGACTCCGTATACGGCCGAGTGACCGACACCAAAGGACAGCCGATTATCGCTGCGACGGTCACGATCGAAGGATCCCAAAAAGGCACACTGACCGGAGCCGACGGGACTTTCGAATTGACGGAGGTGACCTTTCCCGCCCAACTCAACATCTCCTATCTGGGTTACATCACACAAACCGCAACAATCGAGCAAGGGGGGGGGAGGAATCTTCCGCTCAACATCGTCCTGAAAGAGTCTGACAACCTGATGGACGAAGTCGTAGTCGTCGGCTACGGTACACAGCGCAGAGCCAACCTGTCCGGAGCCGTGGCGACTATCAGCGGCAAAGACCTCAATGCCCGTCCGGTCGTCTCGGCAGCCAATGCGCTGCAAGGCGCCGACCCTTCCGTGAACATCACCTTCGGAACCGGATCACCCGAATCCTCCTATTCGATCAATATCCGCGGTTCGATTTCCCTCAATAGCGGGTCACCGCTCGTACTGGCCGACGGCGTGGAGGTGAGTCTCAGTCAGATCAACCCCAACGACATCGAATCCGTATCCGTGCTCAAAGACGCCTCGTCATGCGCCATCTACGGCGCCAAGGCTTCGGCCGGCGTAGTGCTCATCACGACCAAAGCGGGCAAGAAAGGCCAACGGGCCCATGTCACCTACAACGGGCGCTTCGGCTGGGCCAAGAACACCACTTCGACCGACTTTATCGATACGGGTTACGACCACGTGCGTATCGTCAACCAGTTCATGAACGACTCGTCGGACGGCACGATGGACATTTTCCGCTACACCGAAGAGAACGGAGGTCTGCAAAAACTCTACGAGCGTCGCAACGACCGTACGCCGCACCCCGATCGTCCATGGGTCGAAGTCGGCAACGACGGCAAGTACTATTACTACGGCAACTTCGACTGGTACGGCTATTTCTACAACCGCGTGCGGTCGCAGCAGGAACACAACCTCTCGCTCTCGGGCAGTACGGACAAAGTATCCTACTACGCAAGCGGCCGTTTCTACCAACAGTACGGCATGTTCAACATCAACAAGGACAAGTTCAACGACTATGCCTTCCGCACCAAGGTATCGGCCCGGATAGCTCCGTGGCTGAAATACTCGAACAACACCAGCTTCGACACCACGGACTACAAGTACGGCGGCCATCAGGACTACGAAGGCACGATCAACGCCCTGCAATCGAACATCTGCGCCGCATTCCTTCCCTACAACCCCGACGGCACGATCGTACAATACGTCAACCAACTGGGCAAGAACTCCCCGATCGGAGCCGGCCGCGGAGGACAGATGACCGCCGACCGTTCGAAAAACACGCGCGAGAAACGCTACCTCACCTTCTCGAACCAGTTCGACGTCACGCTCTTCAAAAAACTCGTCCTCACAGCGGTCTACGACTACCGTCAGCGGGACAATCTCTTCAAATACCGCAACAACACGTTCGAATATTCGCGCCAGCAGGGCGTCGTGGAGACGTTCACGTCGGGATCGGTCGAAAATTCCTACCGCGAGATACACCAAACCTACAAAGGACATAACGTCAACATCTACGGAACTTACGAGAATTCGTGGGGCGGCCACAATCTGAAAATCACAGCCGGAGGCCAATACGAAGACTACCGCTCAACCTCGCTCGACGCAAAACAGACCGACCTGTCGAGCGACGACATCGACTCCTTCACGGTAGCGACGGGCCCCATCACCCTCTCGCAATCGATCACAGCCTACCGTACGCTGGGATTCTTCGGACGTGTGAATTACGACTACAAGGGCCGCTACATTTTCGAGGCGAGCGCCCGCGGCGACGGTTCGTCGCGCTTCGAGTCCGACCATCGCTGGGGATTCTTCCCCTCTGCGTCGGCCGCATGGCGCATCAGCGAGGAGTCGTTCTTCACCCCGGCACGGGACATCGTCGACAACCTCAAATTGCGTCTTTCGGTAGGCAGTCTGGGCAATCAGCAGGTATCCAACTATGCCTACATCGAGCAGATCAGCACCGACAATCAGATGAACTATACCTTCGACGGACAGGAAAAAGCCTTTTATGCCAACGTCACGGATCCGCTCTCGTCGGGTCTGACGTGGGAAACCGTAACCACCTACGACGTCGGACTCGACATAGGCCTTCTGAACAATCGTCTCAATTTCACCGGAGACTATTATATCCGCGATACGAAGGACATGCTCACCACTTCGCTCACGCTGCCCAGCGTCTTCGGCGCCAATACTCCGAAAGCCAACTGCGCCGACCTGCGCACAAAGGGCTGGGAGATATCGCTGAGTTGGCAAGACGAATTCCAACTGGCGGGGAAACCCTTCTCGTACCACGTATCGGCTTCCGTGGGTGACTACATTACCAAAATCACCAAATACCACAATCCTGATCGGGTGATCTCCGACCGCTACGAAGGTCAAACGCTGGGCGAAATCTGGGGATACCACGTCGAAGGTCTGTTCAAAACCGACCGCGAAGCCGCCGAATACCAGGCCTCGATCGACGACAAGGCGGTCAATAACCGCGTCTATCAGAACAAAGGGCCTGCCGGCAACCGTCTGCGCGCGGGCGATGTCCGTTTCGCCGACCTCGACGGCAACAACATCATCTCCGAAGGTTCGGGCACCGTGGACGATCCGGGCGACAAACGCATCATCGGCAACTCGCTGCCCCGTTACAACTACTCGTTCCGACTGGGTTTCAACTGGATGGGATTCGACATATCGGCCTTCTTCCAGGGCATCGGACGTCGCGACTGGTATCCGGCTGCCAACCAAGCCTCCTTCGACTTCTGGGGCCCCTATGCCTTTCCGCCCACTTCGTTCATCCACAAGGACTTTTATTCGAACTGCTGGTCGGAGGATAATCGCAATGCCTACTTCCCCCGTCCGCGCGGCTACAATGCCTACTCCGGCGGTGCGTTGGGCGAGAAAAACGACCGCTATCTTCAAAATCTCGCCTATCTGCGTCTGAAAAATCTCACGATCGGCTATACCGTACCCGAGAATCTCACTCGCAAAATCGGTATCAGCCGCGCCCGCATCTATTTTTCGGGTGAAAACCTCTGCTATTGGTCGCCGCTGAAAAAACACAACAAGACCATCGATCCCGAGCTGGCCGGATCGAGCGGTACGAACAAGGCCAACTCCGGAACAGGATACGCCTATCCCAAAACGCTTTCCATAGGCGTCGACATCAGCTTCTAACGCATAAAGAAAACGACAGATGAAAACACTGCAAAAAATATTGGCAACGATCCTGCTGGGCGCCGCATGTTCCAGCTGCGACCTGACCCTTATTCCCGAAGATACGGTCACTCCGCAGACCTTCTTCAAGACGGAAACCGATCTGCGGCTGTGGACCAACCAGTTCTATACGATGCTCGAATCACCCGACAACGCCGCCGGCCTCAATGCCGACGATATGGTCGACAAGAGCATGGGCGACGTAATATCGGGAACCCGCATGGCCTCCAACGAAAAAGGTTGGACCTGGACCGCCCTGCGCAAAATCAACTACTATCTGGCGAATTCGCATAACTGCACCGACGAAGCCGTCCGCACCAAGTACGACGGCGTGGCCTACTTCTTCCGCGCCTATTTCTACTACGAGAAGGTACTCCGCTACGGCGACGTACCCTGGTACGAGCAGGTCATCGGCTCCGAAGAGGAGGAGTTGCTGAAAAAGCCCCGCGAAGATCGCGGCATCATCATGGATCACGTGATGAACGACCTCAAAAACGCAATCGAAATGCTGCCCCGCGAAAAGGATGTCGCCCGCGTAACCCGTTGGTCGGCCCTGGCTCTCAAATCGCGTATCGCCCTCTACGAAGGCACGTGGCGCAAATACCGGAATCTGCCCGATGCCGACAAGTATCTGCAACTGGCCGCCGACGCCGCATCGACCTTCATCTCCGAAAGCGGCTACTCGCTCTACAAGGAGGGAACGGAACCCTATCGGGATCTCTTTTGCAGCGACGACGCCAAACAGGAAGAGGTCATTCTGGCCCGCATCTACAACTTCGAAGGACTGAATCTCTCCCACAACGTGCAGTTCAACATCCGCAACTCCGCAGCAGGTTTCACGCGCCGTTTCATGAACCATTACCTCATGGCCGACGGTTCGCGCTTCACCGAAAAAGAGGGACACGAAACGATGTCCTACACCGAAGAGACCGCCGGACGCGACCCCCGTATGGCACAGACCGTACTCTGTCCGGGCTACATCGCCAAAGGCGAGGAGTCGGTCACGGCGAACGACATGACGGCGATGACAGGATACGAACCTATCAAGTTCGTCTCGACGGCAGCCCACAGCGGAGCGTCGAAAGGCACCTCCGACTGGCCGTTGTTCCGTACGGCGGAGGTCTATCTCAACTACGCCGAAGCCAAAGCCGAACTGGGAACGCTGACGAAAGACGACCTGCTCATTTCGATCGACAGAATCCGCGACCGGGCCGGCATGAAGGGGCTCGACATGGCCGCTGCCAACGCCAATCCCGATCCCTTCCTCCTGGCCTGCTATCCCAATGTCACCAAAAGCGAAAACACGGGAGTCATCCTCGAAATCCGTCGGGAGCGCACGATCGAACTCGTGATGGAAGGGCTGCGCATGTGGGACATGTTCCGCTGGAAAGAGGGTGCGCAACTGGTCAACGAAACCAACCCCTACTACGGAATCTATTTCTCCGGACCGGGACTCTACGACATGGACGGCGACGGCAGGAACGACCTCGAACTCTATGTCGACAAGCAGACCAGCAGTCCGGCCGACGGATTGACGGTACTGCGCATCGGATCGGACATCATTCTCTCCGACATGGCGGAAAACCGAGGTTACGTGGTGGCGTGGAGTACGCTGAAATACACTTGGAACGAGGAACGCGACTACCTGTGGCCCATTCCGGCCGACCAGCGCGTACTGACGGGCGGACTGCTGACCCAGAATCCCGGATGGACCGACAGCACCGATTTCGACTGACGCTTTCGCAACCCGATAAAATCAAAAGACAATGAAACGAACTCTGATAACATCACTTTTGGCATCGGCTCTTCTTTTCGGCGGCGGATGCAGCGACGACTTCGACGACTCCGCCCTGTGGAAAGGGGTCGACGAGATATACAACCAACTCACGGAACTCGAAAAACAGGCCGATCAACTCAACGACCAGATCCGGCTGCTCTCGTCCATCGTCAACGGCGGAGCCATAACCTCGATCACGCAGGACGCCGAGGGCAACGACGTCATCCGGTTCAAGGGGGCCGACAATATCGAACACAGCGTCACCGTCGCCACGAAGGACGACGTCTCCTCGGCACCGATCCTCGGTACGAAAGAGGAGAACGGCGTACTCTACTGGACGACTACCGTCGACGGAAACACCGATTTTCTGAAAGACACCGACGGCTCGAAAATCCCCGTTGCGGGGCGTACTCCCGAAATGGCCGTCGACAAAGAGGGTTACTGGACCCTCAACGACCGGCGATTGACCGATGCGTCGGGAAACCCGGTGAAAGCCGAAGGAAAGCAGACGTCGCTCATCACAGGAATCTCGCGCGACGACAACGGCAACGCCATCTTCACGCTGGGCGACGGATCGACCGTATCCGCACCGATATTCGACGCCTTCAACATCGTCTTCAAGATCGGCGACACCGCCTTCGACGACGAGTACACCGTCGAAGACGTTTCGCAGCCACTCACGATCGGTTACGAGATCGCGGGCGAAAAGGCCGACGAAGCGATCCTGAAAATAGTGCGCTGCGAGCAGCTCGAGGCCGTAGTCGACACCTCGGCCGAAACCGTCGTCGTAACCTTCGAAACGCCTTTCGAAGAAGGATGCTTCGCCCTGATGCTCTGCGACCTGCAAGAGAACGTGCTGATCCGCATGGTGCGTCTGGCGTCGGCGAGCGCCAAACCCGAATATTACGGTATCAAAACCGCGGACGACCTGCGCGAATTCGCCCGGGCCGTAAATACGGGGCGCAACTACGACCGCTATCGCGATGAAACCGGCGACGTCGTTCTGCTGGACGATGTCGACATGAACGGGATCACCGAATGGACCGCCATCGGAACGACCGAACACCCCTTCTCCGGCAAGTTCAACGGCAAAGGCCATACGATCCGCAACATCGCATGGACGGCCGATGCCGCGAAATCGACGGCACACGGTCTGTTCGGCGTACTGAATCAGGCCTCCGTCCGGAATCTCACGGTCGGCGGCTCGGGCGATCGGATCATCGTCCGGGGGACTGCCGCAGCCGGTACGGCCATCGCGGGCGTAGCGGCGTTCGCTACGGAATCGGTCATCGAAAACGTCGCCAACAACGTCTCGATCTCGTTCGAAGGCGAAGACCCCGCCGACACGCCGGTGATGCTCGCCGGCATCGTCGGACAGATGTCCGGAACGACTCTCGGCGGACAATCCGCCGAAGCAGGGTGTACCAATAACGGCGACATCACCTCAGGAGCGATCGCCAACACCGGAAACGGAGGCAAAGGCATGCAGGTAGCCGGCATCTGTGCGTACATCAAAAATACAGACGGCAACTTCATGGGTCACTGCACCAACAACGGACGCGTGAACGCACCCTCCGGACGCGGCGGAGGGCTGGCCGGAACCTTCGAGAAGGGAACCATCGCCAACTCAACGAACGCCGGACTCGTCGAAGACGACGCAGTCGGACAGTACGCCGGACAGAAGGACAAATACGGCATCAAACGCATGGGCGGTCTGGTCGGAGGTTCGACCTCGGCGGAGTGCATCATCGAGAACTGTACCAATTCCGGAAACGTCATCTCGCACCTCGGCTGCCGTACGGGCGGATTCGTGGGGCACAATGCCGGCACGATCCGCACCTGCAAGAACACCGGCGCCATCATCGGCAACGTGACCGTCGCCGGTTCGGACTATCACGGTCCCGGATGGGCCTGCGGCTATAACAAGAGTGCATCTCTCATCTCGGACTGCATCGGACACGGATTCGTCGGCGATTACGACACGTACAAAGATTCCCCGACGACGGCTCCCGCAGCCATGCACACCTCGGCCGTCTGTCACAAACGTTCGAACTACGACACAGAGGAAAACACCGTGGACTGGACGCTTCCGTCCTACTACGATTGGGAGCTCAAACAGACCGTCGCACTTCACCCCGGAGTGAAATACACCTACTACGAATTCACCAACCTACCGCGCAAAATGCACGTACTGGAACTCGACCTGACGAACGACGCCGTGGAGATATCCACCTCGATGGCCGACGACCTCGTACCCAATCCCAACGGCAACAACAACAGCAACAACGGCAAAAACATCCGCGAGACACTCTCGGAAAACTGCAACCGGAAGCGTGCCGAAGGACAAAACATCATCGCCGGCATCAATTCGGGCTTCTTCAATTCGCATGACGGATTCCCCCGCGGACTGCACATCGAGGAGGGACGCCCCGACTTCGTCAACAACAAGAGCGTCCGCACGTCGCTGACCAACCATGCGAATGCCTTCACTTTCTTCAAGGATCGTACGGTGAGCTGCGGCAAAAAGACCTTCTCCGGCAAAATCGAAGTCGGCGGTACGGAATACGAATACCACTCGATCAACGACACGATCCTGCGTTCGGGCAGCACGTTGCAAGAAGCCAACCTCTATACTGCACGGTACAAGAAAATACCCCATCCCGACGCTCCCTCGCTGACCAATACGCTCTCCAAAAAGGCGCTCTACGTCGTCGCGAAAAACAAGTCGGGCAATCCCGTGACGGTCAACGACGGCTGGTTCAAAGCCACTGTAACCCAGATCGCGGACGGTCGTTCGACGGAGCTCGCCGAAGCGCCCTATCTGACGGCCCTCGACGAATGGGCCGTACAGCTCACCGGCGCGACGGCCGAAACGCTCGCCGGAAAACTCTCCGTGGGTTCGACGCTCCGTATCCGCGCAGACGTGACGGTCAACGGAATCTCGACCCCGATTCTGACACAGAACTCCACGATGTATCAGTTCATGGTCGACGGCGAAGACAAGAGTTTCGACACAGACAAATACGACCCGATGACTTACGTGGGCATCGACAAGGCCGGAACGAAAGTCTGCTTCTTCGTCATCGACGGCCGTCAGGACTGGATTTCGATGGGCGTAAAATTCTATGAAATGGTCCGCATCGCCCAAAAATTCGACTGCTGGAACGTAACGAGATTCGACGGCGGCGGTTCGACGGCCATGTGGCTCTACACCGACGGCGCCGGCAAGGTGGTCAACCAGCCGTCCGATGCGAAAGGCGAACGCTCGTGCATGAACTACCTCCACGTGCGGATCAAACAATAATCCCATAAACAGCAAGAAAAATGAGAAAGTTTTCGAACATCATATCGCTCGCCGCATGTTTCGTTCTTCTTTGGGGATGCGACGAATACGACGACGGAGAGCTGCGGCAAAACATCGATGCCATCGAGCAGGAACTCACGGAGACCGAAAAGCGTGTCGAGCGACTGAACGAAGAGATGAATTCGCTTTCGGCGTTGATCAACAGCAGCTTCATCTCCTACCTCAAACAGGACGACGAGGGCAACTACGTCATCAGCTACCGCGACCACGGCGGCGAAACGAAGACCGTTACCCTCGCCACGCAGGACGACGTGGTAACCGCTCCGATCGTCGGTGCCGGCGAATTCACCGACGGGAAACTCTACTGGCGTACGACCGCTGACAACGGCAAGACCTATCAGTGGCTGCTCGACAAGGAGGGCAAGATGATGCCCGTGGGCGGTGTACCTCCCGCGATGGACATCGATGCCGAAGGATTCTGGATCGTCGACGGCCAGCGTCTCACGGACAAGGAAGGCAATCCCATACTGGCCAACGATGTCAGCAACACCCTCTTCCAGAAGGTGGAGACCGACGAAGAGAGCGGTATGGTCCGCTTCACGCTCGCCGACGGAAGCACCTTCGAGATTCCAGTGTTCGAAGCCCTGAGCATCCGGTTCGATGCAGCTCCCGTAACGGCCGTCCCCGACCGTTCGATACCGGTCGAAATCGAATACACCGTAGCGGGCAGCGAAGCCGAAACGGCGTATGTCGACTACTTCACGGCATGGAACGTAACGGTGAAAATCGACAAATACACCCGTACGATCTCGGTGAAGCTGGACGAAAATGCCGAAGAAGGCAATGTCGTCGTCATCGCCTCGGCCGGCGGCAATACCGTTCTCAAACCATTATTCTTCACCTATGGAACGGCCCAGATCGACCCTCCGACGTGGGATCCGCAGTTCGGAACGGGAGCGGAGGTCGCCCTCGAAGGCGAATTCACGGAATTCGACATCAGGGTGTCGGCCAACATCGACTATGAGGTAACGATCGCAGAGGAGTGTCAGTCGTGGCTCAAACCCGCCCCCAAGACACGCGCGGAGACGGTCACGACGACCCACTCGTTCGTAGCCGACTACTATGAAAACGACAGCGGCGCTGACCGCAAAGGCTCGATCACATTCTCGAATCGCCCCTACGGCATCACCGTAACGCTCGGCGTCCGCCAATCGCCGGTCGTTCCTGACACCCCGACCGAACCGGGCATCGCAACGGGCGCAGACCTCGTGGCCTTTGCCAAGGCCGTCAACGCCGGCGGAAGCACGGATCGTTGGGAGAACGCTTCGGGAGAGGTGGTGCTGCTCAACGACATCGATCTGACGGAACTTACCGAATGGACTCCGATCGGACAGGGCAAGGCCACCGGATCGCCCTCCTACAATACGTTGACAAACCCCTTCACGGGCGTGTTCGACGGCCAGGGTTTCACGATCAAGGGAATCCGATGGACCTTCAACGTCGAGAACGAGACGACCCATCTCCACGGCCTGTTCGGAGCGATAAAGGACGCTACGATCAAAAACCTCAAACTGGGCGCCGCAGGGGATCAAATTACCCTCGCGGGTACGAGTCAGAACGTCGTATCGGCCGGTGCACTGGCGGGTTACGCCGAAGGATCGACGATCGTCAACGTCACCAACAATGTCTCGGTGATCCTCACGGGCGACAATCCCGACGCCACGCTGATGATGCTCGCCGGTATCGCCGGATGCATCAAGTCCACGACCATCGGCGGCGAAACGAAAGACGACGCCGTCATCAACAACGGCGATGTGAAGACCGGTCGCATCACCAACACAACCAACGGGGGTACGGGTATGAACATCGGAGGCATTTGCGCCTTCACGCTCGGTGCGGGAACCAAGCTCAACTACTGCACCAACAACGGCGAAATAAGCGCTCCCACAGGACGCGGCGGCGGTCTGGTCGGCACGCTGGGCGGCAGTACGACCGAAGAGAACGGCACGGTGATCGCCAACTCGACCAACAACGGAACGATACAGGACGATGCCATCGGTCAATACGGCGGCAGCAAGGACTACTACAACTATAAGCGCATGGGCGGTCTGGTCGGCGGTACGGTTACCAACAACAACCTCCGCATCGAATACTGCACCAACAACGGCAATGTCTTCTCGCAACTGGGATGCCGTACGGGAGGTTTCGTGGGCCACAATCAGGCGACGATCGTCGGTTGCGTGAACAAGGGAACGATCCTGGCCAACATCACCTACGCCTCCGGCGAACCGCAACACGGACCCGGTTGGGCCTGCGGTTACAGCGGCAAGAAGCTCGTCACACAATGCGCCAAGGGAGGTCGTGTCGGCGAATGGGATACCTACAAGGACAATCCGGGCAGCGCTCCCGAGGCCACGAACGACAACGCCCTGTGCTACAAGAACGGCGATTATTTCGATCCGTCGCAGAACTACTAACGCTTAATTCAGACATCCATGAAACGATTTCTATATCTCTTGCTCCTCACGGCGACAACCTTCGTCTACGGATGCAGCGACTACGACGATTCGCAACTCAGCGGACGTCTCGACGACATCAAGGAGCGGATCGCAAAACTTCAAGACCGCATCGCCTCGCTCAACAGTCAACTCGCCGACCTGAGCGAACTGACATCGGGCAACGTCATCACGGAGATGACCGAAGACTCCGAAGGCAATTATATCATCACCTACAAGGACAACAAGAACGAGGAGAAGAGCATCGTACTGGCCACTGTCGACCAGATGCTCAACGTCCCGCTGCTCGGTGTCGAACTCGACCCGCAGAACAATCTATATTACTGGACCGTAACGGCTGACGGCAAGACTTCGCCGCTGCTCGACAAAGCCGGCGAAAAGGTGCCCGTAAGCGGATACACGCCCGAAGTATCGGTCGACGCCGAGGGATTCTGGACCGTCAACGGCGAACGGTTGAACGACGCCGAAGGAGATCCGATCGAAGCCAACGACGGCGAAAGCTGCCTGTTCAAGGATATTGCCCGCGACGCCAACGGCAACCTGTCGCTGACGCTCGGCGACGGGAAGGTCATCACGCTCCCCATCCAGCAGGTACTGAATCTCACGCTCTCGACAGCAATCAACACCACCGTCGTCGACCCGACGGTTCCCGCAACCATCGAATATGAACTCCACGGCGAACATGCCGCGGAAGCACTGGTCGGCATCGCCGAGGCCGAAGGGGTCGAAATCGTCCTGGACAGGAAACAGCAGCGGATCACCGTCACCTTCCCGACCGGATTCGACGATGGATACATGATCGCAATGGCCTACGACATGCAGGAGCATACGGTACTGCGACCGGTATTCTTCACCAAGGCGACGAGCGATCGGATCGAGATCCGAACGGCCGAAGAACTCGTGCAATTCGCCGAAAACGTCAATGCCGGAACGGGCGCACAGCGAATGACCGCCGTATTGATGAACGACATCGATATGACGAAGATCGCGTCGTGGATTCCCATCGGCAACGGTTCGTTCGTCGCCACGGCTTCGGAATCGAAAGTCGAGGGTGCGGCTTTCGAAGGGACGTTCGACGGTCAGGGCCACGCGCTGCTGAACTGCAAGATGACCGGAGCACTCACCTCGGACAATCAAGTCTACGGACTGTTCGGCATCCTCAAAGGCGCCACGGTACGGAACCTCGTATTGGGTGCCGAAAGCGGCGACACGGGGTCGTTCACCGTTTCGGGCAACGGAACGACCTCGACCGGCGTCATCGCCGGCGCCTGCGTCGACTCGAAGATCGAGAAATGCACCAGCTATCTACCGATGGTTTGCGAAGGCAACAACTCGGCAAACAAGCTGATGACCATGGGGCTCGTCGGCTTCGTCTACGGCGCCGGCACGAGCGAGGATACCGTTTCGCAACTGACCGATTTGACAAACTACGGTGCACTGAAAGCGGATCCGGGTGCCGCCAACGCCAACGGATTCACCTCGACTCAGGTCGGAGGCATCGCCGGATTCTCGAACACCTCCCGCACATCGACCTTCGCCAATCGGTTCCTGCGCTGCATAAATCACGGAGACATGACCGTTTCGACAGGACGCGCTTCGGGCATCGTCGCCGCAGCCAACACCTTCACGCACATCGTCGAATGCGAGAACTACGGCGACATGATGAATACCTATGCGGGCTCCAAGGGCGGACGTCTGGGCAACATCACCTGCATCCTCGGCACCCAGTCGATCATAAACGGCTGCACCAACCACGGCGACGTCGTGACGACCAACTCCCAATCCCACGCCGGAGGACTGCTCTGTCTGTCCAATGCCACAGACTGCGAAATCATCAATTCGGCCAACTACGGCAACGTAATCTCCGACCTCACGACCTACCGCGGCACGCTCGTAGCCAATATCAACAGCCTCGGAAAGATGGACAACAACATCGCAGGCGGCGGAATAGGATCCTACAACGGCGGCGACTACGAAATGGTCGCCATCAACGAAATGAATTTCATGGATTATATCGGAAAGATCAAGGCCGGCAACGAAGAGCGCGTGACCAATACCAAGTACGGAGGCGAGGTCTCGACGGCCAAAGGCATTCGCACGGCCGACGATCTCGTGGCTCTCGCGGCTGCGGTCAACTCCGGCAAGCCGCTCGGCGAATGGCAAAACGAAAACGGAGAGATCTGCCTGCTGACCGACATCGACATGTCCGAGGTCGCCGAATGGACACCCATCGGCAAGGCGACCTTCGTCATCGCAAACAACAAACTCACGGTCTCCGGAACCCCCTTCGCAGGACATTTCAACGGCCAGGGCTACCGGATCCGCAATCTGAAAATGGTCGCTGCGAACAGCGAGGAGGGGGCTACATACGGATTGTTCGGAACTTTGGCACCCGGCGCCGTGATCGAGAATTTCTCGTTCGACACAGGCTGTTCGTTCACCGTCGCGTCCACAGCCGGTTCATCGAACGGCGTAGTGGCCGGACTGGTTTACGACGCTACGGTGCGTGACATCACGAGCAGCGCTCCGATGCTTTTCCAGGGTGCGGCGGGCAATGTCCGCATCACGATGGCCCTGATAGGAACGGCCTTTGCCGAAACAGCCAACGTCACGATCGACAACGTGAACAACAACGGCACGATCACGGCCGAAAACCGAGACAACAATACGAACGGAGGCGCCACGGGCTACCACATCGCCGGCATTGCGGGATTCACCACCAACGACGGGGCTTCGCAGCAGAAAGTCATCATCTCCGACTGCATCAACTACGGCGACATCACCTCCGCGACAGGACGCACCGCGGGCATCGTCGCAGCGGCCAACCGCTATACCCAACTGGCCAACTGCGTAAATCACGGCAAGCAGCTGAACACTTGTCCGAAAAACGATGCGGGACGTTTGGGTAACATCGCCTGCAACATGGGCGCAGGGTCGTCGATGATCGGATGTTCGAACTACGGCGATCTCACCTCGACGACCGGTTCCCGCTGCGGCGGCATCACGTCGGCGGCAGGCGACGCGACCTTCGAGAACTGCGCCAACTACGGTACGATCCTGACCGACAGCCCCTATCGAGGTGTATTCTGGGGGTATAACAACGCCGTGGCACAATGGACCGACTGTACGGCCGGCGGCAAGGTCGGAACCTACAACGCCAATGCTCCCGTTTTCGACTCCTATGCCGATGCCGAGCAAGCCAACTACCTGGGGAAACAAGGGGCGAACCAATCGGCTCTTACGAATATCGCCTACCAAATCGGAAACTCGGGCGGAGGAAGCGCGGGCGGCGACGCGGAACTGCGCATTCTCTTCATCGGGAACAGTTTTACGAAAGATGCCGTGGAGCATCTGCCCGGCATTCTGAAAGCCATGGGCATCGACAAGGTGAAGATGACACACATGTATTACGGAGGGCGTACGGTTCCCGAATACAACAACGGCTTCGCCACCGTGAACGACTACCGTTGCTACGAATGCAATCCGGGAGCGGCCGGCTGGACCGAATCGATGAACAAGACGATCAAAGAGGTAGCCGCTTCGGAGCAGTGGGACGTCGTGACCATCCAGGAACACACGGGCAAGGTCAACGCATGGAAGTGGACCTCGGCCGAGAAAGAGGCTTTGCAGGGACTCATCGACAACGTCAAGTCAACGCAAACCGGCGCCATGCCCAAGTTTTACTATATTCTGTCGCAGGCCTATGCCGATCCCGCACTCGTCAGCTATTCGCAACAGACGGTGATCGTCAACAACTTCGCCTCGTCGCAGACGGACATGTACGCCGCCATCGTCGCACAAGGCCAAAAAGTAATGAGCGAAGTCGCATTCGACGATGTGATCGCCACAGGCACCGTCCTGCAAAATCTCCGCACGTCGAAACTCCAAAACGCGATGGACATGACCCGCGACGGGTACCACATGGACTACGGCATTTCGCGTTATGCCGCATCGTGCGCCGTATTCGAAAAACTGATCTCGCCTGCCTTCGGAGGTGTGACGCTCGACGGAAATCCGTTCCGCTATACGACATCGAATACCACCCACGGCAGCTATTCGACCCCTGTTACCGAGGCGAATGCCCCGATCGCCCTGCAAGCAGCACGCTATGCCCTGACTACGCCCTACGCCGTCACCGACATGTCCCACATCGGGCAGGAAAGACCCGATAACGGCATCGAGGACACGGAATTCGAGGAGGACCAGAACAAAGAATAATTTTGCAGAAAAAATGAAAAAAACATATATCATCCTATTCGGCGCAGCATTGCTGCTCGGAAGCTGCACCCGAAATCCCGAAATCGGCGAACCGACTCCGCCTCACGCTTCATCAGGACTCGTCATCAAGGCCTCCTGCACTCCGGCAACGCGAACCGACATCATCGAAGGAAAAAGCACATGGGAAGTCGGCGATCGCATTACGGTCGTCTACGACGGTACGGCCTATGTCTACACGGCTACCGAAGCGGGTGCCACGACCACCTTCGCCAGCGATACGGGGATCACGGCCTACGACCCCTCGAAACCGCTGACGGCCTACTATCCCGTCACGACCGTCGAAGGCACCGTTGCGGTGGAACCCCAGCGTACAATCACCCTGCAAGGCACGGAGCAGACCAACACGGCCTGCGCACCGCTGGTCGGGACACCGCTCGATAAGAATCTTGCGGAGGGTGCACTCCATGTCTCGTTCCGCAATATCTTCTCGGTCATCGAACTGCGCATCGATGCCGGCGAATTGGATAGTCCGGCGCAATCGCTCGCCGTGGAACCCGCCTCGCAGGAGGACTTCGACGGCTATCTGACCTTCACAGGTACGGTCGACCCTTCGACCCTCGCCCTCACGCCGGCCCCCGGCGGAACGGGATCGAAACTGACGTTGCATTTCCCCGATAACGCCGATCTGACCCGTCCCCAGACAATCAAGTTCCCCGTAGGGCGCTTCATCTCCGAGGCCGGTCTGAAACTCACGCTCACGACGACCGACGGCAGAACCTACACAAAAAACATCTACAAATCGGGAATACGCACCTACAACGAGAAGAACGGTATCTTCTCGGCCCGACATTTCGCCAAAGCGCTCTACGCCTTCGCGTCTCCGGGCGGTATCGAGACGGCCGACGATCTCATCGAATTCGCCGCGGCAGTCAATGCGGGCGAAAGTCTCGCCCCCTGGCAAGATGAACGAGGCTTCGTCGTACTGCTCAACGACATCGACATGACCGGCATCGAAACGTGGACACCGATCGGCGATGCGGTCTGTCCGCTGACGGGTACCAACGCATTGACGATCGAGTCGGGACGTCCATTCACGGGCTTCTTCGACGGGCAGGGGCACTCGATCCGTAATTTCCACATGGTATGCGACAACTCGACTCCCAACCGCGCATGGGGATTCTTCGGCGCATTGGGCCCCGGAGCCGTCGTCGAAAATCTCGTCTTCGACGCCTCCTGTTCGCTGGCGGTCAAAGCCTCGAAAGGCACCGACTGCGGCATTCTGGCCGGCGTGGTCTACGACGCTACCGTGCGCAATATCGTCAACAACGCCCCGATGTCGTTCGACGGCTCGGCAGGCAACGTCCGCATGACGATGGGCATGGTCGGACTCGCCTTCGCCAGCAAAGGCGTCGTACTCGACCGCCTGACCAACGAAGCCGCCCTCACGTCCGAAGACGGCGGCAATACCGGCAACGGAGCGACGGGCATACACGTCGGCGGCATCTGCGGGTTCAGCACCAACCTCGCCAGTTCGGCCAACCCCGTAATCTTCAACGGATGTATCAACCGCGGCGACCTCACGACAAAGGTCGGACGTGCTTCCGGCATCGTCGCCGCAGCCAACCGCTACACGCACCTGACCGACTGTACCAACTACGGACTCAACGACAACGCCTTTCCCAGATCGGGATACGCCCGCCTCGGCAACATCACCTGCATCACCGGACCGGGAATCAAATTCACCAACGTCGTGAACCGCGGCGATCTAATCAGCCGTACGAAGGGGGCCGCCGGCGGCATTCTCTGTCTGGTAAACCACAACGACAACGAATTCATCGGATGCGAAAGCTACGGCCGTGTCATCTCCGACCGCCCCGACAACGACTACAAGGGAACCTTCTTCGGACAGTGTAAAAAAGCCGCGAAGTTCCGAAACTGCATCGCACAAGGTGACGTGGGAACCTACAACGGAGGCGATTGCATCATGACGGGCGTCAACGCCGACAACTACATGGACTATCTCGGCGCCTACGACGCCTCGGCGGTCGACGTCACTCCGGCGAACATCCTCTATCGTCCTGCCGGAAACTGATATAAGAAAACGAAGTCTTCATCCAACGATAACCTATGAAACGAAAAATCACTCATCTGCTGATTCTCGCCGCTGCTCTCACCGGAGCAGCGTGCGGAGAACAGACCGCCCCGTCGCAAACCGGCGGCCGGGCCGAAGCGATCGTCGCCGAACTGCACGATCCCGCATCGAAAAAAGTGTTGGTCGTCTCACACCGCGGCGACTGGCGCAACTGGCCCGAAAACTCGATCGACGCCATCGAGTCCGTGATCGCGATGGGCGTGGATGTCATGGAGATGGATCTCAAACTGACCAAGGACAGCGTGCTGGTGCTCTGCCACGACAAGACGATCGACCGTACGACCAGCGGAAAAGGCCGAGTCTGCGACATCACCTACGACTCGATCCGCCGCTGCAAGTTACGCCGGGCACACAACGTCGTTACCGACGATCTGCGGATGCCGACCCTGCGCGAAGCGCTGGAAGTCTGCAAAGGCCGCATCGTGGTGAACATCGATCAGGGGTACGAATATTACGACCTCGCGCTGGCCGTCACCGAGGAGCTGGGCGTCACGGATCAGGTGCTCATCAAGGGCAAGCGTCCGGCGGAGGTCGTGGCAGCGAAGTTCGCCGCCTATCCGCACAACATGATGTACATGCCGGTCATCGACATCCTCAAACCGCAGGGACGCGAACTCTTCGAGGAGTACCGGAAATCGGAAAAGCAGCCGTTGGCCTACGAGGTCTGCTGGGACGAATATACGCCCGAGGTGGAAGCCTGCATGAAACGCATCGCGGACGGCGGTTCGAAGCTCTGGGTGAACTCGCTTTGGAGTTCGCTCTGCGGCGGATTGGACGACGACAGGGCCTTTGAAGGCGGCCCCGCCGCAATTTACGGAAAACTGATTGACATGGGCGCGACCCTGATCCAGACCGACCGCCCTGAATTACTGATCTCGTATCTCCGTAGCCGGGGGCTGCACGATTGACTCGCTGAAACTTATGAAAAAATTACTGATTCTGCTACTGTGCAGCGCCCTTTTCTACTCCGATCCCGTCTTCGGATGGGGACGCGAAGGGCACGAGACAATTGCCAAGATCGCCGAACGCAACTTGACGAAGCGAGCGAAAAAACGCATCGAAAAATACCTCGGAGGGCACTCGATCGTCTACTATGCCAAGTGGATGGACGAATACCGCAAGACCCCCGAATATGCCTTCACGGACGGCTGGCACACGGCGCCTGTCGATGCCCGTCTCCATTACTCGGACGAATTGCTCAACCCGAAACGCGGCAATGCCATCTACGGACTGGAATCCGCCATACGCATCCTCGAAAATTACCGGGAGCAAAGCGATTCCACCGTGGCCGTCAACCTCAAATACGTCATTCATCTGGTGGGCGACATGCACTGCCCCGCGCACATCAAGTACGCGACCCACGACATGAAATACGACGTGCTTTTCGAAGACAAATATCGCAAAGCGCACAAGTTCTACGTCCACAGCGTCTGGGACAACGAGATCATCACCGTCTCGCGTATCTGGTCGGTCAGCGAATGGGCCGATGAACTGGACCGTCTTCCGAAAAGCGACAAACAGGCCATCGCTGCCGGAACGCCCCGCGACTGGCTGCACGATGCCGCCGTATGCTGCGAAGTGCAGTTCGAATGGGCCAAACCCGACGCCCGACTGGGACAGGACTTTCTGAACAAGGCCCTGCCTCTGGTCGAAAGTCAAATCCGAAAAGCCGGATACCGGCTCGCCCGTTTGCTGAACGGTCTTTTCGATTAACGGACTTCGGAATTCATGAATCGGATCAAGGAATTTTATCGCATCAGTCGTCCGGCTCCCAAGCGGGAGCTGGACGACACTGCGTGCGACAGGTACTACCGCCGTCTCCGGCTGCAAGCATTTACCGCCGCGACACTCGGATACAGTCTATACTACGTTTGCCGAACGAGTCTCAACGTCATGAAAAAGCCGATACTCGACAGCGGTTCGCTCGATGCCTCACAACTGGGCGTCATCGGGTCGGCGCTCCTATTTGCCTATGCCGTCGGCAAGTTCGTCAACGGATTCATCGCCGATTACTGCAACATCAAACGCTTCATGGCCACGGGTCTCGTCGTTTCGGCCTCGGCAAACGCGCTGATGGGCGTACTGGGCCTCGCCCAGTCGGTCATCCCCACGGCCGTCGTCTTCGTCGCCTTCGCCGTAATGTGGGGGCTCAACGGCTGGGCGCAATCGATGGGCGCACCTCCGGCAATCATCTCCCTCTCACGCTGGTATCCCCTCAAAGAACGCGGAACCTACTACGGATTCTTCTCTGCAAGCCACAACCTCGGAGAGTTCTTTTCATTCCTCTTCGTAGGGTCGATCGTGACCTTCGCCGGATGGCAGGCCGGCTTTTTCGGATCGGCGGCGGCGGGAGCCATCGGGGTAATCGTCATCCTCTGCTGGCTCCACGACACCCCTGAATCCAAAGGATTGCCTCCGGTCGAGACTCTGGCGCATGAAAAGTCCCGGTCCCAAGCCGACAGATCCGTGAAGGAGATCCAGAAACAAGTACTCAAAACCCCTGCGGTATGGATATTGGCGGCTGCCAGCGCCTTCATGTACATCTCCCGCTACGCCATCAACGGATGGGGCGTACTGTTTCTGCAAGAAGCCAAAGGGTTCTCCGACAGCGAGGCCATCTCGATCGTATCAATCAACGCCCTGCTCGGAATTCTCGGAACCGTACTTTCGGGTTGGTTCTCCGACAAACTCTGCAAGGGAGACCGAAAACTCCCCGCCCTGTTATTCGGCATACTGAATTCCGTCGCACTGACATTGTTCCTGTACGGCGGTACAGAGGTGTGGGTGAATGTGCTGGCGATGGTACTCTTCGGAATCGCCATCGGCGTACTGATTTGTTTCCTCGGAGGTCTGATGGCCGTGGACATCGTCCCCCGCAAGGCTACCGGCGCCGCATTGGGCGTCGTGGGAGTAGCATCTTACTGCGCAGCCGGCATTCAGGACGTAGCCTCAGGATGGCTCATCGACGCACACATAACCGTCGCCGCCGACGGCACAAAAGTCTATGACTTCGCTCCCGTGGCGTTCTTCTGGATAGCAGCATCCGTCATCTCATTTCTGCTCCCGCTGCTCAACTGGAAATCGAACGTCTCCGACAAGCAGGCGGAATAGGGCAATTGATCCTCTTCTTCTTCGGCTCGCTTCTCGGAAGCGAGCCTTCTTTTTGCCGCTCCCGCTCCGAAAGAGCGGACGCTCAGACCCGCGACGAACCGGCCTTCTCCATCGCTTTTCGGAATCGGCGACTTCTCCCAGACAGAGTTCGCCCCGGCAGGGCCATACGCACGTATGACCCTGCCGGGGCGAACCGAGGAGGACGGAAAGCCTCCTCTGAAATCCGAAACTACTTCTGCATGTAACCCTTGATGTAGTGGTGGTGCGAACCGAAACGCTCGAACGCCGCACGATCCAACTCCTCCTGTGCCGAGGGGTGGGCGATCGAGATCACCAGACGGGCGCGCTCCTGCAACGTCTTGCCGTAGAGGTCGACCGCACCGTTCTCGGTCACCAGCCAGTGGATATGGTTGCGGGTCGTAACGACGCCGGCTCCCGTATCGAGCACCGGAGCGATCTTCGATACGCCCTTGGTGGTGATCGAAGGCATGGCGATGATCGCCTTTCCGCCCTTCGACAGCGAAGCGCCGTAGACGAAATCGACCTGACCGCCCACGCCCGACCAGAACTTCGTACCGATCGAATCGGCGCAGACCTGACCCGTCAGGTCGACCTGGATGGCCGAGTTGATGGCCACGAAGCGGTCGTTCTGCGAAATGACATAGGGATCGTTCGTATATCCCACGTCCATCATCAGCACGCCGGGGTTGTCGTCGATGAAGTTATAGACCTCCTGCGAACCCATCAGGAACGTCGAGACCATCTTGCCCGGATCGGTTTTCTTGGCCTCGCCGTTGATAACGCCCTTGCGTACGAGCGGCAGCACGCCGTCGGCGAACATCTCGGTATGGATACCCAGGTTCTTATGGTTGCCCAGCTGCGCCAGCACGGCGTTGGGAATGGCTCCGATGCCCATTTGCAGCGTCGCGCCGTCCTCGATCAACTCGGCGCAGTGCGCGCCGATAGCCTTCTCCACGTCGCTCGGTTCGGAGAACTTCGCCTCGACGAGCGGCTGGTCGTCCTGCACGAACAGGTCGATCTTCGACAGGGGAATCATCGCCTGACCGAAGGCACGGGGAACGTACTTGTTCACCACGGCGATCACATGGTCGGCGCATTCGATGGCCGCCAGCGTAGCGTCGACCGACGTTCCCAGCGAAACGTAGCCGTGCTTGTCCGGCGGGCAGACCTGAATCATCGCCACGTTGCAGGGCACCGCACCCGACCGGTACAGCTTCTGCGTTTCGCTCAAAAAGATCGGAATGTAATCGGCGTAGCCGCTCTGCGTCACCTTCCGGACATTCGCGCCGACGAAGAGCGAATCGAGCTGGAAGACACCCTCGAACTTCGGGTCGGCATAGGGCGCCGGCCCTTCGGTGTGCAGATGGTGCACGTGGACGTTCTTCAACTCGCCGGCCTCGCCGCGGGCGCACATGGCCTTGATGAGGCACTGCGGGGCCGAAGCCACCGAACTCAGATGGACATGATCGCCCGACTTGATGACCTTCACGGCCTCCTCGGCCGTTGTGAATTTGATCGGAGTATTCATTACTGCCTTTTTAAGTTTGAGATTAGGTATTTAAACAATCGATATTATTTGCGTTTCACTTCGACCTGCTCGTACCCCTCGACGATATCGCCCACGCGGATATCGTTGAACGACTCGATATTCAGACCGCAGTCCTGTCCCGTGGTCACCTCCTTGACGTCGTCCTTGAAGCGTTTGAGCGATCCGAGCTTGCCGGTGTAGATGACGATGCCGTCGCGGATGACGCGGATCGGCGTCGAGCGCTGCAACTTGCCCTCGCGGACGATACACCCGGCCACCGTGCCGACCTTCGTGATCTTGAAGATTTCCAGCACCTCGACCGAGCATACGATCTCCTCCTTCATCACCGGTTCGAGCATACCCTCGATCGCGTCCTTGATGTCGTTGATCGCGTCGTAGATGATCGAGTAGAGACGGATTTCGATCTCCTCCTTCTCGGCCGTCTTGCGCGCCGCAGCCGACGGACGCACCTGGAACCCGACGATGATGGCGTTCGACGCGGCGGCCAGCAGCACGTCGGACTCCGAAATCTGTCCCACGGCGGCATGGATGACATTGACCTGCACGGTCTCCTTCGAGAGCTTGATGAGCGAGCCGGCCATCGCCTCGACCGAACCGTCCACATCGCCCTTGACGATGATGTTCAGCTCCTTGAACGATCCGATGGCGATACGGCGGCCGATCTCGTCGAGCGTCACGTGCTTCTGGGTCATGATGCCCTGCATGCGCTGCAACTGCT
>ERZ791883.71-NODE-71-length-127605-cov-6.919718_pt1 | contig 127605 bp, 127 predicted proteins | sample MGYA00510160_ERZ791883 | MGnify/ENA primary metagenome ERZ791883 (study PRJEB30046, sample SAMN00792072) | human gut metagenome | study: EMG produced TPA metagenomics assembly of the A metagenome-wide association study of gut microbiota in type 2... | reverse complement strand
AGTACTCGACTGGAAACGGTCCGGGAGGATAGGGAGCTGCCGGTTAAGAGAAAAGGCCTGCATCGAAAGATGCAGGCCTTTTTGTCGCGGGTCGCGGGCTGTGAGTCACGGCCCACGACTGGGGTTGTGAATATTTCACAACCCCTTATCCATTCTGGATTTTTTTCATATATTCCAGCAGTTTGTTGGTGAAATCTTCCAGGTATCTGGGCCTTACCTGGGCTTTCAGCCGGAGAATGCTGGAGCGCATGGTGTGGGTCTCACCGGCTATGTAGAAGGCCAGCAGGGGGTCTTCCTGATCCTTCTGGACTTCCCGGATCAGAGGATAGGCCAGCACATCATTGCAGAAGGTGGCTGTATGGCCCAGCCGGCACAGCTGGATCTGGGTGCTGATGTCGCTGATGGAAATGGGCTGGGGGCAGTCCAGATGATTTTCCCGAAGGCAGCTCTGGACCAGTTCCAGCAGGGTGCTGTGTTCCCGATTGCCGATCAGGGGAAAAGGCTTGAATTCCTGAAGGGAGATGGTATTTCCTGTTTTCCAGTTTTCCGGGGAGAAGGTACCCAGATGATACTGGCGGAAAAAAGAAAGGGTGCCCACTACCATCAGTTTCTCTTTGCCAATCAGCTTCTCTTCCAGGAAGGGATCAGAAGGTGCATCCAGCCCCAACACCAGATCCAGCTGCTGGGTTTTCATCAGTTGGATATGTTGGACTGTATCCCCCAGGGTGATGGAAATGTGGACTTGTGGATAAGTCCCGTGGAATGTTTCCAGAAAACGGGGCAGCAGGAGACGGGCCCGGGAGGTACTGATCCCCAGGCGGATCTCCCCGATTTCTCCCGCCTCGATTTCCTGGATCCGATGGCCCAGGCTTTCTTCCAGGTGCTGGATCTGCCGGAGGGTGCTGACCATGGCTTTTCCTGATTCCGTCAGCTGGAGATGCCTGCCCCGGAGGAACAGTTTCGTATGGAGCTGTTTTTCCAGTTTGCTGATATGCTCGCTGAGACACTGCTGGGTTACAAAGGCCCGTTTGGCTGCCTTGGTGAAATTCATCTCTTCCGCCGCCAGCAGAAACATTTTTTGCGCCAATTCCATGGGACCGCCTCCTTTTTCTGTATTATACTACAATCTCCAGCTTGTAATAACACTGAAATCTATTTGTTTTTCTTTGTATAAGTTTCGTCGTATACTGTAGTCACAAAGAGAAAACAAACCAATCTGCAGGAAAACAAGGGAAGGGAGAGATCCGTATGGAAAAGAAAGTTTTTACGATGTGGGAAATGAATCTGGGCTTCCGTCCCAAGGATTTCCAGAGCGTATGGGGGGCCGTAATCCAGAAGAACAGTCCGAAGCAGTCCTGCCCCAAGGTAAAGGCAGCCAGACAAGGGCGTGGGCCTGTGGATTTTGAATCCAGTGCCTGGTCGGTATAAAAGAAAAAGAAGAGGAGCCGTTGCCTATGGGACGGCTCCTTTTATGTTATAATAATCCCATTATACAGGAGGTGAAGATATGGGCCGTCGGGTGCTTTGGGTTTTGCTGGTGGTGTTGCTGGGGTTCATCTGGGGGCACTCTCTCCAGAATGGGACAGCTTCCCAGGCCGAGAGCCAGTCGGTGCTCCATCTGGCCCTGGCCCGGTGGGGCAGTCTGCCGGGGATGGGGTATCTGAATTTCTACACCATCCGGAAACTGGCCCATCTGACGGAATTCACTGCCCTGGGCATGGTGCTGACCGGCCTTACAGGACGGGGCCTTCCGGCGCTGCTTCTGGGAGCTGCGGCAGGGGCCGTGGACGAATGCCTCCAGCTGTTCAGCCCGGGCCGCAGTGCCCAGGTGTCGGATGTGCTGCTGGATACCCTGGGAGTGTTTGTGGGTATCCTGGCAGTACAGCTGCTGTGCCGGCTGTGGGAAGAGAAATAATAAGGAAACCGAAGGAGAATGATATGACAAGACTGGAACAGCTGAGCCGGGAACTGGTGGATGTGGTGGTGAACCTGGGGTATCCGGCGGAACTGGGAGAACTGATGGCCCAGAACCTGGGGACGGAGAGCACCGTGGAACGGATGACCCAGTACCTGATCCACGTCCAGCCCCCTACGGCAGAAGAAATGGTGGACGAAATGCTGGCCATCTGCGAAGAACGGGATAAATGGGTCCAGAAGAAAAAGAATGAGTATTACAACCGGAAAGTGAACGAATGGATCAATCGGTGAGAGGGGGCTGTTGCATAGGCAACAGCCCCTTGACATCTCTCCCTTTTCCGACTATGATATACACATTAATTACTAGTAAAACAATATGAATTAAAAGGGAGCGATGAGATGTTGGGAAAAGGTAAGATCCGTTTGTTTTTGACGGGATTGGTTGCGGCAGCCCTTTTGGCGGCCGGATGCGGAGGCAGCGGTGCCGACAAGAAAAGCGCCGACAGCGGCAAGCCCATCAAGATCGGGGCTACGGCCGGGCCTCATGCGGATGTGGTCCATGCGGTGGCGGAAGAAGCCAAGAAGCAGGGGCTGAACGTGGAAGTGGTGGAATTCTCCGATTACATCACTCCGGACAAAGCCCTGGCAGAAGGGGACCTGGATCTGAACAGCTATCAGCATGCGCCCTTCCTGGCCAACTTCAACAAGCAGAACGGTACCAAGCTGGTGCCCATCGGGAACACCATCCTGATGCGGATGGGCATCTACAGTGACAAGATCCATGATCTGAAAGATGTGCCGGACGGCGCCACGGTGGCTATCCCCAACGATCCCACCAACGGAGGACGGGGCCTGGCACTCCTGGAAAAAGCCGGCCTGATCAAACTGAAGGAAGGGGTCGGTTTCAAGGCTACCGTAAACGATGTGGTGGACAACCCCAAGAACCTGAAGTTCAAGGAACTGGAAGCGGCCCAGATGCCCCGGAGCCTGGCGGATGTGGACCTGGCAGTGATCACCATGAACTATGTTATGAGCTCCGGTATGGACGTGAAGAAACAGGGGCTGTTCTGGGAAAAGGATGATGAACCTCTGGCCGTGATGGTACTGGCAGCCCGGGAAAAGGACAAGGAAAAGGCGGAATACAAAAAAATCGCCGAAATCTTCCATTCCGAAGCGGTGAAGAAGTTCATCGAAGAAAAATTCAAAGGGACGATTGTACCAGCGAAATGAAAACAGGGGGTGCTGCATATGCAGCACCCCCTGTTCGTGACCCAAAAAGAGGCTGTTGCATTTGCAACAGCCTCTTTTATCATTTCAATAATGGTGCCGAAGGCCGGACTCGAACCGGCACGCTTTTAGGGCGCTTGATTTTGAGTCAAGTGCGTCTGCCAATTCCGCCACTTCGGCAAGCGTGATGGGTATCACAATAAAATTATTTTAGCATGGGGTTGGAACCATTGTCAAGAGAAAAAAGGGCTTTACTTTCCCTGGTCCGTGTCCACCAGGGTTTCAGCTCCCAGACGGACGGGGCCGCCGATGGTGAGGGAAATGATTTCTCCGTCTTTCCAGTCGGCCTCAATATCGATCCGGCCTCCTGGTTCCTGGAGGGTGGCGGCCAGGGACCGTTTCTGACGATGGGCCAGGGCGGCAGCCACAGCAGCAGATCCGCTGCCGCAGCTTTTTTCGTGGTACAAGGTACCGGTAGCGGATACATAGACAATGGGGATCACTTTCAAGGTGCTGATTTCCACCAGCATCAGCCCATAGGCTTCCGGTTCCGTTCCCCGGGAAATTTCCCGCTGGAGAGAATAGAACAGCTGGTCCTGGTCCACTTCGTCCACATTCAGGGTAAAATACACATAATGGGTGATCCCGGGCAGGACCACTTCCTGGCATTCCACACTTTCCCGTTCATAAGAAAGACGAATCTTCCCAATGGACAAAGGGGGCGGCAGCTGAACTGTGGCATCGTAGAGATTTTCCCGGATCTTTTTGGCAGAAACCGGGAGGGGAGTGGGACAGCCGCTGCAGGTGACCTGATATTCTCCTTCTTTCTTCCCCTGGTAGAAGAGGGCACAGGCACCGGCAGAACGGGTGGCATTTCCGCAGAATTCCCCACCCATCATCTCCACCTGGGGCTGGTCTTCCTTAAAGGAAAGACACCCTACCTGCTCCACAGAAGGGTCAAGGGCCAGCAGCTGCCGGTTCAGTTCTTTACGGTTTTCCTGAGGGACCGGATCCAGCACATACAAGGTTATGTTGCCGCTGGGATCGGCCTGAATGGTACGGACTTTCATAGCAACTTCCTTTCTTGGAAAAGAACCATTTATACAACGAATTCTTAAAATACTCTCATAATTAAATCCTATATTTTATATTATAGCGATTTGCCCTGTATTATACAAGGGAAAAAGCGGACTTTTGAGTAATTTCTGAAAACATCAAGGCGGGAGGTTTTTGTGTTAGAATAAGGAATGTGTTTTTTGCCAATCTACTTTAATGATACAGGAGGTTTCATTGTTGCATTACCGTAAATCTTTATGGAGTTGGCTCTGTGCCGGACTGTCCCTGCTGCTTCCCCTGGGAGCCCAGGCTTCGGTCCAGGATCTGGCCTGGCAGGATGGGGTGCCGGCCTATGAGGAAGTAAAAGGGACCATTACCCATGACGGTCCCAAACTGATTTTTTCCGACAGCCCGGAAATGGTGGGAAAAATCGGGATCATGTACCGGGATACGGTGGAGGGGCCGGTGCGGCTTTTCTTTCATCATGTAAACGACACCCGTACGGACAAACGGCTGGCGGTGCTGCTCCGGCGGACTACCTTGCGGCCCAGCCTGGTTAACTTGGGGAAGAACGGAATCTCCCGTCCCAATGAGGACTGGCTGGAAGCCGGGAAGGAAGCCCAGGAACGGTATTACAGTTCCACCCCCAACGGCCGGAAATTCTTCCTCAGCGGGCCCCGTGATATCCTGAACAACGGGAAAGGGTACATTCTCCATCCTCAGGAACTGGTCACCGGGATTGTGGATCTGAATTTTGAAAGACCGGTGGAAGTTTCCTTTATCATGATGCCGGTGGATGCGGATCCAAGGGTATCTGCGGAAGTCTATTCCATCCTGCCCCCTGATGAAGGAGGCCATGTGCTCCGGGGTACTTTTGAAGGGGCCAATGTCCATGTGACCCTGCAGGATGCTTTTGATACGGACAAGGGAACCATCTGGGGCCTGGAACTGGCAGACGACAACAAGGATCCCTATGTACGGGGCATCGATGTGACCCGGAATGAACCGGTGGTCAACTATGGGAACTACGGGGTCATGTACGACGTGAATTTCCGGACCCGGGGCAAGAATGATGCTCAGCTCCGGTTCAATCCCTATGGGGGCGCCTATGCTGGGTTTGGAGTACTTACCGCTCAGGGGGAAACTGCCCGGTACATCCGGATCCCGGATAACCGGCTGTCCTTTGGCTGGGACCATGACGGGGAAACCATGAAACTGGGGACGGTACCGGCAGGGAAAAGCGCTTCCTTCTACTTCTCTCCCCCCGGTTCTTCCAATCTTCCGGTGAGGATTTTCTGGGAAGGGAAGCATGATTCTCAGGTACAGAAGAAATCCGGACGGGTGCGGACGGCAGAACAGATCCTGGCAGAACGGTTGGCCCGGAAGGAACAGAACAAAACACAGACTAAAAGAAAATAATTATTAAAAACCCTTGACTATTTTCTAGGTTTGTTGTACTATATGGGTGTCAGGAAATGACAATGAAAAAAAGGGTACAAGACAGTTCCCCGGAAGGGGGAACAACAGAAAAAAAGGAGGATTTGACAATGGCTGAATTGAAAGGTTCTCAGACTGAAAAAAACTTATGGACTGCGTTTGCAGGTGAATCCCAGGCTTACAATAAATACGGGTATTATGCCAGTGTAGCAAAGAAGGAAGGGTACGAACGGGTAGCCAAGAACTTCCTGGAAACTTCCGGCAACGAAAAGGAACATGCCAAGATCTGGTTCAAGGCTCTCCATGGTGGCTCCATCCCTGATACGGTGGAAAACCTGAAGGATGCAGCAGCCGGCGAAAACTACGAATGGACTGAAATGTACAAGGAATTCGCAGAAACCGCTGAAAAAGAAGGCTTCAAGGATCTGGCTTACAAGTTCAAAGCCGTGGGCGCCATTGAAAAGCACCATGAAGAACGGTACAGAGCTCTGCTGAAGAAAGTGGAAGATGGCACCATGTTCCAGCGCAGCGAAAAGACCGTGTGGATCTGCTCCAACTGCGGCCATATCGTGGAAGCGGAAAAAGCACCGGAAGTATGCCCGGTCTGCGCTCATCCCAAATCCTATTTCATGGTTAACTGTGAATGCTTCTGAGCCTGAAAAAAGCCCCCGCGAAGGGGGCTTTTTTTTATGCTCAGTGATTGGTCAGGCCAAGCTCTTTCAGCATTTCCATATCGTCTTTGATGGTGGTGCCGCTGGTGGTGAGCATGTTGCCGGTAATGGAAGCGGAGGCTCCGGCCAGGAGGGCAGTGGCTCCGTTTTTGGGCAGCAGCTTCCGGCCGGCAGCCAGACGGATATTGGCGGTGGGGTTGATGAACCGGAAGATGGCAATGGTCCGGAGGATGTCTTCTGCAGGCAGGGGCTTCCGGCCTTCCATACCGGTGCCGGGAATGGCCATCAGGGCGTTGATGGGAATGGATTCGATCCCCAGGCTCTGGAGGGTAAAGGCCATGTCCAGCCGGTCCTGCCAGGTTTCGCCCATGCCGATGATGCCGCCGGAGCATACGCACATGCCTTCCGCCTGGGCAGCCTTGATGGTGCGGATCCGGTCGTCAAAGGTGTGGCTGGTGCAGATCTGGGGGAAGTACCGCCGGGAGGTTTCGATGTTGTGGTGGTAACTGGTGACCCCGGCTTCCCGGAGACGGCGGAACTGTTCCCGGCTGATGATGCCGTGGGAGGCACACAGGTCGATGGTCAGGTCCTTTTTCATGGCTTTGTAGATATCCAGGGCCTTTTCAAAATCCTTCCCGGTAAGAGCCCGTCCGGAAGTGACCATGGCGAACCGGTTGGCACCGGCATCCTGGTCGGCTTTTGCGGTTTTCATCACTTCTTCTTTGGACAGGAACCCGTATTCTTCACAGCCTGTATGGTGACAGGCGGCCTGGGCACAGTATTTGCAGTTTTCCCCGCAGCGGCCGCTCCGGGCGTTGATGATGGTGCAGAAATCCACATGGTTGCCGCAGAAGTGCTTCTGGAGCCGTCCGGCTTCCTGCTGGAGTTCGGCCAGGTCCTGGGTCAGAAGGTCCTGGACTTCCGGGTCTTCCGGTTTCAGCCGGTACCCGTCCATGATCCGGTCGGTCAGTTCGCGCAGTGCTTCTATCTTCAATGATCTCATCCCTTCTGGTATAATATGCTTATCATTATAAAGAATGAGGATTTTGCGGTCAACCTTTTTAAATAAGAGGTTAACGCAAAATAAAAACAAAGGAGGAAGAATCATGGAACTGCTGTTTATCTATATGGACGGGTGCCCTTACTGCAAACTGGCCGGGGAGGTACTGGAAGGTCTGTATGCCGGCCATCCGGAATACAAAAAGATCCCCCTGGTGAAGGTGAACGAAAACCGGGAACCGGAAAAACTGAAGGGCCGGAAGTACTACTACGTGCCCACTTTCTTCTATGGAGAAGAAAAAATCTACGAGGCCCAGCCGGGAGATGGCCGGGAGAAGATGGAAAAGATTTTGGGAGATTTTTTCAAAAAGGCTGTCGATTGATGAAAATGAGGTGCTGCCCAGGCAGCACCTCATTTTCATTCCATCAATATTTTCCTGCATGTTTCATTTTTCAGGATCATTTTCAGCAGCAGGGTTCCCAGGACGGTGACGCTGAGGAATTCTCCTGCACCGATGTAGATCATGGCGGCCCCCAGGGACAGATCCGGGGGCAGGGCGGCCAGCACGTCCAGCTCTGCCCCGATTACCACTCCGTTGCTGATCACCGGGCACAGGGAAGCCAGCAGGGGACTTTTCAGCCTGTGCATGGGCCAGATCCCCAGGAAGGTGGCCAGGGTTCCCAGGACCATGTCCGGCAGGCCGAAGGGGCTCCCCAGGTTGGCCAGGAAGCAGCCGGCGGTGAGCCCGGGGATCCATTTCCTGCTGCAGAAGGCCAGCAGGGTGAGACATTCGGATACCCGCACCTGGACAGGCCCATAGCTGAAAGGGGCCAGGCCCAGGGTCAGGGTTGCATAGATGGCGGCCAGGAGGGCATTCCGCAGGAGCCAGACCTGAGGGTTCACTGGTCTTCTCCCAGGGCATGGGCCTTCAGTTCCCGGTATTTCCGGGAGTAGAAGGGCTTCAGCTGGGACTCCCGGTGGTCATAGCCATAGGCCCGTTTGGAAATGGCCAGGATGGGGGGAGCCTGGATCCGCTTGGCCACAGCCAGACCGCAGAACAGTTTCCACCACCGTTCCAGGTCGGCAATAAAGGACCGGGCATCCGGGAACAGCTCAGCCACCAGTCCCTTTTCGCAGCCCAGGTGTTCTTCCAGGGTGCCTTCCAGGTACCAGGTCAGCAGTTCTTCCGGAGAGGTCTTGGTCCAGCTTTCCACAAAGGCCTGGAGCAGGTAATCGTGGTAGGGGTACACCAGAGGGTCCCCGCCGGTGCCTACGGTCTGGGCAGCGGACAGTTCCGCACTGGGTTTGATCCGGAAGATTTCTTCCGGGATCACTTCCCGCCGGAACACTTCCTCATTGAGGTAACGGCCCAGGGCATAGACCTGGTGTTTCCACAGGTCTCCGATGAGTGCCAGTACCCCGGCAATGTCCCCGTAGAAAGTGGCATAGCCCACGGTCATTTCCGCCTTGTTGGAGTTGCAGGAGAAACCGCCGCCAAACAGGGAAGCCAGGCCGGCCAGCACCCGGGCGCCCCGGTCCCGGGCCTGGATATTTTCCGCTGCAAAGGGGGTGACTTTCAGATGGAAGTCCTCCCCGGAGGTGTAATCGTGGATGGGCGTACTGTTGAACTGGAGGATGGTCTTTTCCACCACTTCCTGGATGGGGAGGATGGCGTAATTGGCCCCCAGGGCTTCCGCCATTTTCTGGGCCAGGCTCTTGGTCAGTTCCGAGTTGAACTGGCTGGGCATGTTCACCAGCAGCACGTTTTCCGGTCCCAAAATGTCCACGTAGAAAGCGGCGGTAACGGCAGAATCGATGCCCCCGGACACACCGATGGTCATTTTCCGGATCCCCAGCTGGTCCAGGAACCGGGAAGCCCCGTACCGGAGGGACTGATAGATTTCCTGGGCGTCGGAAAGGGAGGGCTGGAGTCCCCGTTTCCCCTGGAGCTCCCCGGTGTCCGGGTTCCACCGGCTTATCAGCAGGTCTTCCTGGAAGGCAGGAGAATCGGTGATCATCCGGCCCCTGGCATCGTACATGCAGCTGCAGCCGTCGTAGGTGAACACGTCTTTCCCGTTGTTCTGGATCCCCACATTGTTGCAGTAAACCAGGGGGATGCCTCCCTGACGGGACTGGCGGACGAACAGATCGTGGCGCTTCCGGTTCTTGTGGAAGGTATAGGGGGAACAGGACAGGTTGCAGAGGATCTGGGCTCCGTTCTTTTCCAGCAGTTCCGGCACATTATAATGGTAGTTCTCCGTCCAGCCGTCTTCGCACAGGAGCACTCCCAGCTTCAGTTCCCGGCCCCGGATGGTGACGGTCACCGGTTTTACCAGGTCTTCCATGGTGACCTGGCCACCCAGTTCCGGCAGCAGTTTGGCGGTGCTGTGGAAGTACCGGCTGTCGTCGAATTCCCGGTAGTCAGGAAGGGAGGTTTTGCTGATGAAAGGATAAGGCAGTCCCCCCTGGAGCAGCTTTCCGTCCTGGGCCACAAAGGCGGCGTTGTATTTCCGCACCCGGCCGTCTTCGTTGACCTTGGCCGGATCGGCAGCGATATTCCCGAAAATCACGCACAGGCCCTGGCTGGCGGCGATGATCTCTTTGCCCCAGGCTTCACAGTCCCGGATAAAGGCGCTCTGTTCCCACAGATCTCCCAGCAGATAGCCCGGAACCATCAGCTCCGGCAGGAGCAGGATGTCCACTTGATTTTCCCGGGCGCTGGCTATGGCCTGGAGGGCTTTCCGGGTGTTGGCTTCCGGATTGCCCGGTTCGATTTGGATTTGTGCACAAGCAATTTTTACGTCCATTTGTCTCTCGCTCCATAAATTGATATAATGAACAGAACTAAACTGCTTCCATTATAGCAAAAGGGGACCGGATAGGAAAGGCGGGCCCTGGGGGAAGGCTGAAATGCGAACAAAGAAAATATTTGACTTGTAAATGTTGCGTATATACAGCTCTTATGCTATGATACGAGGTGCGATATGCAGAAAGTAGGGGGGACTATGTTATACATTAGTACAAGAGGGAAAACTGATATGGTGAGCTCCGCTCACGCCATTTCCAATGGCCTGGCTGCTGACGGGGGACTGTTCGTGCCCAAGGAATTTCCGCCCATCAGCTTGGCGGAAATCGATGCCATGCGGGAAGCACCCTACAGTGCCCGGGCACTGACGGTGCTGGCCCGGTTCCTGACAGACTACAGTGAAGAGGAACTGAGACACTGTGTGGAAACGGCCTACAGCAAGGAACGGTTCGGGGATTTCCCGGCTCCGCTGCACCTGCTGAAAGACAACCTGGACGTACTGGAACTGTGGCATGGCCCTACTTGTGCGTTTAAAGACATGGCCCTGCAGATCCTGCCCCTGTTCCTGACCAAGGCGGTCCAGAAGACCGGGGAACAGAAGAAACTGGTGATCCTGGTGGCTACTTCCGGGGATACGGGGAAAGCGGCCATGGCCGGGTTTGCCGATGTGCCGGAAACGGAAGTCATCGTATTCTATCCCCAGGAAGGGGTCAGCGATATCCAGAAGCTCCAGATGGTGACCCAGAAAGGGGCCAATGTCCATGCGGTGGCGGTGGAAGGGAACTTCGACGACGCCCAGACCGGGGTAAAGATCCTGTTCGGCAGCCGGCCTCTGGCAGAAGAACTCCAGGCCCACGGCTGTGCCTTCTCTTCGGCCAACTCCATCAACTGGGGACGGCTGGTGCCCCAGATCGTGTACTATTTCAGCGCCTATGCGGATGCGGTGAACAGCGGCCGGATCGAAAACGGCGCACCGGTGAACTTCGCCGTGCCCACCGGGAATTTTGGGGACATCCTGGCCGGGTTCTATGCCAAACTGATGGGGCTGCCGGTGAACAAGTTCATCTGCGCCTCCAACAGCAACAATGTGCTGACGGACTTTATCAACACCGGGGTATACAACCGGAAGCGCCCCTTCCACAAGACCATTTCTCCTTCCATGGATATCCTGGTTTCCAGCAACCTGGAACGGCTGCTGTTTGAAGAAACCGGCCATGATGCGGCCCAGGTGGCGGAATGGATGAAGGAACTGAACGAAAAAGGCGAATACAAGATCAGTACTGAACTCCAGAACCAGATCCTGAAGGACTTCTTCGGCACCTGGGTGGACGAAGTGGAAACCCGGGAAACCATCGGGGATGTGTACAACAACTACGGCTATGTAATGGATCCTCATACGGCAGTGGCCTACAAGGCCATGGAAAAATACCGGCTGATGACCGGGGACGAAACCTACAGCATCGTCCTGAGCACCGCCAGCCCCTTCAAGTTCAATGATGTGGTCCTGGCTTCCATCGATCCGGATACCTACGAAGGGAAAAAGCTGGATCCCTTTGTGGCCATGGAAGACCTGAGCAAGGCGGCCAAGCTGCCCATCCCTGCCAGCATGCAGGAACTGCCCCATCTCCAGAAACGCCAGAGCGACGTGGTGGACAAGACCCAGATGGAAGGGGAAGTGAAGAAGCTGTTGGGGCTGGAATAAAGAATGACATAAAAGGGACCCGTCAGGGTCCTTTTTATTATACCTTTTATAAGGAAAAATCTATGGATAAGTGTAACTTTTGTGTCAGTTTGACTTAAAAAAGTACAGTTCCCGGCTTATTTTTTCTTGTAAAATATGATATGATAGAGGGCATGTAGAATGATCGAATTTCATTGATTCAAAGGGGAGCAAGAAATGGAAGTCACTGTTATTACGAATATCAGACGGAAAGTGCTGACCATGCTGTCGAAAATGGCCTATGACGGGAATCTGCCGGACCATGTGTATGATGTGCTGCAGATCGTCAACGAAAACACCCCCCGGACCCGGTGCTGTGTCCACAAGGAACGGGCGGTGCTGAAGGAACGGATCTGTGTGGCCCTGGGTGTGTACGAGGACATGAACATCATCGACGCCGCCAACAAGGCCACCACGGAACCGGTGGACCGGACCCAGCATGTAATTGCCGTGCTGCCGGAAGCCTGCTCTGCCTGCCCGGTGAACAAGTACATGATCACCGACGTGTGCCGCCGCTGTCTGACCCACCGGTGCATGAACGGTTGCCCCAAGAAGGCTATTTCCGTATACCAGGGCCGTGCCCATATCGACTATGACATGTGCATCGAATGCGGCAACTGCAAACGGGCCTGCCCCTACGGCGCTGTAGTGGAAATCGCCCGTCCCTGTGAAAATGCCTGCAAGGTCCATGCCCTCCATACCGGCAAGAACAAAAAAGCGGAAATCGACAAGAACATCTGCGTGGAATGCGGTGCCTGCCGGGGTGCCTGCCCCTTCGGCGCCATCGAGGAACGGAGCCATATCGTCCAATTGATCCAGGCCATCAAGAGCGGCAAGGAAGTGGTGGCTCTCCTGGCTCCTTCCTTTGTGGGCCAGTTTGGTTTGAAGGTACAGCCGGGGCAGATTGTGAAGGCCTGTCAGGAACTGGGCTTTGCTTCTGTGAAGGAAGTGGCCCTGGGTGCGGACATGACCACCATTTCCGAAGCGGAAGAATTCCTGGAAAAGGTGCCCACCGGCAAACAGAAAATCATGACCAGTTCCTGCTGCCCGGCCTTTGTGGCTACAGTAAAGCGCCATGCCCCGGGTTTGGCGGACTGCATTTCCGATGCGGTGTCTCCCATGGTGGCCCGGAGCAAGCTGGAAAAGTACGCCCATCCTGGTGCCCTCACCTGCTTCATCGGTCCCTGCATCGCCAAAAAGGTGGAAGCCCGGGAACATCCGGACGAAATCGACTTTGTGCTGACCTTCGAAGAACTGAAGTGCATGATGGACAGCCAGGGCATCGACCCGGCAGCCTGCGAAGTGGCTCCGTTCCATCCTGCTTCTTCCGCTGACGGGTGCAGCTTCCCTCAGGCGGCAGGGGTAAGCAACGCTGTGAAGGACTATATCCGGGACAACCATCCGGAAGTGGATGTGGAATCTCTGAAGACCCTGTACTGCAACGGGCTGGATGAATGTCTGGGGGCCCTGAAGGATGTGGAAGCCGGGAAACTGGATCTCCAGTATCTGGAAGGGATGGCCTGCCAGAAAGGCTGCCTCAACGGACCGGGGGCTCTGACGGAACCGGGCCTCACCCGGGTGCTGCTGAAACGGTTTGCAGGCACCACCCAGGCGGACAGTGCCGGGAAAATCGATAAAGCCATGGACGGCGTGAAGAACGTGGACATGGAACGGGTATATTTGCGCAAATAAACAGAGTGTGATAAAATAGCCGGGTATGAGTACGTTGAAAACAGGGCTCCATACCCGGCGTTTTCGAATTTAGGTAGGAGGAAGTTAACATGTCAGGACATTCCAAGTGGGCAAATATCAAATTCAAAAAGGGAAAGGCTGATGCCCTCCGTGGGAAGATCACCACGAAGATCGGCCGGGAAATCACCATTGCAGTACGCATGGGCGGTCCTGATCCTACTGGCAATATGAGACTGAAACTGGCTTTGTCCAAGGCCAAAGCCAACAACATCCCCAAGGACAATATCAAACGGGCCATCGCCAAAGGCCAGGGTGCCACCGAAGGCTCCAACTACGAACAGATCACCTACGAAGGCTACGGCCCGGCCGGGGTGGCCATTATGGTCAGCGCTCTGACGGACAACCGGAACCGGACGGCTGCCGATGTGCGGCACGTGTTCTCCAAAGGCGGGAACATGGGGGAATCCGGCTGCGTGGGCTGGATGTTCAAGAACAAAGGCGTGTTCACTGTGGAAAAGGAAGGGGCTCCTTCTGAAGACGAAGTGATGGAAGTGGCACTGGATGCCGGTGCGGAAGACATGGAAACCACCGATGACGCCTATGTGATCACCACCGCTCCGGAAGATTATGATGCCGTGGAAAAGGCTCTGGCCGACCACAACATCGAAGTGGCCATGAGCGAACTGTCCCTGATTCCGGACAACACTGTGGCTGTCACCGGGGAAGATGCAGAAAAAGTCCAGAACATGATTGATGCCTTCAACGATCTGGACGACGTGCAGGACGTTTATACGAACGCTGACCTGCCTGAGGAAGAATAAGGGGGAAGCTGCCTCACAGCCATCCCAGGAATGAATACGGCCGGCCAGCTGGGGAAGGGCTTCCCCGGAGGCCGGCTTTTTGACCCTAAGGAGGGAAACAGGATATGCTGGCATTGGGTATCGACCCGGGAACGGCAATCTGCGGCTACGGGCTGGTGCGGCTGGAACGGAGCCGGCTGATCCCGGTCCACTATGGGGCCGTTTTTACCGACAAGGACATGCTGCCGGAGCGGCGGCTGAATAAAATCTATGAAGAACTGACGGATCTGATCGACCGGTTCCATCCGGATTTCATGTCCGTGGAAAAACTGTTTTTCAACCGGAATGTGACCACGGCCATTGCAGTGGGAGAGGCCCGGGGGGTTATCCTGCTCACAGCGGCCCGGGCGGGCATCCCGGTATACGGCTATACCCCCATCCAGGTGAAGCAGGCCATCACCGGGACCGGACGGGCCAACAAGGAACAGGTGACCTATATGGTGCAGAAACTGCTCCATATCGAGGAAAAACCCAAACCGGATGATGTGGCCGATGCTCTGGCCATCGGAATCACAGGGCTGAACTTCATCCGGGAACAGGAACTGCGGGAGAGAATGCGATGATTGGATTCATTACCGGACGGGTGGACCATATTGGAACGAATTTCTGTCTGGTGGACACCCAGGGGGTGGGCTACCGGATCTTCCTGAATACCGGAGATCTGTCCCGGATCCAGGTGGACCAGAAGGTGAAGATCTACACCTATCTGTCCGTACGGGAGGATGCCCTCCAGCTGTTCGGCTTCCTGTCCTACGACGCCTATTCCCTGTTCACCCAGCTGATCACCGTCAGCGGCATCGGCCCCAAGGTGGCCCAGGGGATCCTGTCAGCGGCCAAGGTGGATGCCTTCTATCTGGCGGTGAAGAACCGGGACCTGAAGTTTTTGACCAAGCTGCCGGGAATCGGAAAGAAAACCGCAGAACGGCTGCTGCTGGAATTAAAGGACATGACCGGACCGGAAGGGCTGGAAGAAGAGGGAACGGGGGAAGAATTTGACAGGGAATTCCCGGAAGACGACACCACCACCCTGGGGGCTGTGGCCGAAGGGCTCAGCTATCTGGGGTATACCCAGGGAGAGATTGCCCAGGTGCTGAAGAAACTGAAAATCACTGCTGACAGCAGGGCAGAGGACCTTCTGAAGGAGGCTCTGCGCCTTTTGGCCAGGAGGAGTTAAATGGAAGATACCAATCGCGTGATTGCCGGGCACGAGCAGGAACAGGACGGCTGGCAGTACAGCCTGCGTCCCCGGCGGCTGGCGGAATACATCGGCCAGTCCAAAGTGAAAAAGAATATGGAGATTTTCATCCAGGCGGCCCTGAAACGGAAGGAAGCCCTGGACCATGTGTTGCTCTACGGGCCTCCGGGCCTGGGGAAGACCACCCTGGCCAACATCATCGCCAATGAGCTGAACGTGAACATCCGGATCACCAGCGGTCCGGCCCTGGAGCGCCAGGGGGACCTGGCGGCCATCCTCACCAATCTCAGCGACAGCGATGTACTGTTCATCGATGAAATCCACCGGCTGCCCAAAACCGTGGAGGAAATCCTCTATTCCGCCATGGAAGACTATGCCTTGGACATTATCATCGGCAAGGGGCCGGCAGCCCGGAGCGTCCGGCTGGATCTGCCCCGGTTCACCCTGATCGGGGCCACCACCCGGATGGGATCCATTGCGGCTCCGCTGCGGGACCGGTTCGGGGTGATCTGCCACCTGGAATTCTACACTCCGGAAGAACTCCAGATCATTGTGGAACGGGCGGCGGAAATTTTGAAAGTGACCATCGATCCGGAAGGGGCCTATGAAATCGGACGCCGGAGCCGGGGCACTCCCCGGGTGGCCAACCGGCTGCTGAAACGGGTCCGGGACTTTGCGGAAGTGGGGGGCCACGACATAATTACCCGGGACGTGTGCCGGGATGCCATGAAGCGGCTGGAAATCGACGATTTGGGCCTGGACCAGAATGACCGGCGGCTGCTGAAGAAGCTGGTAAAGGATTTCGGCGGACGGCCGGTGGGGGTGGATACCCTGGCAGCTTCCCTCAACGAGGAGACTGAGACCTTGGAAGATGTGTATGAACCCTATCTGATGCAGCTGGGGATGCTCCAGCGGACACCCAAGGGACGGCAGGCCACCCTGGCCGCCTACCAGTATCTGGGAGTGCCCTATCCCACGGAGGACGGAAGCAAATGAAAGGGAAACGGACCCTTTTCCTGACGGCCTTCTTCCTGCTGCTGATCCACGCTGTGGTCCTGGCGGCAGGGGGAGGACCCCGGCTCCGGGTGGGACTGGCGGTGAACCAGTTTTCCGCCCAGGTGAGTTCTGCTGGGAAGATCAAAGTGGTGGATGCCGGCGGCCGGACTATGGTGCTGAATCCCGGGAGCCACTTCATCAGTGTGAAGAACGGCTCCCTGTATGCGGACCAGAAAAAGCTGTCCGGCAGTCAGGTGTCTCTTGTGGCGGCGGATGCCAAAAATCCCCTGCTGGTGAACCGGAAAAAGTACCGGGGCGCCCTGACAGTGCTCCTGAACAGCGGGAAAAAGAACCTGAATGTGGTGAATACCCTGCCCCTGGAACAGTATCTCTACGGGGTGGTGGCCAAGGAAGTGCTGCCCCTGTGGCCGGACGAAGCCATCAAGGCCCAGGCAGTGGCGGCCCGGAGCTTTGCCCTGTACAGCATGGACAACGGGAAGTATCCCAATTTCGACATCCGGGCCAACGAACTGGGCCAGGTGTATGGAGGCCTTTCCGCGGAACACTCCAACACCTCCAAACTGGTGGATGCCACCAGCGGCATGGCGGCCCTTTATGACGGGGCTCCCATCCAGGCGGTGTTCCACAGCAGCGGAGGCGGTTATACGGAAGCGGCCAGTGCCGTGTGGGGGAAGGACATCCCCTATCTCCAGGCGGTGACGGATTACGACCAGGATTCCCCCAAATATGCCTGGACCAGGACCTTTACCAAGGCCCAGCTGACCCGGCTCCTGAGCCAGGGAGGCTACGAACTGGGGGACCTTCAGGGAATCCGGCTGTCTGCCCGGACGCCAGCTCCCATGCGCTGGACCCCGGACCGGGGTGTTTCCGGACGGGTGAAGCGGCTGACCTTTGTGGGGTCGAAAAAAAACGTTACCCTTACCGGCACCCAGGTCCGGTCCCTGCTGGATCTGAACAGCACGCTGTTTGATGTGCAGATCGGCCTGGAACGGCCCAAAGAACTGGACGTGACCATCACCAACGGCTACGGATATCCCATCGGAAAAAAGACCATCCCCATCGGGGACGGAAAAAAGGATGTGCCGGACGGAGCCAGTGTGGGAGACATGCGGCTGTTTTCCAATGTGGAGGGAGAAAAGGTGAGCTTCATCGGCAACGGGTTCGGCCACGGGGTCGGCCTGAGCCAGTGGGGCGCCCGGGGCATGGCCCTCCAGAAGGGAAAAAAGAACAATTACAAGACTATCCTGTCCCATTATTATCGGGGTATAACGATAAAACAGGTTTATTAGGAGAGAAAACAAATGGAAGTTACTGATTTTGACTATGATCTGCCACAGGAACTGATTGCCCAGACACCGGTGGAACCCCGGGATTCTTCCCGGCTGCTGGTGATGGACAAAAAGACCGGAGAACTGGAACACCGGCATTTCTTCAATCTGCCGGAATATCTGAAGCCCGGAGATGTGCTGGTGTTCAACGACACCCGGGTCATCCCGGCCCGGCTCCACGGGTTCAAGACCACCGGAGCCCATGTGGAAGTATTCCTGCTGACCCGGAAGAACGCCACGGACTGGGAAGTCCTGGTGAAGCCCGGGAAGAAGCTCCAGAAAGGCGCTCAGATCAAGTTCAGCGATGAACTGAGCTGTGAGATCCTGGAAACCACGGATTTCGGGGGCCGGATCGCCCGGTTCCACTATGACGGGATCTTTGAGGAAATCCTGGACCGGCTGGGAGAAACACCTCTGCCGCCTTATATCCACGAAAAGCTCCAGGACAAGGAACGGTATCAGACCGTGTACAACCGGGAACGGGGCAGCGCGGCGGCTCCTACCGCCGGGCTCCATTTCACCAAGGAACTGCTCCAGAAGATCCGGGACATGGGAGTGGAAGAAGTGTTCGTCACCCTCCATGTGGGGCTGGGCACCTTCCGTCCGGTGAATGAAAGCCGGATCGAGGACCACAAGATGCACCGGGAATTCTACACCGTGTCCCAGGAGGCGGCGGACGCCATTAACAAAGCCAAACGGGAAGGCCGCCGGATCATTGCCGTGGGCACCACCTCCGTCCGGACTCTGGAAAGTGCCGGGGCCAGCGGAGAGATGAAGGCCGGGGGCAACTGGACCAGCATCTTCATTTACCCCGGGTACCAGTTCAAATTCGTGGATGCCCTGGTGACCAATTTCCATCTGCCCCAGAGTACACTGATTATGCTGGTGTCCGCTCTCAGCACCCGGGAAAACATCCTCCACGCCTATAAGGTGGCGGTTCAGGAGAAGTACCGGTTCTTCAGCTTCGGCGACGCCATGTTCATTCATTAAAGGAGAAAATATGCATTCCGTCTATTTCGAACTCATCAAGGAAGATCCCCGGAGCGGGGCCCGGCTGGGGAAACTCCACACCCCCCACGGGACCTTCGACACCCCCATGTTCATGCCGGTGGGGACCCAGGCCACGGTAAAGACCCTGACCCCGGAAGAGCTGTACGCCATGCACTCCCAGGTGATCCTGTCCAACACCTACCACCTGTTCCTCCGGCCGGGGACGGAGCTGGTCCGGAAAGCCGGCGGCCTCCACAAATTCATGAACTACAAACGGGGGATACTCACCGACAGCGGCGGCTTCCAGGTGTTCAGCCTGGGAGAGATGCGGAAGATCACCGAAGAAGGGGTCATGTTCCGGTCCCATCTGGACGGCTCCCGGCAGTTCCTGAACCCGGAAGTGGCCACCAAAGCCCAGGAGGACCTGGGGGCGGACATTATCATGGCTTTCGATGAATGCATCCCCTATCCGGCGGACCACGGCTATGCCAAACAGTCCACGGAACGGACCACCCGCTGGGCCCGGCGGTGCCTGGAAGCCAAGACCCGGGAAGACCAGGGCCTCTTCGGTATCATCCAGGGAGGCATGTATCCGGATTTGCGGGAATACAGCGCCAAGGCCATTACGGACATGGATTTCGCCGGGTTCGCCATCGGGGGCCTGTCCGTAGGGGAACCTCATCCCCTGATGTATGACATCCTGGACAAGACCACCCGGCACATGCCCAAGGACAAGGCCCGGTATCTTATGGGAGTGGGCACCCCGGACTGTTTGGTGGAAGGGGTGAACCTGGGGGTGGACATGTTCGACTGCGTGTATCCCACCCGGGTGGCCCGGAACGGCACCGCCATGCTCCCCACCGGCCGGCTGGTGGTGCGGAACGCCCAGTATGCGGAAGACTGGCGGCCCATTGACGAGCACTGTGACTGCTATACCTGCCGGAACTTCAGCCGGGCCTACATCCGCCATCTGTTCAAGGCGGAAGAAATCCTGGCCCTGCGGCTCTTGTCTATACATAATCTCCATTTTCTGCTAAAATTTGCAGAGGATATGAGAAAAGCCATCGCTAACGATACGTTCCCCGAATTCCGGGCAGCGTTCTTAGAGAACTATGAAACCACAAGGAGGTAATTTTCGATGGACAATCTGCTTCAAATGGCTTGGCCTTTCATTCTCATGGGTGTGATCTTCTATGTAATGATCTACCGTCCCCAGAAACGGGACCAGAAGAAACGCAGTGAGATGCTGGATTCTCTGAAGGTGGGCACCAACATTGTGACCATCGGCGGCATCCTGGGCACCATCACCAAGGTCCAGGAAGACAAGGTCCGGATCAAGGTGGCCGAAGGGGTGGAATTCCACATCCGGAAATCTGCCGTAGGCGGCGTAATCACTTCTGCCTTCACCAAGAAGGAAAGCAAGAAGGAAACGCCTGCCCAGCCGGAAGCCAAACCGGCGGAAACCCCTGCTGAAGGAGCTGCCCAGGCAGAAGGGAACGGAGAAGAAAAATAATGGATAAGAAAGCTGTCCGCCAGGAGATCCGGGAAAAGATCCAGCGGCTGAACCAGCGGGAAATCCACCGGTTCAACCGGGAAATCAACAGCCACATCGTAAACAGCCGGCTGTTCCTGGAAGGGAAAGTGATCATGGGGTATCTGGGGGAACCGGGAGAAGTGAACATCGATCAGGCTCTCCAGACCGCCCTCAATATGGGCAAGACCGTGTGCGTGCCCCAGATCCTGGAAGGACCTGGCCAAATGGCCGCCGCACGGCTGGTGACACTGAAGAAGCTGGCCCGGGACCGGTACGGGATCCGTACTCCCCAGGAACCGGTGGAAACAGTGGCGCCGGAAGACATCGACCTGGTGCTGACTCCGGGACTGGGCTTCACCTCCCAGGGAGAACGGCTGGGCCGGGGGGCCGGGTATTATGACCGGTTCCTGCCACGGTGCACCAAAGGGGTTCCCATGGCAATCGGGTACGAAGTGCAGGTGCAAAAAGAGCTGCCCACCAGTGCCCATGACGCAAAGGTCCGTTATCTGTGTACGGAAAAAGGACTGCGGGTATGCAAGAATAACGGAAAATGAGGGGGAATCGTTTTGGAAAGTAAAAATCGGGTCAAGCTGCTGGTTTCAGTGCTGGCCATTGTGATTGCTTTTGCCGTATTCATCAAACCTCTGGCCAGTACGGTAAAGCAGGGGCTGGACCTCCAGGGCGGCACCCATGTAGTGCTCCAGGCCCAGGAAACCCCGGAGAGCAAGGTGGACGATGATGCCATCAACCGGTCCATCCAGATCATCGAACGCCGGGTCAACGAGCTGGGCCTGACGGAACCGGTGATCCAGCGCCAGGGCAAGGACAAAATCATTGTGGAACTGCCCGGGGTGAAGGATCCGGAACAGGCCATTGCCATGCTGGGCAAGACGGCCATGCTGGAATTCAAGGACATGGACGGGAACACCGTCCTTACCGGGAAGGATCTGAAGGATTCCAAGGCCAGCGCGGACCAGAGCGGCCAGCCGGTGGTCACCCTTCAGTTCAATGAAGAAGGAGCCAAGAAATTCGCCGACCTGACCGCCCGGAACGTGGGCCGGCAGATTGCCATCCTGCTGGACGGCAACGTGCTCACCGCTCCCCGGGTCAGCGAACCCATTACCGGGGGCAATGCCCAGATCACCGGGTCCAAGGACGCCAAGGAAGCGGAACATCTGGCCATCCTTCTGCGCAGCGGCTCTCTGCCGGTGAAGCTGGAAGTGGTGGAAAACCGCACCGTAGGCCCCACCCTGGGCCAGGACGCCAAGGACGCCAGCATGAAGGCTTTTGCCATCGGTCTGGCCGGGGTGTTCCTGTTCATGCTGCTGTATTACCGGCTGTCCGGTCTGGTGGCTGATATTGTGCTGCTGCTGTATACCCTGCTTCTTTTGGCCGTGATGAAGGGGCTCAACGCTACCCTGACCCTGCCGGGGATTGCCGGGATCATCCTGTCCATCGGTATGGCTGTGGATGCCAACGTGCTGATCTTTGAACGGTTCAAGGAAGAGATCCTGGGGGGCAAGACCCTCCGGGCGGCGGTAAGCGCCGGGTTCTCCCGGGCCTTCACCACCATCCTGGACTCCAACGTGACCACCCTCATGGCGGCTGCGGTGCTGTTCTATCTGGGCACCGGCCCCATCAAGGGCTTTGCGGTGACCCTGGCTCTGGGGGTGCTGATCAGTATGTTCACGGCCGTGACGGTGACCAAGTTCATCCTCAGCGCTTTCATTGGCAGCAATTTCACCAAGAATCCGGCCTGGTTCGGGGCTAAGGCCCCTCAGCCGAAAACAAAAGACGGAAAAGGGGAGGCGGCACGATGAAAAAGTTTTCCATAGTCAAGCATGCCAGGATCTTCTTTTCCATTACGGCTGTGGTACTGATTGTAGGGATTGTTTCCATGTTCACCCGGGGCTTCAACCTGGGAATCGATTTCACCGGGGGCAGCATCCTGGATATCAAGTTCGAACAGCCGGTGACTGTGGCCCAGGTCCGGAGCGTACTGAGCGACCATCAGCTGGGCAGCAGTGTGATCCAGCTGGGCAGCAGTGACCAGCAGGTGGAAAGCAGCCAGTCGGTGCTGATCCGTACAGGCCTTGTGAGCGACAGCCAGCGGGTGGAAGTGATGAATGATCTCACCAGCCGCCTGGGGAAAAATGAAGTGCTCCGGGTGGAAAACGTGGGAGCCACCGTAGGCAGCGACCTGGTGAAAAGCGCCGTGGGGGCTGTAGTCCTCAGCTGGGTGCTGATGATCATCTACATCACCATCCGGTTTGAGCTCCGGTTCGCCCTGGCGGCCATTGTAGCCCTGATCATTGACGTGCTGGTGACCCTGACCTGGTTCTCGGTGCTCCACCTGGAAATCGACTCCTCCTTTGTGGCGGCTCTGCTGACCGTTGTAGGGTATTCCGTAAACGGAACCATTGTGGTGTTCGACCGGATCCGGGAAAATCTCCACACCCACCGGCGGAACGAAAGCATGGGGGATCTGGTGGATGCCAGCATCTGGCAGACCATGACCCGGAGTGTTTACACCACCCTGACCACCCTGTTTGCGGTGGTGGCCATTTTCCTGTTCGGGGGAGAAACCATCCACAACTTCTCCTTCGCCATGCTGGTGGGCTTTGGCAGCGGGTTCTACACCTCCACCTTCCTGGCCGGGAGCATGTGGCTGTTTTTCCGGAAGAAACTGGGGAGATAAGGCGGCAAGGCGCCTTATCTCCAGATGGAAGTCAGGAGTCTGGAGTCGGAAGCCTAAGGTTAGGACCTGGCTTGATTGGCCAGGTCCTTTTTATTGTGTAAAACCGTAGGGGCACAGGCCTGTCACACTGCTGGATGAACGAACTATCGGCGAATCTGTGGGCTCCCTGGCGTGGAGTTCCTACGGCACCGATTTACACATTCAAAAAATTTGCCTGCAAATTTTCTCCATGGGCTTCCGACTTCAGACTCCGGACTTGAGCCGCTGTGCGGCTCTATAGCTGCGGGCCAAGGGCCCGCAGCGGAAAGGACTGATACCATGAAAATCGCGGTACCCATGTTTATGCGGGAAAAGGACAGAAAAGTGCTGGAGGAGGCGGCTCCCGGAGCGGAATTCTGCTACGGAAAGGACCTGGACACCCTCCAGGGGGCGGAAGTGATCATCGGCAATGTGGCCCCTAAAAAGCTGGCAGGCCTTGCCGGTCTGAAATGGGTCCAGCTGAATTCCGCCGGGGCCGACGCCTACTGCAAACCAGGGATCCTGGATCCTTCCGTCCAGCTGACCAACTGCACCGGAGCCTATGGCCAGGCTCTTTCGGAACATATGCTGGCCCTGACCCTGTCCCTCCAGAAGAAGCTGTACCTGTACCACCGGAACCAGCTGCAGCATCAGTGGAAGGATGAAGGGGAAGTGACCAGCCTGGAAGGGGCCACCGTGGTGGTGGTGGGCTTTGGGGACATCGGCCGGTCTTACGGACGGCTGTGCCGGCTGCTGGGGGCCCATGTGATCGGCATCCGCCGGCACCAGGGGGAAATCCCGACCGAAGCGGACCAAATGGGGACCCTGGAAGATCTGCCAGGGTTCCTGGGACAGGCGGATGTAGTGGCCAGCGTGCTGCCGGGGACACCGGAAACCACCCATCTGTATGATGCCGGGATGTTCCAGGCCATGAAGCCCGGAGCCTTCTTTATCAACTGCGGCCGGGGAAATGCGGTGGTCCAGGAGGACCTGGCCCGGGCCCTTTCGGAAGGGCATCTGGCCGGGGCGGCTCTGGATGTGACGGATCCGGAACCTTTGCCGGCAGACAGTCCCCTGTGGGATGTGCCCAATCTCCTGATCACTCCCCACATCAGCGGGGACCATCACCTGCCCCAGACCTGGGACAAAGCCGTGGCCATTGCCGCCCGGAACCTAAAACACTATTTGGCCGGTGAGCCGCTGGAAAATGTGGTGGACCGGAAAACGGGATACAAGAAGAGCGTATAAAGAAGGGGCTGTTGCACAGGCAACAGCCCCTTCTTTTTCTCCCCAAAATACGGTATAATAGAACATCACGCAGGTGTATTATCCTTGGAATTTTGATGGAAAGGACGTGCGTTATGCTTTATGTGATCCTGATGGGCATCATTGCCCTGTTCATTGCCATTTTTGCACTCCAGAATGCGGCGGCTGTGGAAGTGAGCTTCCTCATCTGGCATTTTTCCCTGTCCCTGGCCCTGATCATCATGGGCTGCCTGCTGCTGGGATTCCTCCTGGCCAGTCTGTGGACCCTGAAGGTGAAAGCGGGACATTATATGAAAGACCGGAAACTGAAGGAACAGCTCCGGCAGCTGGAAGAAAAGAAGGAAGCCTGGGAGGCCCAGCAGCGGGAACGGATGGACAGCTTCCGGATCCCCCGGATGGATCTGCCCCGGCGGGGAGAAGGGAAAAGCAGACCCTTTGATGTGAAAAAGGATAAAGACCCCATCATCAAACCCTTCCGGCCCAAGGAGTAAGAAGGAATATGATCTATACGAAAATCAGAAAGCATACGGAAGACCGGGAGCCCCAGGTCCAGGCCCTGTGCCGGGAACTGGGCCTTTCACCCCTTCTGGCCGGGATCTTGGTCCGCCGGAACCTGACGGATCCGGCCCAGGTGAAGGAATTCCTGGAAGGAAAAGAACAGCCCTATTACGATCCCTTCCGGCTGAAGAATATGGACCGGGCTGTGGAACGGATCCTCAGGGCACTGCAGCAGGGCGAACCCATGACTATCTACGGGGATTACGACGTGGATGGTACATCGGCCAGTTCCCTGCTGTATTTGTTTCTCCGCCGCCACGGAGCCCAGGTGGATGTGTACGTGCCCCGGCGGGACCGGGAAGGATATGGCCTCAATGTTCCGGCCCTGGAAAAGATCGCCGGCCGGGGGACGAAACTGCTGATCACGGTGGATACGGGGATCAGCGGCGCCCAGGTGGTGGCCCAGGTTCCCAAAGACCTGGACATCATCATCACTGACCACCATCTGGCTCCCCGGGAACTGCCCCGGGCCCTGGCGGTGGTGAATCCCAACCAGCCCGGGGATGGGTATCCCTTCAAAGGCATTGCCGGGGTGGGGGTGGCCTTCAAACTGTGCCAGGCCCTGGAACAGAAGCTGACGGGAAATCCGGATCTGTTCTGGGACGATCTGATCGAACTGGTGGCCCTGGGCACTGTGGCGGACATGGTGCCCCTCCGGGATGAGAACCGGGAAATCGTCCGGAAAGGACTGGCCAAAATGCCCCACAGTCCGCTCCTGGGACTCCAGGCCCTGATTCATGTGACCGTGGCCCCCGGGGCTGCCATCAACAGTGGCACCATCGGTTTCGGCCTGGGGCCCCGGATCAACGCTGCCGGCCGACTGGATGACGCCATGACCGCGGTGAAGCTGCTTACGGCCCAGGAGCCGGAAACCGCCCGGGAGCTGGCGGAGGAACTGAATTCCGCCAACCAGGAACGCCAGGCGCTCAGCCAGAAGATCTTTGAGGAAGCGGAACACCAGCTGGCAGCCCAGGGCAGTCCGGAATGGAGCCTGGTGCTGGGAGAAGAAGGCTGGCATCCCGGGGTCATCGGTATTGTGGCCTCCCGGATGACGGAAAAATACCATCTGCCTTCGCTGCTCCTGTCCATTGACGGGGATACGGCCAAAGGATCCTGCCGGAGCATCCCGCCCCTGGACCTGTACCAGGCCCTGGATCGGTGCCGGGACCATCTGGTCCAGTTCGGAGGCCATGCCCAGGCGGCCGGGCTCACCATAAAGACGGCGGAGATCCCTGCCTTCCGGGACGCTTTTTCCCAGGTGGTGGCGGAGATGCTGGACCACAAACCCTATGAACCGGCAGCGGAACCGGACTGGTTCGTGCCGGAAGGCAGGGAAATCACCCCGGAAGCGGTGGAACAGCTGGGGAAACTGGAACCCTTCGGGGTGGGGAACCCGGCTCCTGTACTGGGCTTTGCCAAAGCGAAAATCGAAGAGGTCTCTCTCCTGGGCCGGGACCAGAACCATCTGAAGTTCCAGATCGCCCAGGGGGGATTCCGGTACAAGGGCCTCCTGTGGCAGGAAGGGCCCCGGTTCCATTCCTTCTATCCCGGGGAAACGGCGGCCCTGGCCTTTTCTCCCCGGCTGAACACCTTCCGGGGAGTGACGGCGGTGGATCTGGAAGTAGCGGCGGTGGAAGCCCCCTATACCATCATCGACTGGCGCCATGAGAACCGGAACAAGGAGACAGAGGTAAATAGTATTTTACAAAAAGATAAAAAGACGGTAGTATATGTAGAGGATAGTGTAGCCCTGAAGGAAAAATATCCGGAAGCCTGTATCCTGTCCTACGGGACACCATTGCCGGAGGGAACTGCCACGGTGGTGTTCTGGGACGGGGGCGCGGAAAAAGTCCTCCAGCCGGGAAAATTCCCTCTGAAAGGGAACCAGCCCGGGCGGCTCTATCTTCTGTACGGCCGGGAAGATCTCCTGGCCCGGCGGGACGCCCTGCGCCGGCAGTATCCCGATGTGGCCGGTCTGCGGGTGTGCTACGGAACCATCCGGAACCGGCTGCGGGAGCAGGGCGCCTGCCAGGAAGCCCAGCTGCTCCAATTGACGGCACCCAACGGCTGCCGGATCAGCCAGGCTGTACTGGACATTTTTTACGAATTGCACCTGTTCACCCGGGAAGCGGGACTGGTTTCCCTGGGAGATACGGGACACAAGAATATGCAGGAATCCAAAGGGTTCCAGGCCCTGCAGGCGGAATATGACGCCCGTTTCCAGGCCCTGAACCGCAGCTGGAGGCTGCAGCCGGCGGAAATCGCCGCTCTTTGGGCAGCAGGAAGGTGAAACCATGGAACAGCTCGATGACAAGCCGATCAGTGCGGAGGAGTTCTACGCCCGGATCAGCAAATATCTGACCCCCCGGCAGGTGGAATTTGTCCGGGAAGCCTACAATTTTGCGGCGGAAGCCCATGCCAAGCAGAAACGGGCTTCCGGGGAACCCTATATCATCCATCCTCTGGGAGTGGCCTCCATCCTGGCCCAGCTCCAGATGGACGATGTGACCCTGGCGGCGGCCTTCCTCCATGATGTGGTGGAAGATACGGAAGTGACCCTGGACCAGCTGGAAGACATTTTCGGCCGGGAAGTGGCCATGCTGGTGGACGGGGTCACCAAACTGGGGAAAATCGAATACATCTCCCGGGAAGAACAGCAGGTGGAGAACTACCGGAAAATGTTCCTGGCCATGGCCAAGGATATCCGGGTGGTGCTGATCAAGCTGGCGGACCGGCTGCACAACATGCGGACCATGAAATACATGCCCGTGAACAAGCAGAAACGGATCTCTTCGGAAACCCTGGAAATCTACGCCCCTCTGGCTCACCGGCTGGGGATCTACGCCATCAAATGGGAACTGGAGGATCTGGCCTTCCGGTACATGGAACCCCAGCATTACTATGAACTGGTGGAACAGGTGAAGGTGAAGCGCCACGAACGGGAAGCCATGGTCCAGGAGGCCATGGACGAACTCCGGAAGCTGTGCGAGGAATCCGGCATCAACTGTCAGATCCAGGGCCGGCCCAAAAGCTTCTACAGCATCTACAAAAAGATGCAGCGGGACCACAAGACCATTAATGAAATCTATGACCTGCTGGCAGTCCGGGTGCTGGTGGATACGGTGAAGGACTGCTACGGGGTGCTGGGGATCGTCCACGGGAAGTGGAAACCCATTCCCGGCCGGTTCAAGGACTACATCGCCGTACCCAAATCCAACGGGTACCAGTCCCTCCATACTACCGTGGTGGCTTCCAGCGGACAGCCTCTGGAAATCCAGATCCGGACCTTTGAAATGCACAAGGTATCCGAATACGGGGTGGCGGCTCACTGGCGGTACAAAGAAAGCGGGGGCTCCAAAATGCCCAGCGCTTCGGACAAAAGCGTGGATGCCAAGATGGCCTGGCTGCGCCAGCTGCTGGAATGGCACAAGGACATGCGGGATCCCCATGAATTCGTGAATACTGTGAAGATGGACGTGTTCTCCGACGAAGTGTTCGTGTTCACCCCCCAGGGGGATGTGCTGGACCTGCCGGAGGGCTCCGTGCCCATCGACTTCGCCTACCGGGTCCATACCGGGGTGGGCAACAGCTGTGTGGGAGCCAAGGTCAACGGGAAAATCGTGCCGTTGGACTACCACCTGAAGAACGGGGACATTGTGGAGATCATCACCTCCAAACAGTCTCCGGGACCCAGCCGGGACTGGATCAACATTGTGGGATCCAGCCAGACCAAGAACAAAATCAAACAGTTCTTCAAGAAGGAACGGCGGGAAGAAAACATCGTCAACGGCCGGGAAATGCTGGAACGGGAATGTCGGCGGCTGGGCTATGATGTGAATACCATGCTCACTTCCGACAACCTGAAGGAAGTGGCCTCCCGGTGCCATATGGACGGCAGCGTGGAGAACCTGCTGGCAGCCCTGGGCTATGGGGGCCTGATGGTCAACGGAGTCATGGTGAAGCTGGTGGATCTGTACAAGAAGACCCAGCGCCAGAACACCACCAAGAACCTGTCCCAGCTCCTCAGCGAGCTGAAACCCAAGACCGTAAAGACCCACAAGGGCAGCCACGGGATCCTGGTGAAAGGGGAAGACGACATTATGGTGAAGCTGGCCAAATGCTGCAACCCCATTCCCGGGGACCCGATCGTGGGATACATCACCCGGGGCCACGGGGTTTCCGTCCACCGGGCGGACTGCCCCAATGTGCTGGCCAATACGGAAGATCCCAACCGGATGATCGAAGTGTCCTGGAATGTGGATACGGACGTGGCCTACAAGGTGGTGCTCCGGCTTACGGCGGTGGATCAGCCCGGGGTCATGGCCAACATCATGACCGTGGCCAGCGAAACCAAAGTGAACATCAATTCCATCAATGCCCATACCAATCCCAACAAAACTGCCTATATTGACATGGGGCTGGACATCAGCAGCGTGGAACAGCTGAACTACATCATCGGACGGCTGCGGCGGATCAAGGGCGTATACAAAGTGGACCGGAAAGTGTCCGGAATGTGAGGGAACCATGCGGGCAGTGGTACAGCGGGTGACGGAAGCCTCCGTCACCGTGGAGGGAAAGACCGTAGGGGCCATCGGCCCCGGCCTCCTGGTGCTCCTGGGGGTGTCCCGGGAGGATACGGAAAAGGATGGAGCCTATCTGGCGGAAAAACTGGCCGGGCTCCGGATCTTCGAGGATGAAGAAGAAAAGATGAACCGGTCCGTGGCCCAGGTGGGCGGCAGCATCCTGCTGGTGTCCCAGTTCACCCTGTACGGGGATGTGCGCCACGGGAAGCGGCCGTCCTTTACCCAGGCGGCGGCCCCGGATGTGGCCAACCGGCTGTATGAGCAGCTGGCGGACAGCCTCCGGGCCAAAGGGATCCCGGTGGCCACCGGACAGTTCCAGGCCCATATGGAAGTGGCCCTGGTAAACGACGGGCCGGTAACCATCCTTTTGGACAGCGGAAAGACTTTTTAGGAGGAAACAGAGCAACATGAAAATCTATCGGGTGGTCGTAGGACCGATCCAGGAAAACTGTTACATCATCAAAAATGAGGAAAACAACCAGGGAATCATCGTGGATCCCGGGGACGAAGCCAACCGGATCATGGATGCGGTGCAGAAAGCCGGCATTGAAAAGGTTCCGGCCATTTTCATCACCCACGGCCATGGGGACCATGTGTCCGCCCTGGACGAAGTGAAGGACGCCACCGGCGCCAAAGTATACATGAGCCGGGAAGACGCTCCCATGCTCCGAGTGTGGAACAGCAGCCTGTCCTATTCCACCAACCGGGACAAAAAATTCGATCCCCCCGATGAATTCTTCACCGACGGGGAAAAACTCACGGTGGCCGGCATGGACTTCACCATTGCCGCCACCCCGGGTCATACCGCCGGCGGGGTGTGCATCATCGGGGACGGGGTAGTATTCTGCGGGGACACGGTATTCCTGGAAAGCATCGGCCGGACGGATCTGCCGGGAGGCTCCTATGACGCCATCCTGGATTCCATCAAGACCAAGCTCCTGGTGCTGCCCGACGACTATAAACTGCTGCCGGGCCACGGCCCTGCCACCACAGTGGGCTGGGAAAAGCGCCGGAACCCGTTCCTCCAGTAAGGTCGTGAGCCTATGACGGAGTATCAGCAGCGGCCCCGGGGCCTGGTGGTGAAGCTGGTTTTCGGCCTTTTGGGCTTTGGGGCTTTCTATCTCCTGGGACACTGGTTCCTGCCGGTGTTCCTGGCCATCGGCATGAGCTTCCTGCTGTATCCCATTGTGGACCGGCTGGAAAGGATCCAGGTGAAGGGCCATCCTTTTCCCAATACCCTGGCAGTGCTCATTGCCTTTCTGCTGTTCGGGCTGTTCCTGTATGCGGCGGCCAATGTGCTGATCGTTCCCCTGGTGACCCAGGTGAACACCCTGCTGAAAGCCATGCCGGGACTGGCCGCCAGGGCCAACGAAAGCATCAGCCTGTTTCTGGGCAGTGAAGCCCAGAAGCTGCCCCCCAATACCCGGGACATGCTCCAGCAGGCGGCCAGCAGCCTGAGCAGCTACATTATGGGGCTTTTGAAGGACATGCTGGCCTCCACAGTCCAGGCGGCCAAAAGCCTGGTGAGCCTGGCCCTGGTCCCCTTCCTCAGTTTCTATTTCCTGAAGGACTGGCGGACTCTGAAGAAGATGGTGGTGGGCCTGTTCGCTTACGAAAAGCAGGACCTGGCGGACCGGGTGCTGACGGACATGGGAAGGATGCTCTGTGCCTATGTGGACAACATGTTCAAGCTGTGCTTCATTGCCGCCGTCTGCCTGACAGCAGGGACTTCCCTCCTGGGCGTCCAGTACACCCTGGTGCTGGGGTTCCTGGCCATGATCAGCGAACTGATCCCTCTGGTGGGATCGGTGGTGGGGACCCTGTCAGCGGTGTTCATCGCCCTGCTCCAGAAGCCGTCCCTGGCCCTTAAGGTGCTGATCCTGTACCTGGTGTACTACCAGGTGGATGCCCAGGTGATCATGCCCAATCTCATGGGCCACAGCATCACCCTGCACCCGGTGCTGATCATCCTGGCGGTGATGGTGGGGGGCCAGATCGGCGGAGTGGCCGGTCTGATCTTTGCCGTGCCGGTGCTGGCCATCATCAAGGTGCTGTACGGGTATTTCTGGCATGCGGGAGAAAAAGGCCAGGTTGATAAAAACCAATAAACTGTGTTAAAATTAATAAGTTCAAACAAGTCGTGAGGACGGAGGGGATTTTTATGTTAACAGGGGCACCGCGTGGTACCAAAGACATTCTGCCGGGCACCATCAATGGCTGGCGCTATGCAGAACAAATCATTCGTGAAGTATGCCGGGAATTCAACTATCAGGAAATCAGAACCCCGATTTTTGAACATACCGAACTCTTCCAGAGAGGGATCGGGGACGGCACGGACGTGGTGGACAAGGAAATGTACACCTTTACGGACCGGAGCGGCCGCAGCCTGACTCTGCGCCCGGAAAACACCGCTTCCGTGGTCCGGTCCTTTGTGGAAAACAAACTGTATGCGGAACCCATGCCGCTGAAGGTGTTCTATATCGGACCCATGTTCCGGTATGACCGTCCTCAGGCCGGCCGTATGAGACAGTTCCACCAGTTCGGGGTGGAAGCCCTGGGGGCGGAATCTCCCGTGGTGGATGCAGAAGTGATCCTCCTGGCCCTGACGGTGCTGAAGCGTTTCGGCCTGAAGGACCTGAAACTGAAGATCAACTCCGTAGGCTGCCCCAACTGCCGTCCTCAGCACCGGAAGCTGCTCCAGGACTATTTCCGTCCTCATCTGGGTGAACTGTGCGAAGACTGCCAGAGCCGGTTCGACCGGAGCCCGCTGCGGATCCTGGACTGCAAGGTGGATGCGGACAAACCCTTCATGGCCGGTGCCCCCAAAATCACCGACCATCTGTGCGACGACTGCCGGGCTCACTTCGAAACCGTGAAGAAGCTGCTGGATGAAGCCGGCGTGGAATATGAAGTGGACAGCAACCTGGTACGGGGGCTGGACTACTATACCAAGACCGCTTTCGAAATCCAGTATTCCCCCCTGGGCGCCCAGAGCGCTGTAGGCGGCGGCGGACGGTATGACGGCCTGGTGGAAGAACTGGGCGGGCCCAGCACTCCCGGTGTGGGCTTTGCCATCGGCCTGGAACGGATCCTCCTGGCCATGGAAAAACAGAACCTGCTGCCCACCGGTAAGGAAGCCATCGACATCTTTGCCGTCATTCCTGACGAAGGGGGCGTGGCCGATGCCTTCCGGGTGGTCACCAATCTCCGGAACAAGGGACTTGTCTGCGACATGAACCTGGTGGAACGGAGCATGAAGGCCCAGATGAAACAGGCCAACCGGGAACAGGCCCGTTTCGCCCTGATCTTTGGGGAAGAAGAACGGTCCAGAGGGGCTGTCACCGTCCGGAACATGGCGGACAGCAGCCAGGAAGAAGTCTGCTTCGGGGCTTTGGAAGCCTATTTCAACAAATAAAAACCAGAGGTGTTAACAAGAATGAGTATGGAACGCAGTCATCATTGCGGTGACTTGAGAAAAGCAGATGCCGGCAAGACAGTTACCTTGTGCGGCTGGGTAAGCAAACGGCGTGACCACGGCGGCATCATCTTCATCGATCTCCGTGACCGTCACGGTCTGGTGCAGGTGGTCATCGACCCGGCCCATGACGAAAAGGATTTCCACAAGGCGGAAGGGGTCCGCAGCGAATATGTGCTGCAGGTCCGGGGCCTGGTGCGGGAACGGAGCGCTGAAACCGTGAACCCCCACCTGCCCACCGGGGATGTGGAAGTGGTGGTGAAGGATCTGAACGTGCTGAATCCTTCCAAGACTCCGCCCTTCTATATCCAGGATGGCATCGATGTGGATGAAAACGTCCGTCTCCGCTACCGGTATCTGGATCTGCGGCGTCCGGAAATGCAGCAGAACCTGATCCTCCGTCACCGGGTGACCAAGGCTGTCCGGGACTTCCTGGACAAGCAGGACTTCCTGGAAATCGAAACCCCGGATCTGATCCGGAGCACCCCGGAAGGGGCCCGGGACTACCTGGTGCCCAGCCGTGTGAACCCCGGCAAGTTCTATGCGCTGCCTCAGTCTCCCCAGCTGTTCAAACAGCTGCTGATGATTGCGGGGATGGAACGGTACTTCCAGATTGCCCGGTGCTTCCGGGATGAAGACCTGCGGGCCGACCGTCAGCCGGAATTCACCCAGCTGGATATGGAAATGTCCTTTGTGGACCAGGATGACATCATGGCCCTCACGGAAAAACTCATCGCCTATGTGTTCAAGGAAACCCTGGGCGTGGACGTTCCCGTGCCCATGGCCCGGATGACCTGGGACGAAGCCATGGACAAATACGGCAGCGACAAACCGGACCTGCGGTTCGGCATGGAGCTGGTGAACATGAATGAAGCCCTCCAGGGGACCCAGTTCAAGGTGTTCAAGGACATCATCGAAAAGGGCGGCCTGGTGAAAGCCATCAACGTAAAGGGCTACAACAAGATTCCCCGGAGAGAACTGGACGGGCTGGTGGAATTCGTAGGGATCTACGGGGCCAAAGGGCTGGCCTGGATCATCGTCAACGATGACGGTTCCATCAAATCTCCTATTGCCAAATTCTTCTCCGACGAAGAAATGCACCGGATCCTGGAAGCCGGCAAGGCGGAAAAAGGCGACGTGCTGCTGTTCGTGGCTGACCGGAAACCCCAGGTGGTGGCTGCCGCTCTGGGCGCCCTGCGTCTGGAAATGGGCAAGCGTCTGGGTCTCATCGACAAGGACAAACTGTGCTTCACCTGGGTGGTGAAGTTCCCTATGTTCGAATACAGCGAAGAAGAACACCGGTATGTGGCCATGCACCATCCCTTCACCGCTCCCTGCGATGAAGATGTGGACAAGCTGCTCACCGATCCCGGCCATGTATATGCCAAGGCCTATGATATGGTGCTGAACGGTGTGGAAATCGGCGGCGGTTCCGAACGTATCCATCGGGAAGACATCCAGAAGAAGGTGTTCGAAGCCATCGGCCTGACCGACGAACAGGCTCAGGAAAAATTCGGCTTCCTGCTGAAAGCCTTTGAATTCGGAGCACCTCCCCATGGGGGTCTGGCCTTCGGCCTGGATCGTCTGGTGATGCTCATGGCCAAACGGCCTTCCATCCGTGATGTAATTGCTTTCCCCAAATCCCAGAGTGCCATCGACCTGATGTGCCAGGCACCCAACGTGGTGGACGAAAAGCAGCTGCGGGAACTCCATATCCGGAGCACGGTTGTGAAGAAGGAAAAAGAAGAAAAGAAATAAATCCGGTCTGCATGTGGGATGAGGGGGAGCGCCCTGATCCTGCCTTGCGGAAGGACGCAACAGGGACCGGGATGCGAGGGAGCCCGTGGGCCGGGCTGAGAGGGTACCCAAGTACCGACCGCCGGAGGGAGGAGTCTCTCTGCCGCATCCTGGGAACCGTACAAAAAACCGGCTGTCGCCAAGAAAGCGGCAGCCGGTTTTTTTGTGTAGAAAAGGAGGAAGTACCGTGAAGAACTGGATGAAGATGCTGGGGGTGCTGCTGGCCGGGGCCATGGTCCTGGGCGGCTGCGGCAGCACGGAAAAGAAACAGGAGGCCGGTAGCAGGACCATTCCGGAACTGAAAATCGCCATTTCACCTTATCAGGATGCGGATACCCTGCGGACCAAAACCGAGCCTTTGGGGAAGATGCTCCAGGCCAAACTGAAGGAAAAGGGCTATGACGTGAAAAAAATCACCCTGAACGTGGGAACCTCCTACAATGCAGTGGGAGAAGCCCTTAGTGCCGGCAGCGCCGATGTGGGCTTCATTTCCGGGGCCACCTACGTACTCTGTGACCAGGATGTGGATGTGCTGCTGACAGCCCTCCGGGAAGGCATCGACAAGGATACCACGGATCTGTCTGTATGGAACAACGGCCAGCCGGACAAATTCACCAAAAATCTGGTGAAGTACTACCGGTCTGCTGTGGTGGTGGGCCCCAGCCCCAAGGGACAGGCCCTGCTGGCCAAGGTGAAGCAGGGAGAAAAGCCCACCTGGGAGGAACTGGACAGCCTGAACTGGGCGGTGATGAGTCCGGCATCTGCTTCCGGCTACCTGTATCCTTCCCTGTGGCTGAAGGAAAATTACGGGAAGACCCTGAAGGACCTGTCCCATGTGGTCCAGTCCGATTCCTACACTACTTCCACAGCCCGTCTGGCTTCCGGTCAGGTGGATGTAATGGTGGCTTATTCCCATATCCGGGCTAAGATGGAAAAAGACTGGCAGGACAAACTGGGGGGCACCGGATCCATCTGGGACCAGACAGGGATCATCGGGGTCACCGGGAAGATTTTCAACGACACGGTGAGCGTAAGCAAAACCAGCAAGGTAATGCAGGACCCGGCTTTCCGGAAGGCTCTGGGAGAAGCCCTGATCGAAATCGGGAAAACGGAAGAAGGACTGAAGGTGCTGAAGACCATCGGCCACAAAGGGTATGACTGGGCCCAGGCTTCCGACTATGACGGGGAACGGAAAATCCGGAAGGAACTCCAATGAACCCGACCGCACTGGAACTGAAAAATATTATCCAGGCCTATGAAAAGGGGCATCCCATTCTTCAGGGGGTGTCCCTTTCCGTGCCCCGGGGTTCTTTTGTATCTCTGATCGGCCCCAGTGGCGCCGGGAAGACCACCCTGCTCCGACTGTTCAACGGCATGGTCCGGCCCCTGTCCGGAGAAGTGTGGGTAGAAGGCAGACGGTTCGATACGCTGAAAGGGAAGCACCGTCGGCAGGTCCAGCAGCAGGTGGGGATGATCTTCCAGGATTTCTGTCTGGTGGAAGAAAGCACCTGTCTGGAAAATGTGCTCTGCGGGGCTCTGGGACGGATCAGCCTGTGGCGTGCCCTGTGGGGGAAGTTCCCGGAAGAGGAAGTGGCCAAAGCCCGGCAAGCATTGGAAATGGTGGGACTGGGAGACAGGGAGGATACCCTGGCCGGCAGTCTCAGCGGGGGTCAGAAACAGCGGGTGGCCATTGCCCGGACTCTGGTCCAGGAAGCCTCGGTGATCCTGGCGGATGAACCGGTGGCGTCGCTGGATCCGGGAACGGGCCAGGCCATCCTGGAACTTCTCCGGAAGCTCCAGGAGATCCGGGGGCTTACGGTGGTCATGAACAGCCACAATGTGGAACAGGCCATGGCTTTCTCCCAACAGGTGATGGGGCTCCGCCAGGGACGGATCTTGTTCCAGGGGCCGCCGGAGGCCTGGACGGAAGACAGACTCAGGCAGCTGTACAGGAGGGAGTCATGAAAAAAAGAACGGTCTGGATCCTGGTGCTGGGGATGACGGCCGTCTCCCTGGCCGAGACAGGTTTCGACCTGGAACTGCTGGAAGAGCGGGGCAGCCGGTTCTTTGACATCGCCCGGGCCATGGTGCCCCCGGATAAGGGATTTTTCCAGGAGGCGGCAGGTCCTCTTCATGGCACCGTGCGCATGTCTCTGGCGGGCTCCTTCCTGGGCAGTCTGCTGGGCCTTCTGGGAGCCGTCCTGGGCAGCCGGCGGACCGACCCCCATCCCTGGATCCGGATGCCCTTCCTTTGCTTTATCCAGCTGCTGCGGACGGTGCCGGCCCTAATCCTGGCTCTTCTGTGCACCTTCTTGGTGGGGCTGGGGACTCTGGCCGGTACCCTGGCTCTCACCTTCAGTACCTTCGGGGTGATGACCCGGCTGGGGTATGAAGATATGGAGAATCTGGACTGGAAAACCGCCCAAGCCCTGGAAGCATCCGGCTGCGGCCGGGGAAAGGCATTCTGCCGGGCCATCCTGCCCCGGCTGCTCCCCGGGTATCTGAACAATGCCCTGTATCTGTGGGAAGCCAATGTGCGCCAGGCGGCCATCCTGGGGTATGTGGGAGCCGGGGGCATCGGGCTGCTGCTGAACCAGCAGCTGGCTTGGCGGGCCTACAGCCGGGTAGGGTCCATCCTGGTACTGCTTTACGGCGCTGTGCTGGCTTCAGAAAGTCTCAGCGAAGCCCTGGGGAAGGTGCTGAACGGCCAGTGGCGGCTCCAATCCTGGATGAAAAAGGGGCTGGTGGTACTGGGAATAGTGCTTTTCCTGGGATCTCTGGGAACTCTGGAACCGGCAGGCAGGGGAGGCCCGGGAGCAGTCCGGGCCATGATCCGGGGACTTTTGGCACCGGACCCGTCCCTACTGTTTTCCCTGGAAAAAGATGGGGTCCCCTGGTTGTTGGGCGAGACGTTTGCCATGGCCTTCCTGGGAACCCTGGGGGGAGGCATGGCCGCCGGTTTCCTGGCCTTTTTCTCCAGTTTCCGGTTCCTGCCGGTGCAAGGGGCTCTGTTGCCCCGATTGGTGCTCCTGGGCATCCGGACGGTACCGGTTTTCGTCTATGGGCTCATGTGGCTCCGGGTTACCGGGCCCGGCCCCTTTGCCGGTACCCTGACCCTGTGGGTGTGCAGCATCGGTCTCCTGGCCAAACGGTTCCAGATCGGGCTGGACAGCGGGGACAGACAGCCCTTTGACGCCTGCCGGGCCATGGGTACCGGGTGGGCCGCCGCCTTTCGGTGGACCATCCTGCCCCAGCTGAAAAAAAGTACAGCCACGGCTCTGCTCTACCGGCTGGATGTGAATCTCCGGGAAGCTTCCATCCTGGGCCTGGTAGGCGCCGGAGGCATCGGCACTCCTCTCATCCTGGCCCTCCAGCAGTACAAATGGCAGGAAGCCGGAGCCTTTTTATGGGGCCTGGCTGTCCTGGTGCTGGCGGTGGAATGGGGGAGCGAGAGGGGGAGGAGATGAAACGGGGCTGTTGCCTGCGCAACAGCCCTGTCAACGGTCAGCTGACAAAAGGGCCGCCGGAAAATCCGGCGGCCCTTTTCATTACAGTACCACAAACAAATTATACAGCTTCAACAATCGGATATCTTCCTTGGAGATGGTCAGTTTCTGGGCCAGCTCCTTAGTTTTTTCCAGCCTTTTTTTGCTCAGGAGCAGCTTGGCGGAGGTGGGCATCAGGGGATGGGAGGAGATGCCGAAGGCCAGGGCCTATTTCTGTTCCCCGTCGATGTAGGGGGAGGGGACGGAGATCATGTACTGCTCCAGCCGCACATTGTAGTTCTGGAACACCATATTGGTCAGGGCTCCGTAATGGGTGATCCGGCCAGTGTAGGTGTGCTGGCAGATCTGGATGTTCTCCTCGTCCAGGATGTCCATGTACATCCGGATGTCGAAATTGGCTTCCCCCGGGAAGCATTCCCCATCATCGTGACCATCGGTTATCTGGTTGACCCCATGGCCACCTGCCTGAACTCTTCCGGGGATACCGTGGCTTCCATGATGATCAGCCGGATGGTGGAAGGCAAGGGATGGATGGACAAAAAATCCGACCGGAAGACCGATCCGGAAAAAGCAGCCATTGTCGCCCAAATCGGTGGATGCGACTGCGTGAACAAATAAAATCTGGTATAATACCTGTGAAACAGTGTACAACATAAGGAGAGATGACTTATGCAGATCAAAGTAATCGGCAGCCACTGCTGCCCCGACACCCTCTATGCCCTGAACCAGCTGGCCGCTGCCGGCGCGGAAATCGACTTTGTGGATATCCTGGCCAGCCATGCTGACCTGAAACAGTACCTGGCCCTCCGGGACTGCGATCCGCTGTACGCTGAAATCCGGGGCACCGAACGTCTGGGGATCCCCTGCTTCGTAAAAGCAGACGGCAGCAAGACCCTGGATCTGAAGGAAGTACTGAAATAAAGACTGTCAACGGTCAGCTGCCAACTGTCAGCGGCCCAAGGAGAGGACCCGCCTTTTGGGCGGGTCCTTACCAATAAAACGAAGGAGATCACAACCATGCATGCTTTGACCCAACTGATCCGTGAGGATATGAAACCGGCCCTGGGGGTGACGGAACCTGGAGCCATTGCCCTGGCGGTTTCCACTGCCTGCCGCCATCTGCCGGAAAAACCGGAGAAGGTGGAGCTGTTCCTGAACAGCGGCATCTACAAAAACGCCTTTACCTGCGGCATCCCCGGCACCAGCCATGTGGGGAACGCCTATGCGGCGGCCCTGGGAGCCCTGGCGGCAGACCCGGACAAAGGGCTTTTGTGCCTGGACGGGATCACGGATGAAGATGTGAAGGCAGCGGAAGCCATGGTGAAGGCAGGGAAGATCGCCGTCCATATGAGCGAAATCACCAGCCGGATCTCCATCGAAGCCCGGGTGGCTGCCGGGAGCCACAGTGCCTCCTGCCTGATCCAGGACGCCCACACCAACATAGTGAAGGTAACGGAAGACGGCCGGACGCTGCTGGATAAAACCGCCGGAATCACGGAAGCTGAAGGAGAAGAACAGGTGCCGGTAATCCACCGGTACACCCTGGCCCAGCTGGCGGACTACGCCCGGACCGTGCCTCTGAAAGAGATTGCCTTTATCCGGGAAGCTGGGGATGGATTTCCCCATTGCTCTTATTGTGGCCACCATGTCCGGTGCCGCCTGCGCCCTGGTGTTCCTGAAGGGCGGGGATACAGAGGCCATGACAAGAGCCCTCAACAACATGGCCAGTTCCATTACCGGCATGATCTGCGACGGAGGCAACCAGGGCTGCGTCATGAAAGGCATGACGGCAGTGGAAATGGCCTTCGCTTCGGCAGCCCTGGCCATGGATGATGCCTATATCTTCGATGCTCACGGGATCAACGGGGCTACTCCGGAAGAAACCATGAAGAACATGGGACGGATCGCTTCCCCCGGCATGACGGGAACGGAAAAGACCATTGTGGATATTCTCCAGGACAAAAACAAAAGCGGGAAAAAGGAGGAAGACTGATATGGAAATTCGCTGTGCAAAACCCCAGGATGTGGACGCCATCGCCAGCCTGGAAGCTGCCTGCTTCCCTCAGGCAGAAGCGGCTACCCGGAAATCCATCGCGGACCGGGTGAAGGCCTATCCCAATCACTTTTTCCTTCTGTGGGACGGGGATCAGCTGGTTTCCTTTGTGAACGGACTGGTGACGGATCACCCGGATCTCACCGACGAAATGTATGAAAAAGCGGATATGCACCAGGAAGACGGGGCCTGGCAGATGATCTTCGGGGTGGACACGGATCCCCACCGCCGGAAACAGGGCCTGGCCGGAAAGGTGCTGGAAAAATTCATCGATGCGGCCCAGGCGGAGGGCCGGCAGGGAGTGGTACTCACCTGCAAGGACCGGTTGGTCCACTATTATGCCAAATTCGGTTTTGTGGATGAAGGAATTTCTGATTCCACCCACGGAGATGTGGTGTGGCACCAGATGCGGCTGACTTTCAATCGGAAGAAATAAGGGGAGACTAACATGGAAAAGACGGATAACAGATATCAGACCTATGTACAGATTTTGAAGGAAGAACTGGTGCCGGCCATGGGCTGTACCGAACCCATCGCCATCGCCTATGCGGCGGCCAAAGCCCGGGAAATCCTGGGGGCCCTGCCGGACAAGGTGGAAATCGGCGTCAGCGGCAACATCATCAAGAATGTAAAGAGCGTGGTGGTGCCCAACACTGACGGACTGAAAGGCATCCAGGCAGCAGCCGCCGCCGGGATTGTGGGCGGCAAATCTGAAAAGCAGCTGGAAGTCATTGCGGAAGTGACTCCGGAACAGAAGAAAGAAATGAAGGACTTCCTGAAGAACGTGCCCATCCAGGTGGATGCGGTGGACAATGGCCTGATCTTCGACATCATTGTCAAACTCCATAAGGGAGACCATTCTTCCCTGGTGCGGATCGCCCAGTACCACACCAATATCGTCCTGATCCAGAAGGATGAAAAGACCCTGTACGAAGCCAAAAAGGACGGAGGCGCCGGCTGCCAGGACGAAACTAGGAAAGTGGGCCTGGCGGACAAGAACCTGCTGAACATCAAAGACATCCTGGATTTCGCCAATACCTGTGACATCGAAGACGTGAAGCCCATGCTGGATCCCCAGATCCAGTGCAACACCGCCATTTCTGAAGAAGGGCTGCTGGGGAACTACGGGGCCAACATCGGTTCCGTGCTGCTGAAGACCTACGGCAGCGACATCAAGAACCGGGCAGTGGCCAAGGCGGCTGCCGGGTCCGATGCCCGGATGAACGGCTGTGAACTGCCGGTTGTGATCAATTCCGGCAGCGGCAACCAGGGGATCACCGTATCCGTGCCCGTAATCGAATATGCCAAGGAACTGAATGTTTCCAAGGAAAAACTGTACCGGGCCCTGGTACTGTCCAACCTGATCGCCATCCATGAAAAGACCGGCATCGGCCGGCTGTCCGCCTACTGCGGGGCCGTCAGCGCCGGGTGCGCCGCCGGCTGCGGCATCGCCTATCTCCACGGAGAAGGGTACGAAGCCATTTCCCACACCCTGGTGAACTCCCTGGCCATCGTGTCCGGGATCATCTGCGACGGAGCCAAGGCCTCCTGCGCCGCCAAGATCGCGTCCAGTGTGGAAGCCGGGCTCCTGGGCTATTCCATGTACAAGAGCGGCAACGAGTTCAAGAGCGGGGACGGCATCGTGAACAACGGCGTGGAAGCCACCATCCGCAACGTAAGCCAGCTGGGCCGGGAAGGCATGCGGGAAACCGATAAGGAGATCATCAAGATCATGCTGGCTCCCCAGCCGGAGGAGAAAGAGTAAAAGTTGCATCACAGGGTGTAAGGGGGCGGGGGTGAAAAGGGGCAGGGCCGCTTTTCTGTCTCACGCAAAAGGAGACCATCTGCCGGGGGCAGATGGTCATGAGCTGACAGTCACTGGTCACTAGTCTCTAGCGGCAGGAGGGAACCCGCCGGGTTTCACGTTCAAAGGCAGATGCGTGGGCATCTGGCATCCTTCGGCCGTTGACCGCTGACAAAAAAAGACCGCCGAAGCGGTCTTTTTTTAATCCTTACAACAACACATACTTCAAGACAAACAGCACTGCCAGCACGTACATCAAGCCGCTGATCTTGTCCTTGTGTCCTGCGAACAGGTTCAGGATCACGTAGGTGATGACCCCGAAGGAGATCCCTTCGGAAATGCTGTAGGCGAAGGGCATGGCGATGATGGCAATGTAGGCGGGGATGGCTTCCGTCAGATCGGTCATGTTGATCTTGGTCACGGAAGAGAACATCAGGAACCCCACAATCACCAGAGCCGGAGCGGTGGCGAAGGAGGGGATGGCCATGAAGAAGGGGCTGAAGAACAGGGACAGCAGGAACAGGATGGCTACAGTAATGGACGTGAGTCCGGTGCGGCCTCCTTCAGAAACCCCGGCGGCACTTTCCACGAAGGTGGTTACGGTGCTGGTGCCCAGGAGCGCCCCGGTGCAGGTGGCGCAGGCGTCAGCCATAAGGGCTCCTTTGATGTGGGGAAGCTGACCCTTTTCGTCCAGCATGTCGCTTTTGGCAGCCACCCCGATCAGGGTCCCCAGGGTGTCAAAAGTATCCACGAACAGGAAGGCGAAGATGACGGCGAAGAAGTTCAGGCTCAGCACATGGGAGAAGTCCAGCTGCAGGAACAGGGGCGTGGGGCTGATGGGGGCAAAGGAAGCCAGGCCCCGGGACAGATCAGGGAATACGCTGAAGGTCCCCAGTTCCGGATTGGGCACGTAGAGTCCGGTGGCTTCGCAGATCATCCCCAAAATCCAGGTGCCCAGGATGCCGAACAGGATGTTCCCCCGGACGTTCTTGATGATCAGGAAGGAAGTGAGCAGAATCCCCACCATGGCGATCAGCACGGTGATCCCCACACTGTGGAAGGTGCCGTCGGCCATGGCCTTGGTGAAGGAATACAGGGACACCTTGGTGGCCGGGTTGGCTACGATGATCCGGGAATTCAGCAGACCGATGAAGGCGATGAACAGGCCAATCCCCACGGAAATGGCCTGCTTCAGGGTCATGGGGATGGCATTGAAGATGGCTTCCCGGATGGAGGTGAGGGACAGGATCACAAAGATGATCCCTTCCACCAGCACGGCGGACAGGGCCATTTCCCAGGTGTTCCCCATCTGGAGGCAGACGGTGTAGGCAAAGTAGGCGTTAAGGCCCATGCCGGGTCCCAGGGCGAAGGGATAGTTGGCGAAGGCCGCCATAAAGAAGGTGCCCAGGGCGGAGGCGATGGCGGTAACCGTCAGCAGGGCCCCTTTGTCCATGCCGGTGGCGCTCAGGATGGAGGGATTCACGATCAGGATGTAGGCCATGGTCATGAAGGTGGTGATCCCGGCAATGATTTCCGTCCGCATGGTGGTGTGGTTTTCCTTCAGGTGGAAAACCTTTTCGCAGAATTGTTCCATAGTAGACTTCCTTTCTAAAACAGGTTCATTTGAAGGATTCTTCTATTATAGCAAAAAAAGACCGAATCTGTTAGAATATTAGGGAACAAAACATAGAATCGAGGAAAAAATGAGAGACCTTTTAGCTTCTTTGAACGAACAGCAGGCTGAGGCAGTCCGTCAGATTGCCGGGCCTATTTTAATTTTGGCCGGGGCCGGCAGCGGCAAGACCAAAGCCCTGACCACCAAGATTGCCTATCTCCTGGAAAAAGGGGTGAAGCCCTGGAACATCCTGGCCATCACCTTCACCAACAAGGCGGCCAAGGAAATGCGCCAGCGGGTGGATGCCCTGGTGGGCCCTTCCGCCAAGGACGTGTGGCTGTACACCTTCCACGGGTTCTGCAACCAGCTGCTCCGGCGGGACATCAATGCTCTTCCCGGGTACACTACGTCTTTTTCCATCTATGATCCTTCCGACTGCAAAAACGTGCTGAAGGAAGCTCTGAAAAAGCTGAACCTGGACGAGAAGTTCTATCCCCTTCCGGGGCTCCTGGCCACCATTTCCAATGCCAAGAATGCCCAGGTGGATGCGGCGGCTTTTGCCCGGCAGGCGGAGGACTACCATGCCAAGAAGGTGGCGGAGATCTACGCTGAATACCAGAAGCATCTGGTCCAGAGCAATGCGGTGGATTTCGATGATCTGCTGCTGTTGACGGTGAAGCTGCTCCAGACCGTGCCGGAAGTCCGGGAAAAATACCAGAACAAGTTCCATTACGTGCTTATCGACGAGTACCAGGACACCAACCATGTCCAGTACTTGCTGGCCAAACTGCTCAGCGCTCCGGAAAACAACCTGTGCGCGGTGGGGGATATTGACCAGAGTATCTACGGCTGGCGGGGTGCGGACATCAGCAACATCCTGGATTTCGAGAAGGACTACCCCCAGGCCCGGATCTTCAAGCTGGAACAGAATTACCGGTCCACCCAGGTGATCCTGGATGCGGCCAATGAAGTGATCAAGCACAACGCCGCCCGCCGGCCCAAGAACCTGTGGACGGAAAATGGCAACGGCCAGCCCATTGCCTACTACCAGGCCCGGGACGACCGGGAAGAGGCGGAATTCGTGGTGGGCCAGATCCGGAAGCTCCAGAATGAAGGCACCAAACTGGGGGATATGGCCATCCTGTACCGGACCAACGCCCAGAGCCGGATGTTCGAAGAAAACCTGATCAACAACGGGATCCCCTATGTAATGGTGGGGAGCCTGAAGTTCTACGACCGGAAAGAAGTGAAGGATACCCTGAGCTATCTCCGGTTCCTGGCCAACGAACGGGACATCCAGGGGCTGGAGCGGATCATCAACGAACCCAAGCGGGGCATCGGGGCGGCCACGGTGGCCAAGGTCCGGAGCCTGTTGGAAGAAAGCGGCATGACCCTGCCGGAAGTGCTCCAGACCGTCCAGGCCCAGGAAGTGCTGGGCCGGGCCTTTGGGAAAATCCAGGCTTTCAGTGACATGATCCAGGAACTGGCCCGGGTGAAGGATACCCTGCCGGTGAAGGACCTGATGACCCAGGTGCTGGAAAAATCCGGGTATCTGGAAGCACTCCGGCTGGAAGGGTCCGACCAGTCCAAGAGCCGGCTGGACAACCTGAACGAATTCCTCCGGATCGCTGACGAATTTGCCAAGGATCCCGGGGAAGAGAACAACAAGACCCTGGAAGACTTCCTGAACCATGTGGCCCTGGTGGCGGACATCGACGACGCCAAGCTGACCCAGGATTCCGTCACTCTTATGACCCTCCATTCCGCCAAGGGGCTGGAGTTCCCGGTGGTGTTCATCGGAGGCATGGAAGACGGGCTGTTCCCCAGCCAGCGGAGTCTGGAAGACGAAGACAAACTGGAAGAAGAACGGCGGCTGTGCTATGTGGGGATCACCCGGGCCAAGAAGCGGCTGTATCTCACCAGCTGCCGGAGCCGGATGGTGTACGGCCATGTGGTCATGTATCCCCCTTCCCGGTTCCTCCAGGAAATCCCCCGGAACCTGATCGAAAACGTGGCGGTGCGCCGGAGCACCTACGGAAGCTACGGAGGCCAGCGGGGCCGCCAGGGCAGCGCCGGTACCCATGCCAGCCTCCGGAACATTGCCCGGAACCGTGGCGGCAGCATCCTGGATGCCCCATCTCCCCGGAGCCATTTCGTGCCGGAAGGGGATCCGGTGCCGGAATTCCGGGCCGGGGACAAATGCCGGCACAAGAAGTTCGGGGTGGGGACCATCATCGAAGCCCGTCCTGACGGCAGCGAGGGTCAGCTGGTGACTGTGGCCTTCCCGGGCAGCGGCATCAAGCAGCTGGCCACCAAATACAAGATCCTGCAGAAAATCTGAGGAGCAGAGTGCCATGAGTGAAATGACCAAAGAGGCGGCGGCAGCACGGATCAACGAGCTGCGGGCCGTAATGAAAAAGAATTCCTATCTGTATTATGTCCAGGACAATCCCCTGATTACCGATGCGGAATACGATGCCATGATGCGGGAACTGAAAGCCCTGGAAGCGGAGTATCCGGACCTTGTGACGCCGGATTCTCCCAGCCAGCATGTGGGAGGCTATGCCAAGCCGGGGTTTACGGAAGTCCGGCACATGACCCCGCTTTTGAGTCTGGCCAACGCCTTTTCTCCGGAAGAGATGGAAGAATTCGACCGGCGGGTCCATGAAGGGCTGCCGAAGGATGCCAAAGTCCAGTATGTGGTGGAACCCAAGATCGACGGGCTGGCCTGCAGCATTATCTACGAAAACGGCCGGTTCGTCCGGGCGGCCACCCGGGGTGACGGGGTGGTGGGGGAAAACGTTACGGAAAACGTCCGGACCATTGCCAACATCCCCAAAGTGCTGAAGCCCATTCCCGGCATGGAGATTCCGGAACTGCTGGATGTGCGGGGAGAAGTGTACATGCCCCGGCAGGCCTTTGTGAAGCTGAACGAAGAACGGCAGGAAGCCGGGGAACAGGAATTTGCCAACTGCCGGAATGCGGCGGCTGGATCCCTGCGCCAGCTGGATCCCCGGGTCACCGCCAAACGGTCCCTGGCCTTTTTTGCCTATGGCATCGGAGTGGGAGCCGGGAACCTGCCCACCCACAACGCCTCCATGGACATGCTCCAGCAGTACGGGTTCACCACCACCGAAGGGCGGACCCTGGTGGACACCATCCAGGAAGCCAATGAACTAATCAAAAAGCACGGAGAACGCCGGGCCTCCCTGGGCTACGACACCGACGGAGTGGTGGTGAAGGTAAACGACGTGTGGCAGCAGAACCTTTTGGGAGCCACCGGCAAGGATCCCCGCTGGGCCATGGCCTACAAGTTCCCTCCGGAACAAGCGGAGACGGTGCTGGAAGATATTGTGATTCAGGTGGGCCGTACCGGGGTGCTGACTCCCACTGCCGTACTCCAGCCGGTGCGGCTGTCCGGCAGCACCATCAGCCGGGCCACCCTCCACAATGAAGATTTCATCAAGGAACGGGATATCCGGATCGGGGACCATGTGATCATCAACAAAGCCGCGGAAATCATTCCGGAAGTGCTCCGGGTGGTGCCGGAAAAACGGACCGGGGAGGAAAAAGAGTTCCACATGCCGGAAACCTGTCCGGAATGCGGCTGGAAGGTGGAACGGAAGGCGGGAGAAGCGGCCTGGCGCTGCACCAATCCCCACTGTCCGGCCCTGGGACGGGAAGGACTGATCCATTTCACCAGCCGGGATGCCATGAACATCGACGGCTGCGGCCCCAGTGTGCTGGCCCAGCTGACGGCAGCCGGGCTGGTGAAGGATCCGGGAGATCTGTATCTCCTGACCCGGGAACAGGTCCAGCAGCTGGACCGGATGGGCCCCAAAAGCGCGGACAACCTGATCAGCGCCATCGAAGGGAGCAAGAGCCAGAGCCTGGACAAGCTGCTTTTTGCCCTGGGGATCCGTCACGTGGGGGCCAAGGTGGCCCGGACCCTGGCCCAGAAATACGGCACCATGGACAAGCTCATGGCAGCCACCCAGGAAGACCTGGCCCAGACACCGGACATCGGTCCGGTGATTGCGGAAAGCGTGGTCACCTGGTTTGCTGACCCCATGAACCAGGCCTTTGTGGAACGGCTGAAGGAACTGGGGCTCAATATGGAAATGACCTCCGGACCGGCTCAGGATGAGAACCATCCCTTCTATGGGAAGACCATGGTGTTCACCGGTACCCTGCCCACCCTGGACAGAGCCACCGCCCAGACCATGGCCCAGGAAGTGGGCGCCAAGGTCACCAGCAGTGTCAGCAGAAAGACCGATTACGTGGTGGCCGGAGCTGACCCGGGCAGCAAGTACACCAAGGCCCAGACTCTGGGAGTGACCATCCTGGACGAAGGGGAGTTCCTGCGGCTGTTGGGAAGATAAGGGGGCGTGAAAAAATTCATACCCCCGGTCGCGGGCCACGGGTCACGACTCGCGATCTGCGACCCAAGAAGGGGGCTGTTGCTCATGCAACAGCCCCCTTCTTGCTGGAGTGATGAAAAAAAGACTGCCCGAAGGCAGTCTTTTTTTATTTGTCGGCAACTTCTACTTTGCCGGTGAACAGTTCCTTGGTGCAGCTCCGGACCACGTTGATGGCCAGGAACATCAGGCACAGGGCTACTACCAGCTGGAGACCTTCCACCATGGGGAAGAACACACCAGCCATGGCTTTCTTGTAGATGCCGTAGATGGACAGGCACAGGGCGCTCATGGTCACCAGGAACATGAAGGTCATGGGGATGTAGAGCATCCAGCTCTTACGGCCGGTCACTTTCAGGAATACGGCCAGGGCAACCAGGCACAGGGCACTGAGCAGCTGGTTGGCAGCACCGAACAGCGGCCAGATATTCATGTAACCGCCCAGGCACAGCAGGTAGCTGGGGATCAGGGTCACGATGGTGGCCACATACGTGTTGCTCAGGAACTTGGCCACGGAACCCTGTTCCTTGCCTTCTTCCGGAGCCAGGATTTCCTGGAGCATCATCCGGCCGATACGGGTTACCGCATCGATGGTGGTCATGGCCAGAGCGGATACGCACATGGTCACGATGCAGGTGCTGTAATATTTGGGAATACCGAACATGGTGAAGTAGTTGCCGATGGCACCACCGAAGATAGCAAACGGAGTGGCTTTGGGCAGCTGGCCGTTTACAGCCACGGAGCAGGCGATAACCAGGGAAACCACACCCAGGGTGGATTCAATCAGCATGGAACCGTACCCAACGGGCAGCATATCTTTCTCATTGGAAATGGTCTTGGAGGAAGTACCGGAAGAAACCAGGGAATGGAACCCGGATACAGCCCCGCAGGCGATGGTTACAAACAGGATGGGGAACAGAGGCTTGCCGGCTACATCAAAGGAAGTGAAGGCAGGCATATTAATGGAAGGATTCCCAACAATAATCCCAACCACACCGGCCAGGATCATACCCAGCAGCAGGAATACGGACAGATAGTCACGAGGCTGGATCAGCAGCCACATGGGCATAATGGAAGCGGCGAAGCAGTACGCATAGGTCACATACAGCCAGGTGGTACGGGAAGCGTAGATGGGATGGGCAATCCCCAGGCTCACCATGGCGATCATGCACAGGATCCCCAGGATCAGTTCTTTGGAGCCGTGGATGTTGAACCGGCGGGTCACCACACCGAAGATCATGGCTACCACAATATAGATCATGGAAATGGAAGCGGCGGAGGCGTTGGGCCCCATCATTTCGCCGGTTTTGGAGAAGCCGTTGAAGGTGCTGGCCATAATGTCAGAGAAGGCGGCGATTACCAAGAGGGAGAACAGCCAGCCGAACATCAGGAACATTTTGCAGCCGGTATGGCCCACGTATTTTTCAATCAGGGCACCCATGCCTTTGCCGTCGTTCTTCACGGAAGCATAGAGGGCGGTGAAATCCTGTACCGCACCGAAGAATACGCCGCCTACCAAAATCCATAAGAAAGCAGGAACCCAACCGAACATGGCGGCGATAATCGGACCGGTTACAGGGCCGGCACCGGTAATGGAAGAAAACTGATGGGCAAATACCGTGAAGCGGGAAGCAGGGGCAAAGTCCTTGTCATCCCGGAAACGGTAGGCAGGAGTTTTCGCATCCGGTTCGATTCCCCAGGTCTTTACCAGCCAGCGGCCATAAAACATGTACGCGCAGATAAAGATTACGATAGCAAGACACACAAGCGTTAATCCGTTCATCATCATCACTCCTTCGAAAAAAATCCGACACTCGGGAATGCAAGTGCCGTGATCAAATCGGATGCTTGTTTATGGTACGTAATTTATCACTACCGGATACAATTGTCAACAGTTTTTTGTATACCTCATACAATATTTTTTCAAAGTGTTATCGGGGTAAAGACAACTATGGGAATTAACAGAGAATTTGTCCACTGCAGAAGAATTTTCGCCGTTTAGAAACAATTTCTTGTGCGCGGAGGGAAGACAAAAAGAGACAGCCGCACAAGCGGCCGTCTCTTTTTGTCTTTTTTTGCAGTCATTGTATGGCATTCCGTTCCAGACGGTTCTTCCCGTCCTTCAGGATGGCATCAAACATCACTTTATAGGACCATTCCAAGTGGGCTTTCAAAAGATCTTTGGCCTGGGACAGGTTGTGGGCCTCCAGAGCCTCGATGATCCGCAGGTGCTGCAGAGTGCTTTCTTCAAAGGTGTCCGTCATCACATAGGCCCGGAGCTGTCCCAGCTGGATCCGTTCGGACAGACTGGGCATCAGTTTGCGGATGTAATGATTGGACGTGTGCTCGATGAAAAGATTGTGGAACAGATTGTCCAGATGATACATAGTCTCTGGGGACAGGGCATCCCGGTCCCGGCGGTAGTCCTCCAGTGCCCTGCGGAAGGTGGCTTCCACCTGGTCCAGTTCCTTTTGGGGAAGCTGGGCGATGGCCGTATCCAGGGCCAGCAGTTCCAGGGCACTGCGGACATTGTAGATATCCCGCATATCCGCAATGGAAAGCACATTGACCAGGGTGCCCCTGCCGCCCATGGTAGTGACGAAATTTTCACTTTCCAACCGGTTCAGGGCATTTTTTACCGGGGTCCGGCTGATGTGCAGGACATCGGCCACAGCCTGTTCCGTGATCACATCTCCCTGACGGATGTGGCCGGACAGGATCTGCTCTTTCAGGTATCCATAAGCCTCATCTGCCAGGGAACGGCGTCTGATTTTGCCAAGTTGATAAGGAATGGTTTTCATAGGCAGGCCTTCTTCAGTCAGTTGACCAGGTCACGGGGCGTTTTTCCCTCCAGCATGTGTTCCAGGTTTTCCAGGGCCCGTTCTTTCAGCGCCCGGAAGGATTCGACGGAAATGTAGGAAATATGGGGAGTCACATAGATGCCGGGACAATGGAGGATGGGTTCTTTTCCCGTGGGAGGTTCGGTTTTGATAACATCCAGGATGGCACCGGCAATCCGCTTTTCCCGGACGGCGGCCATCAGGGCTGTTTCATTCACTATTTTACCACGGGCCGTATTGATCAGCCATGCGGTGGGCTTCATCAGGGACAGCAGGCGGGATCCGATCCGGTCCTGGTTTTCGTCGCAGCCTTTCAGGTTGATGCTGACGTAATCGGCCTGGCGGAATCCTTCTTCCCAATCCACCTTTTCCACGCCCAGGGCTTCCATGGCCTCCCGGGATACGAAATCGTCACAGGCGATGGTCCGGATCCCCAGGCTTCGGGCCCGGGCCGCCACGGTCTTTCCGATGACTCCGAGACCGGCGATGCAGAGGGTCTGGGTGCTCAGTCGATGGACCGTAAAGGGGACGGCCATGGCACCCCAGCGGCCCTGGGCGCTGTCTTCCGCCACCGAGGCACTGTACTGGGCAATCCGTTTGTTGGCAAAATACAGAGCAGCCACCACATAATCGGCCAAGTCTTCCGCACAGTAGCCGCTGATGTTGGTGACAGAGATGCCTTTGGCCCGGGCAGCCTTCACATCGATCCGGTCATAGCCGCCTCCGTAAACAGCAATGCCCTTGCAGTTCTGCAGCCGGTTGATGACAGAGGCCGGCAGGGAGGCGTAGACCTGGGCCAGGATCCCGTCCGCCCTGTATCCGAAGTCTTCCAGATCTTTTTCATAGTCATAGGTGGAACAGCGGATCTCCACCCCCGGGTACCGGGTTTCCAACTGCTCTTTTTCCATATCATAGTCTTTCCATTCTTCATCGATGATCCAGATCAGCATAGGGTGTACCTCCTTCTCATTTCAAAAACACAGTGGTGACGGCGGGAATATAAGTGACAGACAGCAGCACCGCAAGCAGGGCGCCGATCAGGAAGATCAGTTCTCTGGACAGGGCTTCCATCTTTACCTTGGAAATGGCCGTGGCCACAAACAGATTGATCCCATAGGGGGGGGTGCAGAAACCGATGGCCAGGTTCATGGTGAGCATGATCCCGAAGGTGACCGGGCTCATCCCGAATTTTTTGCAGATGGGGGTTAGGATGATGGTGGCCGGGATGTTGTCGATGAACATGCCCACAATCAGGAGGAACAGGTTGACCATCATCAGGATGATGATCCCGTTGCTGCTGATCCCGGTAATGAAGGCGGCAATCTTCAGGGGAATCTGTTCCATGGTCAGCAGGGCGGCAAAGGCTGTGGACAGACCCACCATGAAGGTGGTGGCCCCGTTGATGACAATGGCGTCTTTCAGAGATTTGTAGATGGTGGCGGCATCCAGTTCTTTATAGACGAACCGGCCTACCAGATAGGAATAGACCACGGAAACCACAGCGGCTTCCGTCGGGGTGAATTTTCCGGAATAGATCCCCCCAAGGATGATGACTGGAGACAGGATGGCCCAGATGGCATCCCGGAAGGTATGGACAATCTTGCGGAAGGAGGCTTTTTCCGTGCTGCCCCGGTACCCTCTTTTTTTGGACACCAGGTAGCAGACCAGCATCAGGGCCACTCCCATCAGCACCCCCGGCAGGAATCCGGCTGTAAAAAGGTTGGTGATGGACGCCCCGGAAACCACACCGTAGATCACAAAGGGCACGGAAGGGGGGATGATGACCCCTATGGTCCCGGCCGCTGCCGTCAAAGCGGCAGAAAAGGGCTTGCTGTACCCGTGTTCCACCATCTGAGGAATCATAAAGGCCCCTACAGCAGATACGGTGGCCACCGCCGACCCGGATATGGCGGCAAAGAACATGCAGACCACAATGGTGACCATTCCCAGGCCCCCGGTAATGTGCCCGATGAAACATTCAAAAAAGTCCACCAGCCGTTTGGCGATGCCTCCGCCGCTCATCAGATTGCCGGCCAGCATGAAAAAGGGGATGGCCAGCAGCGGGAAGGAATCCACCCCGGCAATGCTGTTCTGGGCAATCATCAGAGTGGGCATGGAGGTGAATTCCAGCATGGTCACCAGCGTGACCATTCCGATGGCATAGCCGATGGGGACGCTGAGCATAAGCAGAATCAAAAACAGACCGAAAAGAAAAATCGCTTCCATATCCTACACCTCCCTGGATTCCTGACTGCGGCCGCGGATCTTGGTATACAGGCTGTATACCAGCCTGAGACTCAAAAACAGGGAAGCGACCGGCAGGGCGGCATAGACATAGGTAAGAGGCAGGCGCATCCCGGAAGAAAGGGTATGCCGGGAGGCCATGGACTGACACAGGTGGAATCCCTTACCGGTGAGGAAAATATTGAAAGCCAGCCACAGCCCATCTACCAGGATATCCAGGATCCGGCAGGATTTGGGACCGGGGAGCCAGTGAAAGATCATTTCCACCCGGATGTGTTCATGATAGGCATAGGCCAGATCGGCGCCCAGCCAGATCTGCCAGATGAAGATGTACCGGGACAGTTCTTCAGACCAGGAAAGGGAAGAATTGAAGACTCCCCGCATGATGATCTGGGTGAAGATCAGAAGCGTGTTGAAGACCAGGCTGGCCACCAGCAGCCGTTCTTCCAGAAACGTCCATTTTTTCAGGAATTTATCCATAGCCACTCCTTTCCGACTGAAAAAAGGGAGAGGGGGAAAGATTGTTTCCCCCTGCAAGTTCTCCTTCTTTATTTGTTGTATTTTTCGCAGAGATCGAACAGTGCTTTGCCGAATTTGGCTTCATATTTGTCATACATGGGCTGCAGGGCCTTTCGCATGGCAGCTTTCTGGTCGGCGGTGAGGATGTTGGTCTTCAGCTTGCCGATGGTTTCCAGATCCTTGATGGCTTTTTCGTTGTCTGCCAATTCCATCTTCCGCTGGTCTTCCACATATTTTTTGGCTTCTTCCTGGAGGATCTTCTGGTCTTCTGCACTGAGAGATTTGAACTTGGCATCATTGATCATAAAGGCCAGGAAGTTGTGGACGTGTTCATCGATGCTGGAATATTTCTGGACTTCATAGAATTTGTTGGCAAAAGTCAGAGAAGGCGGGTTCTCCTGGGCTTCCACCGTGCCCTGCTGCAGGCCGGTATACAGTTCCGTAAAGCTCATGGGAGTTGGGTTGGCGCCCAGGGTCTTGTAGTAGTCGATGAAGATGGGGCTTTCCATGACTCTTATTTTCAGCCCCTGGAGGTCTTCCGGCTTTTCTATGGGTTTCACTTTGCTGGTGGTGCTCCGGGGACCGTTGTAGGTATACCCCAGGATATCAATCCCTTTGGATTTGATCTTTTCCGACAGTTCCTTGCCCACATCTCCGTCCAGAGCGGCAAAGGCGGATTTGGCATCTTTGAACAGATAGGGCATGTCCAGAACCCCGAACTCATCGCTGTAGGTGGTCAGGACGGAGGTGGAAGGCAGGGCCATATCCAGGGAGTCGGTGGCAACGGCTTCCATCAGCTGCACATCACCGCCCAAAGCGCCGTTGGGATAGATTTCAATCTTGACCCGGCCTTTGGTCCGGTCTTCCACGTTCTTTTTGAAGGTGAGCAGCGCCTTGTGAGTGGACCGGTCCTCCGGTTCCACATGTCCGATTTTCAGGGTCACCCCGGCATTTTTGCCGTCAGAGGACTGGCTGCCTCCGCAGCCGGCAAGAAGCCCGATGGAAACCAGGGCCGTCATGGCCAAAGCCAACCATTTGGATTTTTTCATAGCATATCCTCCTTTTTCCTGCTGTACAGAACGGAACTTACAGGATCTTCACAACACCGGCATCCGCGTCGATCTCGATCTGGTCCCCTTCTTTGACTTCCTGATAGAATGCCGGATCCACCTTGTCCACCATGGGAATCTCGAACAGGATGGCACTGGTGACCAGTACGGTGTCCGGCCGTTCCACAATCATCCCTTTGGGCTGGTTATGCTGCTTCATCAGCTGGAAGAGGCCGTCGGCCTGGACCACGCTGCTGCCTTTGCCGCTGGGAAAGACCATGATTTTTCCGGCGATGGACTTTCCTTCCAGAGAGTGTTCTTTTTCAATGACCGTACCGGTTTTGGGGTCGATGAGATAGAACATCACATCATCGGTGGAAATGATGGCAGGGCCTTGGGCCGTCCCTTCCGAAATTTTATGACAGGCAAACGTTTTCATTTATTTCACCTCCCCGGTGAGAGTCGCTTCAACACAGGTGTCTAGATCCCGGATCACAAAATGGATGCCCCGCCGCTGGGGATAATAAGCGCATTTGGGGGATTCGGTGATGCCGATCTTCCCTTTGAGGAAATGCCAGCAGGGCTGATCCGGGCAGGTATCCGGCACAATGTGGGCCCCATAAGGTTCCAACCGGTCATAGATACCGGTCCGTTTGGCCATGGTCAGCACATGTTCTCCGGTCAGGATCCACATGGGCACTGCCAGTTTCCGTCCATTGATCTTGTTGGCGATGGCTTCACATTCCTTCAGGGTAAAATGGGGACAGCCGAACATGGCGAAATCGATGGGACGGGGGGCGGCAACGGAAATTTCTTCCAACACATCTGCCAGGTCCTGATTGGTGATGGTCACCGTCCGTTCCGGCTCTTTGCCCCCAAAGGCAGTTTCCACATCAGGGGCTTCCGGGGTGAAGCCGGGGATATGGTACATGTCGTAGCATCCGGAAGTGTTCAGCTCGGCTCCCAGGTTCCGCAGGGCTTCTTTGGAGATGGTCTGGGGAAGACCGGTGAAGACGGGGATCCCGTGGCCGATCTTTTTCCCGCACATGCCCAGGATGTGATAATCTGCATCACAGGTCATATCCGCTTCCACATTGACCAGGATGGTTCCGTACCGGTTTTCGTCCAGGAGCAGCCCGTATTCCGGCACATAACCGGTAATGGAAGCAAACAGGGCGGAGTTGGCGCCTTCCCGGTTGGAACGGGCACCCCAGATGGCATTTACGAAGGGTGTGGCGCTGGATTCGGAGAACGCACAGATCTCTCCGAACAGAGGCACATTGGTGTCGATATAGGGGGTGCAGTTGTAGCTGAGCTCAGCCCCCAGGGCCCGATAGGCCTTGTCCGTCCGTTCCATCATGGCATAGTCCTCATCAGTGACGGTGCCCAGGGCTTTGAAATAGCTCAGGCAGAATCCCGGATTCACCGTAGGGCGGACCCGGCAGTGAGCTCCCAGGCCCACCAGTTTTTCCGCCAACCACAGATCCGCGTCCTGATTGCTCAGGGCCACATGGGAACGGGTAATGGGAACCATCCGTTTGGCTCCAAAGGATTCTCCGATGGCGGTTTGGACTTTCATGGCCAGCTGGGCTCCCGGTCCGTACCGCCCTTCCAACAGATCTTTCTGATCCTGGGTCAATTCCATGGATCTTCCCTCCTTTACAGTACTTCTGGTATACAGGTTGTATGCAAACCTTGACCCAACTATAAAGAAAATGAAGGGGAAAATCAAAAACATACGGTATTTAAAGAAAAAACAGGGGGTAAATATGGATTTTTATGAAAAAAATGTAAAAAACACTACAAATGACACGTTAAAATAAAACATTAATAAGATAAATATATATAACGTTCAGCAAAACAAAAACTCGAGAATGAGAAAAATGGAGGGAAAAGGGATCAATTGAAAGGAAAAAATGAGAAATTTATACACAAAAAGAGAATGTCAACTGAAAAAAATGCAAAAAAAAAGAAAGAATACAGTATTTTGTATGGAAAATCCCAAGAAAAGGAAGGGGCTGTGAAAAAATGATTCCTCATTTTTTCACAGCCCCGTTTTCACTCGTAATGATTCAATATACTTTTGATCCGTTCCTTTTTGCTTTTGGGAACTTTCCATTCATAGTTCCTGTAGTTGTTCTCTCTGTGGTCGGTGGAATAGTCGGCGTAATCGATATCCCAGTTCTGTTCGTAGCTGCGGTTGTAGTCTCCGTGGCCGTCATCCAGCTGATATCCGGCAAACATGGCATCCTCCTTTGGGAAAAACAGATCCTTCTATAACATTAAGGTTTACAGTTAGGAAGTTTTGTATCATATACTGGTAATTTTAGCACAAACATTGTACAATGAATACAGAGAAATGAAAACACTGTACCGTGGAATCGGTTAGGGGAGTGGAGAGTCATGAAAATCGTTACCTTCGAATACGACAGCGATGTACAGGTGGGGATCATTTCCGAGGATGGAAAATTTGTGATCCCGGCCAACAAGTACAACAATATGTATGAACTGATCCAGCAGGCGGATTTTGAAGAACTGCTGGCTATTGCCCGGGTGGACATGGGTGCGGTTCCCATTGACCAGGTCAAGCTCCTGGCTCCCATTACCCATCCCCGGAATGACATTATCTGTCTGGGCATCAACTACAAATCCCACGACGACGAACTGCCTGATGAATATGTGCCGGAAAAAATCGTCCAGCGGCAGGTACCTGTGTACTTCTCAAAACGGGTGGACCGGGCGGTGGATCCGGACGGGACCATCGACGGCCATTTCAATGTGGTGAAGGAACTGGACTATGAATGCGAATTGGCAGTGATCATCGGGAAGGAAGCCCGGGATGTGGCGGAAAAGGATGCCGGGGACTATGTATTCGGCTATACCATCATCAACGATGTAACCGCCCGGGACGTGCAGGTGGCCCATAAACAGTGGTATTTCGGGAAGAGCCTGGACACCTTTGCCCCCATGGGGCCCTGCATCGTTACGGCGGATGAATTTGATTTCCCGCCGGCGCTCCATCTCACCTGCAAGGTGAACGGGGAACTGCGCCAGGACAGCAACACGAAACTGCTGGTTCACGGGATCCCTTACATCATCAGCGAACTGAGCAAAGGGATGACCCTCCGGGCCGGGACCATCATTGCCACCGGTACTCCCGCCGGCACCGGCATCGGCATGAACCCGCCCCGGTTCCTGAAAAGCGGGGACGTGGTGGAATGTTCCATCGAAGGAATCGGGACCCTGCGGAATAGGGTGAAGTAAATAAGAAAAAAGAGGCCTGCGGGCCTCTTTTTTGTCACTGGTCACTGGCCGATGGAAATCAATTTTGATAAATTGATTCTGAAACGACCAATGATGGACGACAACCTCCATACAACAAAAAAGGCTGCCTTCCGGCAGCCTCTGTTTTTTTATCTGGTGGAACTAACTGGACTCGAACCAGTGACCCCCACGATGTCAACGTGATACTCTAACCATCTGAGCTATAGTTCCATAAGCAACAAACTTATTCTAAACGATAATGGGGTTCTTTGTCAAGTGGGTTTCCTGTTTCTTTTTTCTTCCGGAAACGATATAATGAAAGGAACAGTCAATCAACTCGTAACAAGCAGGAGGAATGGAGTTTGTCGGAAGTGACGGAAAAACGGTTTGAATTCCAGGACGCCCGGGAAATGGTGGCGGTACTGGGAGAAACAGATGAATACCTGAAGCAGATGCAGGAGAGCCTGGGCTGCCGGCTGATCCCCCGGGGAAACGAACTGATCGCCCAGGGAGCGGAACAGGATGTGGAGCTGGCGGACCGGCTGATCCGGGAGCTGCTGTACCTGTACCGCCAGGGGCTGCCCATTACCCAGCATGATGTGAAATACAGCCTGAAACTGGTCCGGGAAGGCCAGAAGGAACAGCTCCACAAGCTGTTCACCGATACGGTGCTCACCACTGTCCGGGGACGGCAGGTAAAGGCCAAGACCCTGGGTCAGATGCGGTATCTGAAGACCATTGCCCAGAACGACATTACCATTGCCATCGGGCCCGCCGGTACCGGGAAGACCTACCTGGCGGTGGCCATGGCGGTGAAGGCCCTGAAAAACAAGGAAGTGGAACGGATCATCCTCACCCGTCCCGCGGTGGAAGCCGGGGAAAAGCTGGGCTTTTTGCCCGGGGATCTCCAGGAAAAGGTGGATCCCTATCTGCGGCCCCTGTATGATGCTCTGTACGAAATGCTGGGGATGGAGGCCTTCCAGAAGAACCTCCAGCGGGGGATCATCGAAGTGGCCCCTCTGGCCTACATGCGGGGCCGGACCCTGAATGATGCTTTCATCATCCTGGACGAGGCCCAGAACACCACCCAGGAACAGATGCGGATGGCCCTTACCCGGTTCGGCTTCGGCTCCAAGCTGGTGGTCACCGGGGATGCCACCCAGGTGGACCTGCCGGGAGGACGACCTTCCGGACTGGTGAATGCGGCCCAGGTGCTCCAGGACGTGCCGGGAATTGGCATCATCCATTTTTCTGAACAGGATGTGGTCCGGCACGAAATCGTGGGGGCCATCATCCGGGCTTATGAAAAATACGACCGGGCCCGGAAGGAACGCCGGCAGCCCGGTGCTGACAGGAATAAAGGAGAAGGAAAATGATCGTTACCCTGGAAAACAACCAGACGGAGATTGCCATTCCGGAAGAACTGGAAGAGACCCTGAAAAAGGCCATGGACATTGTGGCCCGGAAAGAGGAACTGACGGACAATACGGAAGTGGACATTACCATTGTGGACAATGAAGAGATCCATACCCTGAACCGGGAGTACCGGGGCATCGACCGTCCTACGGACGTGCTGAGCTTCGCCCTGGACGAAGGGGACGAGGAACCGGAAGTGGACGACGGGGAAGCGGAACACCTGTTGGGGGACGTGATCATTTCTGCCCCTCGGGCCGTGGAACAGGGAGAGGAATTCGGTCATGGGCTCACCCGGGAAATGACCTACCTGGCGGTCCATGGGATGCTCCACCTTTTGGGCTATGACCATATGGAAGAGGCGGACAAACGGGTGATGCGGGCCCGGGAGGAGGAAATCCTCCGGGAACTGGACCTGGCGGAGGAAAACTATGGAGGCTGAACTGGACCGGGAGCTGTTTGAAGCGGCCTGTGCCGTGCGGAAAAATTCCTACAGCCCCTATTCCCATTTTGCGGTGGGAGCAGCGGTCCGGGCAGCGGACGGCCGGATCTTCACCGGCTGCAATGTGGAAAACGCTTCCTATGGCCTGAGCCTCTGCGCGGAACGGTGTGCCATCTTTGCCGCCGTGAAGGAAGGGGCCAGGGAGTTTGCCGCCCTGTGCGTCACTGCCGATACGCCGGAACCGGTGTCCCCCTGCGGGGCCTGCCGGCAGGTGATGGCGGAATTCCGCATCCCCCGGATCTATCTGACCAATGTAAAGGGACAGGTAAAGACCGCCACGGTGGCGGACCTGCTGCCCTATGATTTCAGTTTGTAATACAGAAAGGACTTATATGGAAGAACAGAATACCCAACAGCATCGCTCCGGTTTTGTAGCCGTGGTGGGACGGCCCAATGCAGGAAAATCCACCCTGGTGAACCATCTGGTGGGAGAAAAGGTGGCCATTATCTCCGACCGGCCCCAGACCACCCGGAACCGGATCCTGAGCATCCTGAGCACGGCGGAAGCCCAGATGGTGTTCCTGGATACCCCCGGCCTCCACAAACCCCAGGACAAACTGGGAGAACACATGGTCCAGGCGGCCCTCAATGCCATCAAAGAAGTGGATGTGGTGCTTTTTGTGGTGGATGCCTCGGAAAAACGGGGGAAGGGAGAACAGGTGATCCTGGAACGGCTGCGGGAAGACTGCAAAGCGCCAGTGATCCTGGTGCTGAACAAAATCGACCGGCTAGCGGACAAAGCGGTGCTCCTGCCCATGATCGACAAATTCCGGAAGGAATATCCCTTCCGCAGCGTATTGACCCTGTCCGCTCTGGAAGATGAGGACTTTTCGCCTCTGCTCCAGGAAATCCAGAGCTGCCTGCCAGTGGGGCCTGATTTCTATCCGGAAGACATGTATACGGACCAGCCGGAACGGGTGATGGCGGCGGAAATCATCCGGGAGAAGATCCTCCAGCTGACCCGGGACGAAGTGCCCCATGCGGTGGCGGTCCAGGTGCAGGAAATGAAGACCCGGCCCAACGGGATGGTGTACGTACGGGGAGATATCTATGTGGAACGGGATTCTCAGAAGGCCATCCTGATCGGGGCCAAGGGGAAGATGCTGAAGGAAATCAGCCAGCGGTCCCGGGAGGATATGGAAGCTTTCCTGGGGAACCGGGTGTACCTGGAACTGTGGGTGAAGGTCCGTCCCAAATGGCGGGAAAAGGAAGGGGACCTGAAACGGCTGGGGCTGGCCGGAGACCGTCCCCAATATTGACCGGACGCCGGGAAAAAGTGTATAATTTGAGCGATATACCCCACCGGAAAAACCGGCAAAATGATCAAAGGAGAGATGTCCTATAGACGCGGGACCTGCGCTTGGGCGCATACTGAAACCAATCTTATATCCATTTGCTTATCTGTTCTGGCATGTGGGCGCTGCCCTGTACCATTTCATGGGGGTGGAACCGGCCCAGAAGGGGGCCAGCCATTCGGAGGATGACATTCGGAAAATGGTCAGTGCCAGTGAAAAAGGCGGCAGCATCGATCCGGTGGAAAGCCGGCTCATTGACAATGTGTTCGACTTTGCAGACCGGGTGGCCCGGGAAGTGATGGTGCCCCGGCAGGACATGGTGTGCCTGTTCGTGGACGATCCCATCGAGGAAAACATGAAGGTGATCCGGGAATCCGGCCACACCCGGTACCCTCTCTGTGAAGAGGACCGGGACCATATCCTGGGGATGGTCCACATCCGGGAATTTATGAATGCGGACTACCGGCAGCCGGGCTTCGACCTCCGGTCCATTATGCGGGAAATCGACGTGGTGCCGGAAAGCATGTCCATTGCCAAGATCCTCCAGCTGATGCAGCACAAGCATGTGCAGATGGCGGCGGTAGCCGATGAATACGGGGGCACCGCAGGGCTGGTGACCATGGAAGACCTGCTGGAAGAAATCGTAGGGGATATCCAGGACGAGCATGATACGGATATGCCGGAAATCAACAAGATGCCCGACGGTTCTTATGTGTTCGACGGACTGGTGCTCCTGGATGAAGTATCGGAAATCATGGGGATCCAGTTCGATGATCCGGAAGAGGACACCATCGGAGGTTATGTGTTCGGCCTCATCGGCCGGCAGCCGGTGGTGGGTGACAGTGTGGAGGAAAACGGCTACAAGTTCGAAGTGCTGGATTCCACAGGGTTCCGGGTGCTCCGGGTCCGGGTGATCCCTTTGAAAAAAGACAAGAAGGAAGCGGCTGTCCATGAGCAGTGAAGTGTTTCAAGACGAAGCAGTGATCCTCCGAGTAAAAAACTGGCAGACTGCGGATAAATACGCAGTCTGCTTTTGTCGTGAACACGGGAAAATCCCCTTTGTGGCCTATGGAGCGGCCTATCCCCGGAGCCAGAGCGGCCGCCTGGTCCAGCCTTTTGCCCATCTCCGGCTGAGCCTTTCCCCAGGGAGGAAGGTGGCTTCTCTCCGGAGCTGTGAAAGCCTGGAGATGCCCCTTGCCATGGACTGGGAGAACCTGGCCTACGGAGCCATTATCGGGGAAGCGGCGGAACATCTCCTGGGGGATGAGGAACCCCAGGAAGAAGTGTTCCTGCTGTTGCTGGAAGCCTTCCGTCTTTTGGGGAAGCGGAACCGGCGGCTGGTCACCGACAGCACCTTGCTGAAGCTGCTGGCCCTGTGCGGGCTGAACCCCATCCTGGACCAGTGCACCAGCTGCGGGGAACCGGTGACAGAAGACGGATATTTCAGCCTGGTCCAGGGGGGCTTTTTGTGCAAAAACTGTGCCATGGGGGATGAACTGCCCTTTACGGTAGCCACCCGGGATCTGATGGACCGGCTGCTCCATTTGGATCTCCAGTCTCCCCCGGATTTCACCGTCCGGGGCCGGGAACTGATGGCCATGGAGAAGATCCTCCACCAGTTCATCCTGTACCAGACGGACCGGCCCCTCCGGAGTCTGGAGTTTCTGGCCAAAATGGAGAAAACCAGCCATGGATAAGGTGCAGCTGAGCAAACTGATCCTTCGGCAGCGGAAGGACCTGATTTTCTGGGTGGTGCTGCTGTTCAACACCCTGACCGCCTTTGCCACTCCGGCACTGGACTGGTATTTTCCTCTGAAACTGGTGCTGCTGTTCTGGGTGGGGTCCGGGGTGTGGCTGGCCCTGCCGGTGATCGAACGGCTGAAGAAGCGGGAAAAAACCTGGCATCTGGCCACGGTGGCCCTGGTGCTGGGGACTTTGTACCTGTTTCCGGCGGCCTGGCCGCTGCGGGTGGAATATCCCCTGCTGGAACTGTGGTTTTTGGTGACGGTGCCCTGTACCTGGTACAGTGTGTGGCATTTCTTCGGCTGGCGGAAAATGCGCCAGCCCCGGGGCGCCCTGTGGACCCTGTGGCCGGTGCTCATGACACTGGGGGCCCTGTGGGCCGTATGGGACACGGACAAGGGAGCCCTGGGGGCGGCCTTCCTCCAGCAGCTGTTCTACCTGGCCCTGGGGCTGGAATACTGCCGCTGCGGTGCCCATTACCAGCACCGGCTGCTGTTCAACGGAGGTCTGCTGCTCATTACGGCGGCCTTCTGGAGCTTTCTCACATCCTTCGTATTTATCCTCCCGGAGCCGGTGTATCCGGTTCTGTGGGCAGTCTGGCTGGGGGTCCTGAACTGGATTTTTCCGGAGCTGGGGGAGAGGCAAACAGTCACTGGTCTCTAGTCCGCAGCCCATGGAGACCATCTGCCCGGGGCAGATGGCGATGAATGGAAACGCAGCCGGGGGCTGCTAACCCACCACCAGCCCTGGGGCTGGTCCCCCGCCCTTGAAAAGGGCGGATAGAGGCTCGGGCCTGCGGCCCATTGCTTATGCACAAGGGCGCAGCCCGGCGTGCAGTATATCCGTCCTTTGAAAGGGCGGGGGACCGTTGCGCCTGCGCAATGGTGGTGGGTTAGGCGCCGCCATTTGTTCGGCGCCGTATCCTTTGACCAACGATTCACGATAAACGACAAACGAGGTATACCCATGAAACTGATCACTTGGAATGTAAACGGCCTCCGGGCCTGTATGAACAAAGGCTTTGCTGATTTTATGAAAGAGGCGGACGGGGACATTGTCTGCGTCCAGGAAACCAAGATGCAGCGGGAACAGGCGGATTTCCAGTTCCCCGGCTACCATGAATACTGGAACAGCGCGGTGAAAAAGGGCTATTCCGGCACCGCTATTTTTTCCAAGACGGAACCCCTGAAAGTGACCTACGGCCTGGGCCTTGCGGAACACGACCAGGAAGGCCGGGTGATCACCGCCGAATACCCGGATTTCATCCTGGTGAACGTGTACACTCCCAATTCCCAGCGGGGGCTTACCCGGCTGGACTACCGGATGGACTGGGAGGACGTGTTCCAGGACTACTGCGCCAGACTGGCGGAACAGAAGCCGGTGATTGTCTGCGGGGACATGAACGTGGCCGCCCAGCCCATCGATCTGAAGAATCCGGACAGCAACCACAAGAACGCCGGGTTCTCGGACGAGGAACGGGCCAAGTTCCAGCAGTTCCTGGAACACGGGTTCGTGGATGCCTTCCGGAGCCTGTATCCGGACAAGACCGGTGCCTACACCTGGTGGTCCTACATGTTCAAGGCCCGGGAACGGAACGCCGGGTGGCGGATCGACTATTTCCTGGTGTCCCAGAACGGGAAAGACCGGATCCAGGACGTGATCATCCACAATGAAGTCATGGGCAGCGACCACTGCCCGGTGGAATTGGAGTGGAAATAGGAGGTACAGGATGGAAGGGGCATTTATCGGAGATATTGTGGGATCGGTTTATGAATGGTCCGGGCACAAAGGGAAGAAATTCCCCCTGTTCGGTCCCGGCTGCCGGGCAACGGACGATTCCCTTATGACCCTGGCGGTGGCAAGGGCCTTTGGGGAGGCCCAACAGGCCGGGAAACTGCTGGAGGCGGATACAGTGCTGCCCCTTCTGGCCCGGGAAATGCGGAACCTGGGGCAGAAGTATCCCAATGCCGGGTTCGGGGGCAAATTCCGGCTGTGGCTCCGTGATCCGTCTCTGGGGCCCTATGGCAGCTTCGGCAACGGAGCGGCCATGCGGGTATCCCCGGCAGGGTGGTTCGCTTCCACCCTGGAAGAGGCCCAGCATCTGGCAGTATTGTCCTGCCAGGTGACCCACAACCATCCGGATTCCTACCGGGCGGCCCGGGCTGTGTCCGGGGCGGTGTTCCTGGCCCGGCAGCACAAGAACAAGGACCAGATCCGCACCTATTTGCGCCAGTACTATCCCCTGGATTTCCGGCTGGAGGAAATCCGGGACAGCTATCAGGGGGATGCTACCTGTGAGGGCTCCGTGCCCCAGGCCCTGGAAAGTTTCCTGGAGGCGGAAGATTTTGAAGACGCCCTCCGGAACGCCGTGTCCCTGGGCGGGGATACGGATACCCTGGCCGCCATGGCCGGCAGCATCGCCGAACCCTTCTTCGGCATCCCGGCACAGATCCTGGAAGAGGGAAGAAAGTACTATCTGCCGGAGATGCGGGAGATGGTGAAGTGAAAAAGGGGTGCTGCACGCAGCACCCCATCGTTGACCGTTGACAAAAAGAGGATGCTGCACGTGTGTTTTTTGCGCGTGCAGCATCCTTTTTTTACGTAAACTCCTTCACGATCTTGATATACTCCTGGGCGTGGAAGGGGAGGTAGCCGTTTTTCCGGTAGGCGGCCACGAAGGTAACCGTAGTGTTGGGACTGCCTACGGAAAACAGGGCCAGCTGGCTCCGGTCCGGGATGTACTTCAGATGGGTCTCGGTGATGAAGGTGAACCCGTAGCCTCGGGCCGCCAGTTCCGCTTCTGCCTGGATGTTCTTGGTTTCCAGGATGATCCGGGGCTCCAGGTGCTGCTGCCGGAACAGCCGGTCCACCACCTGCCGGGTCCGCTGGCTGGGGTTCTGGACGATGAACCCCTGGTCCTTCAGGAGCCGCAGGTCCATATGGGGATACCGGCAGTCCTTCTTCTTCCGTCCGTATCGGGTGAATTCACTGTCTTTGTGCATCACCAGCACCACTTCCTCCCGGCTGATTACCGTGGTGGCCAGCCCGGGCTCCGGGTCCAGATAGTTGAAAAAGGCCAGGTCGATGTCCCCGTCCAGGAGCAGCCGGACCAGATGGTCCGAATTGGCCTCGTGGACGTCAATCCGTACATTGGGGTATTTTTCATGGAACAGGGGCAGGGTGATGGGCAGCATATAGGTGCCCCGCATGGTGGGAAATCCGATTTTCAGATACCCTTCGTTGTTCTTGATAATATCCCCCATTTCCTGGTCCAGGGCCCGTTTGGCCTCCAGGATCTCCCGGGCCCGCTGGAGGTACCGCTCCCCGGCGTAGGTGGGCTGGTACCGGTTCCCCAGACGCTGGAACAGAGGCTGGTGGAGTTCTGTTTCCAGGGCCTTCAGGAATTTGGACAGGGTGGGCTGGGTGAGATGGAGGGCTTCTGCTGCCTTGGTGATGTTCTGGTGCCGGGCAATGGCCAGCACATAGTTCAGTTCTTTGAAATCCATGGCATCCTCCTTGTTTTTTCTTCGATTATACCCTGGATCATTCCTGAAAACCATAGCTAATATAGAAAACATGAATTGTTTTTATTGTACTGAAAATACAAAAATTCTCTTTTCTTTCTGTACAGAACCCTTCAAGCGGATAAAAAGTGACAAAATAACTGATTTTATAAAAAGTACTGTTCAGAAAAAAGCTTTTCTTCGTAAATTTGGGCCTAAAAGTATGAATTAAATTCATGATGAACTGATAAAAGATGAATTTAACCCATTCTGAAAATTCTGGTACCATAGAGTCAACGAAAGAACGGAGTTCAGGAATCCAGGGAGGTACAGAAACATGGAGAAAGCATACAAACTGCCGGTAACGATACTGCGGGGAGGCACCAGCAAAGGGGTCTATCTGCTGGAAAAGGATCTTCCGGCCAATCGGAAACAGTGGGATGCCCTGCTGCTGCGGCTCATGGGAAGCCCGGACAAGAAACAGATCGACGGACTGGGAGGCAGTCAGTCGGTGACCAGCAAGGTGGCCATCCTCCGGAAATCGGACCGGCCTGACGCGGATGTGGATTACACCTTCGCCCAGGTTTCCGTGGACAAGGCGGTGGTCAGCTACGGAGGCAACTGCGGCAACATTTCTTCCGGGGTCGGGCCTTTCGCCATTGAAAAGAAACTGGTGCCGGCTCTGGAAGGCACTACCCTGGTGCGGATCTACAACACCAACACCGGCAAGGTGATCCAGGAAGAAGTCCCCACCCGTGACGGGCAGGTCCAGTATGAGGGAGAATTCCGGATCGCCGGGGTGCCGGGGACGGCGTCTCCGTTGAAACTCCGGTTCGTGGAACCGGCGGGGACCCTGGGGAAAGGGCTGCTGCCCACCGGGAATCCGGTGGATGTGCTGGAAGTGCCGGGGAAGGGGCCGGTGGAAGTATCCCTGGTGGATGCGGCCAACCCTCTGGTATTTGTCCGGGCCGCTGACCTGGGTCTTACGGGAACGGAACTGCCGGATGCCATCAACGGAGATCCGGAACTGCTCCGGCTGCTGGAAACCATTCGGGGCCTGGCAGCGGTGAAGCTGGGACTTTGTGAGAAACCGGAAGAAGCGGCCTGGGTGACTCCGGGACTGCCCAAGATGACCCTGGTGGCTCATCCTGCCTCCTACACCACTTCAGCAGGGGAAACCATAGAAGCTGACCAGGTGGACCTGGTGGCCCGGATGATGTCCATGCAGAAGGCTCATCCCAGTTACGCCATGACGGGAGCCATGTGCACCGCGGCCGCTGCAGCGGTCCCCGGCACCCTGGTCCGGCAGGTGTTCCGTCCGGAAGGGGATCTCCAGAACATCCGGATCGGTCATCCGGGAGGGATCCTGCCCTGCGGAGTGGAATGGAAGGAAAATGGAACGGTGCCGGAAATCCTGGATACCTTCGGGTACCGGACAGCCAACCTGCTGTTGGAAGGCCTGGCCCGGGTACGGGTCTGATACAGAAGAAAAAGGAGAATGGATATGGACTTCAGTGTAATTTCCCTGCTGGTGCTGGCCCTGGTGGTCGCCGTAGGGTTCATCAAAAAAATCAACATCGGTTTCTTCTCTGTGGGGGCCGCCTTCCTGCTGGGTATGGCGGGGAACCTTTCGGCCAAGGCCATTGTCAGCGGGTTCTCCAGTTCCATGTTCGTAACCCTGGTAGGGGTCACCTTCCTGTTCGGCATGGCTTCCGCCAACGGCACCCTGGATCTGTTTTCCAAAAAAGTGGTGGCCCTGGTGGGGAAACGGACCTACCTGATTCCCATCCTGATGTTTGTGCTCAGCGCCTTCATCTCTGCCATCGGACCCGGCCACATTGCCGCAGGGATCCTGATGACCACCTTCGCCGTGTACCTGGCCTTTGAGCTGAAGATCAACCCTATGGCCACGGCTCTGTACGCCAAACTGGGGGCCAACGCCGGCTGCGCTTCTCCTCTGTCCCTTACCGGGATCCTGGCCCGGAACCTGTCGGAACCTTATGGCATCGACGGCTTCGGCCTCCACCTGTTCCTGACCACTCTGCTTTCCGGCTTTGTGTTCACGGTGGTTGTCTACCTGCTGTACAAAGGGTACAAGGTGAACGGGGACAACCCGCTGAAACTGTCCGACATTCCCGCTTTCAACCGGGAACAGAAAATCACCATGGGCGCCATTGCCGTCATGGTCATCTTCTGCATCGGCTTCAAGATGGATACGGGGCTGTTCGCCTTTGTGGCGGCTGCCGTGCTGATTCTCCTGAAATGCGCTGACGAAAAACAGGCCATCCGCCAGATTCCCTGGGGCACCCTGATGCTGATCTGCGGAGTGGGGATGCTGGTCAGCGTGATCACCAAACTGGGAGGCATCAAACTGGTGTCCGACTTCCTGGCTTCCTTTATGACCGCTTCCACCGCCGTGCCCATTATGGCCGCGACTTCCGGGATCCTGTCCTGGGTCAGCTCCACCACCGGTGTGGTCATGCCGGCTCTGTATCCTATCGCTCACCAGATCACCGGTACCTTCGGAGGCAGCGTCAGCTACGTGGAACTGATCTCCGCCATTACCGCTACCTCCTTTGCGGCGGCCATCAGCCCTCTGTCCACCGGCGGGGCCATCATCATGTCCTCCTATTCCGCAGCCAAGGAAACCACCACCTACGAGATGAACAAAATGTTCAAGACCCTGTTCCTGCTCAGTGTGGCCAATGTGGGCATCAATGTGATCATGGCAGCCCTCCATGTATTCTTCCTGGGCGGCCTGTTCCTGTAATCTATCCATGAGGTGAATGAAATGATTGAACTGACGAAAAACGGTGCATATCTGCTGAACGGCCGGGAACTGATCCCGGAAGAGAACAAGGCCCTGGGAGAACAGAAACTGGGCCGGAAACTGGAAAGGGAAGAAGGCCGGAAGGGGACCATTGCCTGGGGCATCCTCCAGGACCACAACACCAGCGGTTCCCCGGATCATCTGAAGATCCGCTATGACGCCCTCACTTCCCACGACCTGACCTATGTGGGGATCATCCAGACCGCCCGGGCTTCCGGCATGGACCATTTCCCCATGCCCTATGTGCTCACCTGCTGCCACAATTCCCTGTGCGCCGTGGGAGGCACCATCAACGAGGACGACCATCTCTTCGGCCTCACCGCCGCCCAGAAATACGGGGGCATCTTCGTACCGCCCCATGTGGCCGTGATCCACCAGTACATGCGGGAAATGCACGCCGGCTGCGGGAAGATGATCCTGGGTTCCGACTCCCATACCCGGTACGGGGCCCTGGGGACCCTGGCCGTAGGCGAAGGGGGCGGGGAACTGGACAAACAGATCCTGGGAGACACCTGGGACACGGATTACCCGGAAGTGGTGGCCGTGTATCTTACCGGCCGGCCCCAGCCCTGGGTGGGACCTCAGGACATTGCCCTGGCCCTGTGCCGGGCGGTGTTCAAGAACGGCTACGTGAAGAACAAAGTGATGGAATTCGTGGGACCCGGGGTTTCCTCCATGTCCACGGACTACCGGAATGCGGTGGACGTAATGACTACGGAAACCACCTGCCTGTCGTCCATCTGGCGGACTGACGAAGATACCCGGGCCTTCCTGAAGGAACATCACCGGGAGGCCGATTACAAGGAACTGAATCCGGGAGAAGTGGCCTATTATGACGGCTGCATCCAGGTGGACCTGTCCCAGGTGAAGCCCATGATCGCCCTGCCTTTCCATCCTTCCAACGCCTACACCATCGACGAACTGAACGCCAACCTGGAAGACATCCTCCGGGAAACGGAAAAGAAAGCGGAAGAAGTGTCCCAGGGACGGGCTCCCTATACCCTTACGGACAAGATCCGGGACGGGAAGCTCCAGGTCCAGCAGGGGGTCATCGGAGGCTGTTCCGGCGGGAATTACTCCAACGTGGCGGAAGCCGCCGCTCTCCTCCGGGGCCGGTCCATGGGCAGCGGGGAATTTGCCCTGAATGTGTATCCGTCTTCTCTGCCGGTGTACATGGATCTGATGAAAAAGGGCCTGCTGGGAGATCTGATGGCTGCCGGAGCCGTGGTAAAGACCGCCTTCTGCGGACCCTGCTTCGGGGCAGGGGATACCCCCAACAACAACGGCCTGTCCACCCGGCACAATACCCGGAACTTCCCCAACCGGGAAGGATCCAAACCGGGCCAGGGACAGATGGCGGCGGTGGCCTTGATGGACGCCCGGAGTATTGCGGCTACCGCAGCCAATAACGGCATCCTGACTTCCGCGGAAGCCTACGGGGATGTGTTCGGCAGCGTACCGGAATACCATTTCGACGACAGCGCCTACAAGGCCCGGGTGTACAACGGCTTTGGCAAACCGGAACCGGAACAGAAACTGTTCTACGGTCCCAACATCAAGGATTGGCCGGAAATGCCGGAACTGGGAGAAAATGTACTGCTCCAGGTGTGCTCCAAGATCCTGGACCCGGTGACCACCACCGATGAACTGATCCCCTCCGGAGAAACTTCCTCCTACCGGTCCAACCCTCTGGGCCTGGCGGAATTCACCCTGAGCCGCCGGGATCCGGGCTATGTGGCACGGACCAAGGCGGTGAAGGAACTGGAACTGGCCCGGGAAGCCGGCAAAGACCTGCTGCTGGAGAAACCGGAACTGGGGACTCTGTTCCGCCGGATCCAGGGGATCCCGGGAGGAGAAGGGGCTGCCCTGTCCAATACGGAAATCGGGTCCCTGGTGTACGCCACCCGGCCCGGTGACGGGTCTGCCCGGGAACAGGCAGCCAGCTGCCAGCGGGTGATCGGGGGCCTGGCCAACATCACCCAGGACTACGCCACCAAACGGTACCGGAGCAATGTGATCAACTGGGGGATGCTGCCCTTCCACCTGAAAGGAGAACCGGAAGGATTTGAAGTGGGAGACTGGATCTTCGTGCCGGGAATCCGGGAAGCCCTGGACGGCAGTCTGGACCAGATCCGGGCCTGGGTGCTGAAAGAGGGAGAACCGGTGGAACTGACCCTGTTCATCAAACCCCTGACCCAGGAAGAAAAAGAAATCATCAAGGCCGGGTGCCTGATCAATTACAATCGGAAGAAATAAAAAAGGGGGTGTTGCACGTTGCGTGCAACACCCTATCGCTGTTGGCTGCCAACGGTCAGCGGCCGTTGACAAAAACCGGCTGCCTCAGGCAGCCGGTTTTCTCATCCCCGCCCATACAAACAGCACCAGAGCAACGCCGAAGGACACCAGGGCGGTGACTTGGGCGCTTTTGAGGCCCCACAGCATGGGTTCCACGTAATCTCCCCGGAGAAATTCCAGGAAGAACCGGAGCAGGCTGTAGAGCATTACATAAAGGCAGCAGGGCTGTCCTTTTTTGGGTCTGGTGGTCTGGAACAGCAGCAGCAGAGCAAAAAGGATCACATCGATCTGGCCTTCCCACACTTCTGCCGGCCACAGGGGAACCGCTCCGTAGGTGGCCCGGGCCAGGGTCCCTGCCGGATACAGGATGCCGAAATCTCCTCCCGTGGGAGCCCCGAAGGCATCCCCGTTCAGCAGGTTGGCCATCCGGCCGATGCTCTGACCGATGAACAGAGCCGGGCAGATCACATCCAGCATGTCGATCCAGTTGACGTTGTGCCGCCAGCAGTACAGGGCACCGCCCAGCACCCCTCCCAGGATGCCCCCCTGGATGGCCATGCCTCCCTGCCACACAAAGGGGATTTCCAGGAGATGGGCACTGTAATACCCCCAGTCAAAGAAAAACACATCCCAGAGCCGGGCTCCGATGAGCCCGCAGAAGCCTCCGTAGATGCCGATGTCCGGCAGGTACTTCTCCCAGCCCCGGCCGTCCCGCCAGGCCAGGAAATAAGCCACGGCGGTGGCCATGAAAATGGCGATGCACAGCATGATCCCGTACATGCGCACCGGGAAGCCGCCTACAAAAAACAGATATTGATGCACGATGGGTCCCTTTCTTCAATCGCAAATCTTCACCAGATGGAAATCCACATAATCCGCCGCCACCAGCCGGTACCGGGTGCCGTCCCGTTCTCCCTGGAACAGGTTCAGGAAATGGGCCGCATCCCCGTGGACATGGCCGTAGATGCACTGTTCCACCTGGTACTTTTTGCACAGTTCCGTAAAGCCGGTGACTTCTTCCGGGTTGTACAGGGGAGGGTAGTGGAGGGCGGCGATCAGGTGCTTCGCCCCGGCCTCCCGGGCTCCGGCCAGGCTCCGTTCCAACCGCTGGCATTCCCGGTCGTAGACCAGCTGGTCGTGTTCTCCGAACCCGGGCATGCTGGGCAGGTTCCAGCCCCTTGTGCCGCACAGGGCCACATCCCCTGTCTGGTAGAAGGTATTGTGGAGAAAATGGACTTTGGGGGGCAGAGCCGCCTGGAGTTTCTTTAAGGAATTCCACCAGTAGTCATGGTTCCCCTTGAGGATCACCAGATCCCCGGGGAGGGCCGCCAAAGGTCCCAGATCCTTTGCCACCGCGTCTTCCAGATCCATGGACCAGGAGGTGTCTCCCACCAGGAGCACTGTGTCTCCGTCCTTTACCGTTTCCTTCCAGTATGTGATGACTTTTTTTCGATGGCCCAGCCACTGGGCTCCAAAAACCTCCATGGGCTTTGTGGGGGGTTCTCCGGAAAAATGCAGATCCCCCATGGCATAAATTGCCATTGTTCCCACTCCTTCCTGCGTTGACTTTATGTGATACGAAATATATAATGAATCTATTGCACAGACAAAAACCACTGTAATACTCATATGTTACTGAATCCAGAGAACTTATGCAAGGTGTTTCAGACGGGTTTTCTTTTTTAGGAGGTATGTTCATGTTCAAGGAAAAGTACGAGCCACACGAGATCGAAGCCCGGTGGCAGAAGTATTGGGAAGACAACAAGACCTACCAGGTCAGCAATGAGGATCCCCGGCCCAAATCCTATGTGCTGGAAATGTTCCCGTATCCCTCCGGGAACCTGCACATGGGCCATGTGCGGAACTATTCCATCGGGGACGTGGTGGCCCGGTTCCGGACCATGCGGGGCTTCAATGTGCTCCATCCCATCGGCTTCGACTCTTTTGGCATGCCTGCGGAAAATGCCGCCATCAAACACAAGATTCCCCCTGCCAAATGGACCATGGAAAACATCGCCAACATGACCCGGCAGCTGAAGGAACTGGGACTGTCCTATGACTGGGACCGGAAAGTGGTCACCTGCAAGGAAGAGTACTACAAATGGACCCAGTGGTTCTTTGAACTGATGTACAAACGGGGCCTGGCTGTGAAGAAGGAAGCCTCCGTGAACTGGTGCGACACCTGCGGCACCGTACTGGCCAACGAACAGGTGGAAGACGGCAAATGCTGGCGCTGCCATCAGCCGGTGGAAAAGAAACAGCTGAGCCAGTGGTTCTTCAAGATCACCGACTATGCGGAACAGCTGCTGGACGACCTGGACAAACTGCCGGGCTGGCCGGACCGGGTGAAGACCATGCAGCGGAACTGGATCGGCCGCAGCGAAGGTCTGGAATTCGGCTTTGAAGTTCCCAGCCTCCACAAGAAACTGAATGTGTACACCACCCGTCCGGATACCATCTACGGGGTCACTTTTGTGGTGATCCCTCCGGAACATCCCATGGTGGAAGAACTGCTGAAGGACAATCCCCGGAAAGCGGAACTGGAAGCCTTCTGCAACAAAGTGAAGAACACCTCCGATATTGAACGGACCTCCAGTGAATCGGAAAAACTGGGCATGTACACCGGAGTGGACTGCATCCATCCTCTCACCGGGGAAAAAGTCCAGATCTGGATCACCAACTATGTACTGGTGGACTACGGTACCGGCGCCGTTATGGGGGTGCCCACCGGGGACCATCGTGACTGGATGTTTGCCACCAAATACGGCATCAAGAAGATCCTCACCCTCCAGCCCAAGGACAAGGAACTGAAGCTGGAAGAAATGACCGATGCCTATGAGGACAAAGACGGGGTACTGGTGAATGCCGGTCCCTTCACAGGCATGGAAATGCACAAGGCCATGAAGGCCATCATTGACTATATGGAAGAAAAAGGCCTGGGGAAACGGCGGATCAACTACCGTCTCCGGGACTGGCTGATCAGCCGTCAGCGGTACTGGGGCTGTCCCATTCCGGTGGTGTACTGCCCGCACTGCGGAGAAGTGCTGGTACCGGAAAAAGACCTGCCGGTGAAGCTGCCTCTGGACGTGAAGTTCGACGCCGGTGCCTCTTCTCCCCTGGCTACCAGTGAACAGTTCGTCAACTGCACCTGTCCCAAATGCGGGGGTCCGGCCAAACGGGAACTGGACACCATGGATACCTTCCTGTGCTCTTCCTGGTACTACCTGCGCTACACTGATCCCCACAATGACAAGGCTCCCTTCAGCGAAGAAGCCGTAAATCACTGGATGCCGGTGGATCAGTACATCGGGGGCATCGAACACGCCATCCTGCACCTGCTGTATTCCCGGTTCTTCATGAAGGTGCTCCACGACGCCGGCCTGGTAAAAGCGGACGAACCCTTCACCAACCTGCTGACCCAGGGCATGGTGATCAAGGACGGGGCCAAAATGTCCAAATCCCTGGGGAACGTGGTGTCTCCGGAAGAAATCGTCGGGAAGTTCGGGGCCGATACCGCCCGTCTCTTCATTATGTTCGCCGCTCCTGTGGAACGGGAACTGGAATGGAGCGACCAGGGAGTGGAAGGGTCCTTCCGGTTCCTGAACCGGGTATGGCGGATCGTGTACTACTTCAAGGATGTGCTGGCCCGGAAGGTCACCTCCTATGATACCGCCCACCTGAACGAAGCGGACGAAGAACTGCGGCACATCCTCCATGTGAGCATCAAGAAGGTCACCGAGGACATTGACAACCGGTTCAACTTCAACACTGCCATTTCCACCCTGATGGAACTGGTGAATGCCCTGTATGCGTACCGGGAAAAGGCCAAACCGGTGAACGACGGTCTGGTGTACGAAGCCATTTCCAAGCTGCTGCTGATGCTGGCGCCCTTTACGCCCCACATCACCGAAGAACTGTGGCATGACGCCATGGGCAGCGAAAACAGCATCCACAAGGAACCCTGGCCCACCTACGACCCGGAAGCCATCAAAGTGGAACAGGTGGAAGTGCTGATCCAGGTCAACGGGAAACCCAAGGCACGGATCATGACCGCACCGGAAATCAGCAAAGAGGACCTGGGGAACCTGGCCCTGGAACAGGAAGAAGTCAAAGCCGCCATCGGAGACAAGAAAGTGATGAAAGTCATCGCCGTCCCCGGCCGGCTGGTGAATATTGTAGCGAAGTAAAAAAAGAGGCTGTTGCGCAAGCAACAGCCTTTTTTGAGTCGCGGTTCGCGGCCGGTGGTGTGAATTTTTTCACACCACCTTTCTTTATCAGAATATTACTTGTTTTAAAATGGGAAAAGTTCTCCTGCGGCATTGCGGAAAAAAGTGATATAATAGAGGCTGTGAAAAGGGGCGCTCTGCGCCAGCCTTTTAATATTTGGGTAGGAGTGATATGGAATGGCATTTATGGACGAACTGAAGGCTCGTGTTAAACCTGCACAAAAGGTGATTGTGCTGCCGGAAAACGACAGTGACAGAGCTCTGAAAGCTGCTGCTATCGTTACGAAGGAAGGGTTTGCTAAAATCGTGCTGGTAGGGGATCCCGCCAAACTGCAGAAAGATGCAGAACGTCTGGGCATCAGCTTTGACGGCGTAAAGATCGTCAACCCTGCAACCTATGAAAAAATGGACGAACTGTGCGCTTACTTCGCAGAACGGAGAAAGAAAAAGGGCATGACCGTGGAAAAAGCACGGGAAATCATGCTGAAAGATACCACCTTCTTTGGTGCCGGCCTTCTGGCCATGGGCGATGCTGACGGCGTTGTTTCCGGTTCCACCCGGACTTCCGCTGACACCATCAAAGCCGGCCTGCAGGTTGTAGGTGTAAAACCCGGCAACAAGACCGTATGCAGCGGTTTCATTGTGCTCAGCGACAAAGAAAACCTGGGCGACCACGGCAAACTGGTCTTCGGGGACTGCGGCGTTATCATTGAACCGACTGCTGAACAGCTGGCCGATATCGCTGTAAGCTGCGCTGAACGGGCCAAGACCACCCTGGAAATCGCAGAACCGAAAGTGGCTCTGCTGTGCTACTCCACCAAAGGCTCCGGCTCCGGTGAAGAAGTTGACAAAGTGAAGGAAGCTGTTGAAATCCTGAAATCCCGGAACGTGGACTTCGCTTTCGACGGTGAACTCCAGGCTGATGCTGCCCTGGTTCCTGAAGTTGGGGAACGGAAGGCTCCTGGCTCCAAAGTGGCCGGCCATGCCAACGTGCTGATCTTCCCGAACCTGTGCGCTGCCAACATCGGTTACAAACTGGTTGAACGGTTCAGCGGTGCCACCTGCCTTGGGCCTCTGGTACAGGGCCTGGCCAAACCGGTTCTGGACCTGAGCCGCGGCTGCTCCACCCAGGACGTAGTAGACGTAGTGGCTGTCTGCGCCAGCGACGCCATTGCTGCTGAAGGGAAATAAAAAGTATAAAAAAAGCTGTTGCGAGAGCAACAGCTTTTTTTTGTGAAGGTCTCGGGTCGTGACCCGCGGTCTGCGACCGGAGGTGTGAATTCTTTCACACCTCCTTTTTTATTTCCTGTACGCCAGCGCCAGATCTGCGCTGGAGAACTGGGTCCCTTCCAGGTTGGCGTGGCTCAGATCCGCATCGTCCAGGTTGGCGTTGGTGAGCACTGCCTTGCTCAGGTTGCTCCCTTCCAGGGTGGAGCTCATGAGATTGGCGTTCTTGAAATTGGCTTCCGGCAGGCTGGCCTTCCGGAGCCGGGCGTTGTACAGGTTGGCGGAGGTGAAGTTGGCTCCCCGGAGCTGGGTCCCGAACAGCCAGCTCCGGGCCAGGTTGGCGGAAAAGAAGTTGGCCATGGCTCCGTTGGCATAGTCGAAATTGCTTTCCCGCAGGTCCGCCGTGTACAGGTTGGCGAAGGTCAAAAGAGCATGGGAAAAGCTTGTCCGGTAGGCGGTGACGCCCACCAGGGAACTCCGGTTCAGCACCGTATGGGAAAAATTGGCGTTGGACAGGTCCGCCCCTTCCAGGTCGGAACCAGCCATATAGGCATTCCGCAGATTGGCTTTCTGGAGATTGGCTTCCTTCAGGTTGGCGTTTTCCAAAATGGCGCTGGTCATATTGGCATAGCTGAGATCCGCCCCCTGGAGATTGGCTCCCGTAAGATCCGCATCCCGGAGATAAGCGCCTCGGAGATCCCCGCCAGGGCAGGACCGGGTGGCCAGCAGCTGATCCACATCACTCTGCCGGTAGGCGGAAACCGGCAGGGCAGCGGTCAGGGCCAGCAGGGCTGTGAGAAAAACTTTTTTTCCAAACATGGTCTTACTCCTCCTCCAGGATGGCCATCAGGTCTTTGGGGTCTTCCGGCAGTTCCGGGATGATCTTCCAGGGGTGATAGGCTTCCAGCCGGTCCGGTTTGTAGGCGGAGCCTTTCAGTACAATCAGGCTCCGGACCCCGATGGCCTGGGCGCAGGTAATGTCGTGGGGAGTATCCCCGATGACCACCAGCTGGTCCCGGGTGGCTGCCGGATCCGTTTTCCGCACTTTGTCCCACAGGGCCTGGGACAGGTCGTCCCGGAGCTCGCTGATTTCCCCGAAGGCACTGCGGCTGTAGTCGAATTCCTCTTCAATGCCGAAATACCGGAGCTTGGCATGGGCGGCTACTTCGCAGTTGCCGGTGAGCAGCAGGCTGGTGGTGTCCGGGTTTTCCCGGAGCCAGTCCAGGGTGGTCTGTACATGGGGCAGGAGATGGCCTTTTTTGGCCACCAGGGAGGCCGGGAGTTTTTTTCCGTAGGCCTGGAGCATCCGGGTTACTTCGTCTGGGGTACAGTGGCCCTGGATCCCTTCGATGGCCTTCCGGGCAATATAGGTGTCCGTCCGGCCGGCCATGCCGTAGGTGAATTCGAAATTGTCCAGGCCGTACAGGTCGTTGATGGTGGACTTCATGGCAGCCACCCCGGCGTAGTTGGTGAGCAGCAGGGTGCCGTCAATGTCCCAGCAGATGTATTTCATGGTTCATTCTTCCTTTGATTGTCAAAAACAAGAGGCGCCGCAGCAGAGCCTCTTGTTCTTTGTCTTATTCCTCGTCTTTTTTCCAGGTCATGAATTTCTTCAGTTTGGCGCCTGCGTTCTTGGCCCGGCGCATGGTCTTCACCATCTTTTTCCGCTGAGGCTTCATGTCTTTGATGGAACCGTAGTCCCCCCGTTTCAGGGTGGTGAGTTTGGACTGGTCCGGTCCAAATTCCTGCCGCAGGAACACAGCCACCTGTTCCGGACTGGCTGCGCTTTCCAGGGTGAATACATCCGCTTCCACATACCCGTAGGTGGGGAAGACATGGAGGAAAATATGGCCGTTGGTACAAAGCATGACGAAACAGAAATCGTCTCCTTCATCATTTTCTGTGGAATACAGGGCCAGTTCCTTCAGACAGAACCGTTCGGCGGCTTCTTCCAGAATGTCCCGAATCTTTTCTTTGTCGAATACAACTTCTTCTGCACAGCGGTACATGTCCAGCGCTGCCTGTGTGCCTTTTCCAATCACGTGGCGTTCACTTCCTTTGATTTTCTTCGATTTCGTTCAGAATTCAGCTTTCTTATTATACCGTAATTCTCCATGGGCTGTCAAAAAAAACGGAAAACTATGCTATAATGATAGGAACATACGTTCAGAAGGAGCAGCAGGGTATGGCCGAAACCGTTTCCATCGAAATCACCATTAAAAATATCGTCTTCCAGGCAGCTACAGGCACCTTCAGTGTCTTCCGGGGAGAAAATCCGGAAGTGGGGACCATTTCCATTGTTTACAAGGGACAGGCCCCTTATGCCGGAGAACAGGTGCGGCTTACGGGCACCTGGGGGGAACATCCCCGGTTCGGGCGTCAGTTCCAGGCCCAGAGCTGGGAAGCCATCCAGCCCAAGGGGGCGGAAGGCCTGGTGAAGATGCTGGGCAGCGGGGTGCTGAAGGGAGTGGGCCCGGCCATGGCCCAGCGGATCGTGGACAAGTTCGGGGAGGATACCCTGGAGATCCTGGAAAAATTCCCGGAACGGCTCCGGGAGGTCAGCGGCATCGGCAAAAAGAAGGCGGAGGCCATTGTGACTTCCTATGGAGAACTCCGGGAAAACCGGGAACTGGTGTTTTTCCTGGAAAGCCACGGGATCAGCGGCAACTTCGCTCCCCGGATCCAGGCTCTGTACGGGAATACGGCGGTGACCCGGATCAGCAACAACCCCTACTGCCTGGCGGAAGATGTGGACGGGATCGGGTTCCGGACGGCGGACACCCTGGCCCGGAACCTGGGGGTGGATGAACATGACGAGGACCGGATCCGGGCGGGGATCCATTTTACCCTGCTCCAGGGAGCCAACCAGGGCCATACCTGTGTGCCGGATTCCTGGCTGGTGGCCATGGCGGCCAAAGTGCTCCAGGTGGAACCTCTGGAAGTGCGTCAGGTCTTCGACCAGCTGCTCCGGGACAACCTGCTCCGGGTGGAGGACCAGGGGGACCATGTGGACGTGTATCCGGAATACCTGTACCGGGCGGAAGAAGGGGTGGCCCGGCGGCTCCTGGCCCTTCGGGACAATGTGAACGCCCTGTGGAAGGTGGACTACCAGAAGATCATCCGGGAATGGGAACAGGATGAACGGATCCAGCTGGCCCCGGAACAGGCAGAAGCGGTGAAGGCGTCCGTGGACCATGGGGTCTTTGTGCTCACCGGGGGTCCCGGCACCGGGAAAACCACCGTGGTGAAGGGAATCCTGTCGGTGATGGAACAGGCCGGGTGCAAGATCCTGCTGGCAGCGCCTACAGGACGGGCGGCCAAGCGTCTGTCGGAAAGCGCCGGGAAGCCGGCTCTTACGGTCCACCGGCTCTTGGAATACACTCCCAACGGAGAAGGGGATTCCTATTGGGGCCGGGATGAGGACAATCCCCTGGAGGCGGATGCGGTGATTGTGGACGAAGCCTCCATGATGGACATCGTGCTGATGTACAACCTGCTGAAGGCTCTGCCGCTGGGCTGCCGGCTGATCCTGGTGGGGGATGTGGACCAGCTGCCCAGTGTGGGGCCCGGCTCCGTGCTCCAGGACATTATCCGCAGCGGCACCATGCCCATTGTCCGGCTGGAAAACGTGTTCCGTCAGGCGGAACTGAGCCCCATAGTCCGGAATGCCCACCGGATCAACCAGGGGCTGATGCCCCAATGGGAAGGGGAGAAGGATTTCAGCTTCCGGGAATTTGCCACGGAAGAGGAAACCATGCACTATATTGTGGACCTTTATGCCCATCTGGCCCGGACCCAACCCCAGGACAGCCTCCAGGTGCTTACCCCCATGCATAAGAACCTGTGCGGGGTGGAGAACCTGAACAACCTGCTCCAGGCCCGGATGAATCCCCCGGACCCGGAAAAACAGGAGTACCGGGGAAGCTTCCTGCTGCTCCGGGAAGGGGACAAGGTGATGCAGATCCGGAACAATTATGAAAAGAACGTGTTCAACGGGGACATCGGCCGGATCCGGAGCATCCAGGGAGCCTATGTGACCGTGGACTTCCCGGACCGGGCGGAAGGGGAGGCGGTGACCTACGAAGGGGCGGAAATCTCCGATCTGCGGCTGGCCTATGCCATGAGCGTCCACAAAAGCCAGGGCAGCGAATATGCCGTGGTGCTCATGCCATTGGTATTGAGCCACTACATCCTGCTCCAGCGGAACCTGTTCTATACCGCCATCACCCGGGCCAAAAAGCAGGTGTACCTGGCCGGGAGCAAAAAAGCCCTGGCCGCCGCTGTAGGCAATGACCGGACCCGGAAGCGTTACAGTCTCCTGGCGGAACGGCTGAAAAGGTACAGTGAGTGAAGAGGTGCACCATGTTCTCATCCATCCTTGCCCTGCTCCAGTCCCTGTTCTATCCCCACTGCTGTCCCGGCTGCGGGGAGGAGGTCCGGGAACCGGGGGTCCTGTGCGGCCGGTGCCGGGAAGGGGTGTGGCATCCCCGTTCTTTCCATCCCGGGAGTCTGGACTGTCCCCATGTGGACGGGATGTTCTTCCTGTTGGATTACGCCGGGGCCATCCAGAAAACCCTCCAGCAGGCCAAATTTCAGGGGCGGGAGGACCTGCTGCCCCGGCTGGGGGAAGAATGGGCCCGGGGGATCCGCCAGGAGGGGAAATTCTCCTGGGACCTGCCTCCGGAAGTGACCCTGTGTGCCACCGGCATCCCCACGGATCCCCGGCGGCGGAAAAAACGGGGATACGACCTGCCGGAAGAAATCTTCCGGCCCTGGTGCCGGCAGGAAGGGTACCGGTGGGAGACCCTGCTGATCCGGAACCGGAGCACCCGGCCCCAGTACGGCCTGACCCCGGAAGAACGGAAAAAGAACATCAAAGGATGCTTCACCCTGGTCCGGCAGGAAAATCTGCCGGATATCGTGCTGCTCTGCGACGACATCTGCACCACCGGCAGCACCTTGGAAGAAGCCGCCCGGACCCTGAAGCAGGGAGGAGTGAAAAAGGTTTATGCGCTGGCCCTGGCCAGTGGGAATTGATAAAGGAGCTGTTGCCCGTGCAGCAGCTCCTTTTTTATGGTAAGCTATAAGATAGTTCATACTAACGGAAACAGGGGATGTGCTATGGAAAACAACAACCGAAAATCAGGGGCAGGGGTTTCCCGCCAGGGTTCCTGGCTGATGATGCTCCGGTCCCTCCGGGAATTCAAAAAAGATGCTCTGCTGACTCCCATTACCGTCATGGGGGAAGTGGTGTTCGAGGCCCTGATCCCCTATGAAATCGCTCTGCTGGTCAATGAGGTGAAGGCAGGCTGCGGACTGGACCGGATCCTCCACTATGCGGGGATCCTGCTCCTCATGGCTCTGTGCGCCCTAGCCTGCGGCTATGTGGCCGGAATCACCTGCGCCCGGGCTTCCTGCGGTTTTGCCAAGAATCTCCGCCAGGACGTGTTCTATCAGATCCAGGAATTTTCCTTCGGGAATATGGACCGGTTCTCCTCCGCCTCCCTGGTGACCCGCCTCACCACGGACATCCAGAATATCCAGATGGCCTTCATGATGCTGGTGCGCACCGCCTTCCGGGCCCCCTTCAACCTGCTGGCCTCCTTCTTCATGGCCTGGTACATGGGGGGACGGATGGCCCTGTGCTTTCTGGTGGTGATCCCCATTCTGGGCTATGGACTGTATAAAATTGCCGTGCTGTCCGTGGGCCTTTTCCGGAAAGGCTTCCCTCAGTACGATGCCCTGAACTACAAGGTGGAGGAAAACATCAAGGGCATCCGGGTGGTAAAATCCTTTGTCCGGGAAAAAACGGAAATCGCCAAATTCGATGAAACCGCACGGAAGGTCCAGGCCATCTTCACCAAAGGGGAACGGTACGTGGCCCTGAACAACCCGCTCATGCAGATCTGCATTTACGGGGTCATGATTTTCCTTTTGACCCAGGGCTCCCGGCTCATCGTCACCACCCGGGGCCGGCTGCTGGACATTGGCCAGTTTTCCACCCTGCTCACCTACAGCTTCCAGATCCTGGGATCCCTCATGATGCTGTCCATGATCATGGTGATGCTTACCTTTACGGAAGAATCGGTCCAGCGGGTCCGGGAAGTGCTGGAAGAAGCCAGTCCCCTCACTTCCCCGGCTGATCCGGTGAAAACCGTCCGGGACGGCTCTGTGGATTTCCAGGGGGTCTCTTTTCAATATGAAGGGAGTACCGGGGAACCGGTGCTCCAGGACATTACCCTGTCCGTTCGGAGCGGGGAAGTGGTGGGAATCGTGGGAGGCACCGGCAGCGGCAAATCCTCCCTGGTCCAGCTGATTCCCCGGCTCTATGATGTGACTGCCGGCTCTGTCCAGGTGGGCGGGGTGGACGTGCGCCGGTACGACTTGGAAACCCTCCGGGAAAACGTGGCCATGGTGCTCCAGAAAAACCTGCTGTTTTCCGGTACGGTGGCGGACAACCTGCGCTGGGGAAATCCCCATGCCACCCAGGCCCAACTGGAAGAAGCCTGCCGGTGGGCCTGTGCGGACGAATTCATCCGGAGGCTGCCCAAAGGATATGACACCTGGATCGAACAGGGGGGCACCAACCTGTCCGGAGGCCAGAAACAGCGGCTGTGCATTGCCCGGGCCCTGTTGAAACGGCCCAGGATCCTGATCCTGGACGACAGCACGTCGGCAGTGGACACCCGGACGGACCGGGCCATCTGGGACGCCCTGGCCACGGCCCTTCCCGGCACCACCACCTTCATCATCGCCCAGCGGCTGTCTTCCGTGGAACGGGCGGACCGGATCCTGGTGCTGGACAAGGGACGGATCCACGGTATGGGTACCCATGGAGAGCTGCTCCGGACCGATGACATCTACCAGGAAATGGCCCGGTCCCAGAATCTGCTGGAAAAAGAAAGGGAAAAGGAGGGGACGCTCCATGGCTGAGAAGAAAAACATCTTCAGCTGGAAAAAAGCCTGGCGGTTCTTCCGGACCCTGTGGGGGTTCTATCCCCGGCTGCTGCCCGGGATCCTGGTGCTGATCTTCATCAATGCGGGAATCCTGTCCCTGCCCGGGATCTTCATGCAGAAGGTGGTGGCCGTGCTGGAAAGGGCCTGGAACCAGCAGCTGCCCTGGGCGGCGGTCCAGCCGGAAATCTACGGCTATGTGCGGATCCTGGCCCTGCTGTACCTGGTGAGCCTTCTGGCCAATGTAACCTACAACCAGCTGCTGGCGGTATTCAACCAGGGGAGTCTGGCCAAATTCCGGGAAAAGCTGTTCACCCATATGGAAACCCTGCCTCTGGGGTATTTCGACCGGCACCAGCGGGGGGACATCATGAGCTATTACACCAACGACGTGGAAGCCCTCCGGCAGATGATTTCCCAGTCTTTTCCCCAGTTATGCGTCACCGCTGTGACGCTGACGGTGCTTTTGGCCATTATGCTGTATTACAGCCTGTGGATGAGCCTTGTGGTGGTGGGAGGCTCCCTCTGGTCCGTGGTCATTACCCGGAAAGTGGGGGGCCGGAGTGCCCGGTATTTCATGGAGCAGCAGCACACCCTGGCGGACTGTGAAGGCTTCATGGAAGAAAGCATCAACGGGGGCAAGGTGATCAAGGTGTTCAACCATGAGAGGGCAGCCCGGGCGGAGTTCGACCGGGTGAACCAGGCTCTTTTTGATGCTTCCTGCAAAGCCAACCAGTATTCCAACACCCTGATGCCCATATTGAACAATGTAAGCTATCTGATCTACATCATCGTGGCGGCCTGCGGAGGCCTGTTCCTGGAAAAACAGGTGCCCAACCTGTCCCTTTCCGGGCTGCCCTTCAGCCTGGCGGTGATGGTGCCCTTTTTGGGCATGAGCCGGCAGTTTGCCACCAACATCCAGATGATCTCCCCCCAGATCAACGCCATGGTCATGGGCATGGCCGGGGCGGAACGGATCTTCGGGCTTTTGGACGAAAAATCGGAACAGGACAGCGGGACCGTGGAACTGCGGCCTCTGGAAGAAGGCACTGGGGTCCGGCACTGGGCCTGGGTGCTGCCGGGAAAAGCGGGAAAGGAAGAACTGCAGCCTCTCCAGGGAGAGGTCCATTTCCGCCATGTGGATTTCGGGTATGAAAAGGGTAAACCCATCCTCCAGGATATTTCCATCGATGCCCTGCCCGGCCAGAAAATCGCCCTGGTAGGGGCCACCGGCGCCGGGAAGACCACCATCACCAACCTGCTCACCCGGTTCTACGACATTGCTTCCGGGTCCATCACCTATGACGGGATCCCTCTGGAACAGATCCGGAAAGGGGCTCTCCGCCGGTCCCTGGGCATGGTGCTCCAGGATACGGTGCTGTTTACCGCCACGGTGCTGGAAAACATCCGGTACGGACGGCTGGACGCCACCGATGAGGAATGTGTGGCGGCGGCCAAAAGGGCCGGAGCGGACGACTTTATCCGGCACCTGCCCCAGGGGTATGCTACAGTGCTGAAAGGGGCCGGTGCCGGGCTCAGCCAGGGCCAGTGCCAGCTGCTGGCCATTGCCCGGGCGGCGGTGGCGGATCCTCCGGTGATGATTTTGGACGAAGCCACCTCCAGCATCGACACCCGGACCGAACAGATTGTCCAGCAGGGGATGGATGCCCTGATGGAAGGGCGGACCGTATTCGTCATCGCCCACCGGCTGTCCACCGTCCGGAACGCTGATCAGATCCTGGTGCTGGATCACGGCAGGATCCGGGAGCAGGGAACCCATGAACAGCTGCTGGCCCAGAAGGGGATGTACTGGCAGCTGTACACGGGAGCGTTTGAGCTGGAATGACAAAAAGGGGACTGTTGCATGTGCAACAGTCCCCTTTTTGGGGCCGCGGCTGAGGCTGTGAATCAATTCACAGCCTCTTTGCACTTCTTTATGAACTTCTCCGGATCCCGGACGTAATCGTACCGGATCGCTTCTTTGCCTTTTCCGATGACCAGGGTGCCGTAGCCGGCTTTCCGGCCCAGGAATCCCTGTTCCATGGTCATCTGGGCGGCCATGTCCAGGGGAATCATATACTGCTTCTTCTTGAATGCTCCTTTGAACAGCACCAGCCGTTTATTGGTAAGGAGCAGCAGCTGGGATTTATAGTACATGAACCGGAAGCAGAGCCAGATCAGCCCTGCCGGCACGTACAGAATCAGCACCACCAGAGGCCAGAAAAAATACATCAGGGACCGGTCCGCCCGGGCCAGGGGTTTCTCTTCTTCTTCGTCCATGGGCCGGGTTTCCGCCTCTTCTGCCTCATCTTCCGCCGGCAGGTTTGGGGCGGCTGCCTCCTGGGAAGCCTGAGCTTCCGTCTGTTCCGTCTTTTTTTCTTCCGAAGCGTCCGCCGCTGTATCCGGGGACGCCTGGCTGTTTTCCGCTGTTTCGGGATTTTCCTGCGGATTGGGTTCCATAGTGCATCTCTCCTTCATGATTGTCGTCTTCCCCGATTATACCATATCCGCTTTCCCTTGCCACCTTTCTTCTTCCGTACTATACTATTCCATGGTTATTTTTGACAATGGGAGGTTTGGTACCTTGGTGAACATACAGAAAAAACTGGCTTTGCTGGTGGCAGGCCTGATATGTGCCTGTACCTTCAGCATCCCCGGGATTTCCGGAGCTGCGGCAGGAGAAACGGCAGGAGCCCCGTCCCTGGTCTTTGACAGCGATCCGGGCAGCGATGATGCCCTGGCCCTGTTTCTGATGAAGCAAAGGCAGGTGGTACCGGATCTGGTTCTGGCTACCTATGGCAATGCCCCGGAAAAGCAGACCAGCAGCAACCTGGTGCTGGTCCTGGGGGATCTGGAACTGGATCTGCCGGTATACCACGGGGCGGACCGTCCCTGGAAGGGGAAAAAGCCCAGATACCGGGAACCCGGATTCAACGGGAAGGATGGTCTTTTGGGCCTTTCGGATACCTTCCGGGATAAAAACGAAAAAAACGGCCGGAAACTGGTTCAGCCCGGCAGCCTGGAAGAAGCCCGGGAAAAACTGAAACAGCACCGGCACATCACCTATGTGGCCACCGGCCCTCTGTCCACCCTGGCAGTCCTGGTCCAGGATCCGGACATCAAAAGCCGGATCGACCAGGTGTACATCCTGGGAGGCCAATTGGCGGCTCCGGATCCGGAAACCCTGGGGGAAGCCAACTTCGCCTGGGACCCCAAAGCGGTGAAAATCGTAATGGAAAGCGGATTGGACATTACCCTGTTCCCGGTGGAACTCACCGGTACCCAGTACATTGAAGAAGAAGAGCTCCAGAATCTGTCCCGGCAGGGTACCTGGCCGGAATTCCTGGATCTGATCCGGGCCAACCAGGCTGCCCATGCCAAAACCGGGGAAGAGAATGCGGCGGTGCTGCCGGCTATTTTCCCGGTGCTCTATCAGCTGGCTCCGGAACAGTTCGCCGTGGAGGACCGGCGGATCACCGTGGACAAGAACGGACAACTCCAGGAAAATCCCCAGGGGACCCTGGTCCATGCGGTGTTGGGAGTGAATCCCCGGTACCAGTGGAAAGCCCTGGAAAAGAGCTTCGGCCAGTAAACCGTGCCCTGGCCGAAAAAATGTGGTATCATAAAGCAGAGAAATGGGCCTGCCTTGAGCCGTGGCCTTCTGCAAAGGGGATATGAACATGAAATCTACGCTGCGCCGTACCTGGGCGGAAATCGATCTGGACGCCCTGGCCTACAACTATCATAAAATCCGGGAACACATCGGACCCAAGGTGAAATTCCTGGGAGTGGTGAAGGCGGATGCCTACGGCCACGGAGCCGTCCAGGTGGGGAAACTGCTCCAGTCCCTGGGCGCCAACTATCTGGCGGTGAGCAGCATCGACGAAGCCATGGAACTCCGGTTCAACGGCATCACCATGCCCATCCTGATCCTGGGCCATACCCCCCGGGAACAGGTGGACCGGCTGATCTGCTTCAACATCACCCAGGCGGTGACCTGTGAAGCCAAGGCCCTGGAATACAGTGAAGAAGCCGTGAAGTACGGGGGAACCCTGAAGATCCATGTGAAGGTGGATACGGGCATGTCCCGGCTGGGGTACATCTGCGAGGGAGATTATTTCGAACACGGGGTGGAGGGAATCATCCACGCCTGCAGTCTGTCCGGGCTGGAGCCGGAAGGGATCTTCACCCATTTCGCTGTGGCTGATGAACCGGGAGAAGAGGCCCTGGCCTATACCCGGCACCAGTTCCAACTGTTCAAAAATGTCTGCGACGAAGTGGAAAAACGGACCGGAAAGAAATTCAAACTCCGCCACTGCGCCAATACCGGAGCCACCACCCTGTTCCCTGATACCCATCTGGACATGGTCCGGCCGGGGCTGCTGCTTTACGGCTATGGAGAACACGCCCGGATCCTGGGGCTGAAGCCGGTGATGGCGGTGAAGACCACCATCAGCACCATCAAGATCTATCCCAAAGGGACCAGGATCAGCTACGGAGGCATCTACACCTGTGACAGGACCACCCGGATGGGGGTGGCGCCCATCGGGTACGCCGACGGGTTCATGCGCTGCCTGTCCAACCGGTGCGGTTTCGTGACGGAACAGGGCCTGGCTCCCCAGCGGGGACGGATCTGCATGGATATGTGCATGGTGGACCTGACGGACAAGCCGAAAGTGGACGTGGGCAGCGAACTGGAACTGTTCGGCACCCATCAGTCCCTGGATGAATTGGCCGCTCTGGCCGGCACCATTCCCTACGAAATCACCTGCAACATCAGCAAGCGGGTGCCCCGGGTGTATGTGCAGGACGGGAAAGTAGTGGAAAAAGAATTGATGCTGAGGATGTGAAAAACGGGGCTGTTGCATACGCAACAGCCCCGTTTTCTTACAACAGCGGTACGATTACTCCGCTCCACACCGCCGACAAGGGCATCACCAGGGCCATGGCCGGGATCATATCGGCTATGGGGAAATCTTTCAGCTGGAGCATCCGGAACCCGGTGGCCAGGAGCAGGGTCCCTCCGCAGGCCTTGAAATCTCCGATCATGTCCGGAGTGCAGAAGGGCAGCAGGGCATTGGCCAGAACGAACAGGCACAGGAAGATCACCAGCTGGGGCAGGGCGATGAAACTGACGATGATCCCCAGTTCACAGGCAAAAAGGGCTGCCGTAGGCAGGTCCATGATGGATTTGGCGATGAGGATGCTGTGATCCCCGGCCATGCCGGACACCATGCTGCCGTAGATCCCGGTGCCGCTGGCGCAGAACAGCACAATGATGGTGATCAGCCGGCTTTCATATTCTTCCCGGGGAATCAGGCTGTCCCCAGTGGAAGCGGGCAGCACCCGGCTGATCAGTTTTTCCAGGTTCCGGGATCCGTTGACAATCCGGTCCCCCAGGTGGATCCCCAGGCCCACAATGGTGCCGGCAATCACCGCAAACACCACCGCCGGCAGATTCTTCATGAAGGTAATGGAGATGACTCCCATCAAAAGGGCACAGGAGCCGAACACTGTGGTCAGCTTCTCCTTGAAATCCTCCGAAAGCCGCGGCCCCAGGAAATTCCCCAGGATTCCCCCCAGTACCACCGCAGCCACATTCATCAAAACCCCAATTGGCATAACAAATCCCCCTCAAAAGTATGTATCATTACTATTTTACTATAAATTGGGCATGAAAAAAAGGGCTGCACCCAGTGTGCAGCTCTTCTTTCTTATTCTTCCTTCAACGCTTCTTCCACACCTTTGGCCAGCTGATCGGCACAGGAGGTGGCTTTATCCCCGCAGGTGTTGCCTTTCAGCAGTTCCACCGCATGGCGGGCATCGGCGCCTTCCAGCAGTTTGCTGATGGCGGACAGGTTGCCGGGGCAGCCTCCCTGGAAATGGATATTGTGGAGCTTGCCGTCTTCCAGACCGAATTCAATCTGGCGGGCACAGGTTCCCTGGGTCTTTACGGTAAAGTTTTTCATGGGTGTGTACTCCTCAAAAAGATTTATGGGCAAACCGGCAGACCGGTTGTGCTTTCTTAATGATTGGCAATGGAGGCGAAAAAGGCCTGGACCACATCCGGGTCGAACTGGATCCCGGCCAGATCCCGGATCACCTGGGGGCTTTTGCAGCCGGCGATCTGCCACTGACGGGTGCAGGGATTGCATTTCCGGTCGTAGAAATTGGCCACGGCGATGATCCGGCTGCCGATGGGGATATTGACTCCCTTCAGCCGTTTGGGGTAGCCGCTACCGTCCCAGTTTTCGTGGTGGTGGAGGATGATCTTCATGATATGGGCAAAGGCCGGGATATTTTCCACCATGCTGGCCCCGGCTTCACAGTGCCGCCGGTAGGCCGCCCGTTCCCGGATATTGAAATAGGGATATTTGGCCAGGATGGTGTTGGGGATGGACAACTGCCCGATATCATGGAGCAGGGCCGCCGTTTTGATGCAGCCGACCTCGTTGAGAGGCAGCCCCATTTTGATGGCCGTGGCAGCCGCATAGTTGGCCACCTGCTGGCTGTGGAGAAAGAGCCCGTGGCTTTTCAGTTCCAGCAGTTTCAGGAACCCCTGTACGATTTCCGTGGTGTCGGTATCCGTGGGAAAATCCAGGAATTGGGGAATGGTGATCATGAGAATTCGACCTTTGCTTGAGATTTCTATCCGCTTTCAGTATACACTAAAACCGCTCCTTTGTGAATTTCCGGTTGCCAAAGTTTTCCCCGGCTTTTATAATAGAACAAACAACTCAGGTCTGTGGTTGCAAGTCGATGCCAGTTGCAGGCAAAACGATCCACGTAAGCAATGAAAAGCCATTGTGAGCACGGTGCAGCTTAGAAGTAAGTCCTGCCGCGAAAAGCGAGAGAAGCAGTAGTGGGGAGCATGAGGCTTAGGAGCGAACCTTCCAGCAGGCGGGTGTGGGGGCGAAAACCAGGTCAGCTGAGTTGTTTTTTGTATTTTTATTAAAAAGTTGTTGCATAATAATACATAGAGTCGTATAATTAATCCCAATCAAAGCCATACAATACGGAAAGGGCTGAATGAGGGAGGAATAATTATGAAAAAGATTCTAGCTGCGATCTGCCTGTTCGCTGCACTGATGGGAACCCTGGGCTGCGGAGGCAGCCAGACTGCCGGAACCAAGCCGGCGGAGAAGAAGGAACTGATCGTAGGGACGGAACCTTCCTTTGCGCCCTTTGAATTCCCGGACAAACAGAGCGGAGAGCTGACCGGGTTCGATCTGGACCTGATCAAGGCCATGGGGAAAAAGGCCGGGTTTGAGAAAGTCACGGTGAAAGGCATGGGCTTCGATGCCCTGATCCCTGCCCTGGACGCCGGCAACATCGACGTGGCCATTGCGGGCATGAGCATCACCGATGCCCGGAAACAGAAGGTGAACTTCACGGATCCTTACTATGAATCCGGTCTGGCCACCGTGGTCCGGAAGGACAACAACGCCATCAAGAGCCTGGAGGACCTGAAAGGGAAGAACATCGCCGTCCAGCTGGGGACCACCGGGGCTGACGCCGCCGGGAAAATCGAAGGGGCTACGGTAAAGACCTTTGATACCTCCGATATCGCCTGCCTGGAACTGAAGAACGGGGGAGCCGATGCGGTAATCAGTGACCTGCCGGTACTCCAGTACTTCCTGAAACAGGGGGGCAGCGAATATGCCAAAATGGTGGGAGAACCCACCAAAGGGGACATGTACGGCATCGCCACCGCCAAAAAGAACAAAGAGCTCAGCGACAAGCTGAACAAAGCTCTGGGAGAACTGAAAAAGAGCGGGGAATATCAGAAGATCTATGACAAGTGGTTTAAGTAAAAAAATGGGCGCTCCGGCGCCCATTTTTGTCAGCGGTCAGCAGCCGATGGAAGGCAAATGCCGGGTATTTGCCCTGCCATATCCCCTCTAAAAAAACTGTTGACAGAAACCAGCAAATCGTGTATTATAAACAAGTCAGCTGATTCAAACGGAGTGGTACTCAAGTGGCTGAAGAGGACGGTTTGCTAAATCGTTAGGGGGATTAAACCCCGCGAGAGTTCGAATCTCTCCCACTCCGCCATTCAAAATCAAAACCTGCCTGGGGGCAGGTTTTTTTTGTGCCTAAAAAAGGCGGCTGTAAAAAATGAAAAATCATTTTTTACAGCCGCCTTCGGTCTCCAGTCACGGCTCGTGGCCCGCGACTGGGGCTGCTCAGGCAGCCCCTTATTTCTCTGGTACCAGATCCCCGATACCGTTGAGGATATAATGGGGCTGATAGGAGAACTGCCTGATGTTTTCCCGGTTGGAGACCCCGGTGAGCACCAGCACCGTTTCCATGCCCGATTCCACCCCGCCGATCACATCCGTATCCATCCGGTCCCCGATCATCACCGCGTCTTCCGAATGGACTCCCAGCCGTTTCAGGCCGGTGCGCATCATCAGGGGGTTGGGTTTGCCGATGAAATAGGCCTTTTTCCCGGTGGCCAGTTCGATGGGGGCGATGAGAGCCCGGCAGGCCGGGATGATTCCCCGGTCGCTGGGGCCGGTCATGTCGCTGTTGGTACCGATGAGCTTGGCCCCCTTGTGGATCAGCTCCGTGGCCTTGATGATCATTTCATAATTGTACCCGTTGGTTTCGCCCACCACTACATATTCCGGGTTCACGTCGTTGTAGGTGATGCCTGCGTCATACAGGGCGTTCATCAGCCCATGGGCCCCGATGATGTAGGCGGAGCAGCCGGGGGCCTGGGTCTTCAGGAAATGGGCCGTGGCCAGGGCGCTGGTGTAAAAGTGGCTTTCTTCGATGTCCAGTCCCATGGCCTGGAGCTTTTTCCGCAGTTCCAGGGGAGACCGTTCACTGGAGTTGGTCAGGAACAGGAACTGTTTCTTTTCCTTCTGGAGCCAGGCCACGAATTCCTTAACACCGGGCAGCAGGGTGCTGCCATGGTAGATCACACCGTCCATATCACTGATAAAGCCTTTTTTCGAGCGGATAATATTCAAATCACGCATAAAGAACCTCCTTGTTGCCAGAAAATAATTCTTATTGTTACATTATGATCTTATTTTCAGGAAAACACAATAAGATTCTGCAAAGATCTTGTTAAAAATTGGTAAAATTTGCGCCATTTTCTCCGAAAAAGACATACTTGCCCTTCGGGAAACCCTCTGCCCGTGCAAGCACGGGGCCTTTCCCCCTTTCAGGGGGACACAGGCCTTCGGCCACCCACCTGACCACCTAATCACTTAATCACTTACCCACTTCCCCTGCTACTCTGCACTTTCCCCTCTTCCCCCCATATGGTACAATAAGATATTGCCAAGGAGTGAAATCATGAACGCAAAACGACCTTTACTGACGGCAGTGGAAAACTACCGTCTTCAACATGTATATCCTCTCCATACCCCCGGTCACAAAGGGGGACGGGGAGCGGATCCGGCACTCCGCCATCTGGTGGGGGACGTGGCTCTTGCCAGCGACGTGTCCCTGATGGCGGAACTGGACGACATCCATCACCCGGAAGGGTGCATCCGGGAAACGGAAGAACTGGCGGCCCGGCTTTACGGGGCGGACCGGTGCTTTTTGGGCGTCAACGGCACCACCGGGGTGATTCACGGGATGCTGCTGGGAGCCCTGAAACCGGGGGACAAGATTTTGATCCCCCGGAACAGCCACCGGAGCGTTTTGGGAGCCCTGGTGCTGGGAGGTTTCCATCCGGTGTATGTACAGCCGGCCTATGATCCCCAGTGGCGGCTTACTCTCCAAGTGACGCCGGAACAGGTGGCAGAGGCCCTGGAAAAGGACCCCTCCATCCGGGCGGTGTTCCTGACCACCCCCAACTATTGCGGCCTGGCGGCGGAAACCCGGAAAATCGCAGACATTGCCCACGCCCACGGCGCCCTGCTGCTGGTGGATGAGGCCCACGGACCCCATCTGGGGTTCACGGATCAGCTGCCTCCCGGGGCCATGGAATCCGGTGCCGATGCAGCAGCCCAGAGCACTCACAAAATCGTGGGGGCCATGACCCAGTGCAGCCTGCTCCAGGTGCGTTATGACCGGATCTCTCCGGAAGCCATGGAAGGGGCCATGAGCCTGGTGACCACCACCAGCCCCAACTATCTTCTGATGGGAGCCCTGGATGCAGCCCAGGCCCAGCTGGCAGAGCAGGGGAAAGCCATGGGAGAAGCTTCGGTACGGGCAGCCAGTGTACTCCGCCGGATGCTCCACCAGGTGCCCGGCCTTCCTGTGCTGGAACAGGAACTGGTGGGCCAGGGAGGCGTGGCCGCCCTGGATCCGGGGAAGATCACTCTCCAGGTCAGCGCTTTGGGGGTCACCGGTCCGGAAGCGGCGGATGCCCTCCGGCAGGCGGGCATCGCCGTGGAACTGGTGGACGAAGACCATGTACTGCTGCTGGTGACCTACGCTGATGAGGGTCCGGAACTGGAAAAAATGGGCCGGACCCTCTGTCAGGTGCTGGAAGCCATCCGGAAGCCGGAACGGGACCTGAAGCCCGTGCCTCCGGTGGCGGCGCTGCCGGAAATGGTGAAGCTCCCCCGGGAGGCGTTCTTTGCCGGCCACAGACCGGTGGAGTTTGAAAAGGCGGCAGGGCTGATCTCCGGAGAGACCATCAGCTTCTATCCTCCGGGAATCCCTCTGGTGATGCCCGGAGAGCGGATTACCGGAGAAATGATCCGGTACTGCCGGGAAATGCAGGAAAGAAAACTGCTGGTGAGCGGTCCCCGGGACAGCTCTCTCCAGCAGATCGAGGTACTGATATGAAGAAACAAGGATTGTTCATTACCCTGGAAGGACCGGACGGAGGCGGCAAGACCACCCAGGCCCAGCAGCTGGCCCGCTGGTTCCGGCTTTACGGCCGGGAGGTGCTGATTACCCGGGAACCGGGAGGGACCCCCACAGCGGAAAATATCCGGGAACTGGTGCTGGATCCGGCTCTGGATCTTTCCGCGGAAACGGAAACCCTGCTCCAGCTGGCTGCCCGGGCAGACCATGTGGCCCAGGCCATCCGGCCGGCTCTGGCCGCAGGGCAGGTGGTGCTCTGCGACCGGTTCAGCGATTCCACCCTGGTCTACCAGGGCATCCTCCGGAACATGGATCTGGCTCAGTTGCGGAAGCTGAACGATTTTGCCACCCGGGGCCTCCGGCCGGATGTGACCCTGCTTTTGGACGGGGATCCCCGGGAACTGGTGAAACGCCGGGAAGACCGGGGCACCGTGGATAAATTCGAACTCCAGGGACTGGAATTCCAGGACCGGATCCGGGCGGGCTATCTCCAACTGGCCCAGGAGGAGCCGGACCGGATCCTGGTGGTGGATGCTCTCCGGGAACCGGAAGTGGTGACGGAGAAAATCATCCGGAAACTGGAAAAATGGGTATAACCGGGCAGGAAGGGGAAAGCCATGTGGGAATCCATCATCGGACATGAAACCAACAAAACCTTCCTGGAGAATATGCTCAAAGGGGCCCGGAAGACGCCCTCCCTGCTGTTCTGTGGGCCGGAAGGCATCGGGAAGAAAAAAATGGCCCGGGCCTTTGCCAAAAGTTTCCTGTGCCTGGAAGATCCCCTGGTCCCCTGCACCTGCCGGAGCTGCCGGGCCATGGACAGTGACAGCCATCCGGATTTCATCCAGGTGGAGCCCGGGGGCAAAAGCCGGACCATCGGGGTGGAAGCCATCCATCAGCTGGCGGCCAGTGCTGCCTTCGGGCCCGTATTGTCCCGGTACAAGGTTTGCCTTATCGATGAGGCCCATACCCTCCGGGAAGAGGCCCAGAACAGCCTGCTGAAGCTGCTGGAGGAGCCCCCGGACTACTGGCTGTTCCTTTTGGTGTCGGATGACCGGGAAAAACTGCTGCCCACCATCCGGTCCCGGGTGATGGAGCTCCGGTTCGATCCTCTTTCCATGGCGGAAACGGAACAGGTGCTGGCGTCCATCCGTCTGGGAGAAGGGGACAGGCCGGAAGATATGGCTGAAGAGGACCTGGCCCAGGTGGAGGCCAAATGGCGCCGGGAACTGCCGGTGCTGGCCCGGCTGGCAGGAGGTTCTGCCGGCAAGGCCCTGACCTGGTTCCGGCTGGATGCCCTGAAGCTGCGGGAAAACATCCTGGACCTGCTGGAACAGGCGGGCCGGGAGGATATCCTGGTCTACGCGGACAGCCTGCCCTGGATGCTGAAAAACGACCGGCAGGAGAGCCTGGTGCTCATGGAGCTGCTGCTCCTCCTGTTACGGGACGGTCTGATCCTGGAAAGCGGGCTGCCCCAGGTTTTGTACAATGAAGATCTGCGCCAGAGGCTGGGCCTGTGTTTTGCAGGCTGGTCGGAGAAAATGCTCCGTCAGGCCCTGGAACTGGAAGAAAAGTGCCGCCGGGCCCTGGCGTCCTTTGTGACCCGCCGGATGGCGGTGGAGGCTCTGGCACTGGAACTCCATGGAATGCTGGAATAAAGGAGAAAAAATGGTAACCATCGTTGGAATCCGGTTCAAACGGGCCGGGAAGATCTATTATTTTTCCCCGGGGAACTACGACCTGGCAAAGGGAGACCATGCCATTGTGGAAACCGCCCGGGGCATTGAATACGGGGAAGTGGTGATTCCCCGGCAGGAAGTGGAGGACAGCAAGATCGTCTCTCCTCTGAAAACGGTGATCCGGAAGGCTACGGAAGCCGACGCCCGGAAAGTGGCGGAAAACCACCGGAAAGAAAAAGAAGCCTTTGTGATCTGTGAGAAAAAAATCGCTGCCCGGAAGCTGGAAATGCGTCTGGTCAACGTGGAATACACTTTTGATGTGGGCAAGATCATCTTCTATTTCACCGCCGACGGCCGGATCGATTTCCGGGAACTGGTGAAGGATCTGGCGGCGGTGTTCCGCACCCGGATCGAGCTGCGGCAGATCGGGGTCCGGGACGAAGCCAAGATGCTGGGGGGCATCGGCTGCTGCGGCCGTCCTTTGTGCTGCTCCACCTTCCTGGGGGATTTCGAGCCGGTGTCCATCAAAATGGCCAAAGAACAGAACCTGTCCCTGAATCCCACCAAGATCTCCGGGATTTGCGGCCGGCTCCTGTGCTGCCTGAAATATGAAAGCGACATGTACTGCGGCAACTGCTGCAAGAAACGGGAAAAGAAAAAGGAACCCCGGCCCATGGTGCCCCGTCCCGGGATGAAAGTGGTGACCCCCAGCGGGGAAGGGATGGTCATGACCATCAGCCGCCGGGAACAGACCGTGACGGTGGAACTGTCCCCGGGAAACCGGGTGGTGGTCTCCTGGGATGAGATCGTGGAATCCTCCCGGGCGGAGAAGTAATGGAAAACACGGAACGGCTGGACTGCCTGCCGGACGGGACCACCCGGATCTGGCAGGACAGCCGGGAATTCTGCTTTACCACGGATGCGGTGTTCCTGGCCGCTTTTCCCCACTTGGTCCGGAAGGCCAAGGCCCTGGAACTGGGCTGCGGCACCGGAGCGGTGAGCCTGCTTTTGGCCAACCGGGGAGCGGAAAAGGTGCTGGGGGTGGATGTGAATCCCCATGTGGTGGATCTGTTCCAGCGGAGCATCCGGGAAAACCATCTGGAACACCGGGTGGAGGGCCGGGTGTGCGATTTGCGGGAATACCGGACCCAGCTGCCTTGCGATGCCCTGGACCTGGTGGCGGCCAATCCGCCCTACCGGATCGGGGGACGGCGGCGTCAGGTGGGTCAGGCCGCCTGTCATGAAACAGGCACTACCCTGGAGGATTTTTTTGCGGCCGCTGCCTGGTCCCTGAAGACCCGGGGCCGGTTCGCTCTGGTCCAGCTGCCGGAACGGTTCACCGACGCGGTGAAGCTGGGGATCCGGTACCAGCTGGAACTGAAACGGCTTCAGTGGGTCCATGCCTATGTGGACCGGCCGGCCTGGATCTTCCTGGCGGAATTCGTCAAAGGGGGAAAGCCCGGACTGGAAGTGCTGCCCCCGTTGTGCATGTACGATCCGGACGGCTCCTACAGCCGGGAAACCCTGGCCTATTATGCATTGAAAGGGGACGAAACCCATGGAAAATAATAAAGGGACCCTGTATTTGTGCGCTACTCCCATCGGGAATCTAGAGGACATGACCCCCCGGGCGGTGCGGGTGCTCCAGGAGGCGGATCTGATCGCCGCGGAAGATACCCGGCATACCCGGCAGCTGCTGACCCATTTCGGGATCCACGGCCAGCTGATCAGCTACCATGAACACAACAAGGAAAAACAGGGGCCGGTGCTGCTGGAAGCCCTGGAGGCAGGGAAAAACATCGCCCTGGTCACTGACGCCGGATTTCCGGGGATATCGGACCCAGGAGAGATGATCGCCCAGCAGGCCATTGCTGCCGGAATCCCGGTGGTTCCGGTGCCGGGAGCCAATGCCTGTCTCACGGCCCTGGTGGCTTCCGGGCTCCCCAGCACACCCTTCTTCTTCGGGGCCTTCCTGCCCAAAAGCCGGAAAAACCGGAAGGAAAAGCTGGAGGAATGGAAACATATCCCGGCTACCCTGGTACTGTATGAAGCCCCTCACCGGATCCTGGACGTGCTCCAGGACATGGAGGAAGTGTGGGGGGACCGGCAAATGACCCTGGGACGGGAACTTACCAAGCTCCACGAAGAGTTCTTCCGGGGGACCATTTCCACCTGCCGCCAGCATCTGCTGGAAAATCCTCCCCGGGGAGAATTCGTCCTGGTGGTGGAACAGGGAAAAATGGAAAAACAGGAGCCCCAGGGGGACCCTCTGGAGGCAGTGAAAGACCTGATGGCCCGGGGTACGGACAAAAAAGAAGCCCTGGCCCAGGTGGCCAAGGCGTACAAAGTGCCCAAACGGGAGCTTTACAACCGTCTGGTCAAAGAAGAATAGGGAGAATTCCCTTTGGATTCCATCAGTTCCTGACAGATGACCCGGATTTCCGGAGCGAAGAGGCTGTCTTTGGGCCAGATGAAATCAAAAGGGTGGACCATGGAAAAATCTTTCAGAGGCAGCAGCCGGACCCGACCGGCGGCTGCCTCTTTTTCTACGGCAATCCGGTACAGGAAAGTGATGCCGCAGTCCTCTTCCAGCAGCTGGATCAGGGCGTGCATGTTTCCCACCTGGGCCCGGTGGGCGAACTGGTCCAGGGTAATGCCTTGGAGGGCCAGGTTCCGTTCCAGGATGTTCCGGGTCCCGGAACCAGGTTCCCGGACCAGCAGCCGTTCCGGCAGAAGATCCCGGCACAGCTGGGGCTCCCGGGCAAACTGGTGCCGGGCGGCGCATACCGGGACGAACGGTTCCAGCCGGAACAGCAGGTGGTCATAGGATTCCGGAGGATAGTACCCTTCCACCAGGGCAAAATCCAACGTCCCCCGGTCCAGCTGCTGGAGCAGTTCTCGGGTGTTCCCGAAAATCAGGGTCAGTTCCACCTCCGGATGGGCCTTCAGATACTGGGCTGCCGGCCGGGCAATGCCGTATTCCCCGATGGTAAGGGTCACCCCGAAGGTGAGACGGTGGACGCCCTGCTGACAGGCTTCCATCTTCCGGACCAGCAGGGCCTCATCGGTCTGGAGCAGTCGGGCGTAGGCGGCCAGGGTCTTTCCGGCAGGGGTCAGTTCCAGGTTCCGGCCCCGGTGGGCAAAAAGAGGCAGCCCGTATTTCTTTTCCAGGGTGTGGATGTGCTGGGAAACCGCCGGCTGGGTCAGGAACAGTTTCCGGGCTGCCTGGGTGAAGTTCATGGTTTCACAGACCGTCAAAAAAGTGCGCAGCTGGGTATCCATCAGTTCCTCCATAAGGGTATTTTATGGGTTCATTATAAACCATAATTTCCGCTTTTTAAATAGAGCATCTATAATACAACAAGATGCTTTGAAGCGAAGGAGGAAGTTACTGATGGAAAAAAGAGGAAAAGGAATCCTGGCCTGTCTGGCCATTACCCTGCCGTCCTGGCTGCTGGGGCAGCATTTCCCGGTGGTGGGAGGACCGGTGATTGCCATTCTCCTGGGGATGGTCATTACCCTGTTCTGGAAGGAGAAAGGGGCGGCGGCTCCGGGTATCCAGTGGACCAGCAAAATCATCCTCCAGTCGGCAGTGGTGTTCCTGGGATTCGGGCTGGATCTCCATGTGGTGGCGGCTACGGGGAAACAGTCCCTGCCCATTATCCTGGCTACCATTACCACCTCCCTGGTGCTGGCCTATGGACTCCACCGGCTTATGGACATCCCCACGAAAATCTCCACTCTGGTGGGGGTGGGGTCTTCCATCTGCGGGGGATCCGCCATTGCCGCCGCGGCTCCGGCCATCCATGCGGATGATGAAGAAGTGGCCCAAGCCATTTCCGTCATCTTCTTCTTCAACGTACTGGCGGCCATCCTGTTCCCCCTCCTGGGGTCGGCACTGGGATTCAGCACCACCAGCGGGGAAGGGTTCGGGATCTTTGCAGGCACAGCGGTGAATGACACTTCCTCTGTAACTGCGGCCGCAGCCACCTGGGACAGCATGTGGAACCTGGGGACCGCTACCCTGGACAAGGCTGTGACGGTGAAGCTTACCCGGACCCTGGCCATTATCCCCATTACTCTGGGCCTGTCCCTGTATTACGGGAAGAAAGAAGCGGCGGCCGGGAAAAAGTTCCGTTTGGCCCAGGCTGTTCCCGTGTTTGTGCTGTATTTTATCCTGGCGTCCCTGGTCACCACCCTGGCCCTCCAAATGGGCATTTCAGCCACCCTGTTTGCCCCCATGAAGACTCTGAGCAAGTTTCTCATCGTTATGGCCATGGCTGCCATAGGGCTGAACAGTAACCTTGTGAAACTGATCCGCACTGGCGGCAAACCCATTCTTCTGGGAGGATGCTGCTGGATTGGCATCACTGTGGTGAGCCTGGCTCTGCAACAAGTGCTGGGATTGTGGTGAGAGGACGCAGGGAATCCCGTATTGTCAGAGGCCAAACGCTGCCGCGTCTGGCCTCCATTTCTATACTTTTTTGCTCTTTTCAACCCCTTGAACTCGCTGGTGCAGTTCCTGCTGGAGTCGTTCCATGTCTTCGGCGGTTTTTACAAAGGAATAGCCGATGGAATCCGCCTGAGCGGCGTGAGTGGGCAGGGTTACCATAATTCGGGTGCCTGTCTTCTTTTCCATGATATAATAAATTTTAAAGCACCATTTGCAAGGGAGGAATGGAAACAGTATGAATGACGATTCACGTTTTGCCAAACAGCTCCGGTTCATCCTGGAGCTGGACAAGGAAAAGATCATTCTCCGGCAGACCCATCTGACCGGATACCGGCGGCAGGAAAACGATGCGGAACATGCCTGGCATATGGGGGTGATGGCCTGTTTATTGAAGGAATACGCCAACGAACCTTTTGACCTGGCCCGGACCCTTTTGATGATCCTTCTCCACGATGTGGTGGAAATCGATGCCGGGGACACCTATGCCTACGACCCGGATGCGGTGAAGACCCAGCGGGAACGGGAGGAAAAGGCGGCGGACCGGATTTTCGGACTGCTGCCGGAAGACCAGGCCCGGGAATTCCGGGACCTGTTTGAGGAATTCGACCGGGGAGACACCCCGGAAGCCCGGTATGCCCATGCCCTGGACAATTTCCAGCCCATCCTTCTCAATGACGCCAACAACGGAAAAGACTGGCGGCTCCACCAGGTGGGCCGGCAGCAGGTGGAAAAACGGAATGCCCGGACCCACGAAGGCAGCGAAAAAATCGCCCAGGCCGTCCAGGCCATCATTGACAGGAATGTGGAGAAGGGGAACCTGAAGCCGTAACAGCAGGGAAGAGTGAAGAGGGGGCTGGCGGCAATCAAACGGTACCTTGGGTACCGTGGGGACGCTGATCCGATGCCCCACAAAACAGTGAGGAGGAGATCGTGTGGACAAACGATGGATCTGTATTTTCTGCCTTTGCCTGATGACCCTTACGGGCACCGCCTGTGCCCGGACTCCAGAACCGGCGGGACCGGAGAAGGGGAAAAATCCCCCGGTCCAGGAACCTTACCGTCCCCGGAAGGTGGAAGGGCCAGTGGGGCTGGTGTGGGACTGGCAGGCTCCGGGAGAAAAGCCTTCCACCCTGGCCAGGGAGAAGAAGCTTCCCGGGATCACCGTCCTTTCTCCCAGCTGGTTCGTGATCCGGGATACGGATGGGAATATGGAAGAAAAGAACGCCTCCCTGGACTATGCGCCCCAGGCCCATGCCAAGGGATACCGGGTGTGGGCCCTTATTACCAACGGGTTCGACCCGGACCTGACCCACGGGCTTTTGGACAATCCGGCCGGCCGGAAAAATGCAGCAGAAGGGCTCCTGGCCCTGGCCCGAAAGTACCAGCTGGACGGCATCAACCTGGATTTCGAGAACATCCGGGCAGAAGACAGCGACCGGCTCACCGCCTTTGTGGGAGAAATCGCAGGGCCCCTCCGCCAGGAAGGGTACACGGTATCCATAGACGTGACCGTGCCTTCTGACAACGGGAACTGGTCCCGGTGCTATGACCGGAAGGCCCTCAGCGAACAGGTGGACTATGTAATGCTCATGGCCTACGATGAACACCACCGGCTGTCCAAAGTAGCCGGCTCTGTAGCCAGCCTGCCCTGGGTGGAACGGGGAATCCGGAAGACCCTGGAAGAAGTGCCGGCGGAAAAACTGGTGCTGGGGATGCCTCTCTACATGCGGGACTGGAAAGAAGAAAACGGAATGGTCAGCGCCAAAACCCTTTCTATGCCCGGAGCCCGGAAGCTGATCGCTGAAAAGGGCCTGGTGCCTGCCTGGCGCAGCGAGGAAGCCCAGTATTATTTTGAATACCGGGAACAGGGGGTGCTCCATCGGGTATGGCAGGAAGATGCCCGGAGCCTGGCCCTGAAGAACGCCCTGATCAGCCGGTACAACCTGGCCGGCAGCGCCTACTGGAGGAAAGGTCTGGAAGAGCCGGAAGTGTGGGAAATTCTGGCGGATGCGAATTTCTTGTTGCATAAAAATAAATAAAGATGTATAATTTATCCATCAAATAACGAAATAGCCAGTATATGGGCCAAATGAGGAGGAATATTTATGAAGAAAATGAAGATGCTTGCTGGAATCCTGGCCGGGCTGATGCTGTGCGTGGCCGCAGCAGGATGCGGCGGGGGCTCCGGCACCGCCGACAAAAAAGCCACTGACAAAAAGGAACTGGTGGTGGGGACCAACCCTTCCTTTGCTCCTTTTGAATTTACCGACAAGAAGGACGGCAAGGTCCAGGGCTTCGACATCGACCTGATCAATGCTCTGGCCAAAAAAGCCGGTTATGAAAAGGTGACCATCAAGAGCATCGCCTTTGACGGACTGATCCCGTCCCTGGAATCCGGGAACATCGACGTTTCCATCACTGGCATGAGCATCACCGATGCCCGGAAACAGAAAGTGAACTTCACCGATCCCTACTATGAATCCGGTCTGATGGCCGTGGTGAAAAAGGATAACGATGCCATCAAGGGTCTGGATGATCTGAAGGGCAAGACCATTGCCGTCCAGCTGGGCACCACCGGGGCCAAATATGCGGAAACCATTGAAGGAGCCAAGGTCAAGACCTTCGATTCCTCCGACCTGGCCTGCCTGGAACTGAAAAACGGCGGCGCCGATGCGGTGATCAGCGATCTGCCGGTGCTCCAGTACTTCCTGAAACAGGGGGGCAGCCAGTACGCCAAGAGCGTGGGGACCCCCAAGAAAGGCGACTTCTACGGCATCGCCACTGCCAAGAAAAACAAAGAACTCTGCGACAAGCTGAACAAAGCCCTGGCTGAACTGAAGAAAGACGGAGAATACCAGAAGATTTACGACAAGTGGTTCAAGGCGGAATAAGAGATTGTCAATGGTCAGTGGTCAATTGTCAATGGCCGGGGGAAGCCAGCTCTGCTGGCATTGAAAAACAAATTCAAAATCAATTGGCACAATTGATTTCCAAAAGCCAGAGACTAGTGACTAGAGGCTGGTGACGGGGCTGCTGCGTATGCGGCAGCCCCTTTTTCTCGAAAACCGGTTGTATAAACATACGCAACGCTGTATAATGATTACATTATGAAGATGGAGGGAAGATTATGAAAAAAATCTCTGCTGTAATGTGCGTACTGGCTGCTCTGATGCTGGCCGTGGCCGGCTGCGGAAGCGATACCAAACAGGCTGCCAATGACCAGAAAGTGATCAAAGTAGGGACCGAACCCACCTTTGCTCCTTTCGAATTCCAGGAAAAAGATTCCAAGGAATTCGCCGGATTCGATATGGACCTGGCCCGGGCCATCGGCAAACAGCTGGGCAAAAAAGTGGAAATCCAGAACATGGGCTTCGATGCCCTGATCCCGGCCCTGAACTCCGGCAACATCGATGCGGTGGCCGCAGGCATGAGCATCACCGACGAACGGAAAAAGGCCGTGACCTTCTCTGATCCCTACTACACTTCCGGTCTGGTAGTGGTAGTGACCAAGGACAACAACGATGTGAAGAGCATCAAAGACCTGGAAGGGAAGAAGATCGCCGTACAGATCGGCACCACTGGTGCTGACAAGGCCGCCAAGGTTCCCGGCGCCAAAGTGACTTCCTTCAACACCAATGCGGAAGTCTTCCTGGAACTGGAAAACAAAGGGGTTGACGCGGTGATCATCGACAAGCCTGTGGCCCAGTACTACCTGACCAAGGAAGGCAAGGACAAGGACAAGATCGTAGGGGATACCATGGATGCGGAATCCTACGGCTTTGCCTTCAAGAAGGACAGCAAACTGGCTGCCGACTTCAACAAGGCTTTGGCTGAACTGAAGAAAAACGGTGAATATGACAAGATCTACACCAAATGGTTCGGCAAAGATGCCAAAGCCGCTCAATAAGCGGTTTCTGGAAAAGGAAGAGAATGCATGAATTTTGAAATCATGAAGGAATCCCTGCCCCTGCTGCTTGCCGGGGCAGGCATTACTGTAGAAATCACAGCGGCCAGTGTGGGCCTGGGGCTCTTCATCGGCGTAGTGGTGTCCCTGATCCGTCTCTGCGGCATCAGGGCCCTGCGCATTTTAGGCGATATCTATGTGACCTTTCTCCGGGGCACCCCCCTGCTGGTCCAGATCTTTCTGGTGTACTTTGCCCTGCCGGCCCTAATCCATCACCGGGTGGATGCCTATGTGGCTGCCATTTCCGCCTGCTCCATCAACTCCGGGGCCTATGTGGCGGAAATCTTCCGGGGCGGCATCGAATCCATCGACAAGGGACAGATGGAAGCCGGCCGGAGCCTGGGCATGACCTGGTGGCAGACCATGCGCCACATTATCCTGCCCCAGGCCTTCAAGCGGATCATCCCGCCTCTGGGCAACGAATTCATCGCCATGCTGAAGGACTCCTCCCTGGTGTCCGTCATCGGGTTCGAAGAACTGACCCGCCGGGGCCAGCTGATCATTGCCCGGACCTATGCCTCTTTTGAAATCTGGCTCAGCGTGGCCATCATCTATCTCATTATGACATTTGCGGTGGCCCGTTTGGTAGGCGTCCTGGAAAGGCGGTACAAGAAAGATGAACAGTGAAATGATTAAAGTGGAGGGCCTCCGGAAAAGCTATGGGGACAACGAGGTGCTCAAGGGCATCGACGTGACCATTGCCGAACAGGAAGTGGTGGTGGTCATCGGCCCCAGCGGCGGCGGGAAAAGTACCTTTCTCCGGTGCCTGAACTATCTGGAAGTGCCTACGGCCGGCTCCATTACCTTTGACGGGATCCCCCTCAACGGGGAAGCCAACATCAACGAAGTGCGGAAAGAAGTGGGGATGGTGTTCCAGCGGTTCAACCTGTTCCCTCACATGACGGTGATGGACAACCTGATCCTGGCTCCCATGATCGTCCGCCACGAAAAGAAGGAAGAAGCGGTGGAAAAGGCCAAGCTGTACCTGGACAAGGTGGGCCTGTTGAACAAGGCCGACGCCTATCCCGGTAGCCTGTCCGGGGGCCAGCAGCAGCGGGTGGCCATTGCCCGGGCCCTGTGCATGAAGCCCAAGGCCATGCTCTTTGACGAGCCCACTTCCGCCCTGGACCCGGAAATGATCAACGAAGTACTGGATGTTATGAAGAACCTGGCCCAGGAAGGGATGACCATGGTGGTGGTGACCCACGAAATGGGCTTTGCCCGGGAAGTGGGAGACCGGATCCTGTTCCTGGACGGCGGGAAGATCCTGGAACAGGGAGATCCTACCGAATTCTTCGCCCATCCCAAAAACGAACGGGCCCGGAATTTCCTGTCCAAAATCCTGTAAGAGAGGGGCTGCTGCCTGTGCGGCAGCCTCTTTTTATCAAAAAAATTTACATTTTTTTATTTTCTTTTGCAGGGATTTCCGAAGAGTTGTAGAATATGTATAATAACAACGATGGGAAATGTCCCATTGGTGAGGAGGTAGTTATTATGGCAGTAAAAGTTCGTGGTAAAAACATCGAGGTCACCCAGGCATTAAAAGATTACGTGGAAAAACGCGTGCAGACCATTACCAAACAGTTCAAGACGGTAGGTGAGATCACCGCGGTAATGCGGGTGGAAAAAGGCAAACATACGGTTGAAATCACGGTTCCTGCCAGCGGCATCGTACTGCGGGCCCAGGAAACTTCTGAAAATATGTATGCATCCATTGACCAGTGCGTGGAAAAAATCGAACGGCAGATCCATAAATACAAGACCCGCCTGATGAAACGGAAATACAGCAACTTCAAGGATGCGGCACCGGCTCCGCTGCCAGAAGACAGTGAAGATGTACCGGAAGAAACCGGGGAATTCAAGGTAGCCCGTACCAAGAATTACGCCATGCGGCCCATGGGCGTCCAGGAAGCCATTATGCAGATGAACATGCTGAACCACGATTTCTTCATTTTCTTCAATGCGGAAACGGAAAAAATCGCCATTGTATACCGGAGAAGAAGCGGGGATTACGGCCTGATTAATCCGGAAATGGCCTGAACCTTTTCCGAAAACTGGGTTATCCCGTAAATTCAAGAAATTTTTACAAAGAGCCGGGGCGTTTGCCCCGACTCTTTTTGACTTTCATATACGCATTTGCTACAATTAAAAAATGGATTCATAGTGGTAATTTGCGCCTGGAGCGCTTACAAGAACTGAGGAGTGATATACTTGCTGGAAAACCTGATGAAACTGGTCTTTGGTGACCCCAATAAGAAAGAATTGAAGGTCTGCCAGGGCTATGTGGATAAAATCAATGCGCTGGAACCGGAAATGGCCGGGCTCAGCGATGCCCGCCTCTGTGCCAAGACCCAGGAATTCCGGCTGCGGCTCACCAAAGGAGAAACCCTGGATGACCTGCTGCCGGAAGCTTTTGCCGTGGTCCGGGAAGCCTCCCGCCGGGTGCTGGGGCTGCGTCATTTCGATGTGCAGCTGATCGGGGGCTGCATCCTCCACCGGGGGAACATCGCCGAAATGCGTACCGGTGAAGGGAAGACCCTGGTGGCCACCCTGCCGGCTTACCTGAACGCCCTGGAAGGCAAAGGGGTCCATGTGGTCACCGTCAACGACTACCTGGCCCGCCGGGACAGTGAAGACATGGGCCGGGTGTACCGGTTCCTGGGGATGAGCGTGGGGCTGATTGTCCACGACATGGATTTCCCCGCCCGGAAGGCAGCCTATGCAGCGGATATCACCTACGGCACCAACAACGAATTCGGGTTCGACTACCTCCGGGACAATATGGTGGTGTCCCTGGATCAGATGGTCCAGCGGCCCCTCCATTATGCCATCGTGGACGAAGTGGACTCCATCCTCATCGATGAAGCCCGTACGCCTCTGATCATTTCCGGTCCCGGGGAAAAATCCACGGATCTGTACAACATCATGGCGGATGTGGTGAAGAACTTCAAGGAAAAAGAAGACTACACCGTAGATGAAAAGCTCAAGACCGTGGCTCCTACCGAAGCCGGTATCGCCAAGGCGGAAAAACTCCTGGGCGTAAAGAACATGTACGACCCGGAAAACGGCACGGATCTGTCCCATCAGCTGATGGAAGCCCTGAAGGCCAAGGCACTGATGATCCGGGACCGGGACTATGTGGTGAAGGACGGGGAAGTCATCATCGTGGATGAATTCACCGGCCGGCTCATGTACGGCCGCCGGTATTCCGAAGGGCTGCACCAGGCCATCGAAGCCAAGGAACATGTGAAGGTGGAACGGGAAAGCCAGACCCTGGCCACCATCACCTTCCAGAACTACTTCCGGATGTACGACAAGCTGTCCGGCATGACCGGCACCGCCAAGACGGAAGAACAGGAATTCCAGAAGATTTACGGGCTCAGCGTCTACGTGGTGCCCACCAACAAACCCAATATCCGGATCGACTACCCGGATGTGATCTACAAAACCAAGAAAGCCAAGTACCGGGCTGTGGTGAAGGCCATTGAGGAACTCCATTCCGTAGGCCGGCCGGTGCTGGTGGGGACCACTTCCATCGCCCAGAGCGAGGAACTGTCCGCCATGCTGAAGAAAAAGGGCATCCAGCACAATGTGCTGAACGCCAAGTATCATGAAAAAGAAGCGGAGATCGTGGCAGATGCCGGCCAGATGGGGGCCGTGACCATTGCCACCAACATGGCCGGCCGTGGTACGGATATCACCCTGGGCGAAGGGGTGGCCGAACTGGGCGGTCTCCACATCATCGGTACGGAACGGCACGAATCCCGCCGGATCGACAATCAGCTCCGGGGCCGCTGCGCCCGTCAGGGGGATCCGGGTTCCACCCGTTTCTACCTGTCTCTGGAAGACGACCTGATGCGGCTGTTCGGTTCTGACAACATTTCCGGGATCATGGACAAGCTGGGGATGGACGAAGACGAACCTATCGAACACAAGCTGGTGACCCGGTCCATCGAAAACGCCCAGAAGAAAGTGGAAAGCCGGAACTTCGACATCCGGAAACACGTGCTGGAATATGACGATGTGATGAACGAACAGCGGGAAGTCATCTACGACCAGCGCCGGAAGATCCTGGAAAAGGCCGATCTGAAGGAAACGGTCCTGGGCATGGCGGACCACATTGTGGACCGGACCATGGATATGTACGCTCCCAAAGAAGCCTACAGCGAGGACTGGGACATTCCTTCCCTGATCAAATACGCAGAGGAATTCTATGCACCTCAGGGCAGCCTGAAGGCTGACGAACTGGCCAACATGAGCCGGGAAGAACTGGAGGAACATCTCCACAAGGTGGCCCACGATTACTACGACGAACGGGAAACCGCCATCACCGCTCCCATTATGCGGGAACTGGAAAACCTGGTGATGCTGAAGGTGGTGGATACCCACTGGATGGAACACCTGGATGCCATGGATGCCCTCCGGGAAGGAATCGGGCTCCGGGCCTACGGCCAGCGGGATCCTCTGGTGGAGTACAAATTTGAAGCCTACGACATGTTCGAAGGCATGAAGGAAGCCATTGTGGACGATGTGGTCCGGTACATGTACCGGGTGAACGTGGTGACCCAGCCTACGGTGGAAGACCACCTGTCCAACGCTTCCGTGAATAACCCCAATGTGGACGGTACGGCGGAAGGTGCTCAGACTCCTGCGGAAATCCACGGGGAAGGAAAGCCGGCAGGGGCTCCCCGGCAGTAAGAGCGCCCGGGGACAGCATTCCCCGAATCCCCGCTGGGGGAGACAAAAACGGATGCACCAAACGGAGCTGGGGAAACCCGGCTTCGTTTTTCCCATTTTACCATTACGAAAAGAAAGGGCTGGAAAATCTTGTTACTGGAAGAACTGAAACCGGCAATCACCCAATTGAAAGATAAACTGGAAGAACTGAAGGGCGGTCTGAAGATTGCCCAGAAGGAAGAGCGGATCGAAGACCTGGAACACCAGATGGCGGCGCCCGGGTTCTGGGATGATCCGGACAAGGCTCAGACCGTGGCCCAGGAAGCCAACAACCTGAAAAGCGAAGTGGAGACCTACCACGGGCTGAACCAGAAGTTGGAAGACGTGGAGACCCTCTGGGAAATGGCCATGGAGGAAAAGGACGACAGCCTCCAGAGTGAAATCGAAAGCGAAGTGGAAACCGCCCGGAAGACCCTGGCGGACTTGGAACTGGGCATGCTCCTCAGCGACCAGTATGACGCCAACAACGCCATCCTGACCCTCCATGCCGGGGCCGGCGGCACCGAAGCCCAGGACTGGACCAACATGCTGCTGCGGATGTACACCCGGTATGCGGAACGGAAGGGATTCTCCGTGGAACTGCTGGATGTACTCCCCGGGGAAGAAGCCGGGGTGAAAAGCGCCACCCTTACCATCCAGGGACACAATGCCTACGGGTTCCTGAAAAGCGAGAAGGGGGTCCACCGTCTGGTGCGGATCTCTCCCTTCGATGCCAACGCCCGGCGGCACACCTCTTTTGCCGCAGTGGATGTAATGCCCGAACTGGACGAAACCGTGGAAGTGAACCTGAACATGGACGATGTGCGGGTGGACTACTACCGGGCCAGCGGTGCCGGCGGACAGCACGTCAACAAGACTTCTTCCGCTGTCCGGATGACCCACCTTCCCACCGGGATCGTGGTCCAGTGCCAGAACGAACGGAGCCAGCTCCAGAACAAGGAACGCTGCCTGGCCCTGCTCCGTGCCAAACTGTATGAATATGAAAAGGCCATCCAGGACAAAAAGATTAGCGAAATCGCCGGGGATTACCAGGCCATCGAATGGGGCAGCCAGATCCGGTCCTATGTGTTCCAGCCCTACACCATGGTGAAGGACCATCGGACGGGAGCGGAAACCGGCAACATCCAGGCGGTGATGGACGGGGATCTGGACCTGTTTGTGGAAGCCTATCTCCGCAGCCTGAAACACTGAGAGGTGGTCTGACACCATGAAAACCTATCAGAAACTGTTCCTGGCCCTGGTGGGCCTGGGACTGGCCGCTTCCCTGTGCCTGAACTGGCAGCGGATCCAGGTGGAACGGGCCAACAAAACCATTGAAACGGTCATGGAATACAACAGCCTGGTGCGCATGGCCCAGGAGGAAGGAGTTCCCAAGGAGCAGGTGTTCAAGGAGTTCCGGGACCGGGGGGTGACCACCCTGACAGTGTTCGACACCAGCCTGGACAAACTGGCCCAGAAAGGGTCCGTGAATGTGCTCACCGGGGCCCAGCTCCTGGAACTGGCCCGGGTCCAGCAGCTTCGTCCGGAATGGCAGGCCATTGTGGACAATCCGGACTTTATGGTGGATGCCCTGTACATTTCCGCCGGGACCAGTGAACGGGCCCTGAAGGAAGCAGAAGAGGACATCCGGCTCCGGTTCGGGAAAGAACGGATCGTGGAACTGAATGCCTCTCCCCTGATCCTCCGGTTCGACGGGGATACCATCATCAGCAAGAACCCCATTGCCGGGGACGAACGGGGCGTCCGGGAAATGGACCTGGGGCCGTCCACCGATGAGCTCCAGGATGTGACGAAGAACGGCTTCATGGTGGCCATCCGTCCCACCAACTACTGTGAACGGTATACCGCAGCCGCCGCCAGCGAAGAGGAACAGATCAACGCCTTCTTCCGCCGGCTGGATGACAGCGGGGCCAAAGTGAGCCTGATCATCGGCAGCGGCAAACAGATGCTGGGGAACAACAAGTACCTGCCTCTGGTGGCCAAAAACCTGCTCCAGCGGCACATTACCATGGGTATGGTGGAAGGGGTCACCCAGCTCCAGTTCGTAAAACTGGAAGGGATGACCGAACTGGCCAGACTGGCCAACTATCAGGTGGCCCGGACCTATGTGATCGCCGATGCGGAACAGCGGAAAATGCAGGTGTTCGATGCCTTCCGCCGCTGGTCCCTGGCGGATGAGGAACGGAACATCCGGGTGAACTACATCAAGACCTTCCTGACTCCCCGGGACAACAAGACCCTGCTCCAGACCAACCTGGACTATGTGGACCGGGTGACCAGGGATGTGGCCAGCAAGGGCTTTGCCACGGGGCCGGCGGATATTTACAAGGTATACCAGCCCAGCCGGCTGTGGTACATTCCCATGGCCTTCTCCCTGGCCGCCGCCTGGTGCCTGTATTTCCTGCTTTTGGGGGTACTCCCTGAAAAGCATTATGTCAAAGCCACGGGCATTTTCGGGGTGCTGGTGACTGCCGGCCTTTTTGCCGGACCCCTGGGGCTCCTGGCCCGTCAGGGCGTGGCCTTTGGGGCTGCGGTGATCTTCCCGGTGCTGAGCATGCACCGGATGATGGGGATCTGGCGGAAAAACGGATCCCGGGGCAGCCTGGGGGCTTTGGCTCTCCGGACTTGTGTCCATCTGTTTGAAACCATCGTCCTGTCCCTGATCGGGGCGTCCATGGTGGGAGGCATACTCAGCGATACCCGGTTCCTGCTGGAAATGGATATCTACCGGGGGGTAAAGGCCACCTTCATGCTGCCGGTGGTCCTGACCTGCCTGCTGTTCCTCCGGACCCATGGTCTGTGGCAGCAGGGAGAAGACTGGCGGAAGCCTTTCCGCCGGGTGCTGGGCTTCCTGAACCAGCCTCTGAACCTGAAGGCCCTGTGCATCCTGGGCATCTTCGCCTTTGTGGCCTGGGTGTTCATCGGCCGCAGCGGCCATACGGCCGGGGTGCCGGTGCCTGCCATTGAGCAGAAGCTCCGGTTCTTCCTGGAAGAGACCATGTGGGCCCGGCCCCGGGAAAAGGAATTCATGATCGGCCATCCGGCCTTTTTCCTGGCCGCCTGGGCTGCCTGGAAAAAGCTGCCCACCTGGTTCTACGGACTGTGCGTCACCGGGGCCGCCATCGGCCAGGGCAGTGCCGTCCAGACCTTTGCCCACATGCGTTCGCCCATTCTCATGAGTTATGTACGGGCCCTGGACGGATACGGAGTGGGGCTGGTGGCCGGGCTTATTGCCCTTGCCATCTTCGCCCTGGCGTATCCCCATGTGGCAGCGTTCTGTGCAAAGAGGAGGAATCCCTTTGGGTAAGATCCTGATTTCCGGCTATTACGGGTTTTCCAATGCCGGAGACGAGGCCATGCTCACGGCCATTGTAACCAGCCTGAAACAGCAGGATCCCCAGGTGGAGCTGACGGTGATCTCCGGGAATCCGGAAGTCACCGCCCGGCTCCATCCGGTGAAGGCGGTCCATCGGTTCGACCTGCCTGGAATCTGCCGGGCCATGGCCGGGACGGATCTGCTCCTTTCCGGAGGCGGCAGCCTGCTCCAGAACGTGACCAGCCGGCTGAGCCTCTACTATTATCTTTCCCTGATTGCCCTGGCGGCGGTCATGGGGAAGAAAATCATGCTGTTTGCCCAGGGCATCGGCCCCATCCGGGGCTGGTTCAGCCGCCGTCTTACCCGGCTGGTGTGCCGGCAGGCGGATCTGATCACCGTCCGGGACGACGGGTCCCTGGATGATCTGAAATCCATGGGCTTTGATCCTGCCGCCATCCATGTGACCAGCGATGCGGTGTTCTCCCTTCCGGAAGGCCGGAAACAGGAGGGCCTCCGGCTCCTGGAAAAACTGGGGGTGGATCCTTCCCGGCCTCTGGTGGGCTTTGCCCTCCGGCACTGGAAGGGAGAAAAACGGTTCGTACGGGAATTTGCCCGGGCGGCGGATGAACTGAAAAAGCGGTTCCAGGCCCAGATTGTCTTTGTGCCCCTCCAGTTCCCGGCGGACGGGGAACTGTCCAATCAGGTGGCGGAGGCTATGGAAAACCGCCGGGATGTGTTCATCCTGGACCAGAAATGTTCCACCCAGGGATACCAGGACCTGATCAGCTGTCTCCATCTGCTGATCGGCATGCGGCTCCACGCCCTGGTGTTTGCCGCCATCAACGACGTTCCCTTTATGGCCATTTCCTATGACCCCAAGGTGGACCGGTTCGTGGATGGCATGAAGGGGACGGTGGTGGATACCATCGGCCAGGTGACGGCGGAAGAACTGACGGCCATGGCCGAAAAACTCTGGAACTCTGACGGCCGGCAGGGACGGGAACAGATCCGTGCCCTCCGGGAAGAAGCCAGAGCCAATATTGGAAGGGCCCTGGCCCTTTTGGCCCGGTGACTGATGTCCACGGGCCTTTTTTGGACCGGGTTTTCCAACCTATGAAAATACAGGAGGAATCCCATGCTGGAAATGCGTCATGCAGGCAAGGTCTATCCTGGCGGGGCGGTAGCCCTGGAGGATATCAACGTACATATCAGACCAGGAGAGTTTGTGTTCCTGGTGGGCCCCAGCGGGGCCGGCAAATCTACCTTCATCCGGCTGATCTCCCGGGAAATCGAACCCACTTCCGGGCAGATCCTGGTGGACGGAGTGGATGTGATGAAACTGAAGAGGGGGGACATTCCCTATCTCCGGCGGCAGCTGGGCATTGTCTTCCAGGACTTCCGGCTGCTCAACGACCGGACCGCCTATGAAAACGTGGCCTTTGCCATGCAGGTGATCGAGGCCCCCAGCCACAAGATCCGGCAGCGGGTCAATGAAGTGCTGGAACTGGTGGGCCTGAAGGGCCGGGGGGACAACTATCCGGGAGAGATGAGCGGGGGCGAACAGCAGCGGGTGGCCATTGCCCGGGCCATTGTCAACGATCCTCTCCTGGTGATCGCCGATGAACCCACTGGCAACCTGGACCCGGAAACCAGCAAGGAAATCATGGAAATCTTCACCCAGATCAACAGCCGGGGCACCACCATCCTGATGGCCACCCACGACAAGACCATGGTGGATTATATGCAGAAACGGGTCATCGCCCTGGAAAACGGGCGGCTGGTCCGGGATGACCGCAAAGGAGTTTACGGGTATGAAGTTTAGTACAAAATGGTATTACATCAAGGAGACCTTTACCTCTCTGAAGCGGAATTCCCTGATGAGCATCGCCTCCATCAGCACTGTGGCCCTGTCCATCCTGGTGCTGGGGATGTTCCTCACCATGGTGCTCAATGTGAACAACCTGGCCAGACATCTGGAGAACCAGGTCCAGGTCACCATCTATATGGAAGACAGCGCTTCCGCCGACCAGCTGAAGCAGATGGAAAAAGTGCTCCGGAGCACCCCCGGGATCGTGAAGGTGACGCCCCGGACCAAGGAGCAGGCCCTGGCGGATTTCAAGAGCCGTCTGGGAGAACAGCAGAAGCTGCTGGCGGCCCTGGGAGAGGACAATCCCTTCCCGGCCTCCTTTGAGATCCAGGTGGACAATCCGGAACGGATTCCCCAGCTGGTGCCCCAGTTCCAGCAGATGCCCGGGGTGGAAACCGCCAAGTTCGGTCAGGAAGTGGTGGAACATCTGTTCCAGCTTACCCGGGTGCTCCGGATCGGCGGGGTGCTGCTGATCGTGCTTCTGGCCATCGCCACCCTGTTCATTATCTCCAACACTATCCGGATCACCGTGTTTGCCCGGCGCCGGGAAGTGAACATCATGAAATATGTGGGGGCCACTGACTGGTTCATCCGCTGGCCCTTCCTGCTGGAGGGGATGATCATGGGCTTTGTGGGGGCGGTGATCGCTTCGGCGGCTCTGTACAAAGGGTACAATGCCATCCAGGCCAAGATCTACGGGACTCTGGCTTTCTTCCCCATGCTGCCCAGCTGGCCCACCATGGGCTGGCTCTGCGGGGGACTGGTCTGTGTGGGGACCCTGATCGGGGCTCTGGGCAGCAGCATCTCCCTGCGGAAGTTCCTGGATGTGTAGGAGGCGGTGGGGATGAAGAAACAAGCAGCCCTTGCCGCTGCCCTCCTTTTGCTGGGGACCCAGCTGTCCGCTTCCGTTTCCTGGGCGGAAACCATTGAGGAGAAGCGGGCCCAGTTGGACGAGATCCAGCAGCAGCTGGGGGAAAAGGACGCCCAGCTGGAAGAAAAGAAAAAAGAAATCGGCAATGCCATGGAACAGCTGATCCTGACCCAGGAAGAACTGGCGGAAGCCAAGCGGAAGCTGGCGGCCATCGAGGCCCGGCAGCAGGCCCTGGAAATCAAGATCCGTCAGAACGAGGCGGCCCTGGCAGCCAAACAGAAGGAATATGACAAAAGCCGGGCGGTGTACAAAAAACGGCTCCGGGACATTTACGAAAACGGCCAGGTGAACTATCTGGATGTGCTGCTGGGAGCGGCGGATTTCCGGGATTTCTCTTCCCGGATGTACCTGCTCCAGCGGGTGGTCCGCCGGGATTTCAACCTGATCGACCGGCTGGAGACCCAGCGGGAGGAACTGCTGGCGAAAAAGGCGGAACTGGACGACATCAAGAGCCAGCTGGCAGCTGCCCATGCGGAAGGCCAGAAGGAACAGCAGATCGTGGCCCAGAAGACGGTGGAACGGCAGAAACTGTATGAACAGGCTCTGGCGGAAAAAGCCCAGCTGGATGCGGAATATGAAGAACTCCAGCGGAACAGCCAGGAAATCACCGCCATGATCCAGCGGATGGAACAGGAAGGCCGGATGATGCCCCAGGCAGGGGGCACCGGACAGCTGGCCTGGCCGGTGAACGGGGAGATCACCTCTCCCTTCGGCTGGCGGGTCCATCCCATCTGGGGGACCCAGATCTTCCATGCAGGGCTGGATATCGGCGCCGATTACGGGGATCCGGTCCATGCCGCGGACAGCGGCACCGTGGTGTACGCCGGCTGGATGGGCGGCTATGGCAATGCGGTGATGATCGACCACGGCGGGGGCATGGTGACCCTGTACGGACACAATTCTTCCATTACCGTGGGAGAAGGGGAACAGGTGAGCAAAGGGCAGACCATCGCTCTGGCCGGCAGCACCGGCAATTCCACCGGACCCCACTGTCATTTCGAAGTCCGTATCCATGGGGAAGTGGTCAGCCCCCTGCAGTATCTGCCGTAAGCAGGAGTGCAGAGTAAAGAGTGAAGAGCAGAGAAAATTTCTGCATTCGGTGGCAAATGCCCGGCGTTTGCCTTCCAGCGGCCAGTGACAATTGACCAGTGACCAGTGACAGGGATGCTGCCGGGCAGCATCCCACAGAGGCAAACTATGTTCAAAAAACGCTATACAGCCCCCCAGATGCTGGGGGTATTCTTCCTGTCCCTGGGTGTGTTCAGCGGCGGGACCTATTATCTGATGAAAAACTGGATCGGAGACCCGGGAGCCCTTTTCCAGATCGTCCGGACCATGCACCTGATCCAGGAACATTATGTAGGGGAAACCGATCGGAAAGCCATTTATGACGGGGCGCTCAAAGGCATGGTGGGGGTCCTGAACGATCCCTATTCCACCTACCTGGACAACCAGGACTTCCAGGCCCTGTCCACCATGACCGAAGGCCATTTCGGCGGGGTGGGCATGGTCATGGGCCAGAAAAAGGACAGCCAGTTCGTGGTGGTGGCTCCCATTGAGGACACCCCTGCCTACAAGGCCGGCATCAAAGCCGGGGACATCCTGCTGAAAATCGACGGAGAAGACCTGTCCGGCCAGACCCTGAACCAGGTGGTGAAAAAGATCCGGGGTCAGGACGGCTCCCAGGTGACCCTGACCCTGAAACGGGGAGACGAGGAACCCCGGGATGTAACCGTTACCCGCAGCGACATCAAGCTGAAAAGCGTGTACAGCCGGATGGATGAAAACGGCATCGGGTATATCCGGGTGACCAATTTCAACGAGGATACAGGCAAAGACTTCGGTGCCAGCCTCCAGGATCTCCGGGACAAGGGGATGAAGGCCCTGGTACTGGATCTGCGGGACAACCCGGGAGGCCTTCTGGAAAGCGGTGTGGAAGTAGCCCGGTACCTGGTGCCCAAAGGTCCCATTGTGTCCGTCACAGACAAGGACGGGAACACCCAGACCGAATCCTCTTCACTGGAAAAAGTGGACTTCCCCCTGGCGGTACTGGTGAACCATGGCACCGCCAGCGCGGCGGAAATCGTCTCCGGCGCCATCCAGGATACCGGATCCGGGAAAATCTTCGGGGTGAAGACCTATGGCAAAGGTGTGGTCCAGAATATTTTCCTTCTGAGCAACAAAACCGCCGTGAAGCTGACCGTGGCCCGGTATTATACCCCCAGCGGCCGGAGCATCGACAAGGTGGGCATCGAGCCGGACCAGGTGGTGGAAGCCGCCAATGAAGAAGGAAGCAACCAGCTGCAGGCGGCGGAAGCCTATCTCCGTCAGCAGCTCCAATAGTAAGGGCAAGGAGCGTGGATTATGGAAATCATCAATACCCTGACCAGTCAGATCGCCGTTTGGAAAAATTTCCTCACCGGTGCCGCGGGAACTCTTCCCACCGCACCCATGCTGAAAACCGGGGCGGAAGTCCTGCTGGGCCTTCTGGTCCTGCTGCTGATCGCCTACCGGTTCCGCACCCACCAGGTGCGCCGGGAACGGAAGATCCGCTACCGGATCGGCCGGATGATCGCCCATCTCTGTGATACCTATGACAGTCTGGAAGATGTGGACTGGAAGAAGCAGAAGGCCTACCGGTATCATTTCGTGGACGGAGACCTGAAAATCGACCAGCGGGACATTGAGGGAATCGGGGACCTGATCGGACCCCTCCATCCCAGCGACGGCCTGAAATACAACGAAGACTATATCAAAGGGGCCATCGAAAAGGCCATGAAGACCTGCTCTCCGGTGGAATTCATTGCCCGGGAAAAAGGCGCCGACGGTACTTTCCATTGGAAGGCCTTCCTGTTCCAGGGAGTCAAGAATGACAAAATCCACAGCCGCAGCTGCCTGCTGCTGAAGCGGGATGTGGATGACAGCCGGTCTGCAGAAATGGAAAAACGGGCCCAGCTGAGCCTGGACATGAACGAAGCCCGGAAGGCCGCCCAGGCCAAAACGGAATTCCTCAACCGGTTCAGCCAGGATACCCGGGAAGCTCTCCGGGACATTATGGGGAATCTCAGCCTCACCCGGGAGGAAATGGATCCGGGACGGCGGAAGGATTATCTGGACGAAAGCCAGCAGGAAGCCCGGTATCTCATGACCATGATCGAAGACGTTAAGGAACTGTCCGACATCGAAAACGGAACCCTGGAAATCCGCAGCGAGGAATTCAATGTGGATGAGACATTGACCAAACTGAACCAGCTGTTCCAGAAAGAAGGGGAGAAACGGGGCATCACCTACGACTGCACCGTGGAACCTCTCTTGTATCCCAACCTGATCGGGGACGAAAAACGGCTGGAACAGGTACTGCTGAACCTGCTCACCCATGCTCTGCTGTTTACGGACCGGGGACAGAAAGTCCTTTGCGCCGTACGGCAGAAACTGGTGAAGAACAAAAAAGTTGCCATGGAATTCACCGTGCTCTGCGCCGGCATGAAGGTGCCCCAGGAAATGGTGGAGAAAGCCTTCCTGCCTTTTGAACTGACCCGGCAGGTGGGCAGCGCCAAAGTCCACGGAGGCCTGGGCCTGGTGGTGACCCAGCGTCTGGTGACCCTGATGGGAGGCCAGATCCGGGCGGACAATGCGGAAGGCCGGGGCATGCGGTACATCATCGAACTGCCCTTTGATTTTGCAAGCCACGTGAAATAAACGAAAGGAAGTACATACAGGATGCTTCATATTGGATGCCATTTGTCCTCCAGCAAAGGCTTCGCCGCCATGGGGAAGACGGCCCTTTCCATCGGGGCGGATACCTTTGCCTTTTTTACCCGGAATCCCCGGGGCAGCAAAGCCAAGGAAATCGATCCCAAAGATGTGGAAAAATTCCTGGCCCTCTGGGAGCCCAACCGGGCCATCCCTCTGGTGGCCCACGCTCCCTATACCCTGAATCCGGCTTCTTCCAAAGAGGATGTGCGGACTTTTGCCCGGGAAACCATCGCCGATGATCTGAGAAAGCTGGAGGCGGTGCCTGGGAACTATTACAACATGCATCCGGGGAACCACCTGGGACAGGGGTCGGAAACAGGCATCGCTCTCATTGCCCAGTGCCTGAACGCCGTGCTGGATCCGGATCTTTCCACCACCCTGCTCCTGGAAACCATGGCCGGGAAGGGGACGGAAGTGGGCCGGACCTTCGGAGAACTCCGGGCCATCATCGATCGGCTGGACCATCCGGAAAAAGTGGGGGTGTGCCTGGATACCTGCCATGTGTGGGACGGAGGGTATGACATCGCTTCTGATCTGGACGGAGTACTGGAAGAATTCGACCGGACCCTGGGGCTGGACCGGCTGAAAGCCATCCATCTCAACGACAGCAAAAATCCCCTGGGAGCCCACAAGGACCGGCACGAAAAGCTGGGCCTGGGATGCATCGGACTGGAAACCCTGAAAAACGTGGTGAATCATCCGGCCCTCCGGGACCTGCCCTTTATCCTGGAGACCCCCAATGAACTGGCTGGCTACCAGGCGGAAATCGCCCTGATGCGCCAGGCAAGAGAAGAGAGGGACGGCCAATGAAGATCACCACTCACCAGGCCACTGTCTGCGGCCTGCTCCTGGCCCTGACCCTGGTGCTGAGCCTGCTGCCCCTTTACCGGATGCCCTACGGAGGCACCATTACCCTGGGAGGTATGCTGCCTATGATGCTCATAGCTTTTGTATACGGGCCCCGGGTGGGGATCATGGCCGGGTTCGTGTACGGGCTGCTGAACCTGCTGCTGAACCCCTACATCCTCCATCCGGTCCAGGTGCTGCTGGATTATCCCCTGCCTTTCATGGCCCTGGGTCTGTGCGGATTCTTCCCTCAGCGGCCCTATCTGGGCATGGCCGTGGGGGTGGCCGTCCGGTATCTGTTCCATTTCCTTTCCGGGGTGGTGTTCTTTGCCAGCTATGCGCCGGCCACCATGTCCCCGACTGTCTATTCCCTGGTGGCCAACGGTTCCTATCTGCTGCCGGATCTGGTGATCTGCATGGTGCTCTACCGGCTGCTGCCCATTGAGAAATTCCGGCAGATGATGTAAAAAAGCTTGCAAAATAATATCCCTGTGGTATAATAATCTAGTAACCAAAGTAGAGGCCACCTGCTTCTCACCTTGCGGCAACGCTCGACAGGGTCAGTGATACGGATTTGCAACGGGTGGACTTTGGTTCGCCCGTTTTTATTTTATTGTCTGTCTAACCTATTGGAGGTGAACGTCATAGCAAAAGATGAACTGCGGATCAATGAAGCCATCCGCGCAAGAGAAGTTCGTGTAAATTCTGTGGACGGGGAACAGTTTGGAATCATGTCTCTCCATGATGCCCTGCACCTGGCCGAAGAAAAGCATCTGGACCTGGTGGAAATCGCTCCCAAGGCCAAACCTCCGGTCTGCCGGATCATGGATTACGGCAAGTATCTCTATGAACAGCAGAAGAGAGAAAAAGAAGCCCGGAAGCGCCAGAGAACCATTGATGTGAAGGAAGTCAAACTCCGGATCCGCATCGAAGACCACGATTTCGAAGTAAAGACCAAGAATGCCATCCGCTTCTTAGAGGGCGGTGACAAGGTAAAAGTTACCATCATGTTCCGGGGCCGGGAAATGACCCATCCGGAACTGGGTGAACAATTACTGAATAGAATGGCTGACCAACTGCAGGAGATTGCCACTGTGGAAAGAAAGCCGAAGCTGGAAGGACGCAACATGATCATGATCGTTGCTCCCAAAAGTGCCAAATAACAAGGAGGATGTCCAATCATGCCGAAAATGAAAACCCGCAGATCTGCTGCTAAACGCTTCAAAGCCACCGCTACCGGTGAATTCAAACGTGGTAAAGCTTTCCGGAGCCACATCCTGGAACACAAATCTCCTACCCGTAAGAGAAACCTGCGTAAAGCGGGTCTGGTCCACAAGACCGACCACGAACGTGTAGCCAAGATGCTGCCGTACGCATAATTTCACTGTTTGAGAGATTTCAGAGATTCCAAGGAGGAAATAAACAATGGCAAGAATTAAAGTCGGCGTAACTGCCCATAGACGTCATAAACATATCCTGAAGCTGGCCAAAGGCTACAGAGGTTCCAAGAGCAAGCTGTTCAAAAAAGCCAATGAAACCGTCATGAAGGGCCTGATGTATGCCCGTCGTGACAGAAGAGCCAAGAAACGCGAATTCCGTCAGCTGTGGATCGCCCGGATCAACGCTGCTACCCGGGCCAACGGCCTGAGCTACAGCCGTTTCATCTGCGGCCTGACCAAAGCCGGCGTTGTGCTGGACCGGAAAGTCCTGGCCGACATGGCTGTAAACGATGCCGCTGCTTTCGCCAAACTGGTGGAAACTGCCAAGGCTGCTCTGTAAGAGAGAAATCAGGAAGCTGTCTGCGTAACAAGCAGGCAGCTTCTTTTTTTGTAATAAATGATACACGAAATTATATGTATTCATAATTCATGAAAAAATATTCACAACTTTTTCTTATCTGTGCTATAATAACCTTTATTCCAATCAGATTCCTATATTATGGCACGGAAGGTGAAACCATTGATTGCTTTGAAAAACGGGGACGGGATCCAGTGGCCGGAAGGCAAACGGATTGCCGTCATGCTGACCTTTGATTTTGATGCGGAATTGTTGCGTCATTCCGTCATTGGGAAGAAAACCATCGGATTCTCTGATTTTTCCCGGGGCCAGTACGGCCCTCACGAAGGTCTGGACCGGTGCCTGGCTCTGCTGGACCGGCAGCATCTGCCTGCCACGTTCTTCATTCCCGGGAAGATCATCGAAGAATATCCGGATGCAGTGAAGAAAATTGCCGACAGAGGGCTGGAAATCGGATACCATGGGTATGAGCATGACAGTCGCTTGGGCATTCCTATGGAGGAAGAAAAGGAAAATCTGGCGAAAGCTGAAAATCTGATTGCTGAGATTTCTGGAAAAAAGCCGGCAGGGGCTCGGGGACCTTTGGATACCTTACAGGAATATAGTTTGGATTTGTTTCAGAGACAGGGATATCTCTATGACTCTACACTAAAAGACTGCGATTGGCCATACCAGCTTCCCAATGGAATGATAGAACTTCCTACTGATGTGACGCTGGATGATTTTACCTATTATTATTTTTCTTATGCAGATTCAGCGACCATATTATGCAGTTCGCGTCCAGATGATGTATATGTCCAGTGGCAGGATGCATTTGATGAACTGGCGGCGGAAGGTGATAAGGTGATGGTATTGAAACTCCATCCCCAGCTCAGCGGTCGAGTCAGCCGAATCCATATGCTGGAAAAATTAATTCTTTATATGCAGCAGAGAGGCGCCTGGATTGCAGACTGTGAAACGGTGGCAAGCTATGTAAAGGACTTCTATGAATCCAGGGGAGGTGAACAGATATGAATTATCACTGGCCGGAACCTTACAAGATGGCGCTGTGTCTATCCTTTGATATTGATGCAGAAACCATGTGGACTACACGGAATCCTGAAAATATCCATCATCCGGTGAATTTGTCCAGGGGAATCTATTCTGTTCGCCAGGGAATCCCACGGATTTTAAGGATGTTGGAATCAGAACAGGTCAAGGCAACCTTTTTCACTCCAGCATTTATAGCAGAACTACATCCGGAAGTCATTCGCGAAATTGCTGTCCAAGGGCATGAAATATCCTATCATGGATACAAACATGAAGCATATGATGATTATGGAAAAGAGAATGCCCTGATGGAGAAATGCGAAAAAATACTCACCGGCATCACGGGAAAGCGCCCCATGGGGAACCGCAGTCCGGAAGGGTATCTTTATGATTTTCATTTACGGTTATGGAAAGAACGAGGATATATCTATTCTTCCAACTGGAGAGATACTGACAGACCGTTCATTCATCAGATTAATGGAGAGCCAGTTCCTATTGTGGAGCTTCCCAAGGATAGTATCCATGATGATACGGCCTATGACATGTATACTATTCAATCCCCTATGCATACCAATCTGCGGAGCGGAAGAGAATTCATTCAAATCTGGGAAGAAGAACTGGATGGAATCCTGGAGGAAAAAGGATTTATGAATTTTGTTATGCATCCGCAGTATATTGGCCGTCCAGGGTATTTGCGTAATCTGCGTGAATTTGTCCGATATGCCAAAGACCATGGAGCGTGGATTGCCACGGATGAACAGGTGGCCCGCTATCTGTTGGTACAAAATGGCTTTCCGGAATATAAAAGATAAAGAGGCAAGTTGTTCAGAGAGGGGATGCAATGATGAAAAGTAAAATGATGAAAATGATTGCAATGGGACTGATGGTGCTGTCTGCTTCTGTACTTCTAACAGGATGCGGGGGAGAGCAGAAAAAGGCAGCTGATACGGCCAAAGACAGTGCTCCCAATGGTGTGCTGAAAGTAGCTACCAACTGTACATTCCCGCCTTTTCAATCTATTGATGAAAAAACAGGAAAATTTGTAGGAATTGATATTGATCTTGCTGAATACATTGGCAAGAAAATGGGCAAGAAAGTGGAGTTTCAGGATATGAAATTTGCTTCCCTGGTTCCGACCCTGCAAAGCGGGCGTGCTGATATGGTTGTGGCAGGTCTTTCTCCTACTGATGAACGGAGCAAAGTGGTCAGCTTCTCCAAGGCCTATTATTATCCACCCAAAGCCATTATTGCCAAGAAAGGGACGAATTTTTCTTCGCTGGAAATGCTGAAAGGGAAAAAGGCCGGTACGACCATGGGTACTACCTATGCAAGAGATTTGAAGGCTGTCCCCGGGATAGATGTAGTGGAACTGGATTCTTCCCTGTTGGTAGTACAGGATGTATTGAATGGACGTCTGGATGCTGGACTTGTGGATGGTACTCATGCCATTATTTTCTGCAAAGAACATCCGGAACTGGAAATGCATATGCTGGCCTTGTCCACTGATAAGGATGAAATCTTCTGCATTGCTTTGCCAAAGGATTCAAAAGACGTGGCCAAAGTCAATGAAATCCTGGATGAAATGATGAAAAATGGCGAATTCCACAAGATTCTGGTAAAGAATCTGGGTGAAGAACAAACGAAAAACTACGAAAAAATGGTGAAGGATGCCGGCCTCTAAGAGCCGGCTTTCTTCTCTCAACCTGGACTAAGAAAGAGACGATTCATCATGTTTAAATTTTATGTGCTGGAGCCCTATTTTCCCTTATTGACGTCGGCTGTTTGGATTACACTGAAATTCACATTTTTTTCCACGTTCCTGGGATTCATTGGTGGTTTCATCCTGGCCTTATTCACGATTTCAAAAAACAGGATACTGGCACCCTTCGCCAAATTCTATATTTCTGTATTTCGCGGTACGCCGTTGCTGGTCCAGCTCATGCTGATTTATTTTGCTACTCCTCAATTGACCGGCTACACGATTTCTGCTTTGGAGGCCGGTGTGCTCTCCTTTGGAATGAATTCCGCCGCTTACATTTCAGAAGCCCTTCGTGGGGGAATCCTTTCTGTTGACAAGGGCCAGTGGGAAGCTGCGTTTTCTTTAGGTGTACCTAAACATCGTTTTATTCTGGATGTCATTCTGCCACAGGCTATTAAGAATACCTTTCCTGCACTGGTCAATGAAAGCATTGCCTTACTGAAAGATTCCAGCCTTGTATCTGTTATTGGTGTAGCGGATACCCTGCGTTGGGCTGATCTTGTGCAGGCAAAGACTTTCCGTGCCTTTGAAGCGTTTATCATTGCTGCGGTTGTTTACTACGTACTGGTAATGGGAATAACCTTCATTGGAGGATATGTAGAAAAGAAGGTGCGTATCAGTGACTGACAACATTATTCTAGTAGAACATGTGGCCAAACATTTCGGCAGTCTGGAAGTCCTGAAGGATATCAGCCTGGAGGTGAAGCGGGGACAGGTGGTGACCATCATCGGTCCTTCCGGCAGTGGGAAATCCACCCTGCTCCGGTGTCTGAACCTGCTGGAAAAACCTGATGGGGGAAAGATCATCTTCGAAGGTCAGGACATCCTGGCACCGGGGATAAAGATTGCGGACATCCGAAAAAAAGAAGTGATGGTGTTCCAGCATTTCAACCTGTTCAAAAACATGACCGTACTCCGGAACGTGACCTATGCCCCTATGGTGGTTAATGGGAAAAGCCGGGAAGAAGCAGAAAAAGACGGCCGGGAACTCTTGGCCAAAGTGGGGCTGGCTGACAAGGCCGGAGAATATCCCAGCCGGCTTTCCGGGGGCCAGCAGCAGCGGGTGGCCATCGCCCGGGCCATGGCCATGCATCCGGATGTGCTGCTCCTGGATGAACCCACGTCCGCCCTGGATCCGGAAATGGTGAAAGAGGTGCTGGACGTGATCCGGGAACTGGCCCAGAGCGGCATTACCATGGTACTGGTGACCCACGAAATGGGCTTTGCCCGGGATGTATCCGACATGATCCATTTCATGGATGGGGGCTATCTGGTGGAAAGCGCCCCGCCGGCGGAATTCTTCGCTCATCCCAAATCGGAACGGGCCCAGAAATTCCTGTCTAAAATATTAACCTGATCTAAAAGAACATTATTACTATTCCTTTTTGGGCCTTGAGATGGCAGACGTCAGATTTGTTCGGTATGGAAAGCAGGGATCCTCTGCTGACTGCCAACAGGCTGACGTCTTTTTAGTTTCACCATAAAAAGTTGAAATATTCTATAAATATAGTAAAACACATACTATGTAATATCAGGGAAGACGTTGAACAGTACACAACAGGAAACAAGATATTGACACCATATATGGTACCAATTATACTAAAGGCAGGAACGATATGTCTAAATGGGAAAAATTGCTGAAAAAAATACTCACTTTATCAAAAGACATGAGGTTTGACGAACTAAGAAAAATATTGGAGAGTTATGGGTATGTAATGAGTGCGCCCAAAGGCGGAAGCAGCCATTATACTTTCAGGAAACCTGGGAAAAACCCCATTACTATCCCCAAACATGAACCCATCAAAAAAGTATATGTCGAGATGGTCCGTCAGGTGGTGGAGGAGGAAGCTGGAAATGAAAACGATTGAATATTATATGGCGCTTCCCTATCGGCTGGAAATCGTTCCGGATCCGGATGAGGGGGGATATGTGGCCCGTTATCCGGATTTGCCGGGATGCATCACGGTCGGTGATTCCATGGAAGAGGCTGCCAAAAATGCCGAAGATGCGAAGAAGGAGTGGCTGGCCGCAGCCTTGGAAAGCGGAGTGGAGATTGCAGAACCGGTATCTGCCAATGGATATTCCGGACAGTTCAAGCTCCGGATCCCCAAAAGCCTGCACCGCCGTTTGGCCGAACACGCCAAAGAAGAAGGAGTCAGCATGAATCAGTACTGCGTGTATCTGCTGTCGCAAGGGTCCTGATGGCTCTTCCTTTTCCCTTAGTGTAAAATAGTTCTCGGTGAAATGAATAATCCCTTAATAAGGACGGTCCCAAAGTCTGCCCTGTGAGGGGCGTAAGCAGGCACCCGACGCTTCAGCGGCGTTGGCGGTCGCTTATGCCGTAGCTGGGGACCGTGCGGAGCACGGTGGTGGGGGCATCGGCGACAGCCGATATTTTGCAGGACCGGCCGAAAACAAGGGAGTGTCTGGCAGAAGTAGAAATATGATGACCGCAGTATCCATTGCTGTCTCTCAGGTAGATAGTTTCCATACCACCGTCAAGGTATTCGGTCCTTTCAGGACCTCATGCCCCCACCACCGGGCAAGCCC